>OFDN01000585.1_pt1 | contig 28510 bp, 31 predicted proteins | sample 1520971 | NCBI WGS metagenome assembly OFDN01 (sample SAMEA94257418, study PRJEB24077) | hot springs metagenome | biome: Aquatic biome; feature: Geographical feature; material: Water | place: India | collected 2012-06-12 | depth 5 m | reverse complement strand
CAAGCTGGAGCTGGGCCGGGCGCTCTGCACCGAGCCGCGGCTGCTGCTGATGGACGAGGTGGTGGCCGGCGCCACCCCAAGCGAGGCCGGCGAGATGGTGGAGCTGGTGCACCGCATCCGCGACATGGGCATCAGCGTGCTGATCGTCGAGCATGTGATGAAGGTCATCATGTCGCTCAGCGACCGCGTGGTCGTGCTGGATTACGGCGAGCTGATCGCCGACGGCGAGCCGCAGCGCGTCGTCGCCGAGCCGCGGGTGCTGAAGGCCTATTTCGGAGAGCGCTATGTCCAGTCCCGCGCTTAAGCTCACCAACCTCCACGCCGGCTACGGCGACGTGCGCGTGCTGCGCGGCGTGGATCTGGAGCTGCCGGTCGGCGCCATCGTGGCGCTGATCGGCTCCAACGGGGCCGGCAAGACCACGCTGCTGCGCACCGTCTCCGGCCTGCTGCGTCCGACCGCCGGCAGCATCGAGCTGGGGGGCGAGCGCATCGACACGCTGCCCCCGCACCGGGTGGTGGAGGCCGGCTTCGTCCAGTCGCCGGAGGGCAAGCAGCTCTTCACCGGCATGACGATCCTGGAGAATCTGATCGTCGGCGCCCACACCCCCCGCGCCCGCGCCCGCCGGGCCGAGACGCTGGAGGAGGTGTTCGAGCTGTTCCCCATCCTGGCCGAACGCCGCCACTCCCCCGCGTCGGCCCTCTCGGGCGGGCAGCAGCAGATGGTGGCGGTCGGGCGTGCGCTGATGGCGCTGCCGCGCGTGCTGGCTCTCGACGAGCCGTCGCTCGGCCTCGCACCCATCATGGTGGACCGGCTGTTCGAGTCCATCGCGCGCATCCGCCAGCGCAACCTGTCCATCCTGATCATCGAGCAGAACGTCTTCCAGGTGCTGGAGATGGCCGATTCCGCCTATGTGCTGGAGAACGGCCAGATCAGCATGTCGGGCACCGGGGAGGCGCTTCTGAAGAACGACCACCTGCGCGAGACCTACCTGGGCCTGTGACTGCCCGGAGGGCTCCTCAACAAGGCTGACATCATGTCCGACACGCATCCGGCGGCACCCCGTGTCGCCGTCGTCACCGGCGGCGCCACTGGTCTGGGGCTCGCCTGTTCCAAACGTCTGCTGGCGCTGGGCTACCGCGTCCACGCGCTGGGCCGCGATGTTGAGGAGGAGGTCACCGACCCCAACTTCTCCTACCGCGACCTGGACGTCACCGACCGCGCCGCGGTCGCCGCCTTCGCCGCCGGCTTCGACGGTGTCGATGCGCTGGTCAACGCCGCCGGCATCATCATCCACGAGGGTGCGGAGTTCACCCCCGACGGCTTCCAGCGGGTGATGGACGTCAACGTCAACGGCACGCAGCTCATGTGCATGGCGTTGCGTGACGCGCTGCTGGCCCGCCGCGGGTCCATCGTCAACTTCGCGTCCATGTGGTCGGTGTTCGGCTCCGGCCGCAACCCCGGCTACGCCACCAGCAAGGGGGCGGTGCAGGCGCTGACCCGCTCGCTGGCCGTCGCCTGGAGCGGTCAGGGGGTGCGGGTCAACGCGGTGGCGCCGGGCTGGGTGAAGACCCGCATGTCGGTGCGCGCCATGACCGATCCCGACCGCTCCGGCCCGATCCTCAACCGTATCCCGATGGGGCGTTGGGGTGACCCGTCCGAGGTCGCGGACGTCGTCGGCTTCCTGCTGTCGCACGAGGCCCGCTACGTCAACGGCACGATGATCCCGGTCGATGGCGGCTACGCCGTCGCCTGATCCGCGCCGAAGGAAGGGACCATCCATGATCAGGATCTTCGGGTCGCCGTCGCGCTACATCCAGGGCCCTGGCGCCCTGGACGGGCTGGCGCAAATCGCCGCCGGCTACGGGCCGCGCACCGTGATCGTCGCCGACCAGGCGGTGCTCGACCTGTTCGGCGAGAGGCTGGCGGCGCAGTTCGAGCGGCCGGTGCGCATGCTCGCCTTCGCCGGCGAAATCACCCGCGCCGCCATCGCCGCCCTGACGGCCGAGGCCGCGCCGCACGACCCCGACCTCGTCATCGCCGTCGGCGGCGGCAAGGCGCTGGACGCCGGCAAGGGGGTGGCGGTGCAGCTCGACCGGCCGATGGTCACGGTGCCGACCATCGCCTCCAACGACGCGCCGACCAGCGGGGCCATCGCCGTCTACGACGAGCGGCATGTGATGATCGCCGTGGACCGCATGCGCCGGAACCCGGAAGCGGTGGTGGTCGACACCGCCGTCATCGCCCAGGCGCCCGCGCGCTTCCTGCGCTGGGGCATCGGCGACGCGTTGGCCAAGAAGTTCGAGGCGGACGGTTGCGCCGCCGGCACCGGGGTCACGCCCTTCGGCACGCGCCCGCTGCTGACCGCCGGCGCCATCGCCGAGGCCTGCTACCGGACGCTGCGCGCCCACGCCGTCACCGCTCTGGCCGACGTCGAGCGCCACGCGGTGACCGACGCGGTCGAGGCGGTGGTCGAGGCGTCGGTGCTGATGAGCGGGCTGGGCTTCGAGAATGGCGGCCTGTCCATCGCCCACTCGATGACCCGTGGGCTGGTGCTGGCCCGCGGCGCCAGCGCCGCACCGCACGGCGAGCAGGTGGCTTACGGCCTGCTGGTCCAGCTTGCCGCCGAGGGCCGGGACGACGCGGAGCTGCGCGACATCGCCGGCTTCATCCGCGGCATCGGCCTGCCGGCCACACTGCGCGACCTCGGCATGGCCGACCCCACCGCGGAGGAGATGGCGGAGATCGCGCGGCTGACCATGACGGCCCCGCACACCGCCAACCTCGGCGTGCCGGTCACCGCCGCGTCGCTGGTCGAGGCGATGGGGCGCATCGAAACCCTGGACGCCGTCGCCGCGGCCTGACGGCCAGTGCCGCAGGCGGCGTCATAAGCACATCAAGGATATATCATGCATCATACAACAGGGAGGATGGCATGGCTTTGACCAACCACCCCAGCGACACCTCCGATCTGAGCTTCCTGAAGGAGAAGGCGCTGCAACTCCGCCGGCTGATGCTGGTGCAGGCGGCCGGCAAGGGGCAGGGCTACCTCGGGCAGGGGCTCGGCCTCGCCGAGTTCCTGGCGACCCTCTACCACCACGAACTGCGCTACGATCGCGACAACCCGGAATGGGAGGACCGCGACCGCTTCTTCCTGTCCACCGGCCACTACTCCATCGCCCTGTGGGCGGTGCTGGCCGACATCGGCTATGTGGACAAGGAGACGCTGCCGACCTACGGCGCGGACGAAAGTCCGCTGGAGATGAGCACCATCGAGGGGCGGGTGCCGGGCGTTGAGATGACCGGCGGTTCGCTTGGTCATGGCCTGGGCATCGCCGTGGGGGCGGCACTCGGCTACCGGCTGTCGAAGCGCGACGCCCGTGTGTTCGTCGAGGTCTCCGACGGCGAGTTGCAGGAGGGGTCGACCTGGGAGGCGGCGACGGCGGCCAACGCCTTCAGGCTCGACAACCTCGTCGCCTTCGTCGATTGCAACGGCATCCAGGCGGACGGCGCCATGGTGGTTCCCATCGAGCCGGTGGCCGACAAGTGGCGGGCCTTCGGCTGGGACGTGATCGAGATCGACGGCAACGCGCTGGACCAGGTGGTCGGGGCCATGCACTGGGCGCGGATGGCGCGCGGCCGGCCCAAGGTGGTGGTCATGCGCACCAAGCCCGGCAAGGGCATCGCCCGTCTGGAGGCGCGGGAGAAGGCGCACTTCATCCGCGTCGGCGCTGACGAATGGGACGTGATCGCCAAGGAACTGGAGGCCGAGAATGCTTAAGGGCCGCACGCTGGGGATGGGCGAACTCGAACGGATCGAGGATCGCCCCTTCCGCACCGCCCCCTTCGCCGCCGGCACGCTGGCCGCCGCCGAACGCTGCGACACACTGGCGGTGCTGACCGCCGACCTCGGCAAATACACCGACGTCCACCCGTTCCGCGACGCCCATCCCGAGCGCTTCTTCAACGTCGGCATGGCGGAACAGGCGCTGGTGTCGGTGGCCGCCGGGCTGGCGAAGACGGGCTGGACCGCCTATTGCACCACCTACGGCGCCTTCGCCACGCGCCGCGCGCACGACTTCCTGGCCATCGCCTGCGCCCATGGCGGGGCTGCCGTGAAGATGTTCGCCGGCAACCCCGGCCTGACCACCGGCTATGGCGGCACCCACCAGGCCATCGAGGATCTGGCGCTGATGCGCGCCATTCCCGACGTGACCGTCATCGACCCCTGCGACGCGACCGAGATGCAGCAGATCGCCGAGCAGGCCATTGACATACCCGGCACCGTCTATTGCCGGCTGCTGCGCGGCAACGTGCCGGTGGTTCTGGACCCCGCCACCTACCGGTTCGAGGTCGGCAAGGCCACGCGCTTCGGCGAGGGCGGGGATGTCGGCTTCATCAGCACCGGCTTCATGACGGAACGCTGCCTGGACGCCGCCCGCAAGCTGGAGACGCAGGGCGTGCGCGCCTCGGTCCTGCATGTCGGCACCATCAAGCCCTTCGACGCCGCCGCGGTGGCGGAGTTCGCCGGCTCGGTCGGCCGGCTGGTGACGGCGGAGAACCATGTGCTGGTCGGCGGCCTGACGAGCCTTGTCCTCGACGCCCTGCAGGAGGCGCAGATCCTCCGGCCCATGCTGAAGATCGGCATCCCCGACCGCTTCATCGAATGCGGCTCCGTGCCGTATCTTCAGGACAAGTACGGCCTGACGGCCGCCCGCGTTCACGAGCGGGTCGCCGCCTGGATGGAACTGTCCGGCACGTCCGCCGCCGCCTAGAAGGGAGACACCTGACCATGCCACTCGTCCAGATTCGCCTGCTCGAAGGCCGCACGCAGGAGCAGAAGGATGCCATGTTCGCCGCGGTGACGGAGGCGCTCTGCCGCACCGTCGATTGCCAGCCCGGCGATGTCCGCATCGAGGCCATCGACATGCCCCGCGCCCAATACGCCGTCGGGGGCGTCAGCATGGCCCGGCGGGACTCCAAGGCGGCGGGGTCCTGAACCGGGAACGGCGTCCTGGCGGCGGTGTCAGTCGTCGCCGGGGATCGCGGGTGGATTGACCGGCACCCGCCGCACCGTCTCGCGGTAGAGGATGTAGAGGCCGCTGGCCACCACGACAGCCGCACCGGCGATCACGTGGTTGGTCGGCACCTCGTTCCACAGCATCCAGCCGAACAGCACCGCCCACAGGATGCTGGTGTAGTTGAAGGGTGCGATGACCGACGCCGGCGCCGCCATATAGGCCCGCGTCATCACGAGCTGCGCCATCCCACCGACAAGACCGGTCCCGATCAGCAGCCACAGGTCGTGCCAGTTGTCGGGCGTCCGCCACCAGAAGGGCAGGGTGACGCCGCAGAGGATCGTGGTCAGCAGCGTGAAATAGGTGACGGTGGCGTTCGGGCTTTCCGACCGGCCGAGCTGCCGCACCATGATCATGGCGAGCGCCTGGAAGAAGGCGGCGCCCAACGCCACCAGGCCGCCGAGGTTGAGCACGTCGGCTCCCGGACGCACCATGACCAGCACGCCGACGAAGCCGACCGCCACCGCGCTCCACCGGTGCACGCCGACCTTCTCCGCCAGCAGCGGCACCGACAGGGCGGTCAGGAACAGCGGCGCGGCAAAGTTCAGCGCCACCGCCTCGCCCAGCGGCAGCAGCGCGAAGGACAGGAAGGACAGGACCATCGCCATCCCCCCGAACAGGCCGCGCCATAGGTGGGCCCAGGGGCGCTGCGTGCGCAGGTCGCGGAGCCCGGCCGGGTTCAGGGCGACCGCGATGCCCACCGGGATCAGCGCGACGGCGCTGCGGAAGAAGACGATCTGGTTGAGCGGATAGCCCGCCGACAGCTCCTTGATCATCGTGTTCATGATCGAGAACAGGAACACGGTGGCCAGCATCAGGACGATGCCGAGCGGCACATTGTCATCGCGCATGGGGAAGGGAGACCGGCGGACGGGTGGGATGACGACCTTAACAGAATCCTTCGCGTGCGCAGCATGCCGTCGCGTCATGCCGGATGCGCGCGACGCCATGCACCCGTGGGCACCAATCGGCGTCCCGCGCGTTTACCCGGGACACACACGCCACCCCCGGGGTCCGCACCATGCCCATCGTCCTGTTCCTGATCCTTGTCATCCTGGTCGCCCAGTTCGGGTTCTGGGACACCTTCCAGGGTGTGCTGGGAGCTGTCGGCGTCGTCGTGCTGCTGGTGGCGCTGCTGATCGCGGCGGGGGCGGTCGGCGTGGGCCTGGTGATGAAGCGGATGCGCTGACCGCGGCGGCGGTCACTCCGCCGCGGCGTCGGTGTCTTCGCTGACGGCGAGGTCGAGCAGCGGCAGGAAGCTGGTCGGTTCCTGCGCACCGGACAGCGCGTAGCGGCGGTTGAAGATGTAGCAGGGGACCGCCTGCAGCCCGAGCTGCCGCGCCAGCGAGTCGGCCGCCTGCACGCCGATCACCTCCGCATCGCCGGCGAGCGCCTCTCTGACCTCCTGGACGTCCAGGCCGGCGGCAGCCCCGCAGGCGACCAGCGTGTCGCGGTCGCCGATGTCGAGGCCGTCGACGAAGTACGCGTGGAACAGCGCGTCGGCCACGGCGCCCCCGATGCCGCGGCGGTTACCCATGCGGATCACGCGGTGCGCCTGGAAGGTGTTGGGTGTGCGGCGGATGCGGTGCAGGTTGATGGGGAGGCCGTCGCGCTCCGCCGTCTCCTCGATCACCGTGTTGATCTGGCGCGCCCGTTCCGCCCCGCCGAACTTGTTCGCCAGATACTGGCTGCGCTCCATGCCGCCGGCCGGCATGTCGGGGTTGAGCTGGAAGGCCTGCCAGCGAATCTCGGGGGTCAGCCGCGGGCGCTCGCGCAGCGCGCGGGTCAAGCGGTGCTTGCCGATGTAGCACCAGGGGCAGATGACGTCGGCGAAGGTCTCGATCAGCATGGCGGCAGTATCCTCCATCCCGACCGCCGCTTCAATCCCGGCCCTTTGCCACGACGGTCGGCAACCCTTTGTTAACGCTGGACGCCGACAGTGGTCCCATCGTCGGAGGAGGTCCCGCGATGGCGGATGCGTATGTGGATGTCAAGGTGCGCGAGGCGCTGGTCGCCGCGAAGGGCAGCCGCGCCATGGCGCAGAAGCTGCTGATGACCTGGGCCGCCAAGGACGAGCGGCTGCTGCTGGGCATGGCGCAGCCCTTTCTGAAGGCGATCACCGGGGCGGCCATCGAGGGTGTGGCGCGCCGCGTCGGCGGCGGTGGCCCCGCTCGGACGGCGCCGCGGGCCGCCACCTCCGGCGGCCTGTCGCGCGAGGCGCTGGAGCGGGTGTTGAGCCGCATGGGCGAGGATCCGTCACCCCGTCCCGCCGCACCCATGCAGGTCGCCACCACCATCGTCAACCGTGGGGACGGCGCGCCCAAGGGCGTGTCGCACGAGAGCGCCATGAAGGCCATCGCCAAGGCCTTCGTCGCCAAGAAGGTGCGCTGACCGCCTACCAGCGCGACGCCGAGCGCCGGTGCTCCGCGAACCGGTCCGACAGGAAGTCGAGGAACACCCGCACCTTGGCGGACAGGTGGTGGCGCTGCAGGTACATGGCGTGGATGTCGGTGTCGGTGCCGGACCAGTCGGGCAGCACGCGGACCAGATCGCCGGAGCGCAGGCAGTGCGCCACATCCCATTGCGAGCGCAGGATGATGCCATGCCCGGCGATGGCCCAGTCCACCGCCACCTCGCCGTGGTTGGTGGCGAGCCGGCCATGGACCTTCACCGCCTGCTGCGCGCCACCGGAGACGAGCTGCCAGATGTTGTAGGCCCCGAAATACTCGCGGATCACGATGCATTGGTGGTCCGCCAGATCCCGTGGCGTCGCCGGCGGGGGATGGTCGGCGAGGTAGCCGGGAGAGGCGCAGAGATAGCGGTGGTTCGCGGCGATCTTGCGCGTGAGATGCCCGGCATCGCTTCCCATGCCGATGCGGATGCCGATATCGACCCCCTCCGCCGCGAGATCCAGCGGCTTGTCGGTGAGCTGCAGGATGACCTCCACCTCCGGGTGGAGGCGGGCGAAGTCGCCGATGGCCGGGCCGACGTGCCGGCGGCCGAAGCCGATCCCGGCGTTGACGCGCAGCAAGCCCCGCGGCGCCTCCCGGCTGGCGGTCAGTTCCCGCTCGAGCTGCTCGATGTCGCCGAGGATGCGCCGCCCTTCCTCCAGATAGCGTTCCCCCTCCGCCGTCAGGCTCTGGCGCCGTGTGGTGCGGTTGAGCAGCCGTACGCCGAGCCGGGCCTCCAGCGCAGCCAGCCGGCGGCTGACCGCCGGCGCCGTGACGCCGAGATCCTGCGCCGCCGCCGCCAACGTGGGATGGCGCGTCAGCGTGACGAAGAAGGCCAGATCAGCCGCGTGGTCCATGGCCGCCGATTATTGCGTCTGTCGCATGAGTGTCGCGAGTGTAGCGGTATTGATGGGCTTGCTGATAGCAATATGCTCACGAACATCACCCACCGCCGGGCATCGCAGCACCATGGACATCGTCACCACCGCGCTTCCCGCCCTGGCGCTCGGAGCGACCCTCGGCTTCTTCGGGGGCGTGTTCGGCATCGGCGGGGGCATCATCGCCATCCCCGTGCTGGTGCTGGGCTACGGGATGGATCAGCCGACCGCGCAGGGGACTGCTTTGGCCATGATGGTGCCCAACCTGGTGATGGCGTGGTGGCGCTATGTGCGGCGCAACCCGGTCGGGCTCGGCTGGGCGGCGGCCGGTGTCGCGGTCGTGGCGACCCTCACCACCTGGTCCGCGGCCCGCTTCGCCCACGCGCTGGACCCGACGCTCCTGCGTGCCCTGTTCGCCCTGTTCCTGATAGCGGTCGGGATCGGTCAGCTTCTTGAACGGTTCGGTTGGACGGCGCGGACGCCGGCACGGCCGGTTTTCATGCCGCTGGTCGGGCTGGCCGGCGGTTGCAGCATGGGGTTGCTCGGGGTGGGCGGCGGGCTGGTGGCGACGCCGCTGCTCACCGGCTTCTTCGGGCTTGGGCAGCGCGCGGCGCAGAGCGTCGCCCTGGCGCTGGTCACCCCCAGCGCGGCGGCGGCGCTCGCCAGCTACGCCGTCGAGCAGCGGGTGGACTGGCCGGTGGGGCTCGCGCTGGCGTTGGGCGGGATCGCCACCGTGTCGGCCGGCGTCGCGCTCGCCCACGCCTGTTCGGAGCGTATGCTGCGCCGGTCGTTCGGCGCCATGCTGGTGCTGACGGGGCTGCTGTTGTCGGTCCGGTGACGACGGTGAAAGCCAGGATTGGAGACGGATGACCATGACGATCGCGCGCATCGACCACATCGTCCTGACGGTGGCCCGCATCCCGGTCACCTGCGACTTCTACAGCCGGGCTCTGGGTATGGAGGTCGTGACCTTCGGCCAGGGGCGCAAGGCGCTGTCCTTCGGGAACCAGAAGATCAACCTGCACGAGGCCGGACGCGAGTTCGAGCCGAAGGCGATCCGCCCGACTCCAGGCTCGGCCGACCTGTGCTTCATCGTCGCCGGCAGCCTCGACGCCGCGATCGACCATCTGCGCGCGGAGGGGGTATCCATCGAGGAGGGGCCGGTGGAGCGCACCGGAGCCACCGGTCCGATCCGCTCGGTCTACATCCGTGATCCCGACGGAAACCTGATCGAGTTGTCGGAATACAGTGCTTGATTGAATTTCTAACGCAACGTTTTGCCATGTGGCCGATCCTGCCTGGCCAATATAGAGACGGCACCGATCGGTGGGCTGTCATCGTGTCGCATGGAACACGCATGTTCATGACGACATCTTTTGTAGGTCCGGGCTGCGCGTCGAATCGGACCGTCCTATCAAGTACCTGAGACATCAGAACCCGACACGGCGCGTGAGTGATCTCTCGCGAACGTCAAGGGTTCTCGATGATCTCCTGCGTTGCCAAATCTCCGGACGGATGATAGATCACCTGGACGAATGGAGCGGTGGACGTTGGCAAGTATCCTTCTCACGTCTACGCCGAGTGACCTCAACGGCTTTGTGGAAGACTGCTGTTTAGATCGGATAATTTTGTTGTCGATTTTGGAATTTTTGTCACAATAAGTTAGAGTGTCGGAAATACACGGTCGAGAATGGCGACAATCGGACTCTTGTCGTTCAGCGGCGGCGTGAATCAAAGCGTCCCGCCGTTGCGGCTGAGGGCGTTGCTTGGGGAAAGCGCGCTCCAGGGGGCGTGCCTGACGCTGCTCGGTGCGGAACGATCCTCGCCCGGATGCCTGTGGGGCGAGCGTTGGCGGGACGGCGGGTGGGAGTCCGGCGCACAGCCGCTGCCCGATGTCGTGATCGTCCTGGGACGTCCGTTGACTGAGCGCCATGCCGCGGTGGCGGCGTGGATCACCGTCCGCTGTCCGGTGATCGCCGATGCCGAGATCGACAAGCTGACGCTGCCGGTGCTGCTGCGCCGAGCCGGGCTGGACCGGTACGTCCTGCCCGTGGCCGAACTGCACGCCGACGCGGCGATGGTGGAGATGCGCGCCTTTCTTCACGACCACCGGCACGCCGTCATCAAGGCGGCGGACGGTCGGGGCGGGATCGGGCTGTATTTCATCGACGAGGCGGCGGATGGCTGGCTGTTGCAGCGCGACCGCGAGGTGTGGTCCGGCAGCCTCGACGATCTGTTGGCCCTGCTGGGCGGCCGGATCGCTGGGCGCCTCGCCTACCGCCGGTTTCTGATCCAGCGCTACATTGCGTCGCTGACACCCGACGGACGGGCCGCCGACATCCGTATCCATTTGCAACGGTGCGCCGATGGCGATTGGGGAACCACACGGGTCTATGTGCGGATGGCGGAGTTCGGCATGAGGGTGAGCAACACGGCCCGCGGTGGCTACCAGGGACCGCTGGCCGGCTTCTTCGAGACGCGCCGCCGCTCCGTGCGCGACGTGGAGGTGGAGATCGGCGATCTCGCGATGGCGATCGCGCGTCTGATCGACGATCATCACGGTGCACCGATGTCGGAGCTGGGGATCGACCTTGCGGTCGATGAGGACGACCGGCTCTGGGTGATCGAGGCGAACGCCTTTCCGCAGACGAGCCTTCACGAACATCAGCGCGCCGTCCACACCATCGGCTACGCCTGCTTCGTCGCGCGAAATCGGGGCCATCCCGGCGCCACCGTCGCTCCAACGCCGTGAGGGCAGGCATGGACCAACACACCGACGACACCCGCGATTATCATGCGATCTGCATGAGGAGAGCCGCCTCCGAGAAGGGGATCGACGCGCATTACGTCATCGCCCCCTTCGGCGGGCGCCAGACGACGCCGATGCGCTGGCTGACCTTTCTGGCGGGCGGGCGGCGCTATTACTTCTGCGGCGGCTGGCTGGTCGAGGGCGGACGCGATCCGTGGGGGCGGCTTGGTCGCCACGTCAGCGAGGATGCGACGATCCTCGTTCGCGACAAGACCCGGCTCAAGCGCCATCTGGCCGGGCTGGGATTCGGGGTTCCGTCCGGCCAGGTCTTCCGGCGCCAGGATCTGGAGGCGGCGCTGCGGGCCTTCGATGGCCTTTCCGGACCGCTGTGCGTCAAGCCCAACCAGGGGAGCCAGGGCGACGCCGTCTTCACATCGATCCGCAACCGGGTGGAGTACCAGGCGGCGATCCGGCACGTCGCGGCCCGCTATCAGAAAATCCTGGTCGAGGAGAGCGTCGCCGGAACGCTGATCCGCTTCTTCTATGTGCGGCCGGCCGTCGTAGCCGTGAAACTGAGCCGGCCGGCCAGTGTGGTCGGCGACGGGCTCGGCAACCTGAACCGACTGACCGAGGCCAAGAACGCCTGGCGTCGCGAGCGGGCCGTTCCAGGCCATTGGCCGATCGTCGTGGATGACGAGGTCCGCCGGTTCCTGGCCACGCAGGGCCGCCGGCTGGAGGATGTTCCGGCGGCCGGTGAGCGAGTGTATCTGCGCGGCACCTCGAACGGGGCGGTGGGCGCCGACAGCATCGCCGTTCCCGGCTTGGCCCACCCGAGCTACGCCGCGGTGATCGCGGCGGCCTGCACATCCGTCCCTGGGCTGAACCTGTCCGCGGTCGATGTGATGATCCGTGATCCCGCGGAGCCGGCGACGCCCGGAAACCACTGGATCCTCGAAATGAACCGCAGCCCTGGGGTCACACCCTACCACCACCCGTGGAAGGGTGAGCCGCAGAACGTGTGCGGCGCCGTGCTCGACCTGCTGGAGCGGGGATGCGAGCGGTCCGCCGAAACCGATCCTGAGACGAGGAAGGAATGATGGAGGAGTCACCCGTCCCGGCCGCAGCGGCGGTTCATCGCTGGATCACGGTCTATGTGGCCACCCTGCTGGGCATGCAGTCCGACAGGATCGATCCGACCGCACCTCTGGCGACGTACGATCTTGATTCGGTGGATGCGGTCGAAATGGCCATGCAGTTCGAATGCGCGTTCAGCCGGCCGATCCATCCCGAGACCTTCATGGTCGGCGATCAGAGCATCGACGCGTTGGCGAAGCGGTTGGCAGACCCATGAGCAACATCCCCGAATGGGTGCATGCGCTCAACAAGCCGCCGGGCTATGCCTTCGAAGTCCTGAAGGATCCCGGATCCTCTCCGGAGCGGCGGCTGGCCGCGTGCCAGCTTCTGATCCGGCTCGGCATCGTCCGCTGGACCGCGGAACATCTGGAAGCGCTTCGTTCCATCCCCGAATTGGCGGTGAGGGTCGAGCAACTGCTCGCCATATGCGGGGAATTGTGGGACACCGACCTGTCGCAGGGTGATCCCTTGCCGGTGTTTCCTTTGGACGATTGCCCGGTCGGCGATGTCTGGGTCGTGCCGGCCGGAAGCGACCGCACCGTGCTCGTCTTTCCCGGGCGATTCTCGCACATGTGGGTGTCTGTCTATCTGATGCAGCGCCTGCTGGAGCCCCATGGCGTCAACGTCATCCATGTGTTCGACCCGCTCGACGCCTTCTATCTCGGCGGCATCGGCGGCATGGGACGCGGCCTCGCGGCGGCCCAGGACATCCTGCGCCGCCTGGCCGCCAACATCGGGACCCGGCGGCTCTACTGCTTCGGCCAGTCGAGCGGCGGCTACGCCGCGCTGCGCTACGGCCTGGAGCTTGGCGCCACGGCCATGCTGGCCTTCTCGCCCATGGTCTTCCAGCCCCGCGGACCCCGATGGTTGGAGCACATCCACGCCAAGACAGGCCACCGGTTCGCGCCGGAGGCCATCGACCTCCGCCCCTTGTACCGGCGGTACGAGGAGGAGGGGCGAACGGCGCCACGCACCTCGATCTTCTGCGGGGCGGGCAACCGGGCCGACATGCGGTCCGCCGCCGAGTTGACGGGCTTCAAAGGAGTCAAGCACTTCACGCTGGAGGGAATCGCCACCCACGACATCATCCCCAACCTCCTGCACGCCCAGCTTCTGCAGCCGATCCTAGCGCGCTTCTTCGAAGATGATCCGCCAGCGTGAACGGTCGCCTGTCGTCGGTGCCGGTGCCGGTACGGGCGTCGGAAGTCGGATCGTCACTCGGTGTCGAACCAACCCTTCTTCTTGGGCAGCGGGCGGATGACGGGGGGCGGGCTGGCAAGCGCGGTCTGGCCGTTCTTGTAGGGATCGGGCAGATAATGGCAGTCGACCGCCGCCAGCGTTCGGTAGCAGTAGACGTTGGAGCGCACCACCTCCACCTTTTCGGGGCAGTAGTAGCCGGTCTGCTCCAGAGACACGACCGAACAATCCTCCCCCCGGATGCCGGACACGACGTGATCGACCAGCGTCTTGTCCGTCGCGTTGAGAGCCACGATGTTGGCCGCGATCCCGACGCCAACGGCGGCGTCCGAGCAGGCGCCGAGCGCCAGCGCCGCCGCAAGAATGCCCATCCGGTGCACGCGCGCCATGACCGCTCTCCAACCGCCGATGCGCCCATTGCAGGGGCTTGCGGTTAAGGAAAGCTGAATTCGGAATGGAGGGCACCGCCCCATCGGGGCTACCGCAGCAGGGCGCAGGTGCGGCCGCGGCATTGGACCAGGACAAAGGCGTCCTTGTCCTCCGAACAGCTCACCTTGAACACGGTCTGACCCTGCCGGCCGGGGTTGTAGCTGACCGCCTCCAGCTTCGTCGGGGTACAGTTGGCAGAGCGGGCGACCTCGCGCGCCTCCGCCTGACCGGCCGTCACGGTGACGGCGGCGGCCGGCCCGGCGAAGGCCAGGCAGAGGGCGAGAGCCAAGGCGAAGGGCAAGGCGGCGAGCGGGCGCATGCCTCCTGTATGGCAGCATCCGCCCGAAACCGGAAGGCCGCGTCGGGAACCCTCAGGCCTTGTCGGCGCTCTTGCGGTCCTCCTCGATCTCGCGGGCGACCTCGTCGACCGCCTTTGGATCCAGCTTGCGGGCCTCCTCCACCAGCTGCTTGCCGGCGCGGGTGTCGCCGTCCTCCGCCTTGTCGAGCGCCTGTTCGGCCAGATCATGGGCTTTTTTCGCGTCGTCCTTCGCCATCGGGCTGCATCCTCGGTTGCCGGAAACTGCGGTCGATCCCACAACCGGCCAAATCCCGGATCGTCCCGGTGGAGGGGGAGTGGGCGAAAGCCGTTGTTTGAACCAGCCGAATGTCCCAATCTGGATCTACCGCCGCGCCACGGGTGAGACACACTGGCGCCACGTCCTGCGGGACGGCGCCGGACCCGTCGGCCCGGACGCTTTCGCATCGAGGGAGACGAGACGATGGATGGGATCCGCGGCACGGATGCCGGGCAGGCCGGGTTGAACATGGACAACCACTGGATGCCCTTCACCAGCAACCGCGACTTCAAGCAGGATCCGAAGCTGTTCGCACGGGCGGAAGGCATCCACTTCTACGACCCGCAGGGGCGGGCGATCATCGACGGGTCGTCGGGCCTGTTCACCACCCCCGCGGGCCATGGCCGCCGGGAGATCGCCGAGGCCGTCTACAAGCAGCTCATGGAGCTGGACTACACCCCCAGCTTCACCCGCAGCCATCCCAAGTCGTTCGAGCTGGCCGAGCGCATCGCCAAACTGACGCCGCCGGGCCTGAACCGCATCTTCTTCGTCAACTCGGGTTCGGAGTCGGTGGACACCGCGATGAAGATCGCGCTCGCCTACCACCGGGCGAAGGGCGAGGGCCAGCGCACGCTGTTCGTCTCGCGCGAGCGTGCCTACCACGGCGTGAATTTCGGCGGCGTGGCGCTCAGCGGCATGGTGCGCAACCGCCAGACCTTCGGCTTCGGCCTGCCGGCGGCGGTCCACATGCGCCACACCTGGCTGCCGGAGAACAAGTTCGTGAAGGGCCAGGCGGAGACCGGGGCGGAGCTGGCCGAGGATCTGGCGCGCATGGTCGCGCTCTACGGTGCCGAGACCATCGCCGCCTGCGTGGTCGAGCCGATCGCCGGTTCCACCGGCGTTCTGGTGCCGCCCAAGGGTTATCTGGAGCGTCTGCGCCAGATCTGCGACCAGCACGGCATCCTGCTGGTGTTCGACGAGGTGATCTGCGGTTTCGGCCGGACGGGGCGCGCCTTCGCCGCGCAGAGCTTCGGCGTGGTGCCGGACATCATGACCATGGCGAAGGCCATCACCAACGGCGCCCAGCCGATGGGTGCCGTCGCGGTGAAGCAGGAGATCCACGACATCATCGTGAACTCCGCGGCGGAGGAGGCGGTGGAGTTCTTCCACGGCTACACTTGGTCGGCGCACCCGGCGGCCTGCGCCGCGTCGCTCGCCACCCTCGACATCTACGAGAACGACAAGCTGTTCGAGCGGGCGCAGCAGATGTCGGCCTATTTCCTCGACACGCTGTTCTCGCTGAGCGACCTGCCGGTGGTCACCGACATCCGCGGCTACGGCATGCTGGGCGGCGTCGATTTCGCGCCGATGGGGGCGCCCGGGAAGCGGGGAAACCTGATCCAGAAGCAGCTCTACGACGCCGGCGTGCACGTCAAGGCGACCGGCGACACCATCATCGTCGCCCCGCCCTTCGTGATCCAGGGCGAGGAGATCGACCGCATGGCCGAGATCGTCCGCGGCGTTCTCGCCAAGCATTGAGCACCAGACAGGGCCGCCGGCTTTACCCCCGGCGGCCCTGCCGTTTCCGGCGCATCGGTCAGCCGGGGCGTTTGTGGCTTTTTATTCCCTACGCCTTGTGATGTAATTCGGAATCGATTCAACATCGCGATTCCGCAAAAACAACCATCCCGCAACTGGCGATTCACACAAACAGTGGAGGCTTCGAGATGACGTGGAACCTGAAATGGCTGGCCGCCGGCCTGTCCTTCGCGGTGCTGGCACCCTTCGCGGCGAACGCCCAGACGAAGGAAATCACCATCGCCTACCAGGACATGATCGTTCCCTGGCGCGTGGCGATGGCCAACCAGGATCTTGAGAAGGCCACCGGCTGGAAGATCAACTGGCGCCAGTTCGGCGGCGGCGGCGACGTGGTGAAGGCCATGGCGTCGGGCGACGTGGCGATCGGCGAGGCCGGGTCCAGCCCGATCGCCGCGGCGCTGAGCCAGGGCGTCGAGGTCGAGCTGTTCTGGATCCTGGACGACATCGGCGACGCCGAGGCGCTGGTCGTGCGCAACGGTTCCGGCATCGAGAAGCCGGCCGACCTGAAGGGCAAGAAGCTGGCCACACCCTTCGTGTCGACCAGCCACTACCACCTGATGTTCGCGCTCAGCGAGTTCGGCTACAAGGCGGGCGACGTGCAGGTGCTGAACATGCGCCCGGCGGAGATCGCCGCCGCCTGGCAGCGCGGCGACATCGACGGCGCCTTCATCTGGGATCCGGCGCTGGCCCAGGCCAAGCAGAACGGCAAGGTGCTGATCTCCTCCGGCCAGCTCAGCGACAAGGGCCGGCCGACCTTCGACGGGCTGATCGTGCAGAAGTCCTTCGCCAAGGCGAACCCGGAGTTCATGACCAAGTTCGTCCAGACCATCGCCGCTGCGGACGAGAAGTACCGCCAGAACAAGGCCGCCTGGACCGCCGGCACCCCCGAGGTGGCCGCCGTCGCCAAGCTGACCGGTGCCAAGCCGGAAGATGTGCCGTCGGCTCTCGGCCTCTACCGTTTCCTGCCGCCGGACGTGCAGGCCTCCGAGCGCTGGCTCGGCGGCGGCAAGAACTCCGGCGCCGCCAAGGCGCTGGCCGACACCGCGGAGTTCCTGAAGGAGCAGAAGCGCGTGTCGAACGTGCTGCCCGACTACAGCGTCGGCGTGAACCCGACCTTCGCCGCCGCCGCCGCGAAGAAGTAAGAGCCGCCTGACAAGCCCCTCTCCCTTCGGGGAGAGGGTTGCGCCGCACGCCCCTTTCCGTCGTCCCCGCGCAGGCGGGGTTCCGGTGCTCCGACCGCGCCGTGCCGCATGGCCTGGATGTCCGCCGTCGCGGGAACGACGATGATCCGAAGCCGGGGGTGTGCGCCGCCCCCTGCCCGTGGGGCAGGGCATCGCTTCCGCAGCGGGAGGACCGTATCATGACAACGGCGACGCAACCCGCCGCTCGACCCGTTTCCGCACCCTCCGGCGCACCGTCCGGCGTGCCCGGCGGGCTGCGCATCCGCGACCTGTCCGTCACCTTCCAGGTCGGCAAGGACCAGACCGTCCGCGCCCTCGACCACGTCAACCTCGACATCGCCGAGGGTGATTTCATCGTGGCGCTGGGGGCGTCCGGCTGCGGCAAGACCACGCTGCTGAGCTGCCTCGCCGGCTTCCTGAAGCCCACCGCGGGGGAGATTCTGCTGCACGGCCACGGCGTGTCCGGGCCGGGCCGCGACCGTGGCGTGGTGTTCCAGAAGCACGCGCTGTTCCCCTGGCTCAACGTCATCGACAACGCATCCTTCGGGCTGAAGATGGCGGGGGTGGACAAGCGGCGCCGCTACGAGGTGGCGCGCGAGAAGCTGCGCCTCGTCGGTCTCGACCAGTTCGCCGACGCGCCGATCTGGCGCCTGTCCGGCGGCATGATGCAGCGCGTCGGCCTCGCCCGCGTGCTGGCGAACGACCCGGACATCATGCTGATGGACGAGCCGCTCGGCGCGCTCGACGCCTTCACCCGCGAATCCATGCAGGAGCTGATCCTGAAGGTGTGGAACGCCACCGGCAAGATGGCCTTCTTCATCACCCACGAGGTGGAGGAGGCGCTGTTCATGGCGACCCGCCTGATCGTGATGTCGCCGCGCCCCGGCCGCATCGTGCACGAATACGAAACGGACTTCTCGCGCCGCTACGTGGCGGGCGAGCCGGCCCGCGCCATCAAGTCGTCGCCGGAGTTCATCCGCCTGCGCGAGGAGATCCTGAATGTCATCCACGCCACACAGTGAGGCGCCGGCACCCGTCCGCCGCTTCTCCCTGCGCGGTCTGCTCGGCCTGAAATCCGACGGCGGCCCGGTGGCGGGGGAGGGCGGCAGCACCGCCGTCATCAGCACCATCTCCACCGTCGCGCTGATCGCGCTGTGGTGGATCGCGTCGCACATGCGGTGGGTCCCGCCGATCTTCCTCCCCACGCCGGAAGCGGTGATCCAGCGCTTCGTTGAGACGCTGTTCGAACCCTATGGCGAGACGACGCTGCTCGGCCACACGGTCGCCAGCCTGTTCCGCGTGTTCAGCGCCTTTCTGCTGGCCTGCGTCACGGCGATCCCGATCGGCATCGCGATGGGCATCAGCCGCGTGGCGCGCGGCATCTTCGACCCGCCGATCGAGTTCTACCGGCCGCTGCCGCCGCTGGCCTATCTGCCGCTGATCGTCATCTGGTTCGGCATCGGCGAGCTGTCGAAGGTGATCCTGATCTACCTCGCGATCTTCGCGCCGCTGGCGCTCAGCGCGCGGGCGGGCGTGCGCTCGGTCACGGCGGAGCAGTTGAACGCCGCCCGCTCCATGGGCGCCAGCCGGAGCCAGACGGTGTTCCACGTGATCCTGCACGCGGCCCTGCCGGAGATCCTGACCGGCATGCGCATCGGCATGGGCTTCGGCTGGACCACCCTGGTCGCCGCCGAGATGGTGGCGGCCACCGAGGGGCTGGGCCAGATGGTGCTGAACGCGTCCAACTTCCTGGTCACCGACGTGGTGATCATGGGCATCCTGGTCATCGGCGTCATCGCGCTCGCCATCGACCTCGGCATGCGCTGGATCGAACGCCGGATGGTGCCCTGGAAGGGGCGGGTCTGATCACGCCCTGACGGTTGACCCGCCCCCGCCCCGCGTGGAAACAATTCGACAAGGCAAGGCAAGGCAAGGGGACGGGTGCGGGGCGGATGGCGGCGCGGGTCGAGAACGTGATGTGGGCGCGGCTGTTCGAACGCCAGGGGGGGCAGGTCCGGCCCCTCCAGGCGCAGATCCGCCGCATGATCGTGAGCGCCATCGCCGAGCGTCATCTGGTGCCCGGCGCACCCGTGCCGTCGAGCCGAGAGCTGGCGGAGCAACTCAAGGTCGCCCGCAACACGGTGATCCTGGCCTACCAGCAGCTCGTGGACGAGGGGGTGCTGGTCTCCCGCGAGCGCAGCGGCTACTACGTGAGCGGGGAGATGGCGCCCGCCGAGGGACCGCCGGACCCGCCGGAGGGTGAGGGCGGCGGCGATGGAGCTGGTCCGGACTGGACGGGGCGGCTCGCCATCCGGTTGACCGACCAGCGCAACATCACCAAGCCCAAGGACTGGCAGCGCTACCCCTATCCCTTCCTTTATGGCCAGTTCGACCCGTCGCTGTTCCCCATCGCCGATTGGCGGGAGTGCAGCCGGCAGGCGCTCGGCGTGCTGGAGGTGAAGGATTGGGCGCCCGACCTGATCGACGGCGACGACCCGCTGCTGATCGAGCAGCTTCGCACCCGCGTCTTGCCCAAGCGCGGGGTGTGGGCCGACGACGACGAGATCATGGTCACCATCGGCGCCCAGCAGGCGCTGTTCCTGCTGGCCGAGCTTCTGGTGGATTCCCGCTGCGTGGTGGGAATGGAGGATCCGGGCTATCCCGACGCCCGCAACATCTTCGCCATCAAGACGCCGCATGTCCGCCCGCTGCCGGTGGATGGCAAGGGGCTGGTGCCGGGCGGCGTGATGGCTGGCTGCCACGTGGTGTTCCTGACCCCCAGCTACCAGTGCCCGACCGGCGCCACCATGTCGCTGGAGCGGCGCAAGGCGCTGCTGTCGCTGGCCGACGACCGCGACATGGTGCTGATCGAGGACGACTACGAGTGCGAGACGGGGCGCGAAAGCGGCCCCATCCCGGCGCTGAAGAGCCTGGACCGCAACGGCCGCGTCGTCTATGTGGGCAGCTTGTCCAAGACCTTGGCCCCCGGCCTGCGGCTCGGCTACATTGTCGGGCCCAAGCCGCTGATCCGGCAGGCGCGCGCTCTGCGCCGCCTGATGCTGCGCCACCCGCCGGCCAACAACCAGCGCTCCGCCGCCCTGTTCCTGACGCTGGGCCACCACGGCACGCTGCTGCGTCGGCTCGGCCGCGCGCTCAACGAGCGGGCGCTGGCGCTGCGCGCCGCGCTTGACCGCCATTTGCCGGACTTCACGGCGTCCGGCGGTCCCGGTGGGTCGAGCGTGTGGGTGGAGGGGCCGCCCGGCCTGGACGCGCGCGAGCTCGACACGCGCGCCCGCGCCCATGGCGTGCTGATCGAGCCTGGCGACGTCTTCTTCATGGCCGAGGACCCGCCGCGCCACTGCTTCCGCATGGGCTTCTCGTCCATCCCCGTCGACCGCATCGAACCGGGCGTGGCGGCGCTGGCCGCGGCGGTCGGGGCGTAGCGCCCCGCGCTCAGCCCTTCAGCGACCCCACATAGCCCCGCCAGCCACCGAAGCGCGTCACGTCCTCGGCACCACGGGTGGCGATGCCCTCGCTGATGAAGCCGTGGACGGTGCTGCCGTCCTCCAGCGTCACCGTGCCGATGGCGAGTGGAGCGGGGACGCGGGCGAGGAAGGCGCCGACGGCGGCGGTCGGGATGTTCCACACCTCGGCTTCGATGGACGCCCCATCGTTCTCCACCCGCTCCAGCGCCGGGCGCGCCGGGGTTCCGGGCAGGGCGTGCAGGCGGTAGATGGGGGCGGTGCGCACCGCCCCCTGCAGCGTGGCGCCCAGCGCCAGCAGCTCGCCGTTCAACGGCATGCCCGAGAGATGCGCGCCGAACACCGCGATGGGCAGAGCCGGGTGCGCGGCGGGTAGGTGGGCGCTCGCCGGTGCGGGCAGCCGGGCGCCGGTCGCCCCCAGCGGCAGGTCCATGGTCCGCTGCCACGCCGCACCCAGCCCGGCCAGCCAGCCGTCGTGCCAGGCCGGCGCGATCAGCGTCACACCGGCCGGCAGCCCGTCGGCCTGGAAGCCGTTGGGCACGGCCAGCGCCGACAGGTCCATCAGGTTCACGAAGTTGGTGTAGTAGCCGAGGTTGGAGTTCAGCCCGATCGGGTCGCTCTCCACCTCCGCCACCCGGTAGATGGTGCCGCTGGTCGGCACCAGCATCACCTCGAAACCGGTCCACGCCATGACGGCCCGCTGGCGCAGCGTCTCCAGCTTGTAGAGCCCGTCGAAGGCGTCCACCGCGGAATAGCCTCGCCCGCCCTCGACGATGCGGCGGACGACGGGGTGGATGGCGTTCGGCTGCTGCTCCAGCACGGTGCGCAGGGCGTGCGTGCGCTCGGCCACCCAGGGGCCAGCGTAGAGCAGGGAGGCGGCTGCGGCGAAGGGTTCGAAGTCGAACTCGACCGCCGTGCCGCCCAGCGCCTCCATCCGCGCGACCGCCTCGCCGAACAGCCGCTCCGCCTCGACGTTGCCGAAGAAGCGCAGCTGGTCGGCGCGTGGCACGCCGAAACGGAAGCGCGCCGGGGCCCGGCCGGGCCGCGGGTCGAAGCCGGCGGGTGCCGTGCGGGAGAAGGGATCGGCCGCGTCGTGCCCGGCGGCGACGGCGCAGGCGGCGGCCGCGTCCTCCACCGTCAGCGCGAAGACCGACACGCAATCCAGCGACCGGCAGGCCGGCACCACGCCGGTGGTCGGGATCATGCCCTTGGTCGGCTTCAGCCCGACGATGTTGTTGAACCCTGCCGGCACGCGGCCCGAGCCGGCCGTGTCGGTGCCGAGCGCGAAGGACACCAGCCCCGACGACACCGCCACCGCCGATCCGGAGCTGGAGCCGCCCGGCACCACCGACGGGTCGAACGGGTTGCGCGGCACGCCGTAGGGGGAGCGTACGCCGACCAGCCCGGTGGCGAACTGGTCCAGATTGGTCTTGCCGATCAGCAGGGCACCGGCGTCGAGCAGCCGCTTCACCGCTGTGGCCGAGGCTTCCGGCAGCCGGGCGAAGGCGGGGCAGGCGCAGGTGGTCGCCAAGCCCTCGGCGTCGATGTTGTCCTTCACCGCGAAGGGGATGCCGAACAGCGGCAGTCCCTCCGGCCCGCGGGCGTCCAGCGCACGGGCGCGGGCGCGCAGGTTCTCGTCGTCCACCCGCCCGATCCACACGCGGTCGTCGCCGGCGGCGTCGATGCGCGCCAGCACCGTCTCCGCCACCTCCGCCACCGACAGGGTGCCGCTGCGGTAGCCGGCCGCCAGCGTCGCCATGTCCAGAGACAGCTCCGTCTGCTTCGGCGACGCCGTCATGCCGATCCCATCCATTCCCCACACCCCTCCGCGCTTCGGTGGACCGATCCGTCGATCCCGGTTGCATGCACGATTGCACTCATCGTGCCGTAGCGCAATCCCGCATGAAACAAAGAGTTTTTGCGGATCCTGTGCGTGCACGCCGCTCAATGCCTCGCAGAGAATGACTAAAAATTAGACTTTCTGACTGCGATCGAACGTTCTGCCTACGCGCTGCGCATTCAAGGCTGGAGCCGCCCGTCTCCACGGTGGGGCCGGGATCCGCGGCTTTCAAGGGCTTCGCCGCAGCGTCGGTGGTTGGCACGCGCATTGCCAAGGAGGGGGTCAACGACAGGGCACCGCCGGGGCGCACAAGGCCGCTTCGCGAACGGACGGAGGGACTGAAACCATGAAACGACGCGAATTCCTGGCCTCGGGCGCGGCGGTGGCCGCCGGTGGCGCGGCCATGGCCGCCGGGATCCGGCCGGCCAAGGCGCAGGGGCGCAGCGATGTGCTGCTCACCATTTCCGAGAACCACCCCAACAGCCTGGACATCCACGGCGTCGGTGCCAACCGCCCGGCCTACGAGGCGTCGTGGAACCTCTACGACCGCCTGATGACCTTCGGCGTCAAGAAGGACGCCAACGGCGTTGATCACTATGATTACAGCGCGCTGAAGCCGGAGCTGGCGGAGGAGTGGGATCTCGGCCCCAACTCCGTCACCTTCAAGCTGCGCAAGGACGCCAAGTTCCACGATGGGACGCCGGTGACGGCCAAGGACGTGAAGTGGTCCTTCGACCGCGCGGTTACCGTCGGCGGCTTCCCGACCTTCCAGATGAAGGCCGGCTCGCTGGAGAAGCCGGAGCAGTTCGTCGCGGTGGACGATCACACCTTCCGCGTCGATTTCCTGCGCGCCGACAAGCTGACCATGCCCGATCTGGCGGTGCCGGTGCCGGCGGTCTTCAATTCCGGCCTGGCGAAGAAGAACGCCACCGACGCCGATCCCTGGGCGATGGAGTGGCTGAAGAACAACGCGGCCGGCGGCGGCGCCTACAAGGTGGAGCGCTGGGCGCCGGGTCAGGAGCTGATCTACGCCCGCTACGAGGATTGGAAGTCCGGCCCGCTGCCCAAGATCCGGCGCGTCGTGTGGCGTCAGGTGCCGTCGGCCGGCAACCGCCGCGCGCTGCTGGAGCGGGGCGACGCCGACATCTCCTTCGACCTGCCGAACAAGGATTTCGCCGAACTGGCCGCGGCGAAGTCGCTGACCGTGATCGGCACGCCGGTCGAGAATGCGCTGCAGTATGTCGGCCTGAACGTCACCAAGCCGCCCTTCGACAACATCAAGGTGCGGCAGGCCATCGCCTACGCCATCCCGTACCAGCAGATCATGGACGCGGTGATGTTCGGCCGCGGCATCCCGATGTTCGGCGGCAAGGGTGTGACGGACGCTTCCTGGCCGCAGCCGGCGCCCTACGTGACCGACCTCACCAAGGCCAAGCAGTTGATGGCGGAGGCCGGCTACCCCAACGGGCTTGAGACCACGCTGTCCTTCGACCTCGGCCTTGCCGGGGTGAACGAGCCGATGTGCGTGCTGATCCAGGAAAGCCTCGCCCAGATCGGCATCAAGACCACCATCGCCAAGGTGCCCGGCGCCAACTGGCGCAACGAGCTGCTGAAGAAGCAGATGCCGCTCTACATCAACACCTTCGGTGGCTGGCTGAACTTCCCCGACTACTTCTTCTTCTGGGCCTATCACAGCCAGAACGCGGTGTTCAACACCATGTCCTACCAGGACAAGGCGATGGATGCGCTGATCGACGCCGCCCGCTTCGAAACCGACAAGGCCAAGTACGAGGCCGCGGTGCAGGGCTTCATCAAGAAGGCGTGGGACGAGGTGCCGCGCATCCCGCTCTATCAGCCCTACCTGAACGTGGCGATGCAGAAGAACATCACCGGCTACCGCTACTGGTTCCACCGGCAGCTCGACTACCGGCAGCTGGCGAAGGCGTGACGTGACGTTCTCCCCCTCCCCGACGGGGAGGGGGCATTGCGACGGGGAGACCACCATGCTCCAGTTGATCGCGCAGCGTCTGACCGCGGCCGTTCCCGGCGTGCTCGGGGTGATCGTGGTGACCTTCCTGCTGTCGCGGGCGCTGCCCGGCGACCCGGCCGCCTATTTCGCCGGGCCGGCGGCGACGCCGCAGGCGATCGAGGAGATCCGGCAGAAGCTGGGGCTCGACCGGCCGATGTGGGAGCAGTTCGTCGACTACATCGGCGACCTCGTGCGCGGCGATCTCGGCACCTCGCTGACCACCGGCCAGCCGGTGATGCAGGAGCTGGTGACGCGGCTGCCCGCCTCGGCGGAGCTCACGCTGCTGGCGCTGATCGTTGCCGTGCTGGTGGCCGTGCCGCTGGGGGTGCTGGCAGCGGTGCGGCAGGGATCGTGGATCGACCATCTGTCCCGCGTCGTGACCACGGCGGGCGTGTCGCTGCCCACCTTCTTCACCGGGCTGCTTCTGGTCTATGTTTTCTACTACAAGCTGGGCTGGGCGCCGCCGCCGATGGGGCGGCTCGACATCTATTTCTCGCCGCCCGACCACGTCACCGGCTTCTATCTGATCGACAGCCTGATCGCCCGCGATCTGGAGCTGTTCGTAGCCGCCCTGGGCCAGCTCATCCTACCGGCCTCCACCCTGGCGGTCTTCGCGCTGGCCCCGCTGGCGCGCATGACGCGGGCGTCGATGCTGGCGGTGCTGTCCAGCGACTTCATCCGCACGGCGAAGGCCAGCGGCCTGCGCTCACACACGGTGGTCGTCACCTACGCCTTCCGCAACGCTGTGCTGCCGGTGGTGACCACACTGGGCATGGTCTTTTCCTTCCTGCTGGGTGCCAACGTGCTGGTGGAGAAGGTGTTCTCCTGGCCCGGCATCGGTTCCTACGCGATCGAGAGCCTGATCGCCTCCGACTACGCGCCGGTGCAGGGCTTCGTGATGACCATGGCGCTGCTCTACGTCTTCCTCAACCTGTTGATCGACGTCCTGTATGGCGTGATCGACCCGCGCGTGGGGATCGATGCATGACGACCGTTGCCGCCGGCCTTCCGGCCAAGCCCCGGCGCTCCACCGGGACCGCCGCCTTCCTGCGCCACGCCCGCTACGTGATCGGCGAGAACCCGGTCACCGCCTTCTCCTTCGGACTGTTCGGGCTGTTGGTGCTGGCGGCGGTGTTCGGGCCGGCGCTGGTGCCGCACGACCCGCTGGCCAGCAACACGAGCCGCGCGCTGGAGCCGCCGAGCGCCACCTTCTGGTTCGGCACCGACCAGCTCGGGCGCGACATCTTCAGCCGGGTGGTGGTGGCGACGCGGCTCGACATGGGCATCGCGCTGGCCTCGGTGGTGCTGGCCTTCCTGATGGGCACGCTGGCCGGCACCGCCGCCGGCTTCTACGGCGGCTGGACGGAGCGCATCGTCAGCCGGATCGTCGACACCATCATGGCCTTTCCGCTCTTCGTGCTGGCGATGGGCATCGTGGCGGCGCTGGGCAACACAGTGACCAACATCGTGCTGGCGACGGCCATCATCAACTTCCCGCTCTACGCCCGCGTGGCGCGGGCGGAGGCCAACATCCGGCGCAGCGCCGGCTATGTGGAGGCCGCCCGCCTCGCCGGCAATTCGGAGGCGCGGGTCCTGCTCGGCCATGTGCTGCCCAACATCCTGCCGCTGATGGCGGTTCAGTGCAGCCTGACCATGGGCTACGCCATCCTCAACGCCGCCGGCCTATCCTTCATCGGGCTGGGCGTGCGCCCGCCGGACGCGGAGTGGGGCATCATGGTGGCGGAGGGGGCGGCCTTCATCGTGTCGGGCGAATGGTGGATCGCGCTGTTCCCCGGTCTGGCGCTGATGATCGCGGTGTTCGGCTTCAACCTGATGGGCGACGGTCTGCGCGACCTGATCGACCCGCGGAGGCGCACATGACCGACGCACCCGTCACCCACATACCGCTGCTGTCGGTGGAGGATCTGTCGGTCGAGTTCCGCACCCGCAACGGCACCGTCTTCGCGCTGGAGGATGTGAGCTTCGCACTGGACAAGGGGGAGACCATCGCGCTGGTGGGGGAGAGCGGGTCCGGCAAGTCGGTCACCGCCTTCGCGCTGCTCGGCATCTCCGACCCGGCGGCCAAGGTGACCAAGGGCCGGGCGGTGTTCGGCGGGCTCGACCTGCTATCGCAGCCGGAGAAGGTCCTGCGGGAGCTGCGCGGGCGCGAGCTGTCGATGATCTTCCAGAACCCGCGCGCCGCCCTCAACCCGATCCGCCCGATCGGCAAGCAGATCGCCGACATCCTGCTGCGCCACGGCGGCGCCACCGGCCAGAGCGCCAAGGCGAAGGCGGTGGAGATGCTGGCCGCCGTGCGCATCCCCGACCCGGAGCGCCGCGCCAAGGCCTACCCGTTCGAGCTGTCGGGCGGCATGTGCCAGCGCGTCATGATCGCCATGGCGCTGGCCTGCTCGCCCTCGCTGCTGATCGCCGACGAGCCGACGACGGGGCTGGACGTGACCACCCAGGCCGCCATCACCGACCTGATCCGGGACCTGTCGCGCGAACGCGGCATGGCGACCATCCTGATCACCCACGACCTCGGGCTGGCGGCGGAGATCGCCGACCGCATCGTCGTCATGCACGCCGGTCACATCGTGGAGACGGCACCCACGGCGCAGCTCTTCGCCAACCCGCGCCATCCCTACACCCGCCGCCTGATCGGGGCGACGCCGGGCGAGGGGCGCTCGCTGGCCGACCTGACCGCCATCCCCGGTGGCCTGCCCGACCTGCGCAAGGCGCCGCTGCCGGCCTGCCGCTACTCCGCCCGTTGCGAGCGCCGCGCCGCCGATTGCGAGGCGCCGTTGCCGCGGCTGGTCGCCGCGCAGGGCATCACTGCCTGCCATCACCCGCTGTCGTAGGGGACCGGATCCATGGAGCCGTTGCTCGCCGTCACCGACCTCGTCAAGCGCTTCCCGGTCAACAAGAAGCCGTTCCGCAAACCGTCGCTCCTGCACGCCGTGGACGGCATCAGCCTGACGGTGGGGAAGGGGGAGACGGTCGGGCTGGTGGGGGAGAGCGGCTGTGGCAAGTCGACTCTGGTGCGGCTGCTGTCCCGGCTGCTCGACCCGAACGAGGGGAGCATCCGCTTCGACGGCGCCGATTACGCCGCCATCCCCGCCCGCAAGTTCGGTCGCAAGCCGGAACGCGCCGACATCCAGATGGTGTTCCAGGACGCCGGCGACAGCCTGAACCCGCGCTACACCGCCTTCGACGCCATCGCCGACCCGCTGCGCCGGCTGAAACGCCTGTCCGGTGCGGCGCTGGCCGCCAAGGTGGAGGAGACGGCGGTCCTGTGCGGCCTGCCGCTGGAGCTGCTGTCACGTCTGCCGCACCAGCTGTCCGGCGGGCAGAAGGCGCGCGTCGGCATCGCCCGCGCGGTCGCGGTGGAGCCCAAGCTGCTGATCCTGGACGAGCCGACCGCGGCGCTGGACGTGTCGGTGCAGGTCGTCATCCTGCGTCTGCTCGACGATCTAAAGACGCGGCTGGGGATGAGCTACCTGTTCGTCAGCCACGACCTCAACGTCGTCCGGCTGATCTGCGACCGGGTGATCGTCATGTATCTGGGCAAGGTGGTGGAGGCCGGGCCGGCCGAGGCGGTGTTCCGCAACCCCGCCCATCCCTACACGCGCGCGCTGCTCTCCGCCATCCCCGGCCATGCGGCGGGCCGCATCCACCTGACCGGCGAGCCGCGCAGCCCGATCGACCCCAGCCCCACCGTCTGCCGCTTCCACGGCCGCTGCCCCATCGGCACCGACCGCTGCACCACGGAGATGCCGGTGCTGCGCGGGCTGGGTGCCGGGCGCGTGGCGGCGTGCCATTATGCGGAGACGGCGGCGGCCGAGTAGGTTTCTGAACGGCGCCCCCCTCCCGACCTCCCCCCGCTGGGCG
>OFDN01000584.1_pt1 | contig 28518 bp, 31 predicted proteins | sample 1520971 | NCBI WGS metagenome assembly OFDN01 (sample SAMEA94257418, study PRJEB24077) | hot springs metagenome | biome: Aquatic biome; feature: Geographical feature; material: Water | place: India | collected 2012-06-12 | depth 5 m | reverse complement strand
TCGGCGTCCCCCGCGGCGAGCGCCGAGGCGGCGTGGGTGGCCCCCAGATGGGCGCGGCGGACGAGGTCGGGGCGGTAGGCCACATCGTAGATCTGCGCGATGGTGACGAATTCCGCCGCCCGGTCGGGGCCGCGGTTGACGTGCCAGCCGGCGAGATTCCAGGCCGGCTCCGCGTGGTCGAAGAAGCCGTCGGGCGTCCAGGCGACCCAGGCGCCGGTCGTGGGGTGCAGGAACAGCGCCAGCCGCTCTCGCCCGTCCTCCAGCCCGAACCAGCGCAGGGTGCCGTCGCCCAGCGCCGCCACCGCCGCACCCCCGGCCGGAGCCGCCGCGACCGTCACCACGCGGCTGTCCAGCACCGTCCGCCACAGCGTCCGCCCGTCCGCAGCGGTCCGTAGCAGCGCGGATCCGTCGGCCCGCAGGGTGGGATCGGGCGAGGCGGCGGCGAAGGGCGCCGTCGGCGGCTCGTCGTCCATGACGGCGACGGAAAAACGCCGGTCCCCGTTCGGCCAGACGATGCGCAGCTCCGACCCGTCGGCGCTGACGGCGAGTTCCGTCGGCGGCGGTGCCACCGGCCGAACCGTCCAGACACTCGAACCGGCGGCGTTCGTCAGCCGCAGCCCGCCGTCGGCAGCCCCCTCGGCCCGCCGCCCGCCAGGGAGCGGCAGGGTGCGCGGCGCCGGTCCCGATGGCAAAGGCCCGGCCTCCACGGCCGGCTGGCCGTCGGGCACGCCGTACCACCGGGTCGCCCCATCGGTGCGGTAGCGTATCCCCAGCCGCCGCCCGTCGGCGGCGAAGGCCAGCCGCTCGACACCCGATGCGGCGTCCGTGGAGCCGGGGCGCGCGATCCGCGCCACCAGCCGCCCGCTTCCGGTGTCGAACACCAGCGCCGCGTCGGCTGCCGGCCCGGCGGCGATGCCGGCGACGGCGGCCAGACGGCCATCCGGAGACAGCGCCACGGCGTCGATGCGCCCCCGGTCTCCGTCACCGATGGGCGGGCGCAGCACGCCGCGGGGGCTTCCGTCGGCCAGCGACCACAGCCGCGCCGTCTTGTCCGCCCCACCGCTCAGCAGCAGCCGACCGTCCGCATCGGCGGCGAGCGCCGTGACCGCATCGGTGTGGCCCCCCGTCTCCACCCGCAGACTGCGGTAGACGTCGGACGCCGCCTCCGGCCCGCCGGCACCGGGCCTGCGGGTCACGCCCGCCGGATCGGCACAGCCGGCGAGCAGCAGCACCGCCATCATGAAGAACACACGACCGCACATACGCACCGCCACGGCTGAAGGACCCGGCGCCGATGGTAGCGGCTGGTCAGCGGATCGTCATCGCTCCTTCGCCTCCGCCGACCACAGCCCCACCCGGCCGATGCCAGGCAGCTTCAGGGCACCGTCGAGCGGGTCGAGGCCGAAGGTCATGCCGAGCAGGTTGACCTCCACACCCTCCTCCAGCGCCACCAGAACGCCGAACAGGCCGAAAAGGCTGATCTGCCAGCCGGTGCCGCTGGGGGCTCGGGCGATCGGCATGGCGCCGAGATAATCCTTGCCCAGCGCGGTGGACGGCAGGTCGAGGCGGAGTTCGGGCACCTCCCGTCCGATCCAGGCGAGGAAGGTGTTGCTGTTCGGCCCCGGCCACACCCGGTACTGGTCGGCGTAGGGGTAACGCTCGGCCGCGGCGGCGATCTTGGGGATGGCGGCCTCCGCCTCCGCGCCGCGCAGCTCGGCGATCACGGTGGGGGCGGTGCCGAACCAGCGGCCGTCGGGATCGCGGGCGCTGACCACCACGCCGCTGGAGCCGCGGTAGACCCGCCAGCCGATCACCTCGTAGACGGTGAAACGCTCGGCCCCGCGCTCCTTCACCGCCACCCAGGGGTGGACGCCGAAAGCGCCGCGCCAAGCGAGCGCGCGGGCGGCGTAGACCTGGACGACCGCCTCGGGCGTGCTGGCGGGATCGGGCGCCAGCCCGGCCGGGCTGCGGTCGGCCCCGGCCCAGCGGGCGCGCAGGTCCACCTGACCGGAGGCGATCACCCACCCGGGTCCGGCCAGAAGCAGCGACAGGATGAGCAGCGTACCCAGCAGAACGCGGACGAGCATCGGCTCCACACTCCCGCGATCCGGAGCCGGGGCCGGGGCCGGATCGCACATTGATGCTCGCTCTATCTGGTGTCGGCGCGGCGGAACCCCCACCCCTCCGGTGCGACGTTTCGCAGCGCGGCATGGCTGGGTTGTCCTGTTGCGGTTTGACGGCACGGGCTTTCGCAATCTTTCCTCGCACCAAAGCAGTCCGTGGAGAAGATCGTGAAAAGACGTGCATTCCTGGCCGGCGCCGCCGGCGGCGTGGCCGGATCGGCCATCGCGGCGCCCACCATCGCGGCCCCGGCCATCGCACAGGAGCGGCCGGCCGTGAGCTGGCGGCTGGCCTCCAGCTTTCCGAAGAGCACCGACATCCTGTTCGGCACCTCCGAACTGATCGCGCACCGCGTCGCCGAGATCACCGAGGACAGGTTCCAGATCCGCACGCACGCGTCCGGCGAGATCGTGCCCGGCCTGCAGGTGATGGACGCCGTGCAGAAGGGAACCGTCGAGTGCGGCCACACCTGCGGCTACTATTACGTGGGCAAGGACCCGACGCTCGCCTTCGACACCGCCATCCCCTTCGGCCCCAACGCCCGCCAGCAGAACGCCTGGTTCCAGTATGGCGGCGGTCGCGAGGTGATGCGCGAGCTGTTCAAGGAGTACAACATCGTCCAGTTCCCGGCCGGCAACACGGGCGCCCAGATGGGCGGCTGGTTCCGCAAGGAGATCCGCGGCCTCCAGGATCTCCAGGGGCTGAAGATGCGCATCGCCGGCATCGCCGGGCAGGTGATGGCGAAGCTGGGCGTGACGCCGACGCAGATCGCCGGCAGCGACGTGTACCCGGCGCTGGAGCGCGGCACCATCGACGCGACCGAGTTCGTCGGCCCCTACGACGACGAGAAGCTGGGCTTCGTGCAGGTCGCCAAGAACTACTACTACCCCGGCTGGTGGGAAGGCGGCCCGCAGGTGTCGCTCTACGTCAACATGCAGGCGTACGAGGCGTTGCCCAAGCCCTACAAGGCGGCGCTGGCGGCTGCGTGCGCCGAGGCCAACGGCGCCATGCTGGCCCGCTACGACGCGGAGAACGCCAAGGCGCTGAAGCGCCTCGTCGGCAAGGGCGCCATCCTGCGCCCCTTCCCGCGCGACGTGCTGGAGGCCGGGCACAAGGCCGCCATGGAGCTCTACGACGAGCTGTCGGCCAGCAACCCGCGCTTCAAGGCGGTCTACGAGAGCTGGGCGCCCTTCCTGGACGACACCCGCCTGTGGTTCCGCGTAGCGGAGCTTCCCTTCGACGGGTTCGTGAGCTCGGTGGGCGCGCAGAAGCGGTAGGAGGCGGGGATACGCGATGGCCGGTGCCGATCGGATGGGCACCGGCCGCCGCGGTTCTGCTTGACGGGTCATGGCGGCGCGGCCACTGGTGGACGGCAATCCACCATCGGGACGCGTCATGCCGGCCATCGTCACCCGCGAGCTGTTCGACCGCGAGATCCGCCGTCTGCTGAGCCAGGATCTTCCGGACCATGTGCGGTCGCAGGAGTTCCTCATGCTGGCCGCCGGATACCGGATGTCGCTGCTGAGGGACGTGCTGGTCGATCATTACCACAGCATCCCCGCCGGCCCCTTCGCGGGCATGCGGTTGATCGAGCGCGTGTCGGACGGCTGCTTCATCCCGAAGCTGATGGGCACCTACGAGACACCGCTGCACCCCCACATCGAACGCGCCTGCACGGTCGGCTGCTACGACGTGGTGGTCAACATCGGCTGCGCGGAGGGCTATTACGCGGTGGGCTTCGCCCGGCGCTTGCCGTCCACACCCGTGCACGCCTTCGACATTGATCCGGTGGCCCGGAACTGCTGCCGCGAGATGGCGGTGCTGAATGGCGTGGAAGGCTCGATCGCGATCGGGGCGACCTTCGACGGCGGCATGTTCGAAGGCTACGCCGGCAAGCGCGTGCTGGTCTTCTGCGACATCGAAGGCGCCGAGCTCGAGCTGCTGGATCCCGCCCGATTCCCCGCGCTGCGCGGCATGGACATCATCGCCGAACTGCACGATACGCCGCAGGGAAAGACCTGGAACGCGATTCCCGCGCGATTTTCTGGGACGCACCGGGTGACGGTGGCGACCGCCAGGGATCGCCGGCTCGCGGTCCCGCCGGAACTCGGCCCGCTGCGCGAACTCGACCAATTGCTCCTGCTGTGGGAGGCGCGCAGCACCCCGACACCTTGGGTGGTGATGACCGCCGATCCTTCCAAGAGCCCAAGCCCTTGACAGAACGCCCACAAACGGTCACGGTACGGACAATTGGTCAGACCAAATGTCCGTGCGGGGTGCAGCGTGTCCCGGCGGCAGAACCGGGTGAAACACCGTGCCGATCCGGGCCATCGAACCGCGCCGCCTCTACCGACAGGTCGCCGACCATCTGCGCGAGCTGATCGACAATGGCGACTTTCCGGCCGGCGGGCGTTTGCCGACGGAGCGCGAGCTGGCCGAGCGGCTGGGCATCTCCCGCCCCACGGTGCGCGAGGCGCTGATCGCGCTGGAGGTGGAGGGGCGCGTGCGCATCCGCGTCGGCTCCGGCATCTATGTGACCGAGACGCCGGTCGTTCCCTCGGCGGCGCTGCACACGCTCCAGCCGGTCGAAGGTCCGATCGAGCTGCTGCGCGCGCGCGAGTTCGTGGAGGGTGCGGTGGCGGCGGAGGCGGCGACGCTGGTCACCCCCGCCGACATCGAGGCGCTGGACGACGTGATCGCCCGCATGACGGCCGGCGGGCTGCCCTCGCAGGAGACGGTGGCGCTCGACCGGGAATTCCACACCACCGTCGCGGCGATCCTCGACAACGCCGTGCTCGTGCGCTTCGTGGGCGAGCTGTTCGACCAGCGGGTCAACCCCTATTTCCGCCGCCTTGCCTCCTACTTCGAGAACGAGGAGTCCTGGCGGGCGGCCATCGAGGAGCACAGGGTCGTGCGCGACGCCATCGTCGCCCGCGATCCGGCGCGCGCGCGCGCCGCGATGCAGCACCACCTGCAGCAATCGCAGCGGCGCTTTTCCACGGAGTTCGGCGAGGACGGCGGAACCGCGGCCGAGGACGGGCCGGGGGCCGCCCCACCCTGACCGGGTGGCGGCCGCAGCACGCGTTTCAATCCAGGGAGGACAACCACCAATGCTCAAGCTATCCGCAACCATCCTCGGCCTCGTCGCCGGCGTCACCCTGGCGGTGCCGTCCGCCAATGCCCAGACCAAGCTGCGCTGGGGCCACGTCTACGAGACGTCGGAGCCGTTCCACACCGAGTCCGTCTGGGCTGCGGAGGAGATCGCCAAGCGCACCAACAACCGCTATCAGATCACGGTCTTCCCGGCCTCGCAGCTCGGCAAGGAGAACGATCTGAACCAGGGGCTGTCGCTGGGCGCGGTCGACATCATCATCTCCGGCTCCAGCTTCGCCTCGCGCGCCTTCCCGCCGATCGGCGTGACCTACTACCCCTACATCTTCCGCAACCCCGACCACCTGCTCGCCTACACCAAGAGCGACGTGTTCAAGGAACTGACGGCCGGCTACGAGAAGGCGTCGGGCAACCACATCGCCGCGGTGACCTATTACGGGGTGCGCCACACCACGTCGAACAAGCCGATCACCAAGTGCGCGGACATGCAGGGGCTGAAGATCCGCGTGCCCGACGTGCCGGCCTACCTCGCCATGCCCCGCGCCTGCGGCGCCAACACCTCGCCGATCGCTTTCGCCGAGGTCTATCTGGCGCTCCAGAACGGCACGGTCGAGGCGCAGGAGAATCCGCTGACCACCATCGAGGCCAAGAAGTTCTACGAGGTGCAGAAGCACATCATCCTGACCGGCCACATCGTCGACCACCTCAACACGGTCGTCGCCGGCGGCGTGTGGAGCAAGCTGTCGGACGCCGACAAGGCCCTCTTCACCGAGGTGTTCCAGGAGGCGGCGGCCCGCGCCACCAAGATCATCCAGGAGCGCGAGGCGGCCCTGGTCCAGACCTTCAAGGACAAGGGCATCTCGGTGACCGAAGTGGACAAGACCGACTTCGAGAAGACCGTGCTGGCCAAGGTGCCGATGGAGGACTTCAAGTACCGCCGGGCCGACTACGACCGCATCCGCGCGGTGAAGTGAGAAAACGCGGCGGCGTGCTGCCCCCACCCGGCGCCTTCGGCGCCACCCTCCCCGCTGCGCAGGGGAGGGTTCCAGCTCCTCCCCCCGCCCAGCGGGGGGAGGCTGGGAGTGGAGCATACACCGCAGTCTCTCCATAAGCCTCCCACCATCCATCAGCCAGGGTATCCCGCGCCGTGAATCATCCCATCGTCCATCCCTCCGCCGTCGCGGAGGAGATCGCGCACGCCTTCGAGGAGGAGGAGAAGCCGGTCGACCTCAGCGGCTACGCCTTCGAGGACTGGGTGACGCTGGCCCTGTTCTGGTGCATGGCGATCTGCGTCTTCCTGCAGTTCTTCACCCGCTACGTGCTCAACAGCAGCCTGGCGTGGACCGAGGAGGTCGCCGTCTACTGCCTGGTCGGCGTGGTGTTCCTGGGTGCCGCCATGTGCGTGCGCATCTCCCGGCACATCCAGGTGGACGTGGTCTACCGCATGGTGCCGCCGGCGGTGGCGCGGCCGATGTCGCTTCTGGTGGACGTGATCCGCATCGCCTTCTTCGCTTACGCCGCCCAGCTCATGTGGCGCTATTCGGCCGTCGTGTCGCACGAGAGCATGGTGACGGTGGATCTGCCGAAATGGCCGGTCTTCTACACGGTGTTCGCGGCCTTCGTGCTGATGGCGCTGCGTTCGGTGCAGATCTTCGTGCAAAACCTGCGGCGCGGCTACTCCGTCCTGGAGCGTCCCGACGCCTTCGACGGGGCGGAGGCCTGACCCATGCTGCTGCTTCTCGGATCCTTCATCGGGCTGATGATCCTCGGCGTGCCGGTGGCGGTGTCGCTGGCGGTCTCGTCGGTGGCCTACATGCTGATCTACGGCGTCGCCCCCGACCTGATCATCGCGCAGCGCATGATCGCTGGCGTGGAGAGCTTCCCGCTCCTCGCCGTGCCCTTCTTCATCCTCGCCGGCAACCTGATGAACATCGCCGGAGTGACCGGCCGCATCTACACCTTCGCCGTGTCGCTGGTCGGCTGGATGCGGGGCGGGCTGGCGCAGGTGAACATCATCGGCTCGGTCATCTTCTCCGGCATGTCGGGCACGGCGCTGGCCGACGCCGCCGGCATCGGCACCATCGAGATCAAGGCGATGAAGGATCACGGCTACCCGGTGGAGGCGGCGGTGGGCGTCACCGCGGCGTCGGCCACGCTGGGGCCGATCATCCCGCCGTCGTTGCCCTTCGTCATCTACGGCATGATGTCGAACGTCTCCATCGGCGCGCTGTTCCTGGCGGGCGTGATCCCCGGCATCGTGATGACCGCGCTGATGATGGTGACCGTCGCCATCATCGCCCACCGCCGCGGCTGGGGCTCCGACTCGCCCTTCAGCTGGTTGCAGCTCGGCGAGGCGTCGCTTGAGATTCTGGTGGTGCTCGCCTTCCCCGTGGCGGTCTACGCCATGATGTGGATGGGGCTGTCGCTCAACATGGCGGTGCTGGCGGCGCTGGTGGTGCTGGTGGCGCTCGACTGGTACTTCGACTTCTCCGCCGTGATGGCGCTGATGACGCCGGTCATCCTGATCGGCGGCATGACCATGGGCTGGTTCACCCCGACGGAAGCCGCCGTGGCGGCCGTCATCTGGTCGCTGTTCCTGGGGCTGGTGCGCTACCGCACCATGACGCTGAAGACGCTGGCCAAAGCCAGCTTCGAGACCATCGAGACGACGGCGTCGGTGCTGTTCATCGTCACCGCCGCGTCGGTCTTCGCCTGGCTGCTGACCGTCAGCCAGGCGGCGGAGATGCTGTCCACCGCGATCCTGTCGGTCACCGACAACAAGTGGGTGTTCCTGATCCTGGTGAACCTGCTGGTGCTGTTCATCGGCTGCTTTCTGGACACCATCGCCGCTATCACCATCCTGGTGCCGATCCTGCTGCCGATCGTGCTGAAGCTCGGGATCGACCCGCTGCATTTCGGCCTGATCCTGACGCTGAACCTGATGATCGGGCTGCTGCACCCGCCGCTCGGCATGGTGCTGTTCGTGCTGAGCCGCGTCGCCAAGCTGTCGGTGGAGCGCACGACCATGGCCATCCTGCCCTGGCTGGTGCCGCTGTTCATCGCCCTGATCGCCATCACCTTCATCCCGCAGATCACCTTGTGGCTGCCGCAGACCATGGGAATGACCCGATGACCGCCGAGGCCCTGTCCGCCACCCTGTTCGGGCCGGAGGACCTGCGCATGGTCCGCCGGAGCCTGCCCGACGTCGCCCCCGGCATGGTCCGCGTGCGCCTGCGGGCGGGCGGCATCTGCGGGTCCGACCTGCATTACTTCCGCCACGCGCGCACCGGCGATTTCGTCGTCACCTCCCCCCTCACCCTCGGGCACGAGGTAGCGGGCGAGGTGGAGGCGGTCGGCGACGGCGTCACCGGCATCGGCATCGGCGACCGGGTGGCGGTCAACCCGTCGCGCTGGTGCGGCGTCTGCGCCTATTGCCGGGAGGGGCGCGAGAACCTGTGCGAGAACATCTACTTCATGGGCTCGGCGTCGAAGACGCCGCACATGCAGGGCGGCTTCGCCAGCGCCTTCGACGCGGTGCCGGCCCAGTGCGTGCGCATCCCCGACACCCTGCCCTTCGAAGCGGCGGCGCTGGCCGAACCGCTGGCCGTCTGCCTGCACGCGGTGGCGCGGGCCGGCGACGTGAGCGGCCGGCGGGTGGTGCTGTTCGGGGCCGGGCCGATCGGGTTGCTGACCATGCTGGCGGCCCGGCGCAAGGGTGCGGCCGAGTTGACCATGGTGGACATCGCCGCCGCACCGCTGGCCTTCGCCCGCAACCTCGGCGCCGACCGGGTGATCGACCTGTCCGGCGGCGATGACGAGCTGCGCGCGCTGGCGTCGTCCGGCGCCTTCGACGTGGCGTTCGAGATTTCCGGCACGGCGGCCGGGCTCGCCTCGGCCATCGCGTCGGTGCGGCGCGGCGGCACCGTGGTGCAGGTCGGCAACCTGCCCGGCGGCGCCATCCCCACCCCCTCCAACGCCGTCATGGCGAAGGAGATCGACCTGAAGGGCACCTTCCGCTTCGGCCAGGAATTCGCGGAGGCGGTGCATCTCATCGCCACCGGCGGTGTCGATGTGCTGAAGCTCGTCACCGCCCACCGCAAGCTGGAGGAGGCGCCGGAGGCCTTCCGGCTGGCGCTCGACCGCTCGCAGAGCGTGAAGGTGGTGCTGACGGCGGGGTGAGGCGTTGCAGCATCGGGCCCCCACCTAAACCCTCCCCATCTGGCGACGGGGGAGGGTCGGGGTGGGGGCGCAACGCAGCCACCTGACCGCAAAACCATCCCGCGGAGGACCCCACCATGGCCGGCTGGCCCGATCGCAGCATCCTCGACCTGTTCGGGATCGAACACCCCATCGTCCAGGCGCCCATGGCCGGCGCCACCACGCCCGAGATGGTGGTCGCCGCCTGCGAGGCCGGCGGGCTGGGCTCCCTGCCCTGCGCCATGCTGGCGGTGGAGGAGGCCGACCGGGCCGTCTCCGCGATCCGTGAGCGCACCCGACGCCCCCTCAACCTCAACTTCTTCTGCCACACGCCGCCCGAACCGGACCCCGCGCGCCTGCTGGCGTGGCGCGCACGCCTCGCCCCCTATTACGTCGAGCATGGGCTGGATCCGGAGGCGCCGGTGCCCGGCTCCGCCCGCGCGCCCTTCGACGACGCCTACTGCGCGCTGGTCGAAACGCACCGGCCGGAGGTGGTGAGCTTCCATTTCGGCCTGCCGGAGCCGGGGCTGCTCGCCCGCGTCAAGGCGACCGGCGCCAGGGTGATCTCGTCGGCCACCACGGTGGCCGAGGCCGCGTGGCTGGAACGGCAGGGCTGCGACGCGGTGATCGCCATGGGGCTGGAGGCCGGCGGCCACCGCGGCACCTTCCTCGGCGGCGACATGGCCGGGCAGGTGGGCACCGTCGCCTTGGTGCCGCAGGTGGTGGACGCGGTATCGATTCCGGTGATCGCGGCCGGCGGCATCGCCGACGCCCGCGGCGTCGTAGCCGCCCTGGCGCTCGGCGCCTCGGCCGTGCAGATCGGCACCGCCTATCTGCTGACGCCGGAAGCGAAGATTGCACCGCTTCACCGCAAGGCGCTGGAGACGGCGACGGAGGCGGACACGGCGCTGACCAACCTGTTCACCGGACGCCCGGCGCGCGGGATCATGAACCGGCTGATGCGCGAGCTCGGCCCCCTCTCCCCCGACGCACCGGCCTTTCCGTTGGCCGGCGGCGCCCTCGTCCCGCTGCGCGCCAAAGCGGAGCCGCAGGGGAGCGCCGATTTTCAGAGCCTGTGGTCGGGTCAGGCCGCCCGCCTTGCCCGCCCGATGGGCACCGCCGAGCTGACCCGGCGGCTGGCGGAGGAGGCGCTGGCGAAACTGGGCGGGTGAGGTCAGCCCGCCATGGTGCGGAACAGGCCGCGCGCGTTGAACAGCGGCATGTCGTGCGGGGTGTCGTCGGTGGCCGCGTGGTAACGCTCGATGCGCTCCACCTCCTCGCGGGAACCGAAGACGAGGGGGATGCGCTGGTGCAGGCCGTCGGGCACCACGTCCAGCATGCGCCCCTCGCCGGTCGAGCAGGCGCCCCCCGCCTGTTCCATCAGGAAGGCGATGGGGTTGGCCTCGTAGAGCAGGCGCAGGCGGCCGGGACGGCGCGGCTGCTTGGTGTCGCGCGGGTAGAGGAAGACGCCGCCGCGGATCAGGATGCGGTGCGCCTCCGCCACCAGCGAGGCGATCCAGCGCATGTTGAAGTCCTTGCCCCGCGGCCCTTCGGCACCGGCCAGGCACTCCTGCACGTAGCGGCGCACCGGCGGCTCCCAGAAGCGGCTGTTGGAGGCGTTGACCGCGAACTCCCGCGTATCGGCCGGCACGGTCAGCGCGGGGTGGGTCAGCACGAAATCGCCGTGCACGGGGTCGAGCGTGAAGCCCGCCACCCCGGTGCCCACCGTCAGGACGAGCATGGTCGAAGGCCCGTAGATGGCGTAGCCCGCCGCCACCTGGGCGTGGCCGGGCTGGAGGAAGTCGGCGGTGGTGACCGTCTCCGCGCCCGGCGGGCGGCGCAGGATCGAGAAGATGCTGCCGACCGACACGTTGACGTCGATGTTCGAGGAGCCGTCGAGCGGGTCGTACAGCAGCAGGTAATCGCCGCGCGGGTAGTGGGAGGGAACCGGCACCGGCTCCTCCTGCTCCTCCGACGCGACGGCCCCGACATGGCCGCCGAACTCGGTGCCGCGGCGGAAGATGTCGTCGGCGATCACGTCCAGCCGCGCCTGCACCTCCCCGTGGACATTGACCGCTTCGGCGGTGCCGAGGATGTCGCCGATCCCGCCCATGGCGACCCGGCAGGACACGATCTTGCAGGCGCGCGCCACCTCGATCAGCAGCGCGACGAGCCCGTCGTCCAGGCCGGCGCCGCGGCGCGCCTCCTGGATCAGCCAGCGGGCGATGGTGACGGTGTGGGCGTTCGGCATCGACTCTCGCTCCCTATCGGTGACCGACAACGAGCCTAGCCCCAGCCGCCACCGGCCGGAACGCCCGCCCGGACAGGGCGGCACACTCCGCCGGGCGGGCGGCGCCCTGCCCGGTCAGGCAGGGCGCCGTTCCATCGCCGGGCCCGACATGGACAGCGCCACCGCCTGCGCCCGGTTCAGCACACCGAGCTTGTCGTAGAGGTTCTTCAGGTGGAACTTCACGGTGTGGACGGAGATGCCGAGCACGCGGGCGAGCTGCGCGTTGGTGCGGCCCGACGCCAGCGCGTTCAGCAACTCCCGCTCGCGCGCGGTGAGCTGGTCCAGCGGGTCGTCGTTGATCGCGCCGACGTCCACATAGGGGAAGGCCATGCGGCCGGCGGCGACCGAGGCGCAGACATCGAGCAGCCGCTCCGGCGGCTCCGCCTTGTGACAGAAGCCGGCGGCACCCAGCGCCATGGCGGAGCGGACGGTGGCTGCGTCGCCGTTGCCGGTGTAGACGACGATGCGGAGCGGCAGCGCCCGCTCCTTCACCCGCTCCAGCACCGCGCGGCCGGACACACCCGGCATGTCCCAGCCGACGACGCCGAGGCGGAAGGGCCAGCGCTCGCAGGCCTCCAGGAAGCGGGCGCCGTCGGGCGCCGTCGCCAGGAGGTTGAAACGCTCGTCCTGCTCGAACAGCTTCACCAGCCCGCGGGTCACCAGCGGGCTCTTGTCCGCCACCACCACATCGATCATCGGCCATTCCCCCGGTTCGTTGTTGATTGGTCGTTCCTTGCCGCAGGGGGGTGGGCAGTGCCCCTTATCCCTGCATCGCCACCGCACGTCGCGCCAACAGGCGGCGCGCGCCGATGCCGATCCCGATGCCGGCGCCGTGCAGCAGCGCCGTCGCCAGCGCGAAACCCGCCGCATAGCCGATGGCCGACGCGTCCGCCGGCATCTCCGCCCCATGGGCGTAGCCATGGAACAGGGCGAACCAGCCGGCGACCGCCGCCGCCGTGGACGCACGGCGGGTAACCGGCAGCGCCGCCAGCACCACGAATACCAGAATGGAAGTGTAGATCATCGGCTCGACCAGCGGAAGGGGCATGCCGGCCATGCCTAGAATCCCGCCGACCAGCATCACCGAGACGAAGACCGCCGGCACCCCCAGCACCGCCCGGCCGCCGATCAGCGCGGCGTAGAGACCGACCGTGACCATGGCGGCCATGTGATCGACCCCGAACAGCGGGTGCAGAGCCCCGTCCGCGAAGCCGTGGGTGTGGAGGTCGCCGGGATGGGCGAAGGCCGGCGTGGCCGACAGCAGCGGAAGCAACAGGGCGGGCACCAGGGCGCTGATGGGGGCACGGAAGCGGTTGCGCATGAGGGCGTTCCTTATCGTTGGTCGCAGAGGGGGGTTCATCAGCAGATGCGGGGCAGCGGGTCGCCGACCGGCAGGTCGATGGTGCGCTGGCCGAAGGCGGTGTCCATGACCACGCGGCCCGGCCGTTCGGCCGTCGCCTCGCCGATCCGCGCGGCTTGCGAACCCAGCGGGTGCGCACGCAGCGCGTCGAGCGCGGCTGTGGCCTGCACCGCCGGAACGACGGCGACCAGCACACCCTCATTGGCGAGGTGCAGCGGGTCGAGGCCGAGCAGATCGCACAGGCCGCGCACCGCGGGCGTGACCGGCAGCGCCTCCTCGGCGACGCGCACGCCGACGCCGGACGCCTCCGCCAGTTCGGTCAGCACGGCGGCCAGCCCGCCGCGGGTGGCGTCGCGCATCAGCCGGGTGCCGGGTGCCGCGTCCAGAAGGCCGCCGATGAGGCCGTTGAGCGGCGCGCAGTCGCTCATCAGGTCGGCATCGAGGCCGAGATCGCCGCGGGCGGCCAGAATGGTGGCGCCGTGGCAGCCGAGCGGCCCGTTGACCAGCACCACGTCGCCCGGCCGGGCATTGCCGATTCCGACCTCGACGCCACGGCGGATGACGCCGACCCCGCTGGTGGTGACGAACAGCTTGTCGCAGGCGCCGCGGGCGACGACCTTGGTGTCGCCGGTGACGATGCGCACCCCGGCGGTCCTCGCCGCCTCCGCCATGCTCGCGGCGACGCGGCGCAGCGTGTCGACCGCCAGCCCCTCCTCGATCACCACGGCGCAGGACAGCATCAGCGGCACCGCCCCGCCGACCGCGAGGTCGTTGACCGTGCCGCAGACCGCCAGCGTTCCGATGTCGCCGCCGGGGAAGAACAGCGGGTCGACCACGAAGCCGTCGGTGGTGAAGGCCAGCCGGTCGCCGCTGGCCGCCAGCGCCGCCAGATCCATCCGCGCCTGATCCTCCAGCGGCGCGGAGCCATCGGCGAAGGCGGAGACGAAGACGTCCTCCACCAGATCGCGCATGGCGGTGCCGCCGCCGCCGTGCGACAGGGTGACGGTGGGGACCGACAGGCGGCGGCGACGCAGGGGTGTGATCGCGTTCATGCCGCCCCCCGGCGTGCGCCGCCATACTGGTACCACGCCGCGCAAGCCCCCTCCGACGACACCATCAGCGCGCCGACCGGGATTTCCGGCGAGCACCCCTGGCCGAACAGGCGGCACTGCCAGGGCTTGAGCGTGCCGGTCAGCACCTCCCCGCATTGGCAGGCGTGGGGATCGGCCACCACGGCGCCGCGCACGGCGAAGCGGCGTTCCGCGTCGAAGCGGGCGTAGCGCTCGCGGATGCGCACGCCCGACCGGTCGATGGAGCCGAGCCCGCGCCATTCGCAGCGTTCCCGCTCCTCGAACACCGCGTCCATGGCGGCCCGCGCCCGCTGGTTGCCGGTTTCCGGCACGACGCGGCCATACTGGTTCTCGATCACCGGCCGCCCTTCGGCGATGCGGCCCAGCAGCATCCACACCGATTGCAGCACGTCCACCGGCTCGAACCCCGCGACCACGAAGGGCTTGCGGTAGGTCTCCGCGATGAAGCGGTAGGGGCGCAGGCCGATGACCATGCTGACGTGACCCGGCCCGATGAAGCCGTCCACCGTCAGGCCGGGCGTATCGAGCACCGCCTTCAGCGTCGGGATGATGGTGACGTGCTGGCAGAACAGGGAGAAGTTGGCGATCCCCTCCGCCTCCGCCCGCAGCACCGTCAGCGCGGTGGAGGGCATGGTCGTCTCGAAGCCCAGCCCGAAGAACACCACCTCCCGGTCGGGATTCCTGCGGGCCAGGGCCAGCGCGTCGAGCGGGGAATACACCATGCGGATGTCGGCGCCGTCGGCCTTGGCCTGCATCAGGCTCTTGCGGGAGCCCGGCACGCGCATGGCGTCGCCGAAGGTGGTGAAGATCACCCGCGGGTCCTCGGCGATCGCCACGCAATCGTCGATGCGCCCCATGGGCAGCACGCAGACCGGGCAGCCGGGGCCGTGCAGGAACTCCAGCGCCGGCGGCAGCACGGTGGCCAGCCCGTAGCGGAAGATCGAATGGGTGTGCCCACCGCACACCTCCATCAGCCGCACCGGCTGCCGTTCGGTGGCGCCGAGTGCGTCCAGCCGTTCGGCGATGCGCTCGACCAGCGACCGGCCGAGGGCCGCGTCCTTGAAACCGTCCCAGACGCTCATGCCGCTTCTCCACGATCCAGATCCGCGGTCAGCCGCATGGCGTCGCGCTCGGCCTCCGCCTCGCCCAGCGTTTCCAGGAGTGCCAGCGTCGCCCGCGCCTCCTCCTCGTCCACCAGGGCCATGGCGAAGCCGACATGGACGAGCGCCCAGCGACCGATCAGGTCATCGAGCGGCCGGCCGGGTTCGGCCACGCACTGGACATCGACCGTGCGGCGGATGCCGGAGACATCGACGGTCGCCAGCATGGCGCCCGGATCGGTGATGGCCGTGATGCGGCCGGGTATGCCGAGGCACATGGACGGGTTCCTCAATGGCGGCGCTGGGTTGCGGTGCCGCGGGTGATGCCGTAGCGGTCGAGCTTGGCGCGCAGGCCGACGCGCGACAGGCCCAGCTCGTCCGCCGCCCGGCTCTTGTTCCAGCGGCAGCGGACCAGCGTTTCCAGCAGGATGTCGGCTTCCAGCCGCTCGATGCGATCCTTCAGCGGGCCGGCGACGGCCAGCGCCGCGGCTTCCGCGGTGGCGGGGATGGCGGTCTCGCTGCGGCCGCGCAGGATGTGCGGCGACAGCAGCTCGGCCCCCAGCTCGTCGGACTGGGCCAGCACCAGCATGCGGGTGATCTCGTTGTGCAGCTCGCGCACGTTGCCGGGCCAGTCGTAGGCCTCCAGCCGCGCCATCGCCTCCGGCGTGAAGCCCCTGGCGGTCTTGCGGTGGGTGCTGCCGAGGCGGTCCAGCAGGTGCTGCGCCAGCACCGGGATGTCGCGGCGGCGCTCGCGGATCGGCGGCATGGTCAGGGTCATGGCGCAGAGGCGGTAGTAGAGATCCTCGCGGAAGCGCCCGGCGCGCACGTCGGCGGTGAGGTCGCGGTGGGTGGCGGCGACGACCCGCACATCGACCGTCCGCGCCTCGTTGGAGCCCACCGGGCGGATTTCCCCCTCCTGCAGGAAGCGCAGCAGCTTCACCTGGAAGGCGGGGGAGATGTCGCCGATCTCGTCCAGGAACACGGTGCCGCCGTCGGCCTGTTCCAGCAGGCCCACGCGGTGGGCGTGGGCGCCGGTGAAGGCGCCCTTGCGGTGGCCGAACAGCTCGGATTCCAGAAGCTCGTCGGGAATGGCGCCGCAGTTCTCGGCGAAGAAGGGCTTGTCGGAGCGCAGGCTGCCATAGTGCAGCGCGCGGGCCAGCAGCTCCTTGCCGGTGCCGGTCTCGCCCAGGATGAGGACCGGGACGTTGAAGGTGGCAACCTGGGCGGCGGTGCGGCAGACCGCGTTGAGCGGGCTGTCGGGGGCCCGCACCAGGGCGTCGAAGCGGTATTGGCGCTGCACCCGCTCCCGCTGCGTGCCGACGCGGCTCTCGGCGACCGAGGCCATGAGTTTCAGTTCCACCGACAACCGGTCGTGGTCGCGCTGGAGCTGGTACAGGCGGGCGCCGTTGCGCGCGGTCAGCAGCAGATGGTCGGGGTGCCAGGGCTTGGTGATGAACTGGTGGATGCCGGCGTCGTTGATGGCGCGGATGATGTCGTCGGGGTCGGTGTAGCCGGTGATGACCACGCGCACGATGTCCGGCCAGCGCTCCCGCACGCGGGTCAGCAGCTCCACCCCCGACATCTCCGGCATGCGGTGGTCGGAGAAGACGACCTGCACATACTCGTTCTCCAGCACGCGGAGCGCGTCGACGCCGGAGAGTGCGGTGTGGACGTCGAACTCCTCCTCCAGCACGCGGGCGATCACCTCGACCGAGCGCGGTTCGTCGTCCACGACCAGGATGCCGGGGCGGGGTGCGGTGGACATGGGGCCTACTCCGCGGCGCGGGTGACGCGGGCGGCGCAGTCCGCCAGCCAGCGGTCGCGCCGTTCCAGCAGCCACGCCTGCCAGCCGTCCATCCCTTCCCCCGTGCGGGCGGAGACGTGGTGCAGCGCGGCCTTGGGGTTGACGCGGGCGACCGCGCGCTCGATGGCGGCGAGATCGGTGCCGAGATGGGGCACGAGGTCGATCTTGGTGACCAGCACCAGATCGGCGCCGGCGAAGGTGTCGGGGTACTTCAACGGCTTGTCCTCCCCCTCCGTGACCGAAAGCAGCGCGACCCGCGCCGCCTCCCCCAGGTCGAAGGCGGCCGGGCAGACGAGGTTGCCGACATTCTCCACGAACAGCAATCCGCCACCCACGCCGGGAAGCCGCTCCAGCGCGTGGCCGACCATGTGGGCGTCGAGATGGCAGCCCTTGCCGGTGTTCACCTGCACCGCCGGCACACCGGTGGCGCGGATGCGGTCGGCGTCGAGCTCGGTCTGCTGGTCGCCCTCGATCACCGCCAGCGGCAGCCGGTCGCGCAGACGCTCCAGCGTGGCGACCAGCAGCGTCGTCTTGCCCGAGCCGGGGCTCGACAGCAGATTGACGGCCAGCGTGCCGCTTGCGGCGAAGCGGCGGCGGTTGCCGGCAGCGTAGCCGTCGTTCTTGGACAGGATGCCGCGCTCGATCTCCACCATCCGCGCCTGCGACAGGCCGGGCACATGCGCCCGCGCCGGCCCGGCGCCGAAATCGATCAGACCGGCGTGGTCGTGGATACGGCCATGGCCATGATCGTGCGTGTGGTGAGCGTCATGGTCATGATGGTGATGCCCGTCGTGATCATGCCCATGGCCATGGCCACCGTGATCGTGATGGTGGTCGGACCCGTCCACCGTGGCGCCGGAACAGCCGCAGACCGTGCACATCACTCGACCTCCAAATCCTTGATCGTCATCTCGGTGCCGCCGTTCGGGGCGAGGCGCTCGCCGCCGCAGCGCGGGCAGGGGTCCAGCCGCGCCGCCAGCTCCACCGTGTCGTTGCAGTCGAAGCACCAGCCCTGCCCCGGCCGTTCGAGGACGACCAGCTCCGCCCCGTCGGCGAGGCTGCCGCGCGTCACCACGTCGAAGCCGAAGCGCAGCGCCTCCACCTCCACCCCGGCGAAGCGGCCGACCTCCAGCCGTACCCGCCGGACGCGGGTGAAGGCGTTGGCGGCGGCGGCCTCCTCCATGGCCTGGAGCAGGCTTTCGCACAGCGCCATCTCATGCATGGGTGGCGTCCGCGGAGCCGCGCAGCAGGGTGCGCCGCGACAGGCCGGCGGACGGCTCCGGTTCGGATTGCGGTGCCGGCTCCGGCGGCGTTTCGGCCCGGCGGCGGATCTCGTCCGACCGGCTACCCTCCTCGCGGATCGACGGGTCGAACAGCGCCACCAGCACCGCGTCCGCCGTGTCGGTGGCCTGCAGCATGGTGGTGAACTCGAACATCGGGGAGAAGAGGGAGCAGGCCTTGTAGGGCCCCACCTCGGCACGGTCGGCGTGCACGAACTCGTAATGGCCGGAGGGGAACTCCACCAGCTCCTTGGCGCCCGGGGTCTGCCCCGACCAGTCGTCGGCGGGGCCGGGCAGCAGCACGAGGTTCATGAACCAGGGCGTCACCAGCACGCCGAGGCCCCGCCCCTCCCACGCGCGGAAGCCGACAGCCTTCACCGCCAGCGCCTCGTTCACCAGCGGCACACCGCGCATCTGGCCGATGTGGATCTCGCGGAAGGCGGCTTCCAGCGCCCGCGCGGTGGCGGTGAACGCGGGCTGCGGCGGCACGGCGGCGACCACCACCTCCCCATCGTCCAGCCGCATGAACTGCTCGGGCGCGCCGTCGCAGACCGGGCAGCGCCAGTCGTGGGGCAGCGCCGCGAAGGGCGTGCCGGCCGGCACCTGCCAGACGGAACATCCCTCCGCCGGGTCGTAGACATGCCAGCAGATCTTGCACTCCATCCGCGCGGTGGCGTGGATGCGGGCGGCGTCGCCGAGGTAGGAGCCCTCGAAACGGACAGCGGTCGTCATGGCCGGGTCCTCAGCGGATGGCGGACAGGATGTCGCCCAGGCGCTCGGCGCTGTCGGCGATGTCCTCCGGTGCGGCGCACACCACTTCGGGCACGCCCGACACCTCGATGGTGTCGAGGATGAGGGTGTCGACGGAGTTGTAGTAGCGCACGCGCCAGATGTGGCGGACCGCCGTCGCCTCCACCCGGCAGTTGCCGTAGCCGCGCGACAGCACGGTCGTGCAGCCCGTCCCCAGCGCCTCGTCGAGCCAGGCCAGATCCTCCGGCGTGTGGGGCAGCAGGCTGAGGTTGACGGCGTGCGGCGGCACGCCGGGGCGACAGGCGACGCTGCGGTCCAGAAGCTCGGTCAGGATCGCGGGGCCGTTCATCACCCCCTCCTGCGCCACCGGCCAGCGCGGCTCGGCGGCGGCGGGGAAGGCGCGGGCGCGGGCGACCGCCGGGAAGGCGCCGACCAGCAGGGCCTCGCGCAGCATCGCACCGTCGGCGCCATGCTCGCGCACGCGCCAGACGCCGGCCAACGCCGCCTCCTGGATGTCGATGCGCCCGTCGGCGCGGGCGATGCGGACGGACACCTCGCCCTCCCCCAGCACCTCGGCGAGCAGAGCACGGGCCGGGTCGTCCAGCCCGGCCAGCGGCAGGTGCCGCTCCTCCCCCGCCGTCCAGCCGGCAAGCTCGCCGTGCAGCCGCTCCAGCAGCGCCATGCCGGCGCAGCCGGCGGCGCAGGCGTCGGCGTCCGGCAGATGCGGCTCGTAGGTGCGCATGCCCGACGGCATGGGCAGATAGGCGAGCCCCTCCTCCCCCGGCTCCAGGGTCTGGCTGCCGGGGCCGAAGCCGACCGGCGGGCGGGTCATTCCGGACAACAGGCTCATGACACCCCTCAATGCAGGCGGTCGGCGGGAGCGGCGAGGAAGGAGCGGAGGCGCGCGAGGTAGTCGGACCAGTCGCGCACCCGCGGTATGCTGCCCAGCACCTCCCCACGGTGCAGGAAAACCAGAGCCGGCAGGCCCAGCGTGCCGACGCGGGCGACCAGTGCGGCCTCCGCTTCCGGCCCCGCCACGGCGGCGGTGAGCGGCACCGGGGCGGCCTTGACCAGCTCCGGTAGGATGACGGCGATGTCGGCCGTCTCCCCGCTGCCCTTGCCGTGGCCGGGCAGGAAGACGACCCGGACGCCGACGGCGTCCTCGGCCAGGGCGTCGGCGGCGGTCTCCAGCAGCGGGTAGCCGTGCGCGGTCAGCAAGCGCTCGACCAGGGGTGGCAGGGGGTGCGCGTGCGCCATGGGGATCAGCCCTCGGTTAGGCCGGCGGCATGGGCCGCCTGGAGGTGGGGGGGAAGGGTGGGCTCGCGCCCGGTCAGGTCGGCGAAGGCGTATGCGTCGTCGCGGCCCTCCATGGCGGCGCGGACGGCGCCCAGCGCGTCGCGGATCAGCGCCGCCTCGCCCGCGTCCAGCACCCGCCGCGCGCTGCCGAGGAAGACCAGCACCCAGTCGCCGGCCGCCGCCTCCGGCAGCAGCGCCACGTCGACCGCTTCCACGATGCCGTCCGCCACGCAGTGGGCGCGGTCGCCGTCGATCCGTTCGATCCGCATGGGAAAACCGATGCACATGCGCCGGCGCCTCAGGCGAAGCGGCCGGCGAGCACGCGCGGGTCGCCGATGCGGCAGGCCTCCGCAGCGCTCGGGCGCCCACCCTCATAGGCGTGGCGCGACACCGGGTCGGCCGACGCCTCACCGCCACGCGGCTCCGGCGCCACGCCGAACTCCCGGCTCAGGATGTCGAGCGCCAGTGCCGCGGCGGGCTCCACCTGCGCCGCCACCGCGTCGGTCAGCCCGCCGCCGTAATCGTCGAGCACCGCCGGCTGCACGCCGACCAGCCGCAGCCGCGCCGGGCAGCGCCCGGTCAGCCGCGCCGTCGCCAGCACCTCCTGGAAGCCGGTCTGGTGCAGGCTCATCTTCTTGGCGCCCAGGAAGGACGGCACGTCGTCGTCGCGGATCAGCCGCAAGGTGCCCGGCACCAGCCCGTAATCGATGGCGTCGATGATGAGCAGCGCGTCCGCCTCCTCGATGTGCGGCAGCAGGTAGAGACCCTGGGTCCCGCCGTCCATCAGCGTGACGCCAGGGGGAAAGCGCCAGCCCTCCCCCAGCCGCTCGACCACACGCACCCCGAACCCCTCGTCCGCCCACAGGATGTTCCCGATCCCGAGCACCAGCACGCGCATCGTGTCCTCCCGAACACCGGCGGTCGCACGCCACCGGGACCTCGGGAGTTACAAGTTCCGTGCCAGGACGAATAATCAGGGAAACCAACGGTTTTCCCGCAAGTAACTGGTTAACAAGTTTCCAGTTTGGTGGCGATTAGGAAGGGCAATTTCCAGTTTGTCCTTGCGGTCGACCGAGGAGCCGCTCGTCCTGGCGGCGCTCGCGGCGCGGTCCCTGGATGAGGTCGGCCCCAGACACGACCATGGTGCCGCGCACCGCGGCGCGCCGGCCGGCGAGGAATCCGCGCCGGTCATCCACCGCCACGCCTCACCCCCCGATGTTGACGGTGGGCAGGCCCAGCGTGATGGTACCGCCGTGGGCGGTCGTGTCGCCCATGCGCGCCGCCGGCAGCTTGCCGATCAGCACCGTCGGTGCCCCCGGCCCGGTGATGGGACCGCCGACATGGGGAATGGGCACCGGCCCCGGGGTGGACAGCGGGCATTGGTGGAAATCGGTCAGGCGGGCGGCGGGGGGCAGGGGCGGCCTTTCAGTTGATGTTCACCAGTCCACCGCGGATGGTGACCGTGCCCGACGCGGTCAGCTCGGCCTGCGCCTGACCTTCGGCGGAGAACTTGACCTCCGCCTTGGCCGCCACGTTGACCGCTTTGAGGCTGGCGTCCGATTTGGCGGTCATGGTCAGGTTGCGGCCGGCCTCGATGGCGATGTTGCCCTCGGCCTTGACCGTCAGGTCGGAGGTGCTGACCAGCGAGATCCCGCTCTTGGAGAGCGTGGCGCTGTTGCCGTTGCTGTCCTTGATGGTGACGGCCCCCGTCTTGTCGTCCAGCACCACGGAATGGCCGCCGGGTGTCTTGAAGGTCATCACCTTGTCCTTCTCGTCGAACACCATCTCCAGCTTGCTGCGGGTGACCAGGGCCTTGGTCTCGTTCTGCTCGCCAGGGGAAAAGGCGGGTGCGCGCTTCCTGCTGTAGACGCTGCCCAGGATCACCGGGGTGCGCGGGTCGTCGCCCATGAAACCGACGATCACCTCGTCCCCGACCTCCGGAAACACCACAGCGCCGAAGCCGGACGACGCGTAGAAGGTGGCAAGCCGCGCCCATACCCCCTTGTCCGGCGAGCGCAGAAGCGGCAGCTCGATCCGCACGCGGAAATCACCCGCCGGGTCCTTCGCCACCTGCCGCACGATGCCGGTCTGCAGCCCGCTGACCGGCGGGATCAGACCGGCGGCGGCGGGGGCGGCGATGTCCGGCGTGGTGGCGGCGAACCAGGAGGGCGACAGACCGATCTCCACTGTGGTTAGCCAGCGCTCCTCGGCGATCCGGTGGTGCACGCCGCCGACGAAGGCCTTGCCGTTGAAGCGCGCCCCCAGCCCTTCCAGCTGCACCATCGTTCCGACCTTGGCGAGCGCGCTGCCCTGGAAGCGCACGGTGCCGCGGATCTTGGACAGCGCCGACTTCCGAAGCTCCGCCGTCGACCATGCCGCCAACGCGCCCTTGTCGGCGGCGGCCGCGGTCTCCTGCGGGAAGCTCGTGACGCCCAGCACCTTGGCAAGCTCGGCGGAGGAGAGATTGCCGGGCTCGGTCACGCCGGCCGATCCGGCCGGGCCGCCGATCACCGCCTGTGTGGCCGGGTCCCAGGCATAGCTCCTGATGGCGGAGGGGGCGAGCTGGGTGGTGGCGTCCATCGCCACATCGAGCGCGAGGATGGAATCACCGTGGCGCAGCGCCAGCACCGGATCCTTGCCGGTGTCCGGCGCGGCAACAGTGACACGGCCGTCGGCCACCATGACCAGCAGGCCGTTCGCTTCCGCCCGGCTGACCATCAGGTCCCAGTCGGTGCAGTGGCACTGCACGATCTCCTCGTTGGCGGTGCTGGTTGCCGTCACGCTCGGCTTCAGCCTGGCGTTGCCGATCAGCGTTCCGATCAGTTCGCTGTCCTTGACCTTCTCATAGATCGCGCTGCGGCGCTCCACCGTCATGCGGATCGCCTCGTCGGCGGCCTCCACCACCAGCAGCGAGGACGCCCCGGCGCCGATCTCGATGCCGTGCCGCAGGATGATGCCGGAGAAGATGGGATCGGTCCGGCCGTCGTAGCCGGCGGCAATGGCGATCGGCTTGCCGGGCAGGAAGGTCGCCGTCTCGCTGACCGCGAAGGTGCCCTTCGACGGGTCGCCGTCGCGGATCACCAGCCGCAGCTTGGGCAGCCGGTTCACACCGGACCACAGCTCGATCGACATGACATTGATCGCGCTGTCTATGGCAATGCCGCCGACGGTGACGGCGAAGTTGACCAGCGCGGTGGCGTGGCGGGTGGGGGACGGGATGGTCATGCGGCACCCCTGGCGAGCGGCGGGAAACGCAGCGTGATGTCCGGACCCAGCGCCCGGAGACTGTTCATACCGCTGTGCGCCGTCAGCTGCACGTGGCAACGGCTGTCGCCGTGGACGCGGCGGCGCAGCAATGGCAGCGTGTCTCCGCGCTTGAACGGCAGCGTTCCCCAATCGAGGATAAGGAAACGGTTGCGGACGGGGGGGCCGCTGTTGCCGCCCTGCGCCGTCACGTCGTCGCGGCTGCCGAAGGCCCCGTGCATGCAGGCGGTCGCGGTCATCGTCGCGCGCTGGCCACAGACGCCCATCTCAGCGCCCTTCCCGTTCAGACAGGGCCCGCAGCACGCGGCGGACACATTCCTCGACGATCGCTTCCCGGTCGCTCGCGTCGATGATCCGGGTCGCGTCCCGAGGTTCCGTTCGCTGTGGATTGGCGGCCGCGTCACCTCCGCCCTCTTCCGTGCGGATGGCGACCTCGTCGATGTGCAATGGCATCCCCTTCCCCTCCTGTCACGCCATTCAGGACCGCGCCCTGCCGGCGGCGAATTGTGCGATCGTCGCCGCGGCGGTCAGGGCGCTGCCGAGCACCGGCCGGGGGCGTGGGGCCTGCGTCGCGGCTGGATGCGGCTGGTGGAGCGCGCGATGACGGTTGACCAGCGGCCTCATCGGCGATCTACCCGTTCGGATCGAGGCGTTCGGCCGCCGGCACCTCGGCCACCGGCATGCCGCTGCGGAAAACCAATGCCCGCACCTTGTAGAGCACGCAGGGAAGGCTCTTCACACCGGCGGCACCCAACAGATGATTCAGAGCGGTCAGGTCGGTGCTGTTCAGCTCGAAGGCCAGCCGGTCGACCGATGGATCGAGACCGGGAAGGTTCTGATGCGTGAAGACCGGTGTCTGCTGAAAGAAGGACAGCGTGCTGGACAGCACCGCCAGCCCCTGCGGGTAGCTGGTGCCCGTGAAGTTGGCATAGAACATCACCAACAGGTTCACGTAAATGGGCGGTGCTACCACGGTATAGACATTGCCACGGCCGGGAACGGTCGGGTTGTAGGTGCTGATCGTGGTGTCCTGCTCGACGTTGACGACCATCATCGCCAGCTTGTTGCGCGTGCGCTCCTCCACCCGGCCATCGTTGTTGACGACGTTGGAGAGCACGACCCACTCGTCGGGGCGCGGTTCCAGGTTGCCCAGGTGCTGGTCCAGCCGGTCGCGGATCAGCGTGAGTGTGGACTTGATCACCGCCATCGCCGTTGCCCCCATTCCGCGCTTTCGGCATCGATCGGGCCGAACGCAATGCCCGGCGAGCAAACCCGAGCAACCGACCCATGAGAAGCTGATTTCGATAGTGGGTTGACTGTTCTCATCCTGAATGTTGTTTCTCCATCTCACGTAAACGACCCAAGATGGGTACCTGCCCGGAGCGTGCTCCGGCATAGGGACGGCGCAAACAGAAAACCCCTCGCCCGGGCGGGGCGAGGGGCTTCAACGGGCCGGCCGGTGGATGACGCTGTGCCGTTACTTGTTGGCCTGCTCGATGATGCCGACGGCGGACTTGGCCCACGCCTCACCGCCGACGCTGGCGTAGAGGTCCGGCCAGGTGGTGCGTGCCGCCTCCTGCCACTTTGCCTCATCCTCCGGCGCGCCCTGGAGCACCATGCCCTTCTCGCGCAGGAAGGTCTTGGCCGTTTCGGTCTGCTTGGCGCTTTCCTGGCGACCATAGGCGACCGCCTCGAAGCCGGCCTTGGCCACCGCCTCGCGCACGTCCGGCGGCATCCGCTGGAAGAAGCGCTCACCGATCAGCAGCGGGCCCGTCCAGATCTGGTAGTGGATCTCGGTGATGTATTTCTGGATCTCGTAGAACTTCGAGGTCTGGGCGGTGGTGTAGGGGTTCTCCTGCCCGTCCAGCACGCCCTGCTGCATGGCGGTGAACACCTCGGCCCAGCCCATCGGGATGGGGTCCAGGCCCCAGGATTTGAAGGTCTTGATGCTGATCTGGTTCGGCGGGACGCGGATCTTCAGGCCCTGGAGGTCGGCCAGAGTCTTAACCGGGCGCTTGGAGTTGGTGAGGACGCGGAAGTCCTTCTCCAGGATGCCCAGGAAGCGGATGCCGCCTTCCTTGGTGATGCGCTCGTTCAGCGCCGGCAGCAGGGCGTCCAGCCCCTTGTGCGCCTCGGCGCTGGTGGAGAACAGGTAGGGCAGCAGCAGCACGCCGGCCGACGGCGCGAAGGGATGGACGTTGGCCATCGCCGGGATCTGCGCCTGCACCGTACCGGTGCGCACGGCCTGCACGACCTCCTCCTCGCTGCCGAGCTGGTTGCTGGGGAAGATCAGCACATCGACGCGGCCGTTGGTGTACTGCTTCGCCAGCTCCTTGAACTTCAGCGCCGTCAGGTGCGTGGGGTTGGCTTCGTTGTCGCCGTGCGACAGGCGGATGGTGAAGTCGGCGGCCAGCGCCGGCCCGCACAGGGCCAGCATGGCGACCGCGCCGATGAGCGCGCGCAAACGCATGGTGTCTCCTCCTCTGGATCTACTTTATGTAACCGAGCTCGCGCGGCAGCCAGAGCGACAGCTCCGGAATGAAGCCGACGAGCAGAAGCACGATGGTGCCGGCGATCACGAAGGGGATGACCCCTCGCGTGACCTCCTCGATCTTCGCCCCGGCGATCTCGCCGGCGACGAACAGGTTCACGCCGAGCGGCGGGGTCTGGAAACCCAGCTCGCAGGCGATGACGAACATCACCCCGAACTGGATCGGGTTCATGCCGGTGGCGACCACGGCAGGAAGCAGCAGCGGCGTCAGGATGACGATCTGCGTGATCGTCTCCATCCACATGCCGATGAACAGCAGCAGCAGGGCGATCATCAGGATCAGTGACGTGCGGTCGGTGAAGGTCTGGGTGAGCCAGCCCGACACCTCCTGCGGCACTTGGTAGAGCGCCAGGATGCGCCCGAACACCAAGCCGGTCGCCAGCACGATCAACACCGTCCCGGAGATGCGCGCCGTCGCCACCAGGCTGTCCAGCAGATCCGAGAGCGTCAGCGTGCGGTGCACGAAGAAGCCGATGACCAGGGCGTACACCACGCCCGCGACGGACGCCTCGGTGACCGTGAAGACGCCCGTGTAGATGCCGCCCAGGATGACCACCGGCGCCAGCAGGGACCATTTGGCGAGCCGCACCGCCGCCCAGATGCGCGGCCCCCGCGGTCCCTCCACCGGTGGGGAGGAATAGCCACGGCGGTGCGAGATCACCTTGGCGACCAGATAGAGCGCCAGCGCCAGGATCAGGCCGGGGATCACGCCCGCCACGAACAGCGCGGTGATCGAGGTCTCGGCGGTGACGCCGTAGATGATCATCGGGATCGATGGCGGGATCACCACGCCGATGCCGCCGGCGCTGGCCGCCACGCCGCAGGAGAAGCTGCGCTTGTAACCGTCGCACATCATGGCCGGGATCATGATCGAGCCGATCGCCGCCGTGGTCGCCGGGCCGGAGCCGGAGATGGCCGCGAACAATGTGCAGGCCATGATGGTCACCGTCGCCAGCCCGCCCGGCGCCTGCCCGACGATGGCGCGCGACAGGTCGATCAGCCGGTCGGTGAGCTGGCCCCGCTCCATCAGCGCGCCGGCCAGGATGAACATGGGGATGGCGATGACGGTGAAGCTGTCGATGGCGCTGTAGGCGTTCTGCGCCAGATACTCGATGGGCATGTCGGCCATGTAGAGGCCGGTCAACGCGCCGATCCCCAGCGCGATCGCCACCGGAACGCCGATGCCGAGCGCCGCGACGAAGGACACGGCGATGAGGGCGGTTGCACCCATGATGTGATGTCTCCCTTGCGCCGGCGTTCAGGAATCGAGGCGGGAGTCGCGGATTTCAGCCCCGCCCCGCGCGCGCTTGATCATGAAACGGGCGACCCGCACCGACAGCAGCAGGAAGCCCATCGGCACGACCAGGAACACCCAGACCATGTTGATTCCGGTCGTCTGCGAGATGTAGGGGAACTCGAACAGCGACTGGGCGTAGAGCGCCGCGAACCACACGACGATCAGGTTGAAGGCGATCCACACAAGGTCGGCGATGGTCAGCATCACCGTCTGCCAGCGCGGCGGCAGCCAGGACAGGTGCAGCGCCACGCGGATGTGCCGGTCGTCCTCCGCCGCCACCAGGAAGCTGGCGTAGACGCTCCACACGAAGACGAAGCGAATCACCTCCTCCAGCCAGCTCACGCCGATGTTGAAGACGAAGCGCAGGACCACCTGCGCCGTCAGCATCACCACCAGCGTCGACAGGAGCAGGGAGGCCGCCCACGCCTCCGGCGCCAGTTTGGGTAGGCCACGGCGCACGGCTGGGGCCGCAGGACCGCCAACGGCCGTCGTTTCGATCATCGCGTCGGTGGGGGGTGGCATGTTCATGATGAGCTTCGGCGGTTCTTGGCGTTTCCTGGGAAAATTATGAAACCGGTTACTTCAGGAGTCAAGCGGTCCGTCCGGACTGCGGATGGTTGCTGACCCCTCCCCCGCTTCCAGAGGGAGTGGGAGCGGCCCGCAGAATAGGAGGGTGAGGGCCGGGACTGCCGGTTTGACCTAGCCCTCACCCTTCCCACGCCTTTGGCGCGGGCCCCCTTCCCTCTCCTGCCAGAGGCGGGCGAGGGAGCTGGATTGTAACCGATTTCCCTATGCGAGCGCCGCAGCGATCCGGTTGGACAGATCGCCGTCCTCGATGCGGCCCGACAGCCACGCCTCGGCCACCGACAGCAAGGCGTCGCCGGACAGCGCACGTCCGGCGGCGTCTCCCGGCGGGGGCAGCGGGCCCTCGGGGTGGATGGTCAGCCAGCCGCGGGCGAGCGGGTCGTGGCGGGCGATCACGTCCGCCAGCGCCGCGGCGTCGGCG
>OFDN01000583.1_pt1 | contig 28573 bp, 24 predicted proteins | sample 1520971 | NCBI WGS metagenome assembly OFDN01 (sample SAMEA94257418, study PRJEB24077) | hot springs metagenome | biome: Aquatic biome; feature: Geographical feature; material: Water | place: India | collected 2012-06-12 | depth 5 m | reverse complement strand
ATGCCGGCTTCGAGGCGCGCCGCGCCGCGGCGGCGGTGGAGGGGCGGACGCTCGGCATCGGCATCGCTTGCGGCATCAAGGGCACGGGGCGTGGCCCCTACGAATCCGGGCTGGTGCGAATCGGCAAGTCGGGCCGGGTCTCGGTCTACACCGGTGCCATGCCAATGGGGCAAGGGCTGAAGACCGCGCTCGCCCAGATCACCGCCGACCAGCTCGGCGTGGCACCGGACCAGATCACCGTCGTCTGCGGCGACACCGGCACCATCCCGCTCGGGCTGGGCGGCTTCGCCAGCCGGCAGACGGTCACCGCCGGCTCGTCGGTCCATCAGGCGGCGGTGGTGGTGCGGCGCAAGGTGCTGGCGGTGGCGTCGGAGCTTCTGGAGGCGCCGGAGGACGATCTGGAGCTGGTGGATGGCGAGGTGCGCGTGAAGGGCACCGACCGCGCGATCACCTTGAAGGCGGTGGCGGAGGTCGTGTCGGGCGTGCCCGGCTACGCCCTGCCCAAGGGTGCCGAGCCGGGTCTGGAGGGGCAGGACCCCTTCCTGCCCAGCGGCCTCACCTACGGCATGGCCGCCCATGCCGTCGAGGCGGAGGTCGACACCGACACCGGCAATGTGAAGCTGCTGCGCTATGTGGTCGTCAACGACTGCGGTCGGGCGGTCAACCCGATGCTGGTGGAAGGGCAGATCGTCGGCGGCGTGGTGCACGGCATCGGCAACGCGCTGTTCGAGTGGATGGGCTACGACGACCGGGCCCAGCCCATCACCACGACGCTGGCCGAGTATCTGCTGCCCACCTGCACCGAGATCCCGCCGATCGAGGTCCAACTCGTCGAGTACCCCAGCCCGCTCAACCCGCTGGGCGTCAAGGGGGTGGGGGAGGCGGGCACCGTGCCGGCCGCCGCCGCCATCATCTCCGCGGTCGAGGACGCGCTGCGGGAGCCGGCGATCCGGCTGGGGGAGGTGCCGCTCTCACCCCACCGGCTCTACCAGATCATGCGGGATTGCGGCCGATCAGCCTGAGAAACTGGCGCCACGCCAGCCACAGGCCCAGCCGGAAGCCCGCGATGGGGCTGGCGTCCGGTTGGACCGGAGCGGGTGCGGCGGCCGGGGCGGCAGCCGTCGGCTGAGCGGTTTCACTGGTCACCGGGTCCGCGGCAACGGCCGGAGTCTCCACGGGCGCCGGCCGTTCCGTGTCGAGCACCTTGCGCAGGTTGCCGGCGAACTGGCCGATCAGATGGTTGGCGAGGTCGTTGATCATGCCGGCACCGCGCCCGTACTGAGCGACCGAGCCGGACAGGGTGAGCGCGGTGTCGATCTCCACCGCAGTGCCGGCGGCGGCCGGCAGCATGCGGAAGGTGACGTCGGCGGTGGCGCCGCCGCGGCCCTTCTGGTCACGCCCCTCCGCCCGCACGGTGGCGCTGCGGTTCGCCTCGTCCTTGGAGGTGATGCGCGCCTGCCCGCGGAAGCTCATCACCACCGGACCCAGCCGCACCTGCACCTCCCCGGTGTAGGCGTCGTCGCCGTCGACGGAGATGAGCTTGGCGCCCGGCATGCAGGGCGCGATCCGCGGGATGTCCAGCAGAACGGCCCAGGCTTGGTCCGGCGGAAGCGGCACCTCGAAACGGTTGTGGATGTTCATGTGTCTTCTGATCCCTGACCGCCCGGCGGCGGATTTTTGGTGTTCTCGACCTGCGTGCGCGCGAGGGTTCGCCGCCGCTCGTCCTGTCTGTCTCCAACCCTGTCACCGCGGCGTTGCCAAAGCGCGGCGACAAAGCTAACTAACAAGTTAGTACATATCAGTGGGGACGGGAAGAGCCATGGACGGGCGTTGGGGAAGCGATCTGGTGGCGGAGGCCATCGAGCGGTTGGCGTTTCGGTTCGTCGCGTACAATCCGGGCGCAAGCTGGCGCGGGCTGCACGACAGCCTGGTCAATCATCTCGGCGGTCGGGTGGAGCTGGTGCTGTCGCTGCACGAGGAGCACGCGGTGGCGCTGGCGCACGGCTGGACCAAGGTGACGGGGGAGCCGGCGCTGGCGCTGGTGCACAGCAACGTCGGGCTGCTGCACGCGTCGATGGCCATCTACAACGCCTGGGTCGACCGCGCGCCGGTGGTGGTGATGGGCGCCACCGGCGCCATGGACGCCGCCCGCCGCCGGCCCTGGATCGAGTGGATCCACACGGTGCAGGATCAGGCGCAGATCGTGCGCCCCTTCACCAAATGGGACGACCAGCCGGCGTCGGCCGCCGCCGCGGTCGAATCGCTGGCCCATGGCGTGGCGCTGGCCGGGCTGGCACCGAAAGGACCGGTGTATGTGTGCCTGGAGGTGTCCGACCAGGAGACTCCGATTCCGCCGGAGCTGACGCTGGAGCGTACGCTGCCGGGTGCGGCGCCGGTCCTGCCGCAGGCGGCCGAGCCGGATGTCGCGCAGCTCGCCGCCGCTCTGGAGCGTGCGCGGCGTCCGCTGCTTCTGGTCGGGCGCACGGGCCGTGACGAGGCTGGCTGGGCCGCCCGCGTGGCTCTGGCGGAGCGGACGGGGGCGCGCGTGCTGACCGACATCCGCACGGCCGCCGCCTTCCCCACCGACCATCCCGCCCATCTCGGCGCCCCCGGTTTCGGCTTCGACGCGGCGCAGACAGCCGCACTCCAGTCCGCCGACCTGATCCTGGCGCTGGACTGGATCGACCCGGCGACGGCGCTGGGCATCGCGGCGCGGCGTACGGGAGCGGCCCCGGATGCGCACATCGTGTCGCTCGACCATCTGGCCCACCGCGGCTGGGTCAAGGACGGCTTCGCCCTGCCGCCCTACGGCCGCTGGATCGCCGGCACGCCGGAGGATGTGGTCGCGCGTCTGCTCGACCGGATTCCGGATGCGACGCGTACGCCCTGGGCCGTGGAGGCGGGTGCGGCTGTGGCCGGCGGCGAGGCGCACAGCCTGGGAGCGTCGGCGGCGTACGGTGCCGTCGCGGCGGCCATCGAGGCGTTGCGCGGCGAGATTCCGGCGGCGTTGACACGGTTGCCGCTGGGCTGGCCGTCCGGAGCCCTGCACTTCCGCCATCCGCTTGACCATCTCGGCCGCGACGGGGGTGAGGGGTTGGCGTCCGGTCCCGGCATGGCGATCGGGGCGGCTCTGGCCCTGAAGGGAAGCGGCCGGCTGCCGGTCGCGCTGCTTGGCGACGGCGACCTGCTGATGGGGTTGACGGCGCTCTGGACGGCGGCCAGCCATCGTCTGCCGTTGCTGGTGCTGGTGGCGGCCAACGGCGTCTACGGCAACGACGTGGTGCACCAGGAACGCGTCGCCCGCGACCGCGGCCGGCCGGTGGAGAACAAGTGGGTGGGCCAGACCTTCACCGACCCGGCCCCGGACTTCACCAAGTTGGCGGCGGGGCAGGGCGCCCTGTTCACGACGAAGGCCGATGCGTTCGACGCCGGGCTTCCCGCCACTCTGCGGCGGGCGGCCGACGCGGCGCTCGCCGGGTCGGGGCTGGCGCTGGTGGAGATCGCGGTGCCCGCGGCCTGAACGACGGGGGGCGGCTCGCTCGCCAGGCCGCCCCCACCGGTCAGCTCCGGATCAGGCTGGGCAGCCAGGTCGCCAGTTCCGGGATCATGATGATCAGCGCCAGCAGCGACATCTCAATGATCACGAATGGATAGATCGAGCGGTAGATCATCGCCGTGGTGGTGTCGGGCGGCGCCACGCTCTTCATGGCGAACAGGACCATGCCGAAGGGCGGCGTCATGCCGCTGATCTCGATGGCGAACAGCACCAGGATGCCGAACCAGATCAGGTCGAAGCCCAGCGCCGTCGCCATCGGCATGAAGAAGGGGATGGTCAGCAGGATCATGCTGAGCGAGTCCATGAACATGCCCAGCACCAGCAGGATGGCCAGCATGCCCAGCAGAACCACCATCGGGTCCGGGTTGGTCGCCGACACCATCATCACCAGTTCCCGCGTGGCGCCGGAGAAGGCGAGGATCTGCGAGAAGGTGGAGGACCCGGCGATGATGAACAGCATCATGGCGCTGATGACAGCCGACTGCTTCAGCGACTTCACCAGCATCCCGACGCTGAAGGCCCGGTAGACGACCGTGAACACCAGCGCACCCGCCGCACCCAGCGCCGCGGATTCCGTCGGCGTGGCGATGCCCGCCAGGATGCTGCCGACCACCACCACGAACAGCGACAGCAGCGGCACCACATAGACGAGGAAGGGACGCACCCGCTCCGCGAAGGGCATCTCCGCAACCTCATAGGGCGGGGCCAGCGACGGGTTGAGCACGCAGCGCACGAACACGAAACTGGCGTGCGCCGCGCCGATCATCAGGCCGGGAATGATGCCGCCCAGCAGGATGTAGCTGATCGGGATCTGCGACACGGTGCCCAGCAGCACCGCCATGTTGGACGGCGGGATCAGCATCGCCACACCGCCGACCGCCATGATCGGCCCCATCGACACGCTGGGGTGATAGCCGCGCCGCCGCATCTCCGGCAGCAGCGTGCTTCCCAGGAGCGCCGTGTTCGCCATGCTCGATCCCGACAACGCCGAGAACAGCACGCCGCCGCCGACCGCCGCGAGGCTGAGGCGTCCCGGCAGGCGCTTGAACAACCGTTCCACCGCGTCGATCGCCTTCAGCGCCACACCGGAGTGGAACAGCACCTCGCCCATCAGGATGAACATGAGCAGAGGGGCCAGCGTGAAACTGGCAACCGAATCGACGATGTTGCGGCCGACCTGGATCAGGCCGCCCTCTCCCCCCAGGAACACCCAGGCGCCGACGATGTTTGCCCCGAAGAAGGCGAAGGCGACCGGAAGGCCAAGCAGCATCAGAGACAGCGTGCCCCCGGCCAGCAGGGCCAGCACCCAATACCATTCCATGCTGTCCGTCCCTTCAGAAGAGATCCGACCGGCTCATGCCGGCGGTGCGCCGCTCGTTCCAGCGGCGGGCGAGTTGGCGGGCGCATTCCACCGCCAGCAGCGCGAACATCAGCGCCACCGCCGCGAAGGGCAGCCATTCGGGGATGAGGACGTAGCGGAAGATCACGGACCCATCGACCCAGGATCGCCGCGCCGCCTCCGCCGCCGCGATGGCCAGCACCACGCTGAACAGCAGGCACAGCCCCGCCCCGGCCACCCGCATGGACCGCTGCAACCCGGCCGGCACGAGGGAGATGAGCAGATCCACCTCGACATGGCGGTTTTCACGCAGGACGTAGGCCGCCATCAGCGCGGTGATGAAGAGCATCCCGTACTCGACGAGATCGAAGACCCAGGGCAGCCCGCCGCCGGCGATCGTCCTGAGGATGATGTCGGCGCACACGCCGACGGTGAGCAGCACGGTCAGCACCGCCGCCACGACGCCGCAGGCGTCCAGGACCCCGTCCCAGACGCGCCAGAAGGCCCGCATGTGGATATCCCTCCGCAAACATCCGGGCGGCGACGCTTCCCTTCGGGGCGCGCGCCGGCCGGTGGGCGATGACGATGGCTTACTTGCCGACGAGCAGCGGCTTCAGCTTGGTGGCGAAGGCCGGGGCGCGCTGGGTGATTTCGGCCCAGGTGCTCTCGTAGGCCATATCGAGGAACTTCTCCCGGTCGGCCGGCGACAGGTCGACGACCTTGAAGTTCTTCTCCTTCACGGCCCGCGCGATGGCGTCCTCCTCCTCCTTCACCATGGCCTGGGTGGGCGCTCCCTCCACGAAGACGCCCGCCTCGTCCAGCACCGCCTTCTGCTCGGCACTGAGGCCGTCGTAGCGCTTGGCGTTCATGAAGATGGCGATGTTGGGGGAGTAGAATCCCGGCCCGATGCGGTACTTGACCACCTCGACCCAGCCCGAGGTGAACAGCTCCGAATTGATGTTGGAATAGCCGTTCACCACGCCGCGCTCCAGCGCGGTGTAGATTTCGCCGCGACCGACCTGGAGCGGCTGGGCGCCGAGCGCTTCGAAGAAGGCCTTCACCGTGTTGGTGGTGCGCAGGCGCAGGTTCTTGAAACCCTGGAGGTCGCGCACCTCGCGGTTTGAGAAGATGTAGAAGGGGATGTCGCCGGCATACAGCCCGATCATGCGGGCGTTGGCCGGCCCCTTCAGCATCTCGTTGACGGCCTGGAAGGTGCCGTTCTGGCGCATCTGCTGGGTGGTCACGCGGGCGGCGGACAGACCGCCCAGCCCCTGCACCAGATTTTCGAAGTAGCTGGGCGGTGCCGCGACGATGTCGACGAGACCGTCCTTGAGGGCGCGCGGCTGCTGGTTGGCGGGAATCGCTTCCGGGCCGATCACATGGGCGATGCGGATCTTGCCCTTGCCCTGCTCGTTCACGTGCTGGGCGAAGGCATCGAAAGCCACGCGGAACGGCGAACTGGCATTGTCGGTGTAGATCACCGCGCGCAGATTGACCTCCTGCGCCGCGACGGGAGCCGTTCCGGCGAACGCGAACAAGCCGGCGGCAACCGCCGCCTTCCATGAATGGGACAGTCTCATACAACGACCTCCACTGCATTTTTTGTTGAACTAACTACTTAGTTAAGTAGCATACCGCACACGCTGTCAAGCGATCACGCCGCGCCGCCATACACGATCCGGGAAGGAAGGGACCCCCGCATGAGCCGCCTCGAACTCAGTTTGGCCGTTTGCGACTACGACCGCTGCCGGGCCGTCCTCGATGGCCGGGCGGCCGTGGACGGCTGCCGGATCATCCCGACCGCCATCGAGCCGGAGGAGGCGTTCCACCGCGCCTTCAAGTTCCAGGAGTTCGACGTCACCGAGCTGTCGCTCAGCAGCCTGACGATGCTGACCTCGCGCGGCGAATCCCCGTACGTGGCGATTCCGGCCTATGTGTCGCGTCTGTTCCGCCATTCCGGGATCTACATCCGCACCGATCGCGGCATCGACCGGCCGGAGGATCTGAAGGGGCGGGTCATCGGACTGCCCGAGTACCAGATCACGGCGACCGTCTGGATCCGCGGCATCCTGGAGGACGAGTACGGGGTGGACGTGCGGTCCGTGAAGTGGAGGCAGGGTGGGCTGGAGGAGGCCGGGCGCACCGAGCGCTCGCGTCTCGACCTGCCGCCGGAGATCGACCTGAAGCCGATCCCGACCGACCGCACCCTGTCGGACATGCTGGCGGCCGGCGAGATCGACGCGATGATCTCCGCCCGCGCGCCGTCCTGCTTCCTGAAGGGGGCGCCGAACGTCGCCCGCCTGTTCCCGGATTACCGGGCCGCCGAGCAGGACTATTACCGCCGCACCGGCATCTTCCCGATCATGCACGTGATGGGGGTGCGCCGGAGCATCCACGAGCGGCACCCCTGGGTCGCGGTCAACCTGTTGAAGGCCTTCATGCAGGCCAAGTCGGCGGCGATGTACGAGCTGGGGCAGATCGGCCACCTGTTCGCCAGCCTGCCCTGGTCGGTGTACGAGCGTGACCAGACGGTGGCGCTGATGGGCGAGGATTTTTGGAGCTACGGCTTCACCGAGAACCGCAAGGTGCTCGACACCTTCCTGCGCTATCACCACGAGCAGGGTTTGTCGAAGCGTCTGGTGTCGGCGGAGGAGCTCTTCGCCCCGTCCACCCATGAGTTGACCCGGATCTGAGCGGGTGCATCCAGGCGGATCCAATGACGGGATGTCTGTGTTCCCGTAAACGGACCGCGGTCCTGGAGCCACGTCCGCGCGTGGCTCCAGGACCGTGGGTGACTCGGCGTGGTCAACGCTTCGCCTGAGCGGCGTTCCTGGCGGCACGGTCGATCACGTCGGCGACGGCCTTGGGCTGAGTCAGGAAGACGACGTGGCTGCCCTTGACCTCCACGGTGTCCGCACCGATCCGGCTCGCCGTCGCGCGCAGCAGCTTCGGATCGATCGCGCCGTCCTCCGTCGCCACCACGAACCAGCTCGGCTTGGTCCGCCACGCTGCCTGGGTGACCTTCGCCGAGAAGGCGGACATCGCGATCGGCACCTGGGAGTCGCGCATGAAGGCCGCGTCGGCATCGCTCGTGTCGCTGGCGAAGCCTTGCTTGAACTTCTCATCGTTCACGAAGCCGAACCCGTCCGGCTGCGCCTCGATGATGAAGCCCGGAGGCGGCGGGATCTGGGCGAACTGGTCGGCCGTCGTTTCCCCGGAGTCGGGTGCCAGGGCCGCGACATAGACCAGGCCGGCCACATCCGGACCCGACCCCGCCTCGGTGATGACGGTGCCGCCGTAGGAATGGCCGACCAGGATGGACGGGCCGTCCTGACGGGCGAGGACGCGGCGCGTGGCCGCCACGTCGTCGGCCAGCGAGGTGAGCGGGTTCTGGACGACGCTCACCCTGTAACCGCGCGCCGTGAGTTCGTTGTAGACGCCCCGCCAACCGGAGCCGTCGGCGAAGGCGCCATGCACCAGCACAACGTTCCGGACGGCCTGCGCGGGTGCGGCGGGCGTCGCGGTCTGCGCCTGGGCGGCCCCGGCGATGCAGGTTGCGACGGCGATCGTGGCGATGAAGCGGCTGATGTTGCGAGTCATGGAGCATATCCTTCCGGATCGGGGTGGAGTGCCGGACGAAGCCGCCGGATCGGGAGTGGCTTCGACGCGGCGGCGTTTGCATCGTCGTAATGTTTATCGCGATAACGAATGTCTTTACCCTGGCATTCGGCATGGGTCAAGGATTAATTTATCGCGATAAGCATCGCCGGCTCGTCCGGATGCGAGGAGCTCGCCATGACCGTCAAACCGAATCGCCCGCCACCTCTCGAGGATCAGCTCTGCTACGCCATCTATTCGGCCGGCATCGCCATCCAGCGCGCGTACAAGCCGCTGCTCGACGCGTTGGGGTTGACCTATCCGCAGTACCTCGCGCTCAACGTCCTGTGGCGCGAGGATGATCAGACCGTCGGCGCGCTGGCCGAGCAGCTCGCCCTGGAACCGAGCACGCTCACCCCGCTCATCAAAAGGCTGGAAGCCGCCGGGCTGGTGCGGCGGACACGCAATCCGGACGACGAGCGGCAGGTGCTTGTGGCGCTCACCGACGCGGGGCGGTCCCTTCAGGACAAGGCCGGCTGCCTGGGCGAAGCCCTGCTCGAAGCGTCCGGCCAGTCGCCGGCGGATTTGGGTGACCTCAACGGGAGGATCAAAAAGTTGCGCGATTCCGTCCACAGCCGGATCGGACGCCGAAGCCTCGGTCGTTGATGATATCCGGCCTCCCGCATCGATCCCGGGAACCGGGTCCTCGGTCCGATGGGAAGGGCGTGTTCAAACGCCCGAGGCCATCCAGGCGGTGCCACCCTGTTGAGCGGATCGCGGCTTTCCCGTTGCCACGTCGCGGTTGACGATCTCACCCTCCAAATTGACGAAGTACTTCGCGGTGCGGGCGAGCTGGTCCGGGTGCAGGCCGTTGGCCCTCAGCTCCTCCCACATCTTCTCCATCTCGTGTTCCGGCCGGCCGAGGTAGGAGTCCGTGATCCCGTCCATCCGCTTCTGCTGGTCGGCCGTCAGATAGGGCATGTAGCCGCGGTCGTTGACGGGCAACGCGATCTGGTACGCCGGCGGGTCCATCCTGCGGCTCTGCACGACCTTGTCCCGGTCACGCTTGTACGCGTCCAGCTCCGTCCGCATCCGGGCGATCTCGTCGGCCTCGCCCTGTGCGGGCGCCGCGTTGACGTCCGGCGCTCCGGCAACGTCCGGCAGCAGGTCCGAGAAGCTGGTGGAGCCCACCGTCGATTGGCCGGCGCCCGACGCCCGGCCCTGCGGCGGCACGCCGGCTGATCCGATCGATGCAGGGTGTCCTACGACTTGCACAATCCGCCTCCATTGCGGTCCTTGGGATGCCCGGTGTTCGCAAGCAAACGAAAGCAACGGCCGTGCCAAGCCTTGCCATGCCGATGGGCGCCATTTCCGGCGCCGGGAACGGTGGCGCGCCTTGTCCGTCGCCGGCAGCTTCTGCCCATGGGCATAAACCGCCCGGCGGAAAGCGGCGGTCCGGCAAACATCGCATGGCACTGACACCGGCAAACCTCCCGGTGCACGTCCTCGGCTCGTCGTGATCACCGACGCACATCGCACGGCAGACCCGGCAAGCAACGGAGCCGCGAACGACCGGATCACGCCTATCAGAACCGCTAATCCACATGCCTTCGTAAGGGTTACATTCTCATCTTTTCGGGCAAGCTGTTTCCATTTCGTCCATCGGATCTTTAATGGGTTTCGCATTGGTCGCAGACATGTAACAGATATCACCACTTATGCGCGGATTCGGGAAAATTGGCTCACCATTGCCCCAACCGTCCTGGCCATCGTGGCGCCGGATCGCAAACGCAAGGGACAGGGATCAATGGCCACGACCTCCGGGACATCGACCATCACCGTGACCGCCAAGGGCACCGACAAGGCTCATTTCAAGCTGCTGGTCGACGGCAAGACCATCGGCGAGGGCACCACGGGCGGCTCGTCCAAGGACTTCGTGTTCAAGACGAGCCTCGCGGCGAACCAAGCCCACAAGGTGCAGGTCCAGTTCGACAACGATCGGGTACAGAACGGCGTGGACCGCAACCTGACCGTCGATAAGATCACCATCAACGGCAAGTCGGTCCTGCCCACCGACGACAACGTGTCGTACGACCGGTACGCTCTGGACGGCCGCGACGTGCTCGACGGACGCAGCCTCATGAAGTGGAACGGCACGCTGGTCGTCGATGCGGACAAGAGCTACTTTCCCGGAAGCGTCGCGTCCAATCCCCCGGCTCCGGGCCCGGGCACCGATACGCCCGGTGTCCCCAAACCGACCGGGCCCGGCTTCTACGTCGCCAAGAACGGCAACGACAGTTGGTCCGGCAAGCTGGCGGCCCCCAACGCCGCCGGCACCGACGGGCCCTTCGCGTCCCTGGAGAAGGCCCAGGCCGCCATGCGGTCGAGCAGCATCGACACCACCTATGTGCGCGGTGGCGACTATTACCAGAAGCACGTGCTGTGGCTGGACGGCCAGGATTCCGGCGTGACCTTCACCGGATACGGCAACGAAAAGGCGGTGATCCACAGCGGCCCGCAGGCGTCGGTATCGATCGGCCTCGGCGGTGCCAAGGACGTGACCATCGAAGGCCTGACCTTCACCGGCGGCCGTGCCGACGGGCACTATGTCTTCGCCGATAAGGCCGCCGGCCTTGTCTTCGCGAACAACATCGTGAAGGGCGGCGGCTACGGCATCACGGTGCAGAACAGCGCCAACAGCAAGGTCGTCGGCAACCAGTTCGACCGCACCGGCGCCGAATCCATCTTCGTGAAGGCCGGATCCAACGGCACGGTGGTGTCCGACAACCTCATCAAGCATCCGAACGCGGCCGACCGCGGCGACGCCGGCATCTGGATCAACGGCAGTTCCGACGTCAAGGTGACCCACAATCAGATCGACAACTCGCCGGAGAAGGCCATCGCCGTCGGCTCGGTCGAAACCACGGGCAGCGACGCGACCTACCGCGCGACCATCGCTTACAACAAGGTGATCAACGCCAATCTGGAGTCCGACGACGGCGGCGGCATCTACCTGATCAGCCGTCAGCAGGACATGACCGGCCACACGATCATCAACAACGAGGTCACCGGCACGACGGCGGTCCATCCGTCGGGCGATGTCGCGAGCTGGGGCATCTACCTCGACGACTGGACCAGCGGCGCCACGGTGAAGGGCAACCTCGTCCATGGCAACATTGGCGGCGTGTTCCTGCACGGGGGCTGGAACAACAAGGTGACGGAGAACATCATCGCCGACAACAGCGGCGCTCAGATCGGCCTTCAGCAGGAGGTCGGCTGGGGCGGCTGGAAGGGCAAGGTGATGAGCGGCAACGACATCTCGGGCAACATCGTCGATGTCCGCGACGGCACCGCCGTCCACATCTACGGACCGGCCGGCGTCGGCAACATCCACAACAACATCTACAGCAAGCTGGACGTGTCCAAGGATCTGTTCGACGTCTGGCCGCGGGTGATGTCGAGCGGCGCCTCGGGTGACCTGGCGGACTGGCAGGCGGCGGGCTACGACAAGGGATCCGTGAGGCTGGACCCGGGCTTCGTCAATCCGGGCGCGGAAGACTACAGCCTGGCGGCGAGTTCGCCCGTCTACGGACTGGGGTTCGACCACATCGCCTACGACGAGATCGGGCTGCTGGGCTGAGCGGCCCCGCCCGACCCGGCCGCGCCATGTGGATGCGGACCGCCCGGTGACAGGCGGTCCCTCCACGATCCTGATCGTGCGCCTGTGAGCGCACCGGCGTCATGCGTGGCGGATCTCGGTGCCCAGGACCTTGAGGCATTCGCGCATGAAGGCGGCCAGGGCGGTCCAGCCCGGCGCCGACACCATGTTCCCGTCCACCACGGCCTCGGTCGGCTTCGCATCCACATAGATGCCGCCGGCCAGCGTCACCTCCGGCTCGCAGTATTTGAGCGCGGAGACGTTGCGGCCACGCACCACGCCGTCCACCGCGATCAGCACCTGGACGCCGTGACAGATGGTGAAGATCGGCTTTCCGGTCTCGTGGAAGTGGCGGACGATGTCCTGCACCCGCTTGTCGATGCGGATGTATTCGGGCCCGCGCCCGCCCGCGGAGTACACGGCATCGTAGTCGTGCACGTTGACTTCCGCGAAGGTCTTGTTGAGCACATAGTCGTGCCCGAGCTTCTCGGTGTAGGTCTGGTGCCCTTCGAAATCGTGCAGCGACGTCTTGATGATGTCGCCGGCCCGCTTGTCGGGGCAGACGACGTGGACGGTGTGACCCACCGCGTGCATCGCCTGCTCGAACACGAAGATCTCGTACTCCTCGCTGAACTCGCCGACGAGCATCAGGATTTTCTTGCCAGCCATTGGGTCTTTCCTCGATGACGATGAAGGGGCGGGGTGCGCCGGGATGTGTCCGGCGCACCCGTTGCGGATTAGGCCCCGATCAGAAGGGTGAATCGGGGTAGTAGTATTCGCGGGCGTTGGCCTTGGTGATCAGCGGTGCATCGAGCTTGAGCGTGCCGCGCACCGGAACCTGACCGCTGAACCGCGCCGCCGTCAGGTGGATGGCGGTCTTGATCATGCTGGGCGGGTAGGGCGTCTCGACCGGCGTCAGCTTGTCGCCGCCCATGACCTTCTCGATGATGTCCTTCATGCCGTTGCCGCCGAGCGCCAGCTTGATGTCGGTCCGGCCGGACTGCTTCAGCGCCTCCAGGACGCCAAGGAGCATGTCGTCATCGTTGGCCCACACCGCGTCGATCTTCTTGTGCTTGGCCAGATAGTCCTGCATCACCTTGAAGCCGTCGTCGCGGTTCCAGTTGGCATACTGCATGTCGATGATCTTGACCTGCGAGCCGGCGAGCCCGTCCTGGAAGCCCTTGATGCGCTCGTCGTCGATCACCGTCGGGATGCCGCGCAGCACCACCACGTCGCCCTTGCCGCCGAGCGCTTCGACCATGTACTTGGCGGTGTTGCGGCCGACGGCGATGTTGTCGCCGGCGATGTACAGGTCCTGGATGGTCGGGTCGTTCAGGCCGCGGTCGACCACCGTGATGAAGGTCCCCTTCTTCTTCACCTCGCGGACGGGGGTGGTCAGCTCCTCGGAGCTGAAGGGCAGGATGACCAGCGCGTCGATCTTACGCTGGGCGGCCAGATCCTCCAGCGCGCTCGCTTGGGCGGCGGCGCTGGGGGAGGTCTTCACGATGACCTTGATGTCCGGGAAGGCCTTCTGGATTTCCTGGGCGGCCTTGGTGGCGTGGAAGACGACGCCGGCGGTGAAGCCGTGGGTGGCGGCCGGGATCGCCACCGCGATCGTCGTCTCCGCCAGTGCCGCGAACGGAGTCGCGGCAAGCACGCTCAGCGCGCCCGCGACGATGAGGCCAAACTTCTTCATGCGTTCCCTCCCTTTTTGATGATCGAATGGGCATCCGTGCGAGCGCGTCGCACGGATCACCGGGAAAATCGTTGGACCAGCATGGCGATGATGATGATCACGCCCTGGACCGCGGCGACGAGGTATTCGCTGACCATGTCCGACAGCACCATCAGGTTGGCGATCAGCTCCAGGATCACCGCACCCGCGACGGTGCCCCAGATGCGCCCCTTGCCGCCGCGTAGCGGCGTGCCGCCGATCACCACCGCGGTGATGACCTGGAGCTCCCACAGCAGGCCGGTGGTCGGCGTGGCGGCACCCAGCCGCGGCACGTAGCAGATGGCCGCGATGCCGACGCACACACCCTGGATGATGAAGGCGACCGTCCGGATCCCGCCGACCGAGATGCCGGAGAAGCGCGCCACCTCCTCGTTGGCGCCAACCGCCTCGCAGCGGCGCCCGTACTTCGTCTTGTAGAGGACGAAGGCGGCCACCGTCGCCACCAGCAGGGACACCACGATGGGGATCGGCACGCCCAGCACGTCCCCGAAATAGACGGGACGGTAGGCGTCGCGCAGTGAGCGGTCGATGGAGATGGTGCCGCCGTCCGCCATCCAGGTCACCAGCGCGCGGAAGATGCCCATGGTGCCGAGCGTGACGATGAAGGCCTCGATCCGGCCGATGGTGACGATGGTGCCGTTCAGCAGCCCACACAGCGCGCCGACCGCGATGGCGGCACCCATGCCGGCGACGATCGCCCAGTTGCCGACATCCCCGGCCAGCCCGTTCATCAGCATGATCATGACACCGGCGACGAAGGCCGCCATCGCCCCCACCGACAGGTCGAGCCCGCCGGACGCGATGACGAAGGTGGCGCCGACCGCGATGATCGCCACGAAGGCGCTGCGGGTGACCACGTTGAGCAAGTTGGTGGTGGAGAGGAACTCGGGGTTGATCAGGAAGCCGGCGACCATCAGCAGCAGCAGCGCCAGGAATGGGCCGGCGCCCGCCCAGTCGAGGTCGGCAAGACCGCGCCGGCCCGGCCGCGGCAGTGCGATGTCGGTCATGTCAGGTGTCTCCGAAGATGGGTGCCGCGGCGCCGTCGGCCGTGGCGGTGGCGTAGAGCGCCACGTTGTGTTCGGTCATCCGGTCGCCGCGGAGCTCGCCGGCGATCCGCCCGTTCCTCATCACCAGGATGCGGTCGCAGATGCCGATCAGCTCCTGCATCTCGGACGAGATCACGATGCAGGCCTTGCCCGCCTGCACCAGCCGCTGGATGAAGACGTAGAGCTGGCTCTTGTTGCCAATGTCGACGCCGCGCGTCGGCTCGTCGATGATCACCACCTGCGGATCGGTCATCAGGATCTTGGCGAGCAGAAGCTTCTGCTGGTTCCCGCCGCTGAGCTGGCCTGCCTGGAGCTGCGGGCTGCGCACCCGGATGTCGTAGCCCTCGATGGCCCGGCCCAGCTCGGCCTGCTCCCGGCCGGAATCTAGGAACAGGCGCCGATGCAGCCAGGACAGGGCCGTCAGGGTAAGGTTCGGGGCCAGACGCTGCTTGAGCAACAGGCCCTTACCCTTGCGGTCCTCCGTCAGATAGGCGATGCCGGCCTCGATGGCGTCGAGCGGTTTGCGGATGCGGAGCTCGCGGCCGTTCATCGTGATCCGTCCCGCCCCGCCGGAGCGCAGGCCCAGCAGCCCTTCGAAGAGTTCCGTCCGGCCGGCCCCGATCATCCCCGCGAAGCCGAGGATTTCGCCACGCTGCAGCGTGAAGGCGATCTCGTCCCGCCGGCCGGGGACGCGGGCACCCTCGACGGTCAGGATGGGATCCGCGCCAGCGGCGTGCAGCTTCGGCGGGTACAAGGCGGACAGCTCGCGCCCGACCATCAGCCGCGCCATGTCGGCCTGGGCCAGGTCGGCGGCGGGGTAGGACCCGACCATCTGCCCGTCGCGCAGGACCGTGACGCGGTCGGCCAGTGCCTCGACCTCCTCCAGCCGGTGCGAGATGTAGAGGATGCTGACCGACTGCTCCGTCAGGCGCCGGATGATCCCGTGCAGCGCCGCGACCTCGGGCGGTGTCAGGACGGCCGTAGGCTCGTCAAAGATGACCAGCCGGTGCGGCACCAGCAGCGCCCGGGCGATCTGCACGATCTGCCGGTCGGCCAGCGGCAGCTTGCGCACCAGCGCGTCCGGCGACACGGTGCAGCCGAGCTCCGCCAGCTTCGCCGCCGCGATGCGGCGCATGGCCGCGTCATCGACGACCCCGCGGCGGACGATCTCGCGGCCAAGGAACAGGTTCTCGACGACCGTCAGCCCCTCGGCGAGCAGGATCTCCTGGTGGACCAGCACGATGCCCGCCGCCTCGGCATCGGTGGGACCGGCGAAGCGCACAGGCCGGCCGTCGAGCGCCAGTTCCCCTGCGGACGGGCGGAGGTGGCCCGACAGCAGCCGCATCAGCGTCGATTTGCCGGCGCCGTTCTCACCGATGATGGCGTGCACCTCGCCGGGCATGACGGTGAGCGTCACATCCCGCAGCACGGCGATCGTACCAAATGTCTTTGACAGACCGTCGGCCTTGAGAAGAGCGTTTGTCCGGCTTGCACTCATGGGGTTCCCTCCCGAACGTCGCCGCTTGCCGCGCGGCTCTTCTTGTCGGTTGTGCCGGTGGCGCGCGTGCGCTCAGTCGGTCTCCTCGACGGCGGGCCGCAGCCGGTCGCGCGAGCGCTCGATGTGGCGCCGCATGGCGACCGCAGCGCCCTCGGCATCCCGCCGCAGCATCGCCCCGATGATCCGATCGTGCTCCTCGATGGCGTCCTCGGTGACACGGGAATGGAAGAGCAGGCGGAAGATGTGGACGTGGGTGTGCAGCCGGGCGAGCGATTCACGGATGAGCTCGTTACCGGCCCCCACCACGATCATGTCGTGGAGCTCCGCGTCCTGGCGGGCGAACTGGCTGTAGCGCACGCGGGCGTCGTCCGAACCCGAGCCTTCGGCCATCGCGCGGGCGAAGCGCTGCAGCCCGTCGAGCGCCGCCTCGTCCATGAGTTCGGCGGCCTTCGCGGCGGAGGGCGGCTCCAGCAGCAGGCGCAGCTCGTACAGCTCGTCGAACCGCCGGCGGGTGAGCTGGGGGGCCGCGCTGTAGCCGACGAGGTGGGTCTTCACTACCAGCCCCTCCGCTTCCAGGCGGTTCAGGGCCTCGCGGATCGGCGTCTGGGAGACCTTGAGTTCGCGCGCCAGGTTGTCCACCGTGATCCGGGCCCGCGGCGGAATCCGGAGCGACATGATCTGCCCCAGGATCACCTCGTAGACCTCGCTGACCAAGCTGGCCGGCCGGTGCGGCGGTAGGCTCTGGTCGGGCTCCGGCAGGAGACCGTCCGCGGCGTCCTTCCCGATGTTCAAAATGCGTCGAGCCATTCATGCCCCCTTGACTGGATTGTCAGTTACCACGATGGTTGGCGCCACGCAATACGATATCCTATAGGATTTGATTTTGTTGATGCACAGGGACCGAGAGGCAGTAAGCAAGGCATCGCCACGCATCGCAAAATCCTATCCTATATCATATAGGAAAATGCCATGACCTCGCGGTTGCTGGCGGCTGAGACGGTCGCGGACCTCGCCCGGCGCGTCCTTGCCGCCCACGGCGTGCCGGCCACGCACGCGGCGCTTCAGACCGACATCCTGATGGAGGCCGAGCTGCGCGGCCTGCCGTCCCACGGCCTCCAGCGACTGCCGCGGATCGCCGAACGGCTGCGCCGGGGGCTGATCGTTCCGGGGGAGGCTGGCTCCGGGCGCTGGGCGGCGCCCGCCCTGTTCCAGTTGGACGGCCGCCAGGGATTGGGGCCCGTGGTGGCCGTCACGGCGCTCGACGCCGTGGCGGACCGTGCGCGCAGTCTGGGCGTCGCGATGGCGGCGATCCGCGACGCCAACCACCTCGGTATGCTGTCCTGGTATGTGGAGCGCGTCGCCGCCGCCGGGCAGGTCGCCATCGCCCTGTCGACCAGCGAGGCGCTGGTGCATCCGCAGGGTGGTCGGCGCGCCCTGATCGGCACCAATCCGGTCGCCATCGGCGTTCCCACAGCCGCCGCCCCGTTCGTCCTGGACATGGCGACGAGCCTGGTGCCGATGGGGCGGATCCACGTCCACGCCCTGCGCGGCGAGCCGATCCCGGAGGGCTGGGCGCTCGACGCCGACGGCAACCCGACCACCGACGCGGCGGCGGCGAAGCACGGGGCCATCGCGCCCTTCGGCGGCGCCAAGGGCTACGCGCTCGGCCTCGGCTTCGAGCTGCTGGTCGCGGCACTGGCCGGCTCGGCGCTCGCCCCCGAGGTGCGCGGCACGCTCGACGCCGACCACCCCTGCACCAAGGGCGACGTCTTCATCGTCGCGACGCCCCACAACGACGGCGGCCTGTCGCACCGGCTCGCCGCCCATCTCGACGCCGTGCGCGCCTGCGCGCCGGCCGATCCCGCCAGCCCGGTGCTCGTCCCCGGCGACCGCGCACGCGCCGAACGGGCACGCCGCCTGACCGAAGGCATCCCGGTCGAGGACGGCCTCTGGACCCAACTGGAAGCCCTGGCCGTCACCGCCGCGTGAGGCCGTTCTGGAGGAAACGTCATGTCGCTATACGCCGCTCTTCGCATGCCGCGGACGGTCCTGTTCGGACCGGGCCAGCGCGCCGCCCTCGGCCGGGTGACACGGGGACTCGGCACCCGTGCGCTCGTCTGCACCGACGCCCGCCTCGCCGCCGATCCCCACTTCGAGGCCATGATGGCCGACCTCGCGCGCTCCGGCGTGGCGGTCCATGTCTACGCGGACACCCAGCCCGACGTGCCGCGGGACACGGTGCTGGACTGCGCCGACGCGGCGCGCGGCTTCGCGCCCGACGTGGTCGTCGGCATCGGCGGCGGAAGCTGCCTGGACATGGCCAAATGCGCGGCACTGATCCTCAGCCACGGCGGCCGGGTCGAGGACTATTACGGGGAATTCAAGGTTCCCGGCCCGACTCTGCCGCTGGTCGCCGTGCCCACGACAGCCGGCACGGGGTCGGAGGCGACGCCGGTGGCCGTCATCTCCGACCCGGAGCGGGTGCTGAAGGTCGGCATCTCCAGCCCACACCTGATCCCCGCCGCGGCGATCTGCGACCCCGAGCTGACCCTGAGCTGCCCGCCCGGCCTGACCGCCATCGCCGGGGCCGACGCGCTGACCCACGCCATCGAGGCGTTCACCGCGGGCCGCCGGGCCGCCGAGGCCGATCTGGCGCAGGACCATGTGTTCGTCGGCAAGAGCGCGCTCACCGACCATATGGCCCTGCTGGCGATCCGTGTCCTGGCGACCAGCCTGCGCCGCGCGGTGGAGGACGGCAGCGATCTGGAGGCACGCTCCAACGTGATGATGGGGGCGCTGGCCGCCGGCTGCGCCTTCGGCACGGCGGGCACCGCGGCGGCGCACGCCATCCAGTACCCCATCGGCGCCCTGACGCACACGGCGCACGGGCTGGGGGTGGCGGCGTTGATGCCCTACGTGATGGCGTACAACCGGCCGGCCTGCACGGCGGAGCTGGCCGAGGTTGCGCGCGCCATGGGTGTCGATGGCGGGGAGCGCGACGAGTCGCGGCTCGCCGAGCTGGCCATCGAGACGGTCGCCGACCTGTTCGCCGCCATCCGCATTCCGCGGACGCTCGCAGAGCTCGGCCTGCCGGCGGACAAGTGCGACTGGACGGCGGAGCAGGCCATCGGCATCGGCCGCCTGATCAAGAACAACCCCCGGCCGCTCGACCTTGCCTCCATGCGGGTGCTGGTCGGGGCGGCTTATGACGGCGACCGGCAGCGGCTGGCCGGCGCCGACCGAATCACGGAAGGAGTGTGATTATGACCGCTGCCCTGACATTGCCGCCCCACCCGACGCTGGGCGCGCACGGGATCGACCTTGGGAACGGCACGCGCGGGCTGTTCATCGGCGGCGCTTGGCGGGAGGCATCGACCGGTGCCCTCATCGAGGTGGTCGATCCGGCGACGGAGGCGGTGATCGCGACCGTGCCGGACTGCACCGTCGAGGACGCGCTGGCGGCCGTGGCCGCCGCCGCCGAGGCCGCAATCGCCTGGCGGCGGACCGCACCCCGCCGCCGGTCGGAGATCCTGCGCCGCTGCTTCGAGCTGATGACGGAGCGTGCCGAGGACCTCGCCCGGCTGATCTCGCTGGAGAACGGCAAGTCGCTTGCCGACGCCCGCGGCGAGGTCGCCTACGCCGCGGAATTCTTCCGCTGGAACGCCGAGGAGGCGGTGCGCATCCGCGGTGACCTCGCCACGGCGCCGTCCGGGCAGAACCGGATCCTCGTCGATTACGAACCGATCGGCGTCGCGGTCCTGGTCACGCCCTGGAACTTCCCGGCGGCGATGGCGACGCGGAAGATCGCCCCGGCGTTGGCGGCAGGCTGCACCTGCGTGCTGAAGCCCGCGAGCGAGACGCCGCTGACCGCCTATGTCCTGGCGGCCCTCTACGCCGAGGCCGGCGTGCCGCCGGGGGTGGTCAATGTGGTCACGACCTCCGATCCGGGGCCGGTGGTCGGGGCCATGCTGGACGATCCGCGCACCCGCAAGCTGTCCTTCACCGGATCGACGCGGGTGGGCAAGCTGCTGCTGGCCGAGGCGGCGCGCTCGGTCCTGAGCTGCTCCATGGAGCTGGGCGGCAACGCGCCCTTCCTCGTGTTCGACGACGCCGATCTCGACGCGGCGCTGGACGGCGCCATGGTCGCCAAGATGCGGAACGCCGGCGAGGCCTGCACCGCCGCCAACCGTTTCTACGTTCAGCGGGGCATCTACGACCGTTTCGCCGCCGGCCTCAAGGACCGCATGGCGGCGCTGGTGGTCGGCCCGGCGCTGGCGGGCGACACCGCCTGCGGCCCGATGATCACGGCGGCCGCGGTGGGCAAGATCGACCGTCTCGTCGGCGACGCGGTGGCGCGGGGCGCGCGGGTGCTGCTTGGCGGAAAGCCGATGGGGGGCAAGGGCTACTTCTACCCGCCGACCGTGCTTGCCGACGTGTCGCCGGACGCCGACATCGTGCACGAGGAGATCTTCGGGCCGGTTGCGGTGCTGATGCCCTTCGACAGCGAGGACGAGGCGGTGGCCGCCGCCAACGACACCGAGTACGGCCTGATCAGCTACGTTTACACCCGCGATCTGAAGCGTGGGCTGGAGGTTGCGGGGCGGATCGAGTCCGGGATGGTCGGGCTGAATCGCGGCTTGGCCTCCGATCCGGCGGCACCCTTCGGCGGTGTGAAACACAGCGGCATCGGACGCGAGGGTGGGGCGCACGGCGTTCTGGAATTCCTGGAGGCGAAGTACATCGCCACCACCTTCTGACCGGCGACCGGCACCAACCACCCGGCATCCATCCATGAAGGGACCACCGGCCGGCGCGGACGGGCAACCCCTTCATGGAGGATTTCGACACGTCAATCCCACGGGAAGGAGCGGAAGGTGCTACAGTAAGTTTCCATAAGCATACTTATGGGACTTTCTTATGTAGGCGGGTGGATTCATATTCGAAGTGCGACTCTCTATCGCACCCTATTGCTGGGCGCTCAGCCGAGGCGAGCAGGCCCGCAACCCACATCCGCGCGCTGCCGCTTTACCAGGAGATCGAACGCTCCTCCGTCGGGCTGGAACGGACCAGGCAGACCGCCGTTGATCTCCAGGCCCGACGGGCCGGCACTCTGAGCGTTGCCACCATGCGGGCGCTCGCCATCGACGTCATGCCACGCTTCGTCGCATGCATTCTGGAGGAGCACCCGCGCGTGGATGTGTCCCTGCGGGGCAGCAATTCCAACATGGTCATGGACCGGGTGGCGGCGGGCCAGTGCCAGGAGGCTGTCCAAGTAATGGAGGGGGCGGCGTGGGAAGATCGTGATTCTCCTCGTTCATGCCCCAAGAGATGATCGACGCACGCATCCCGTTCCTCCTCATCGCGAAAAAGGGTGGTCATGAATTTTTCCTGCGGCTTTCGTTGAACGCGGCATCGAAACCGCCCGCTCACCCCATGGCGTCGGATGCGGGGCGTGCGAGCGGGAAGCGGTCGATGCGGAAGTCGTGAAGCGGCGTGTCGGTCCGGCCGTTGGCGATCAGCTCGGCCATCGTGTCGCCGACGCCGGGGCCGAGCTGGAAGCCGTGGCCGCAGAACCCGAAGGCGTGGAACAGGCCGGGGGTGGTCGCCGACGGCCCCATCACCGGCAGCATGTCGGCGACATAGCCCTCGCAGCCCGACCAGGTGCGGATCACGGCGACGCGGGCAAGCGCCGGCAGAAGCCGCACCAGTTGGCGAAGCTGATGGGGCAACCGGCCGGGGTCTGCCCTGGCGTGCCCTGGATCGAGCTCCACCGCCACCCGTTCGGCGGCACCGCCGAACACGATGTTGCCACGCTCGACCTGACGCAGATAGCCACCGCTCCGCTCGCCGCGGCTCCAGATGCCGACCACCGGCAGCACCCGGTGCGGCAAGGGCTCGGTCACCCCCATCTGCGGGCCGCGCGGGGTGAGCGGCACCAGCTCCCCGAAGCGGGCGGCGATCCGCGCCCCCCAAGCCCCGGCGGTGTTGAGCAGGCAGTCCGCCGCGACGACGCCCTTCGAGGTCGCCACCACGAATCCCGCGCTGGTCCTGGAGACCTCACCCACCTCCACCTCCTCGACGATGCGGGCGCCCAGCCGGCGGGCCGCGTCGGCGAAGGCCGGCGACACCAGCCGCGGGTTGGCGCTGCCGTCCTGGGGCGAGAAGGAGGCGGCGATGGCATCGGGACCGACCCCGGGAAACCGAGCGTGGATCTCCGCGGGCGCCAGCTCCTCCAGCTCCAGCCCCCAGGGCCGGGCCTCCTCGGCGAAGCGGCGCATGTCCGCCAGCCCGTCGGCGTCGAAGACGAGACGCAGGTGGCCGGTCGCCCGGAACTCGACGTCGCGGCCCAGAAGCCGCTCCGCTTCCCCCCACAGGCGCAGCGAGCGGTGGGCCAGCGGCAGTTGCGGCAGATGGCGGCCGGTGCGGCGGATGTTGCCGAAGGAGGCGACGGTAGCCCCCATGCCGATCCGGTTGCGCTCGACCAGCGTCACCCCCAGGCCGCGCCTCGCCAGGAAGAAGGCCGCGGCCGATCCCATCAGCCCACCACCCAGCACGATCACATCCATCGCCGTCTCCGTCCGCCCGTGCGCGCGGTCCACGCACCGCCCGGATCCTGGCGGATGCGACGGGCCGGGATCAAAGACGCCTTCCGGGCATGCGCATAAGCCCGGCTTATACGTGCGTCCGGATTGCGACTTGGACCCTGCCCCGGCGCTCGTGCCAGCCTGCGGCCATTGCAGGAAAGGGTCGATCATGGATGGTGCCAGTGCCCCGGCCGCCGGGGGGAGCGAAGCCGCCGACTGGAAGATCGGCGTCGATATCGGCGGAACCTTCATCGATTTCTGCGCGCTGAACACCCGGTCGGGGCGAATCGCCTCGCTGAAGGTGCTGACCACCCCCGAGGAGCCGGGGGCCGAGCTGATGACCGGGCTGGCGCTGCTGGCCGAGCGCGAGGGGCTGGACCCGGCGGCGGTGTCGCGCTTCGTCCACGGCACCACGGTCGGCATCAACACCATCATCCAGCGCAAGGGCGTGCGGCTGGCCCTGGTGACCAACGCCGGCTTCGAGGATGTGATCGAGCTGGCCCGGCTGCGCATGCCGGACACCTACTCGCTGTTCTGCTCCCGCCCCGACCAGTTGATCTCCCGCGACCTGGTGTTTGGCATTCCGGCCCGCCTGCGCGCCGACGGCACCGAGACCGTGGCGCCCGACCTGGCGGCTCTGGCCGCGGCCGTGGAGGCGGCGAAGGCGAAGGGGGCGGAGGGGATCATCGTGTCCTTCCTGCACGCCTGGCGCGACGGCCGTCAGGAGACCACGGTCAAGGCGGAGATCGCCCGTCTGGCGCCGGAACTCTTCACCTTCACCTCGTCGGAGGTGTGGCCGGTGATCCGCGAGTATGAGCGGACGACCACCGCCATCCTCAACGGCTATGTGCACCCGCGCGTCTCCGGCTATCTGGCGGCGCTGGAACGGCGGCTCGCCGAGTCCGGCGTGCCGGCCACCGCCATGCTGACCAAGACCAACGGCGGCGTGATGACGGCAGCGGAGGGACGACGCGCCTGCGTGCACATGCTGCTGTCGGGCACCGCCTCGGGCGTGATCGGGGCGGCCTGGCTGGCCCGGCAGGCGGGGGAGACGCGGGTTCTCACGCTCGACATCGGCGGTACATCGGCCGATTTCGCGCTGATCGTCGATGGCGCGGCGCAGTTCGGCACCGGCGAACTGATCGGGGAGTTCCCGCTGTACATCCCGTCGGTCTCGGTCAGCTCCATCGGCATCGGCGGCGGCTCGATCGCCAGCGTCGATGCCCACGGGGTGCTGCGGGTCGGCCCGGAGTCGGCGGGGTCGGTGCCGGGTCCGGCCTGCTACGGCAAAGGGGGGGACTGCGCCACGGTGACCGACGCGATGGTCGTGTGCGGCTGGCTCGGACACAGCGACATGGCCTATGGCCGGCTGCGGATGGACGCCGGCCTGGCGCGGGCGGCGGTGTCCCGCCTGGCCGTGGCGCTGGGGCGCCCCGTCGAGGAGACGGCCCAGGCCATCCTCGACGTGGCGATCTCGGAGATGCTGGTCGAGGTGGAGAAGCTGGCCTCGCGCACCGGCGTTGATCTGCGCGCGTTCACGCTGATGCCCTTCGGCGGCGGCGGGCCGATGCTCGGCATTTTCCTAGCCCGCGCGCTCGGCATGGCCCGGGTGATGGCGCCGCGCCGCCCCGGCGTGGTGTCGGCGTTGGGCGGGCTGGTCGCCGACCTGCGCGGCGACTTCATCCGGACGCTGTTCGCCGACCTGTCCGCCGACCTTCTGCCCACTCTGCGCGGCGCGGCTTCGGCGCTTGCCGGAGAGGGGTGCCGCTGGCTGGCCGCGCAGGGTCACGACGGCGCCATCGACCTCCGGCTCTCGGCCGACATGCGCTACGCCGGCCAGAGCCACGAGATCGAGGTCGCCCTGCAACGGGAGTGGCTGGACGCCGGCGATGCCGCGGCGCTCGCGGGGGCGTTCCACGACACCCACCAGCGCCTTTACGACTTTCACGACGCCGAGGGACGGATCGAGATCGTCAACCTTCGCCTCTCGGCCATCGGCGCCGGGCCACGGCTGGCCTTCCCCGACACCGACGGGGTCGATGCGCCGGCCGTGCCGGAACGCAAGATCCCGGTCTTCACTGGTCGGGCGACCGAGCGGATCGGCCTCTACCGGCGCGATGGGCTGCGGCCGGGGGGCCGCTTCGCCGGGCCGGCGGTGGTGGCGCAGGAGGACACCACCATCGCCGTGCCGGCCGGTGCCGTGGCCCATGTCGATCGCCACCTAAATCTCCATCTGACCTTCGCCGGGTGACCGCCATGTTCGATCGCATGACCCTCCAGGTTCTGGCGAACCACGCCCGCGCCGCGGCCGAGACCATGGCCCACACCCTGCATCGGACGGCCCATTCCGCCTTCGTCAAGGAGACGGAGGACTTCACCGTGATGCTGCTGAACCGCCGGGGGGAAACCTTCGCGGTTCCGATGGAGCTCGGGGCCACCTGGTACCCCGGCCTGGATTGCGGACGCGCCATCGCCATGATCGACGACTACCGGCCGGGCGACGTGGGCTTCACCAACGATCCCTACTCCTCCTTCGTGGCGACCCACGCGCCCGACACCCACCTGTGGAAGCCGGTCTTCCACGACGGCGAGATCATCGCCTGGACCGCCGGGCACATCCACAACACCGACATGGGCGGCGCCGTCCCCGCCTCGCTGTCGCGGGCGCTGACCGAAATCCACCAGGAGGGCATCCGCTTCCCGCCGATGAAGCTGGTCCGGGAGGGCGTGCTCGACGACACGGTCATGCGGATCATGACCACCAACGTCCGCAAGCCGGACCTCAACGTCGGCGACATCAAGGCCCTGATCGGCGCGCTCAACACCGGCGAGCGCAAGATCCTGGCGATGGTGGAGACGTTCGGGCGCGACGTCTTCCTCGATGGGGTGGAGGCGCTGCTCGACCACGCCGAGGCCCAGGCCCGTGCGGTCCTGCGCTCGATGCCCGACGGACGCTGGGAGTTCGCCGATTACGCCGACGAGGATTCGGTGGAGGCCAATCCCTGCCGGCTGAAACTGACGCTGACGATCCGCGGCGACGAGGCGGTGCTGGACTTCACCGGCTCCGACCCGCAGCTCGCCTCCTCGCTCAACGTGCCGTCCGGCGGCGACCCGCGCCACACCATCCTGCTGGTCGGCGTCTATTACGTGCTGCGGACGCTCGATCCGACGATCCTGCTCAACACCGGGCTGACCCGGCCCTTCACCTGCATCACGCCCGAGGGATCGGTGCTCAACCCGGTCCATCCGGCGGCGGTCGGCATGCGGTCGCTGACCTGCGCCCGGCTGCGCTCGGTGGTGTTCGGCGCCTTCTGCCAGGTGGTGCCGGAGCGTCTGCCCGCGGCACCGGCCGGCAACAACTGCATCGTCAACGTGATGACCACCGACGAGCGGACCAGCCGGACGGTCATCGCCGCGGTCAACCCGGTGGTCGGGGGTGGCGGCGCCATGCCGCACCGCGACGGCACCAACGGCTCGGGCGCCGACGCCGCCTATCTGAAGAACACGCCCATCGAGATCACCGAGACCGAAACGCCGATCGAGTTCGTGCGCTACGGGCTGGCGCGCGACAGCGGCGGGGCCGGACGCTGGCGCGGCGGGCTGGCCACCGAGATGGCGTTCCGTGTCTTCGCGCCCGACAGCCGCATCACCGCCCGCAACCGCGACCGCAGCTTCTTCCGGCCCTGGGGCATTCTGGGCGGGCGGGCAGCCGGGCTGTCCGACATGGCGGTGAATCCCGGCACTCCGGAGACGCGCCGGCTCGGCAACATCGACACCGCGGTGCTGCAGCCGGGCGATGTCCTGGAGATCCGCTCGGCCGGCGGCGGCGGGCGCGGCGATCCGCTGGAACGGGAGCCCTCGCGGGTGGCCCGCGACGTCGAGCGCGGCTACGTCTCGGCCGAGGCGGCCCTGCGCGACTATGGCGTGATCCTGCGCGACGGCCGTCCCGACGAGGCGGCGACCGCGGCGGAGCGCGCGGCCCGGCCGCGGCCTGCCGGCTTCTTCCATTTCGGCCCCGAACGGACCGGCTACGAGGAGCATTGGACGCCGGCGGCCTATGACCGTCTGATGGGGATCCTCTTCGCCCTGCCGATCCACTGGCGTTTCTTCACCAAGACGGAGATCTTCCGCCGCATGACGGACCGGTCGGGGGCGGAGGGTGTCGATGCCGCCTTCGCCGAGGTGTGCCGACGCTTCCCCACTCTACCGGTGCCGCGCCCGGCGCTGCCGGACGCCGCGGAATGAGCGGCGGTCGGGTGGTCCGGCTGACCGAGACCGGGCGGCGGCCGGTGACCTTCGTCCTGGACGGCCGCGAGTGCGCGGCGCTGGCCGGCGACTCGGTGCTGACCGCGATCCTCGCCGTGGCCCCGGCGTTGCGCGAGTCGGAGTTCGGACCCGAGCGGCGCGCCGGCTTCTGCCTGATGGGGGCCTGCCAGGATTGCTGGGTGTGGCCGGAGCAAGGACCCCGCCTGCGCGCCTGTTCGACGCCGGTCGTCGAGGGCATGCGGCTCCGGACCACGCCGCCGGGGGATTGGCCATGACGGCGCCGCGGGTGGTGATCGTCGGCGCCGGGCCGGCCGGCATCCGGGCGGCGGAGACGCTGGTGGCAGGCGGCCTCGTTCCGGTCGTCATCGACGAAGGCGCGCGGGCCGGCGGGCAGATATACCGCCGTCCGCCCGAGGGCTTCACGCGTCCACCCGAAGCCCTCTACGGGTCGGAGGCACCGAAGTCCCGCAGTCTGCACGCCCTCTTCGACGGGATGGCGGCGACCGGACAGCTCCGCCACCACCCGCGCACGTCCGTGCTGGCGGTCGCCGAGGGCGCGCTCCATGTGCAGAGCGACACGGGCGGGTCGCGGATCGGCTACGATCGGCTGATCCTGGCGACCGGGGCCACCGACCGTGTGGCGCCGGTCGCCGGCTGGCAGAACCCCGGCGTCTTCAGCCTCGGCGGGGTGCAGATCGCGCTCAAGGCGCAGGGGGTGGCGCTCGGCCGGCGGATGGTGCTGGCCGGGTCGGGGCCGCTGCTCACCCTGGTGGCGGTGCAGTTGCTGAAGGCCGGCGGGTCGGTGGCGGCCGTGCTCGACACGGCGCCGCTGAGTGGTCAGCTCGGCGCCTGGGCGGGGCTGGCGGCACGGCCGGCGCTGGCGCTGCGCGGACTCGCCATGCGAGTGCGGCTGGGACGCCTCTACCACGCCGGGGTCGGACTGGACCGGATCGACGCCGACGAGCGCGGGCCGGTCGCCATCCAGTGGCGCGATGCCGCGGGTCACACCCGGCGGACCGCGTGCGACATGGTCGGGCTGGGCTGGCATCTGCGGGCCGAAACCCACCTTGCCGATCTCGCCGGCTGCCGGTTCGCCTACGACGAGACCTGGGCACAGTGGCTGCCAGTCACGGACAGGATGGGGCGCGCCGGGAACGGCGTCTATCTGGCCGGCGACGGCGTGCGCATCCTGGGCGCGGACGGCGCGGAGCTGGCCGGGCGGCTGGCCGCCGCGGCCTGTCTGGCGGATCTCGGGCTGCCGGCACCCGACACCCGCGCGGACCTGCGCCGGCTG
>OFDN01000582.1_pt1 | contig 28584 bp, 25 predicted proteins | sample 1520971 | NCBI WGS metagenome assembly OFDN01 (sample SAMEA94257418, study PRJEB24077) | hot springs metagenome | biome: Aquatic biome; feature: Geographical feature; material: Water | place: India | collected 2012-06-12 | depth 5 m | reverse complement strand
CGTAGTCGAAGGACCTCTTTTCGCTTCGACACGTCGTGCGCCGGAAAAGAGGTCCTTCGACTACGCCGCCCTGCGGGCGGCTCCGCTCAGGACGACGGGGGTGTGGAGGACGCCCGCCCCTTCCGCCGCAGATCGCCCTTGCAGCGTTCCGAGCAGGTCTTGACCTGGTCCCAGTCGCGTGCCCACTTCTTGCGCCAGGCGAAGGGGCGGCCGCAGGCGGCGCAGATCCTCTCCGGCAGGGTCGACTTGGTGTAGCGCTTCGCCATCACATCACAGGCCCGCCAGGAAGGCGGCCGCGCTGTCGGCGATTCGCCCCTTCTCCGCGTCGGCGAATTTGTCGTAGGTCCGGACCATCTGCGCCATGCGTGGATTGCGCCCGATCTTCTCGCGGTGCCGCGCAATGAAATCCCAGTAGAGCGCGTTGAAGGGACAGGCGCGCGGTCCGGTCCGCTGCTTCACGTCGTAGGCGCAGCCCCCACAATAGTCCGACATGCGATCGATATAGGCGCCGCTCGCGGCGTAGGGCTTGGACGCGAGCAGGCCGCCGTCGGCGAACTGGCTCATGCCCACCGTGTTGGGCAGCTCGACCCATTCGTAGGCGTCGGCATAGACCATGAGATACCATTCGTGCAGCTCGTGCGGATCGATCCCCGCGAGCAGCGCGAAGTTGCCGGTGATCATCAGCCGCTGGATATGGTGCGCGTAGGCCTGCTCGCGCGTCTGCGTCACCGCCGCCCGCACGCACGCCATCTCCGTCTCGCCCGTCCAGTAGAAGCCAGGCAGCGGGCGCGAGTGGCCGAGGAAGTTGCTGCGCTCGTAGCCCGGCATCTTCAGCCAGTAGATCCCGCGGACATATTCGCGCCAGCCGATGATCTGGCGGATAAACCCTTCCGCCGCGTTTAGCGGCACCCGCCCGGCGCGCCACGCCGCCTCGACCTGCCGGCAGACCTGCAGCGGATCGAGCAGGCCGCAGTTCAGGTAGGGCGCGATCACGGAATGATAGAGGAACGGCTCGCCCGCCAGCATGGCGTCCTGGTAGTCGCCGAACTTCGGCAGCGCATCGCGCACGAAGGCCGCGAACGCCGCCTCCGCATCGGCCCGCGTGACGGCAAACCAGAACGGCTCCAGATCGCCGAAATGGTTGCCGAAGCGCGCCTCGACCAGCGCCAGCACCTCGCGCGTGATCGCATCGGGCGCCAACCCGCGCGGCCGCGGCATGAACAGGTCGGCCTTCGCGGGCTTGCGGTTCTCGGCATCGAAGTTCCAGCGGCCGCCCGCCGGCTCGTCGCCGTCCATCAGCAGCCCGGTGCGCCGCCGCATCTCGCGATAGAAATACTCCATGCGCAGCTGCTTGCGGCCCGCGGCCCAGGCGGCGAACGACGCGGGCGAGCACAGGAAGCGCTCGTCCGGCAGGATCTCCACCGGCAGCGAAAAGCGCGCCGCCCAGGCTTCCTGCATCTGCCGCACCCGCCATTCGCCCGCTTCCGTGACCACCACCCGCTCCGGCCGGTGCCGCGCGATCGCCGCGCCGAGCGCCTCGGTGAACGAGCCGCGATTGTCCGGATCGTCCAGGGTCACATAATCGACCGTCCAGCCGAGCCCGCGCAGCTCCGCCGCGAAATGGCGCATGGCCGAGAACAGGAAGGCGATCTTCTTCTTGTGATGCCGCACATAGCTCGTCTCGTCCCCCAGCTCCGCCATGAGCACGCGGTCCCGCGCCGGATCGCCGGCGGTGAGGCTGGTGAGGCTCGGCGTCAGCTGATCGCCGAGGACGAGGATGAGGTTTCGGATGGGAGGCATGCGGGGCTTGTGCCAGATACGGTCGAAGGCCCTGCCCGGTTCACCGATCGGTCGCCGTGGAATACTCAAAGCGTCGTCAGCCCTGCCTTGACCACGGCGTCGGCATCTCCCAACTAACAGCCCATCCGGCGGCCCGCCGAACCCCTTGGCAAAAGAGGAAACTTCGAAATGGCAGTGACGGGCCCCCTGGGCTGCTCTCCCCAGTCGCTTCGGCGTCCCCGGTCGCTTCGGCATGAGGGGCGGTCATGAGCGTCGGTCTCGTGGCGCTGCTCGACGACATCGCGTCCCTGGCGAAGCTCGCCGCCGCCTCGATCGACGACATCGCCGGACAGGCGGCCAAGGCCGGCGTCAAGGCGGCCGGCGTGGTCATCGACGACGCGGCCGTCACCCCCCGTTACGTCACCGAGTTCAGCCCGGCGCGCGAGCTGCCGATCATCGGCCGCATCGCGCTCGGTTCGCTGCGCAACAAGCTCCTGATCCTCCTCCCCGCGGCCATGGCCCTGGGCGTCGTGCTGCCCGGGGCGATCACGCCGCTTCTGATGATCGGCGGGGCGTACCTCTGCTACGAAGGCGCGGAAAAGCTCTACGAAGTCGTTTTCCCGCACGAGGCGCAGGCCCACGAGGCGATGGTCGAGCCGGTCGCCCTCGATGCGCGGACCCTCGAGGATCAGAAGATCGCGAGCGCCATCAAGACCGACTTCATCCTCTCGGCCGAGATCATGGCGATCTCGCTGGCCGCCCTGCCCGCGGACAGCTGGCTGAAACAGGCGATCATCCTCGCCGTCGTGGCCGTCGGCATCACCGTGGCGGTCTACGGCGCCGTGGCCCTGATCGTCAAAGCCGACGATGTCGGCCTGGCGCTGGCCCGGCTGTCGCCGGCCTCGGCGCTTGCCGCGCCGCTGCGCGTCACGGGCCGCGCGATCGTGCTGGCCATGCCGCATCTCCTGAAGGCGCTCTCTGCGATCGGCACGGCGGCGATGATCTGGGTCGGCGGCGGCATCATCCTGCACGGCCTCGACACCTATGGGCTTGGCGGACCCGCGCACATGCTGCACGACGCCGGTGCCGCCGCCGCGCACGCCGTTCCCGTGGCCAAGCCGGTCGTCGCCTGGGCGGTGGAAGCCGCGGGCTTCGGCGTGGCTGGACTTGTGATCGGGCTGCTGGCGATCCCCTTGACCAGCCGCGTGCTGTCGCCGCTCTGGCGCCGGGTCAAACCGCTGGGCCGCCGGATCCTGTCGAGAGGCCGGGCCTGACGGCGGCGAGCGATGCCCGGGAAGGCAGAAATCCTCTGCAAGTGCTCAGTTGGTCGGCGAGGACGAGGGTGAGTTGCGGATGGACAGGATGGGAGCGCTGCACACGGGCAAGGCCAAAGCCTCTGCCCGGTTCACTACCGGAAAGCCGCCATCGACCTAGGTTATGCGTCCGAACGCGAGATCGTCAGGCTCGGACTCTTCCGGGTGTCGACAACGGCCAGCGCGCTCACCGGCCCGACGCCATCCGTCGCCGCAGCGACCGCGCTCACGCCCGACATCTCGCCGACGTCGTGGCTGAAATAGCCGATGATTGTGCTGGGATCGATCGTCACCTGACCGTCGTCCGGCGGCTCCTGCCCGGCGATCATCCGGAACAGCGTCGCCTTGCCGGGACCGTTGGGCCCGATCAGCCCCACCTTCTCTCCCTTTTGGAGGCCCATCGAGGTGTCGATGAATAGGATCTGGTGGCCGGTCTGCTTGTGATGTTGTCGAGGAGGATCATGGCGGCGTTGCTGAATCGCCTCTCGCAAACCTGCCACACGGATCTTGCTCCACTGCTGGCAATGCATGCACGCCGGGGTGGCGTGGGCGGAGGCCGCCGAGAGGTCAGGCATTAGACATAGGCTGCAGTATGAATCCGTCGAAGCTAACGATGTTCGCATCCGTACCTGACAATGCCTCCCTCAACTTTTCAAGGGGCTCCGACGTGGCCATGATCAACTGCTGATCCGACGCAAGACTTTGTGCAGACCATCTCATAAGCGAATACAAACTTTCCGCCTCAATCTCTTGTTGCCCTGGCTCGTCAAACACTACGAGGCCTGGATGGTTAGTGCCGCCAGCCTCCATGATCTCCAACAGTGACACATAGTAGGCCCACTTAAGTCGGATGGCGTCGCTTGCAGAAATTTCGAAGTTGATTTCCTTCTCTACCAGTTCGCCTTTTTCATAGGTTCTGGCGAGGGGGCGAAAATTGTCGTCAGACAGGAAAATTTCCCCGGGTTGAAACGATCGAAATCCATAACGCTCTAGATGCTGCTGAATTAAAGTGTGGAATAGAGAAATCTTGCGCTTGTCACTCGCAGTAAGATCTTCACCCTCAATCCGCCTCAGCCTGTCTACCAAATCCACCCAATCACGAGCGATTGATCGTAATGAGTCGATCGTTGCATCAACAGTTCCCTGTTCAGTTCTTAGCCGAGCCATGAGCACTTGAGCCCGCACCAATTCTTCAATCGCGGCGCGCGATGGTGATGACGATGGCTGCACCAGGGATTGTCGGATGCTTCTAATCTCCCCCTGACGCTCGCGAAGGTCGCGGTTTACTGCTTCATGCCGAGCGCTCAACTCCGCGAGTCGATGCTTCGAGTTCCCGAACTGTGCCTCATACATTTCAAGTTGGGATCTGACGAATGCAATGTTTTCGTCCAGCGCCATACCAACACCGGAGACTAACGGCAATAACTCCGCCATGACATGCTGATGACAGGTTGGGCAAATATTATCATCCGTGATTACACCTGCGTCCGAGCCCAGGCGACGCAACTTAGCTGCGTCTTGATTTCGGCGTAGGTCCGTTTTGAGTGACGTCACTCGCTCTTGAACTGCGAGATACTCTTGATGCTCAGCAGAATACTCGCCACGGATTGCTTCGATTTGAGCAGTGAGGTCGTCAACTTCACTTCTTAACAAGGCCAATCGTTCATTCAAGGCTGGCGCGGCATCTTCAGCGGTCGGCACTTCCAGATTCTCAAGCGTGGCAACGCGGTTGGTTGCACTTTTGAGCGCGTCTTGAATCGGTGTCCAGTCCCCGTCGTACAAGACCTCGACGCGAACTTCGCCAGCATGAGCAAATTCTGCTGTTGGAGTGCCCGGAAGACCACGCAGTCGCGCCAAAGAGCTGGTCTGGCTCTCCAGTGCGCCGCGCGCATCATTCCACCGCTGCTGCACTGCATTCATCTGCCGCCGAATGTCGGCACGCTCGCGTCGAATGCGACCCGCGTCCAAATTAAGCAAAAACTCCATAACGCGACGCGTAATGTCTTGTATACGCAGATAGGTTGGGAATGGTCCCTGGACCAAAGACCAGCCACGCTTCTGCTCGACAAATAGCATCGGAAATATCGCTTCAAGGTAAAGCAAGCTTTCGCTGCCATCAAAGCGAGGCACCAGAGGGAGATCCCAACCGAGAATCTTTGCGAGAAAACTGTGAAAGCCATCTTCGCGCTGGGCGGCCCCTGGATCGTGCACGAAGAAGTCGCGCTGCTGCGTATACTGACCGTTGGGTTCTTGTATCCAGGTCCTGATTAGTTTGGGATCCGCACCGCCCACCACATCTCGTCGAATGCGAACAACAAGCTTCGCTCGATTCTCGATCTCAACTTCAACAAAAGACTGCACTACCGGCGAATACTCTTCATCTTTGTGCTGATGAATTCGCTCCCGCATCGCATAAGGAAGCGGAACATCCAACTGCGGCCCTAAAGAACGCTCTAAGCCGAGCGCGAATATTATCGCCTGAAGGCAGGTCGACTTTCCCGAAGTGTTTCCTGCATACACTACGTTCAAACCCGCCCTAAATGGCAAGTCTGCACCGAAAATCTTGTCGCTTGTGTAAGCGCGCAACCGCAAATCGCGAATCCGGATCATCGCAGCCCCCTATCCATGGACAGGAGCTTTGAGACAAATGCTTCTGTTGCCTTACGCGCGACCTTATCGATGGCGTCACGCTCCTCAGCAAAAACTTCGTCAGTTAATGCTTCGGCCGCCTTTCGCCCGGCTGCTGTGAGTTGCAAGCTTGCTTTACCGCCGCCGAATACCCATTCTGCGCGGCGTTGACCGACAACAAAATCGATAGCGCGTCCAAAGGCAGGTTCAACACGAAGGTCCCAGCTTGAAAACAAACTGCCTTCATTAAACATTAAGTCCAGCTCCTGCCGCGCTCGCTCCGAGCGGACAGCACAGTTCAACACATGCAGCTTCGCAAGCGATGCTCTCTTAGCTCTTGAACTCTGAAGCATTAGAAGGATCAAGTTTGTGCGCCACACAATTCGCAGATCGGCGGGAATGGTGATGGGCCGGCGAACAAAAGAAAATCGACCGACGTCTTGGAGTTCTGAAGCCATCTAGCTGTCCGCAGGAAAATCGAGTGGGCAGCGCATCAGCCACTCGCTCACAGTTCCGAGCGCAATGGTGGTAATGACGGACGATTCTAGATTTGGCAGATCGGATTTCAGGGCAGCCTCCAATCTTGAAACGCTTTCTCTAAGCTGTTCGCTTGCGATGCCGCCGGACGCTCCTAGTGCAACAAGCCGGTCTTCTTCCGCGTCTAAGCATTTAACGGACTTCTCCCATAAAATCGGCTGATTGCGCTTCAGACTGTCCAATGCATTTTCGCGGCGAAGATGGGCCTTCACATATCCTTGATATTGGCTTTCAAGTATTTCTGCGCTTCTGCGTGGAAAGGCGCGCAAAAGCTTTTCACCAATCCGCCGACTTACTTCGGTCTCCGACCGCAACCGCACTTCTTCGTCCGTCGGAGATACGATTGCGAGAGACGGCCCTAACGACTCGAGACGCAGCTGTTCAATTTCAGCGTCGAAATCCATCTGGCTTTGAACCAACGCTTCGAAATCCCCATCTAGGAAGGAAAGTCCCAGAGACCTTATCTCAGAGCCCTTATCTCGAATGGAAGCAACAACCTCTTTATCGTCCAAGAAGGGACACACCAAGATCCATCGCTTGGCCTTCAGACCGTTTAACAGCGACTCCACTTTCTGCTTGTTCCCATTAAGCTTTGACAAATCACGGCGCCCCTTGGCCTTCATGGCACTGGCAGCCTTCTTCACATCGGATACTTGCTCGGGCGCGTAACACTGATAAAGACAACCATCGGTGGTAAAGCATTCCAGACCAGCGTCGCCCTGGACGGTATCGGGCACTACTTGGACGTTCTGTCCTCCGTGCCGCTGTCTAATTAGGCGCAACGCGAAGTTCTGCCATGCGCCCGATTCCCATGCTCTCTGGATAGACATCCGAGAATCCTCTGTCCCCCGCACAAGTTTAGCGGGACCAATCTTCTGCGCAACAACCTCAAGGCAGCTTTGTAACTGCCCCAAAGGGCAGGCGACTGGGTCAGCGCACGAAGTGAGCGCCTGGGCGCCCCACCTTGTCGCTGAAGAGAAGGTGACCTGGAAGTGGCACACGCCTGCCCGCGCGACCGACGGGGTACCACGCGGTCGTCTCAGTCACGGCCGCGCTTTCCTTTCGAGCCGTCACATGCTCGGGCATAATGTAGTTGCCGCAAACCATACGCAGACGACTGGAGCCAGGCTCGAACGTTCGCATCTCACACTTATTCAGAATGTGGCGCAGTCCATCAACGTTGTTTCCACTCGTGGCCTCATAGCCCACATGGACTACACCGGGCCGGTCGCCAGGCAGCTGTTCAGATGCGCGTCCCACGACGCCACGGAAGTGCCGTGCCTTTCGTCTAGCCGCCTCAACAGAGGCACTGGTCCAAGCCACAATGCTAACGTGGTTAACAGCGGCGGCGTGCAAGGGGCGGCCCTCGCCGGGCTCCCAGTCTCCGGACACGTTATAGTCAGCAGCAGGCTCGTATCGGCCGAGCAACAACTCGACCATGCGGCTGGAGCCAAAGTAGACGTCATCTACCTGTAGCACGTGTTGCAGTGTCTCTTGGCAGACATCCATCACCATCCCGGCGCCGCCCTCATCATCCCATTTGTGAGGCTGTCCACTACCAACGAATCGGATGGCCTTTTCACGGAGGTAGTCGTCGCTGAGCTTGTGCAGTTCGTCAATAAAGCGCACTGCAATCGCCAGTGGTCGCCGTGCCTCGCGCGACACCGCGTGTGCCCCCTCTGCCATCCGATCGGCAGCGAGGCGCTCCTCGCGCTCGTAGCTCGATCGGCCAGCGCGTTTGCACTCGACGGCCCAGTGCGACCTTCCTCGGTCGACGAACAGGTCTGGGCGCTTCATCGTCGGCGTCTCAGGCACGAACGCTACCTGCGTCCAACCACGTCGACGGCAGGCGCCGGCAACCAGTAATTCATAAATCCCGTCGTCAGGCTGCGAGCGGCCATCAGTCATAATCCGGTAGGCGCGCTCATCTGCACCCGGGACTTTCCGGAGCGTCGGCAAAAGCTGGCCCAGTCTACGGAACAGTGGCGCGATGCGGTAGCCTTCTGGCTCAAAGAAGCCCGGCCGCAGCACCGGATCCGCGTAGCATCGCGCTTGGTGGATGTACCATGCCACGGCGTCGCGAGCATCGAACAACGGCACACGCTTTCCTTGCGCCCACTCAGCTTTCGCAGCTTGGAATGCGGCCTCCGTCGCGAAGGCGCGCGAACTCCACTCGGAGTCAGGAACCTGTGCCACAAGCCAGCGCAGCGCCGCCTCAATGTAGCGGTCGCGCCAATCCTGCGCATGGCGCTGCGCCAGCCAATATCGCTGGCGTCGCCGTCCTATTCCCACTCGATTATTTCCTAGTACCATAACCAATTGATATTGCGCGCAAAAAAATTTTCCGACGTTCTCTATACCGTCAGGCACACCGTCAAAAACACCGGCTATTGAAAACACTGGTCTTTTTGGTTGGTTTCCGGAATTTGATCCTTCGCGGTCTATCGCGGCGCACGGAAAGCCAACTCCCCTCCTGACCGCGTTCGCACCCCCCGCCGCCTGTACGCCCCGGTACGACTGTTCCCTTACATCCTCCGCCCCACTATACCGTCAGCCGCCGCTAAACTGTTCAATGTATGTCGTTTTCCTCCGCTCCGCGGCATACCGGATTGCTGGCCTTCGCTGAGTCCGGCATTTCAACAGCGGTTATCGGCCTCACCTGTCAGTTATCATTGGCGGATTGGAGAATCTCCTGCTGCATTACTCGAGCTTTGCGCCGCCCACTGCAGGGCGTCACCGAACACGAGCCGCGATGGCGGCTCAAACTGCGCAGCAAGCGCGACGATCCGATGGGCGAGCCGCTTCGGATCGTCCGGCTAGTTGCCGTTTGCGCTGTCGATGAAGGCACGATCCTGCGCGATCGCTTCGGCATAACCCGCGACATCGATGCTGCCGAAACTCGGGGACCTAAAGGCGGAACGAGGCGATGGTCGTTATTCAAGCCTTCGCCTTAGTGATGAGTTCCAGCGCCCGCCGGAGATCATCAGCGACCAACTCCGACAGCTCATCGAGACGAGCGAGGCCGGGCGTGCGTTGCGCCGCCCCAGTCGCGCTCCACGTAAGATCGAGCCGGCAGTCAGCGTTCGCGAGGACGTGAGACGTCGCAAATTGCCGGTGCCGATCGCCGCTTTCCCGATGATCCGATTTGAACAGCGTTACGAATTCGCGAAGGTCTTCAGCCTGCAGCGGCTTGGTACGGAGCGAAAAGCGCTTGTCAGACCGAAGGTCATAGACCCAGATCGATTCCGCAGGACCGCCGGAGGCGCGAACCGGCTTGTCGAAAAAGACGACGTTTGACTTAACGCCCGCGGCATAAAACAGGCCCGGCGGAAGCCGCAGGATGGTGTGGAGCCGGCATGTCTCAACCAAGCGGCGGCGAACCGATGCTGCGGCACCGGTCTCAAAGAGAACATTGTCTGGCACGACGACCGCCGCACGGCCGCCCGGTTTCAGCAGCGCCACGATGTGCTGCATGAAGTTCAACTGCTTGTTGGCGGTCTGAACCCAAAAGTCGGGGCGAACGATAGTAAGGCTGTCGTCGACCCGGGACGACTTCCCTTGTGAATAGGTCACGCTGCCTTTGATGCCGAAGGGGGGATTCGTAAGCACCACATCGACCTGCATCTTTGGTGGTGCCTTCAGGCTGTCCTCGCACGCGATCGGCAGCTCATCTTCGGCATTGCCGCCGACGCCATGCAGCAGCAGGTTCATCGTGGCTAACCGTGCAACCTCTTCGACGAGTTCGACCCCGCGGATCGCTTTGGTGGCAAGCTGTTTGCGTTGCCGCGGCGTCATTTCGGGATTATTCTCTCGGAGGTAGTCGTGAGCCGCGAGCAAAAATCCGGCTGTGCCGCACGCTGGATCACAGATGACTTCGCCCAGACGCGGATCCACACAAGCGACAACGGCCTCGATCAAGGGGCGCGGAGTGAAATACTGGCCTGCCCCGCTCTTGGTGTCGCGTGCATTCTTCTCAAGCAGCCCCTCGTACGCGTCCCCTTTCAGATCATCGGATAGGCCTGTCCACTCCGTCTGGCCAATCAGATCAACGATGAGGAGCCGCAGTTTTGCGGGATCGCGTATCTTGTTTTTGGCGTTGCCAAAAATCAGGCCCAGCATTCCTCCCAGCTCACCGAGGGCGGGCAGAATACGGGTGTAATGCGCGTGCATCTCGACCGCATCAAGGCTGGCAAGAACGCCCCACGAGAGCTCCTTTGGGACCATCTCACCCGCTTGCTCGTCCGCCATCTTGAGAAACAGCAGATAAGTAAGCTGCTCGACATAATCTGGGTAAGACAAGCCATCATCCCGCAGGATATTGCAATACTGCCAGAGGCGACGAACAATGTTCTGTGCGCCATCGGCGCGTTGCTGGGTTCCCACCATAATCAGAGCTTCAACACCACGTCGTTAATCCACCAAATATCACGAAACGATTCGACGTAGACCTTGGCCGCAGCCGCGTACTGCGCCCTCGGGTTCAGCCGCCTTTTGAGGTCACCGATCACATCCTTGAAGGCTTGCGAGGCTTGCGGCATCCCAAGGTAGTCGTTCGGCGCTTCTCGCTTGCCGCGCTCCACGTCGCGCTCAATAATGTTGTAGAGCGTCATGCGGCCCTCCACGAACTTTGGCCAGTTTAGGTGCAGGCCCAATCGACTGGCGGCGATCTTGGCTTCAGCGACAGCATTTCCGCGATACTGCGGAGACAGATCGATCTCGCCGTTCGGTAAAAACGTCAGCAAAATCGGATCCCCGGGGTCGGTGGGATCCAGCAAAGCCGGATGCTCAAGACGGATGTCGTCGCCTGGCTCGGTTGCGCGTACACCGGTCGCGAGAAGCGGGAAATGGGTCGATTTCCCGCCGGCAACGCGGGCGCCCGGAGCAATCCGTGGCCGGTTCGCTCGCTGACAGCTCAACCGCATGTTGCGCCAGTCAAAGGCCAGCCAATAGTAGCCGGGATGACGCCGGTCCTCTTTTACCTTCCCCTTCGGCCGGAAATGGTCGATGTCGTTGTCCGCGCCAGGACTCTCACACTCGGTGTACCAGCATTTGCCGCCCGACGCGCCCTCGAAGGCGTCGCGCAACGCAGTCCACCGGTTCTGGTTTGCCTCAATGAGCGCAGCCCGACGGCGGGGGTCGGCTTCGGCCATGATGAGGTCTTGCGCCGTTTGCAGATCGGCGAGCAGATGCCGGATGTTGGGCAGGATATCTTCCAAATTAATGTACTGCATCGCGTTACGACATGCCCTGCTCGCGACGCAGCTCCTCGACGATGCGAGCGGCTAAACGGCTCCGCGCCTGCTGCTGTTCAGGGGTGAGTTCCACAGTCTCGCGCCAGCGAGGGTCCTCCTGGGCAGTCCAGGCCTTCAGGAATTCCTGATAAAGTGGATCGCGCTGCGTCAGGTCGAAACCGCGCCCGCGCAGCACCTCCCGCAGCCGCGCCAGTTCGGCCTGATCGTCATCAGTGAGGTTCTCCTTCATGGCCAACAGGCGTTGCTTATCAAGATCCGCCTGGGTTTCGGGGTCCAATGTGGTGCGCAGCCGGAAGAGATCGCTTGTTAGAATAGCTGCGACGCCCATGCCCCGCGGGTCTTGGTCAGGAGGGTCAGCAACGGCGCACCCCTGTTCGTCACGCCGAAAAATCCGCACCTGTTCGCGCTTCAATCCAGCGAAGACCAACGGATCATGCGTCGACATCACAATATGGCAACTGTCCCGATCGCGGATGAAACGGTCGAGGAAACTGAGATACTGAGTGCTCCAGGCGGGGTTCAAATGGGTGTCCGGCTCATCGAGCAGGAAGAGAGCTTCATCCCTCGCGGTAAATTTCAGAAGCCCGAGCACGAGCAACAACTGCTGTTCGCCCTCGCTCAAGTCGCGGTAGGTCACGTTCCCGCCGCCAGCTTCCGGCGTCATCTTGACGCGAGTGCGCACCTCGCCGAGCACTTTCGATAGGTGCATGCTCTCCAATGCCGTGAAGAAGGCATATTGGTTGCCGTAGGTTCGGTAAACTTCGGCCAGCGCGTCGGTGTTGGAGAGGAACAGGTATAAGCTCTGAACGATCGGGTTCTTGGTCAAGTCGATCGGAATTCGCCGCGTCATACGGAGCGGCAACAGTGCCTTGTCGTAAAGGTAAGCAAGAAACTGCTGAACCTCGCCCACGGCGTTCCAGAAACGCGGATCGCCGCCTTTGCGCTTCCACGGCGGCTCCTTGAGAGCGAACAGAACACTGTCGAGACCCTCGATTTGCAGGTGGTCGCGAAGGAAGTCGCGGTCGGCCTTCGACGCCTCACTCGCCTCCATGAAGAAGGCGATCAGGGCGAACTGGCCGTGCAGCGTTTCGGCGTAGAACAGCCGTCGCAGCGAATTCGGGTCAGCGATCGCCTTCCCACGTTGCTCCGGCGCTTTGATGATCCAGCTGTAAAAGCGCTCCCGATGCTTCTCGAAGATCGACGTTAGGCGATCACTCGGCCCAGAGTAATAGCCGAACACAAACGCCGGCCGGTGGCGAGGCCGCCCATCCGCGTCCTCCGCCATGAAGGCCTTGCGGGATAAGTCCGCGAACGACTCTTCGCCCGGCCGCCTTATCCGAAAGCTGGGATGCTGGTCGGCCTTCGCCTTGACCGATATGATGTTGTCACGGCACTCATATTGCAGCTCGTAGTCGAAGGGGGCCTCCACATCGAGATCGAGGTTGCGGAAGACCAGCGCTAGGCCCTCGATCAGATTCGACTTCCCGGCACCGTTTTCGCCAACGAGGACGGTGTAAGGTGAGAGCTCGTCGAAGACGACGTTAAGGTCACGAAGGTTTTTGAAGGAGCCGATCCTGACCTTCTCAAGCCGCATCGACGATCTCCACTTCGGCGTTCTCGGTTGCCTCGCCTCTCAGCCGCAAGCTTCCTTTCATGCCCTCGCGAAGCGCGAGGTAGAAAAGTTCGACATGCTCGGGCATGTCGCGATTGTATCCCGCTAATGCGAACAGATCCGGCAAGGGAAGAACCCCGCCATTCTCGCGGAGGACGGACGTCAGATCAGGACTTGGCTCCGCCTGTCGCGATGGGCGTGGTTTACGTTGCGGCATATTCTTTCCTCCCGAGCTCTTCGTCGTCACCGCGGTCACAGCCTGCGGCGGACCGCCCAGCCTGATTGCGAGCGCCGACGCCGGCTCATCGTTGGGATCCTGAGGAGCGAGTTCTCCGGCCACGGCCGCAGCGAACAGCTCCTGCTCGAGATCAGGCAGGCGAGCCAACGAGGTCCGTACGGCTGATATCTGTTGTTGTGTGATGCGCAGCCGATCTCGCGCCGCCTGCACAATCCTCGCCTGCTCCGCCAAAGGTGGCGTCGGGAACGGCAACGCCCGGTATCGCTCTAGGCCTAGGCTCAGGACTCATTGATCCAGAAGATCATGATGGCGGCGATGGTGATGGCGGCCATGAAGGTGTGGGCGCACCGGTCGTAGCGGGTGGCGATGCGGCGCCAGTCCTTGAGGCGGGCGAAGAGGTTCTCGATCCTGTGTCGGCGGCGATAGACGGCCGGGTCGTGGGGGATTGGGATCTTGCGGCTGCGGCTTGAGGGGATGCAGGCGTCGGTTCCGCGGGCGGCGAGAGCGTCGCGGAAGCCGCGGCTGTCGTAGCCCCTGTCGCCGATGAGGACGCGGGCGCGCGGCAGGGCGCCCAGCATGAGGGCGGCGCCCCTGTGGTCGCTCATCTGGCCTTCGGTGAGCAGCATGACCAGGGGCCGCCCCCGGTCGTCGCAGACGGTGTGCAGCTTGGAGTTCAGGCCGCCCTTGGTTCGCCCGATGCGGCGGGGAACATCCCCTTTTTGAGCAGGCTCGCCGCCGTGCGATGCGCCTTCAGGTGGGTGCTGTCGATCATGATGGCGTCCGGCTCTCCCGCCTGTCCGGCCAGGGCCGCGAAGATGCGGTCGAACACCCCCAGGCGGCTCCAGCGCACAAACCGATTATACAGCGTCTTGTGCGGCCCATAGGCCGACGGCGCATCGCGCCAGCGCAGGCCGTTCCGGATCACGAACACGATCCCCGACACCACCCGCCGGTCATCCACCCGAGGTACGCCGTGCGCCAACGGAAAGAACGGCGCAATCACCGCCATCTGCCTGTCCGACAACCACAAAAGATCGCTCATCAACGCCTCCCCGATCCCTATCGGGAATCAGAGCAACGCCCGTCATGCAAGCAATTTAATAGGTCCTGAGCCTAGATGGGCAATGTTGGTCGACCACCGGGCAATGGATTTGAAAACACCCGAATGCATGTAGTGTCGAAAGACCAACAGCGCGTAATTGGGGTCCACGTGCTCATACGCTCTGAAGCGTATAAGCGTATTCTGGAAGCACGCGCCCGGCACCTCACCTCGGTAGATCGCTGGGCGACCCACCAGCTCAGGGCTCTGTCCCTCGTTCAGCAGAATGTCCCCGTCGCGCAATTCATAGATGGCCACTTCCTCAGGCTCGAAGTTCATGCGGAGCACGTCCGAGGTATCGATCCGATCCTCATAGACGTTGGCGACCCGAAGATAGGGCCGCATGTGCTTGCCGCGTTCATGCTTGGGTGAACGCTGGCGGCCGAGGGTCACCTCGCCCGCCCCATCGACGCGCGACCAAGCCCAGCCCGCGGGAAGCACCGGGTCAAAGCCTTCTAGGTTAGGCGCCCGTTCGCTTTGACCGAATAGATCTGGTTCAGCGCGCGCCGCGCTCGCCGGCGTGCGGCTGCGCTCGGATAGCTCTTCATCCCGCTGCGCGACCAGCTCACCGGCAACGGCCGCAGCGAGCACCTCTCGGAGCTGCTCATCCAGAAGCCGCAATGCGGACTGGAGTCGCGTCTCGGCCTCGCGGATTTCGGTCAAGCGTTGGTCAGCTATGGCAACGATCCGCGCCTGTTCCTTCAACGGTGGCAATGGAAAGTCTAGTTCTGCGAATCGCGAAGCGCCGAGATGCTGAATGCCGACACCTCGAGCGGCTTGAGCGAAGGCGCCGGATACGGCCATTTGTCGGAATACGATCAACGCATACTCGGGCGTGGTTAGATGGGGGCGAAAACGGATGACCGTGTTCTGATAGCAGCAGGGCTGCACCTCACCGCGCCAGATCGCTGATCGGCCGACTTGGCTAGCGCTCCCCGAGGCTTCGGTCAGCAGGACATCCCCCACCTCAAGACCGAACACCTGCTGCTCGGCCGGGGTGAAATTCATCTCCAGCAGGTCATCAAGATTGATACCCGCAGGGGTGATATTCGCGGCTCGAATATATTTGGTCAGGTGTTCGCCCATGGCTTGATCCGGGGACCGTTGACGGCCGAGTCGAACGGCGCCGGCCTGGTCGACGCGGACCACCGCCCAGCCGGCCGGAAGGTCGGGTCGAGAAGGTGTCTGATCGTCGTTCGTGCTCATGGTCTTGTGCGCCTATTACCGCGCACCAAGAAGCTGAACCGCCCAAAGGCTCGCCTTCACCCCCTTGATGCGTCCGGCTGTAAGCCGTACAATAGCCTTCAGGCGATCATTAAGGCAATGGCCCATGAAACATACGGCGGCGAAAAGGCGGGTCGCGGCCCGCAGCGAGCGATTGGAGGCGCGTGTGTCCTCTGATCAGAAGGAACTTTTCCTCCGTGCTGCCGAGTTGCAGGGCCGAACGCTCACGGATTTTGTCATCTCGAGCGTGCATGAGGCCGCCGTGCGCACCCTTGAGGACCTGCAGTCGGTCAAGCTAGCGGTTGATGAAAGCCGCGCTTTCGCCGAGGCTCTCCTGAACCCCCGAGAGCCCGGCTCGCGACTTTCCGCGGCCGCTCGGCGCTATATGGCGTCGGTCGCGGCGCATGAGCCGAATGCTCGCTAGCCCTTGTTGATCCAGACACTCGACGACACTCACGATCGCGCCGGGTTCGAGTCCGGCGTGGACGCGCTAGACCGATATTTCCGCACCCAAGCCAGTCAGGACGTTCGCCGACGCGTCGCCTCCTGTTTCGTCCTCGTAGAGGGTGATCTCACGCCTCTCGCGTTCTCGACACTTGCCAGAACATCGATCGCTCTGTCCAACCTTCCGGCAACGCTGACGAAGCGCTTGCCGCGCTACCCCGTCGTACCGGCGACGTTGCTCGGGCGACTCGCCGTCGATCGGCGCCATCGCGGACGCCGACTGGGCGAGCACATGCTTTTGGACGCCTTCGCACGAGCGCTGCGCAGCGAAATCACCACATTCGCCATCCTGGTCGACGCGAAGGACGAAGCCGCAGGAGCTTTCTACCGCGCCTACGACTTCCTTCCCTTGGATAACGCCGGCCGCCGTCTTTTCCTCCCGATGGCCGAGGTCGCTCGCCTGTTCGCGTAACGCCGTAGGCCTTCAAGAGTGAAGTGCCCCTTGAACACCGGTACGAGAGCGTCCATGCCCGCCCAACCCGCCCACTGCGGCTTTGTCCCGCCCTCTTAATCGGTACGCTAACCGAGTAGCACTTCTATCTCTTTGTTCTCAACAAGCGTGCTGATCTCACTGTAGAGATCGACATCTTGGCCGGGCGCAGAGATGGAAATGACCAGAGCGTACCGCGCCTTATCAGCCACCCGCTTCTGGCCGACGTGCGACTTCCACCATCCCCCGACCGGATAGACCGCGATGGCGTCGTGACCTGCCAGTTCGATCGCCCTGCCGCGCCACAGATCGCAATGCAGCGACCCCGCCTGGATAGCTTTTGGCCCTAGAAGCCAGCAACTGGCCTCGCCATCGGCTTCGGTGCCGTCCTTGGCCTGGCTCGCTGAAATCCGGCTACGGAAGCGCGCTGCCGTCTCGGTGCGCTTCTTCATGTCAAACCGCAGCCCGAAAGAACGATAGGTGTCCGGTCGGGTCGCCGCCTTGCCCGCCAAGTTCGGCTCGATGAAATACGACAAGGTCACCTTCATCGTGACAATCTCGTTTTCGAGCTTCTCCAGCGCTGCTTTCGGCCAAGGCAGATCGTAGAAGTGCATCTCATTGAACACGCCGGTCCGGCCGTCCGCACCGATCGCGAAGGGCTGAATCTCGGCCTGGGCGACGAGCGTGGCGTCATTGCGCGCCGACAGGATCGCTCGCTCGATGTCCGGTACGCCGTAACCGAACTCGCGAAGCATCTCCTGCTTCTTGCCCTTGGTGGCCGCCTTCCCGGTCTTCCAGTGGGCACCGGTGCCGATGAACTTTCTCCGGATCGGTTCGGGCCATCGGGCCGAATCCACGGTCAGTGCGCGGTGCGTCTCCGCCCACAGGTCCGGCCGAGCCGCCTGCAGGCGGCCGATGAAGTTTCCGGCCATGCCGGCGGCAGCGCTCGTCGCCCAGAACGGGACAAGCGGTTCAGCCGTCACATCGGAGCCGGCCGACAGGAGAGAGACGGCCGGGTCCCAGCCGCAGAAGCCGGTCGCGTCCGACATCATATTGCCGGCCTCGAACAAGACTTCCGGCTTAATCGGCGTCAGGTCGTCGGGCAGCGACTGTGAGCCACGACTGAACGGGCTGCGGTGATTGGCCGGAACGGCGGCCTGCAACACCGGCGGCGGCGCCGGCGGCTGCTCCTTGCGCGTGAAGCCGCCGATGGTCAGGGCGTTCCAGCTCTGTGACGGGTCTTCCAGAGGCTGCGAAGGAAGGACGTCCACCGCCATGCCACCAGAGACGTTCCCGGTGGCGACGACGATCAGCCTCTTCGGTCGTTCCGCGGCCGGGACGGTGTCATCAGCCTCGCCTGGCATGGCCCCCGCCGCGATCTGGTCGATCGCACCGCTCCAAGTCGATGGCCGGCTTGGAGGGAAATCGGTGGCGGACGTGGCGATGCAAAAGCTCCGCACCACATCCGGGCGCTCGATCTCGACCGAACTGACGGCGCCCTGGGTCACCACACCGTAGCTGGGCGGCTTTGTTGGCGGAAACCCGCCGGGCGGCAGCAGCTTCATGGATTCGGCGCCATGGGTGAGTTCGACAGGACGCTCATCGTTCATCAACGGTTCCAGGTCGCCGTAGAGTACGAGCCCCGCAAGCGGCGTGCCGTGACCGCCATGCGGCTGGTGATCGTCCGCACCCCAGGCGGGATCGTAAGCCCAAGCGCCGCGCAGGCCGGGCGCAATCAACGGATGAGCCGCCATCACGCCAGTGTCGAGCGTACAGACCACGGGAGCGTCAGGAGACGGCGGGCTCACGCGCTGCGCCAGCTCTTCCACCCAGTCATGCTGTCCAAGACCGGTCTCCCCACGGTCGAGGAAAGGCTCGATCGTTCCCGTCGCGCGGCGAATTTCGGTGATGGCGCCTGGCACGCGCGCCGCGAACGCTGCCACCGCCGCAGCAACCGCGTGAATGAAGACAACCGTCGTGTCGGGAAAGATCAGGCGATCGCCGTGCACATCGATGTTCGCATTGCGGGCCGCCGCCACCAGGCGATCCGCTAGTGCGACCGGCTGGCGAACCCAGAGCTCCCACCATAGGATGTCGGGCGCAGCCAGATCCACCTCGCCGGTGAACAGCGATACGGCTTCTGCAGCCCTGACTTCCTCGATCACCTCGAACCGCTCGGCATCGGGGCGTCTCTGATTGCCGGGATCGCGTCCATAGTCAGCGATGCGATTGCGCAGGAAGGCGCGGGCATCATCCGGCACGAACACCAAGGCGCTTTCGGTGCGGTCCTCGTTGCGCTCCGATCGCAAGATCACAACGTCCTGTGTAGGAAACTCCAGCGCCGCGGGCACCTTCACGGCCTTGATCCGGGAGTCTTCCGCTGGCGGCAGCGTCGTGACCTCCACGACAGTACCGGATTTCAGCCCCTGTATGGGCAGGCGCGGGTCGGCAGCGGCAGCCGGAACCGTCCCCAGCGCCGCTGCGAGCTGGTCGAGGAGCTGCGTCGCATGCGCCGTATAGTCTCCCCGGAGGGGTTTGCGTTCCTGATTGCGTGAGGGAAAGGTATAGGCCGCGGTCTCACGAAAGACGTCGATCGAGATATGCGCGCGGTCTCTCGTGTCGAAATTATCGGGCTCTGCCATAGGCTCCTACTTCTTCATTCGCGTTCCGTTCGATCCGTTCGGCGGAGCCTGCCTAACGGCCGGGTTGGCGACGGAACTTGCCCTTCAAAGTCTGTCGATTTTGGAGCGCGTCACGCAAGGCATCGGGCGATACCTTCGAGGCGCCTTCCAGGATGGCGTCCTTGACGACGGCATCGGCCGCGCGGACCAACTCGCCCTGGCTCAGGCCTTCGAGCACGCTTTCAATGCCGGGCCATACCGTCGACGCGAACTTGAACTTGCCAAGCCGACGTTCAACGATGGCCCGCGCTGACGTCGCGTCTGGCAATGTATATTCGACCACTTCGTCGAAACGACGCGCCAGAGCTTCGTCCAGGATCTCGACATGATTGGTCGCGGCCAGCACGAGACTGTCGGTTGAATTTGGCTCCTCCATGAAGGCCAGCACCGAATTCAGAACCCGTCGTATTTCGCCGACATCGTTCGGGTGGCCTCGGCGAGAGCCGATCGCGTCGAACTCATCAAGTAGATAGACGCCGCGGGTCTGCGCAATCTGGTCGAAGAGCAAGCGCAGCTTGCCGGCGGTCTCGCCGAAAAACCGGCTGAACAGCGATTCGAGCCGGACCGTGAACAGCGGCAGCCGCAGTTCGCCGGCCAAGGCCGAGGCCGTCATCGTCTTGCCCGTTCCGGGCGGGCCAACAAGGAGCATGTGCGTGGCGGGGGTCTGTCCGTGCTCACGCAGGGTCGCACGCTCCTGCTGCTGGCGGACGACACGGCCCAGCCGCTTGGCAATTTCATCGGAGAGCACCATGCTCGAGAGCGCAACCTTGGGATAGGCGCTCTCGACGAGGCCCTGCAATTCGCCGCGCGGCCGGGCGAGCGGGATCGGGGTCTGTCCGCCGGCAGGTTTGCCGGTCCCTCGCTGATCACGTGCCTTCTGGACAAGCCGTTTCAGCTTCTCAGCGTCATCCGCACGGCCCTGGCGAGCTTCCTGAGCGGCGATCTGCAAGGCGATCGACAGGAGCTGGTCCTCATCCCCGTCGATATGCGAGTTCAGGAGTGCGAGAATTTGCTTAGTCGACATGCTCGCCTCCTTTCTTTGGTTGGGCCTCGCTATACTGTTGCCTGCTCAGATGCTTTTGGCTCTCGCTTGCTTCGCCAACGCTATCGGAATCAGGCCAAAAGCGCCACCGTTTCCTCTCTACCACAGAGTTTCCTAACCATTCTTTCGACCCGTGGGATGCGAAGCTCAGCCGCCCAGCCGGCCAGACCAGTGTGGGCGACATCTCGACCGGCTGTGCTTCCCTCAATCAACGCAGGAACAAAACAGGAACTTTATATCGAACCCATCCTGGGGATTCAACGGGGTGCTTGCGGCCCCTGCGGGAGCTGATCGCGCGGCCGATGTCCTAGTTGTGGGCCGTCGAGGCTTCCAGAGATGACCTTGAGGGGAAAGCATTCCCCGGCGGCCGAGCCTTTGTCTCGGTCGACCCCTTCTGCGGGGAGACCCCGCAACGCCCCCTGAGAGTGAGAGTGCGGACCGGTTTTCCGTGACGGGTTGAGAGCTGGGAGAGAGCTTCCGGTGCCCGTCGTGGAGATTGGTCCCATGAACATACAGGTCCTCGATGCGCGCAGTGATGCGCGTGGCGGTTACAAGGTCGATGTCAGCCGTGGCGAGCAGATCGGCCGCGTCTCGTCCGAATGGTTCTCCCGGCCAGCGGATGAGCGCTATCTATCTCTGTCCGAGCTGGCGCATTCCGTTCGCGACCGGGCCGACCGCAGCCGGACGCGTGTCGTGGAAAGCGCACTCATCCATGTGGAGGCGAACCGCCGCGACCCGGAACGCCTGGCGTTGATCCTTCCCGGCACGGATACGCCTATCGCCCCGACCCATTGGAGCTTCGGCCAACTGGCCGGCCTGGTCGGCGCGCCGGCCGCCTATCTGCGCCAACTCCCGGCGCCGCTCGCCGCCATCAACCTGCAATATGGCCTGACGTCCAATCGGGCCGAGCAGATCAAGACGCTCGAAACCGATAACGGCCGTGTCGAACTGCGCGCCGTCACCGGCCCGGACTATGGCCGCATCTTCGACCACGAGCTGGTCGAGGCGGTGCAGCGCATCGCCGGCAACGGCACGGGCGACACACGCTGGAAGGTGCCAGGCGTGCTGGACTGGTCGACCGGCATCTACAATCCGCGCGTCGACATCACCAAAGACACCACGACGCTCTATGCCTCCGATCGGGATGTCTTCCTGTTCCTCGTCGACGACCTGAACCCGATCGAGGCCGGACGGCTGGCGGACGGCTCGCCGGATCTCTATTTCCGCGGCTTCTACTGCTGGAACTCCGAGGTGGGCGCCAAGACGCTCGGCATGGCGAGCTTCTATCTGCGGGCGGTCTGCCAGAATCGCAATTTATGGGGCGTGGAGGATTTCGAGGAAATCACCATCCGCCACTCCAAATATGCCGCCAACCGCTTCGCCCATGAGGCGGCGCCGGCGCTGGCGAACTTCGCCAACTCCTCAGCCCTGCCTTTCGTAAACGGCATAAAGGCAGCCCGCGAGAGAATCGTGGCACGCACCGATGAGGACCGTACCGACTTCCTGCGCCGCCGCGGCTTTTCGAAGGCCGAGACCAGCAAGATCATCGACACCGTGCTGGCCGAGGAAGGCCGGCCGCCCGAGTCGATCTTCGATTTCGTGCAGGGCATCACCGCCGTTGCCCGCGACAAGGCGCATCAGGACGCCCGTCTCGACATGGAGGCCAAGGCTAAGAAGCTGCTCGATCGGGCGGCCTGATCTCCGCAAGGCCGGGGATGCGGTTTGCGTGTCTCCGGCTCTGCGCTTCCGTGCCTTTCTGGTTTCCCGGTCCGTGGCGCTGCCCCCTTTAGAGGAAGAGGGCGGCGCTTCGCTTCGTGACGGGTTTAGGGCTGAGAGAGAGTCTCTCGGCGCCCGTCGCGGAGTAATCCCCGATGGCTACTGCAGTTCAGAAGATCATCCTGTCGTCCTCACGCGACATCCCCTTCAACAAGCTGGTGCTCAGCCAGTCCAACGTCCGGCGTGTGAAGGCCGGCATCTCGATCGAGGACCTGGCGGCCTCGATCGCGCGTCGCGGCCTGATCCAGAGCCTCAGCGTCGTGCCCGTGGTCGACGCCGAAGGTCAGGAGACCGGCATGTTCGAGGTCCCGGCCGGCGGCCGCCGCTTCCGTGCGCTGGAGCTGCTGGTCAAGCAGAAGCGCCTCGCCAAGATCGCCCCCGTGCCGTGCGTCGTGCGCAAGCGCGACGACGAGGTCCTGTCCGAGGAAGTGTCGCTGGTCGAGAATATCGATCGCGCGCCGCTTCATCCGCTGGACCAGTTCCGCGCCTTCCAGGATATGCGGGTGAAGGGCAAGACCGAGGAGGAGATCGCCGCAGCGCTCTTCGTCCCGGTCCAGGTGGTCAAGCAGCGCCTGCGCCTCGCGGCCGCATCGCCCGTCCTGCTCGACGTCTATGCCGAGGACGGCATGACGCTCGACCAGCTCATGGCCTTCACCGTCACCGACGACCATGCCCGCCAGGAGCAGGTCTGGGAGGCGATCAAGGACGCCTGGTCGAAGGAGCCCTATCAGATCCGTCGCATGCTCACCGAGACCACGGTGCGCGCCTCCGACAAGCGCGCCGTCTTCGTCGGTGTCGACGCCTACGAGGCGGCCGGCGGCATCGTCATGCGAGACCTGTTCCAGTCCGATGACGGCGGCTGGCTGCAGGATGCGGCGCTGCTCGATCGGCTGGTCGCCGAGAAGCTGAAGGCGACGGCTGAGACGATCGCCGCCGAGGGCTGGAAGTGGATCGAGGTCGCAGTCAGCTTCCCCTACGACGCCACGCGCGGCCTGCGCGAGCTGCAGGGCGAGCCGCTCGACTTGACGGCGGAAGAACAGGCGACGATCGAGGCGCTCAACGCCGAATATCAGAAGCTCGAGGCGGAATATGAAGACGCCGACGAGCTGCCCGACGAGGTCGACCTGCGGCTTGGGGAGATCGAGACGGCGCTGTCGGCCTTCGAAACCCGTCCGGTCCGCTTCGAGGCCGTCGACATCGCCCGCGCGGGCGCTTTCATCAGCATCGCCCATGACGGCAGCATCGCCATCGATCGCGGCTATGTCCGGGCCGAGGACGAGGCTCCCGAGCCCGGCATCGAGGCCGATGGGGACGACACCGAGCATCAGCCGGGCGAACCCGGTGTGCCGGCCTTGCAGCGCGCCGTCATCACGATCGGCGGCCAGCCCGTCGAGGCGGAGGACGACGAAGACGACGCGATCAAGCCGCTCCCCGAGCGCCTGGTCATCGAGCTGACGGCCTATCGCACCCTCGCGCTGCGCAACGCCGTCGCGGAGAACCCGCACGTCGCCATGACCGCGCTGCTCCACAAGCTGGTGTCGGACACCTTCATGACCCGCATGTATACGGGCGCCATGGAGGCCGGGGTGAAGCACGTCTTCTTCCCGGCGCAGGACGATGGGCTGAAGGACAGCCCGTCCGCCCGCGCGGTGCAGGACCGTCACGCCGCCTGGGCCGGCGACATCCCGAAGGACGACGATGCACTGTGGGATTGGCTCGCGGGCCTGGACGACGCCAGCCGGATGGCGCTGCTGGCGCATTGCGTCAGCTACGGCGTCAACGCGCTCTATGAGCGGCCGAACCCGCACAGCGCCGGCGGCGTGTCGCAGCACACGCTCGACATGCGGCTCGCCCAGGCCGACCGCCTGACCAAAGCGACGGGGCTCGATCTGGTGGAGGCCGGCTGGCGCCCGACCTTCGGCAACTACCTCAACCGTGTCACCAAGCCCCGCATCCTGCAGGCGGTTCGCGAGGGCATCGGCGAGCAGGCCGCGCAGCTCATCGACCACCTAAAGAAGGGCGACATGGCCAAGGAGGCCGAGAGGCTGCTCGCCGAGACCGGCTGGCTGCCCGAGCCGCTGCGCCTGATCGACGATGCCGAGGCGCCCACGCCGGAAGTCGAGGCTGGCGGCGAGGACGACGATGCGGCGCTGCCCGCGTTCCTCGCCGGCGACGACGAGGTTGTCACGGCGGAGGCCACCGACGACGAAGCGCACCTTGTCGCAGCCGAATGACGAGCACCCGGAGCGGCTTCGGCCGCTCCGGTCCTTTCCCCGATTGAAGGAGCATCGCCATGTCGCGATCCAACCCGTCGCCACGCCGCGTCGTCTTCCAGTACCTCGTTCCCGTACATGTCGAGGTCGAGGACGGCATCGTCGGCCGCGTGACGATCATCGACGAAACCCCGGTGCGCGCCCCCGTCGTCGTCGAAGGCGATCCCGCCTATCTCGCCGACGCCATCCGCGCCGCCGACGACGGCCAGGCCTGGCCATCCTGGCAGTTCGGCTACTAGCCGCGCCACCCCGAACCCACTCCGAGCCCGGCCCGAGCGCCGGGCTCTTTTCGTTTCCGGAGCCCGCCATGACCGATTTCTCCACCCGCTATTCCTGCCTGCTCGATGTCGGCACCTCCGCCAACGTCGCCCGGGCCTTCGACATCTACGCCGCCTTGATGGCCGAGAACGACCGCGAAGACCCGCCGGCCGAGCCGTTTCATCTATCTGTGACACCCGATCACGGTGCGTCGCGGCTCTGGCTGCGCGATCCCGGCACCGCAGATCCGCAGCTTGCGATCACCTTCGTGACGCGCTGCGCCGAGGCCCTCGCGCTGACCGGCCGTTGGGGATTTCAATGGGCCGGCATCGCCTCCGATCCCGTGGTCGATGGTTTCTCGGGCGGCACCCATGTGCTCGATCTTGCCACCGGCGAGACGATCGCATGGACGAGCACCGGCCGCTGGCTCGCCGACCGGCTTGCCAGGGGAGGCGCGCGATGAGCATCCCCGACCATGCCCGCGCCAACTTCCAGACGCTCCTGCGCGCCGCGAACAGTGGCGACCTGGCGCTGATGGAATGCACCGACGTAGCAACCGGCGAACCGCGCTACGTGATCTGCGCCGTCGGCCGCGATGACGGCGAGTTCGTCTTCACACCGTTCGGCCATCTCGCCGATGGCAATCCCTTCGAAATCTACAGCCCGCCGGACGCGTCGACATAGGCGAGCGCGCGCCCAATGTCCTCGCTCGCCGCTACCAGACCGCAACTTCCCACTGCCCGTTGACGCGGGCAAATCCGATTGGCCGGTTTTGCAGGCTCGCGTTCGGCCTGGTCGGATCGAGCACGATCTGCGTCATGCAGGTCACGCCCGGACCGACCCCACCCGGCGAGCAATCGCCGAGCTTCAGCGTCGCGTTCGCCAGCGACGTGCCCGTGAACAGGCGATGGCGCCGCACGGCCGCGGTCGCTTCGCCCTCGCTCGGCTCTGCGACGCCGGCGGCGACGGCCGGAGATGCAGTGACCGGCGAGATCACCGGCCTGAGCACGAAACCCGCACCGAAGCCGACAGCCAGACAGGCCGCGCCGAGAATGCCAATCGCACTGCCCTTCATCTCGCCTCCGATGCTCACTCAGCCGGCGCGGCACGCGCGAATGGTGCGAGGCACAGCGGCTTGTTTTCCTACGAGAACTTAGCGTCCCATCCGCACCGCCGGAAGCCGGTGCGACAGGCCGGGTTCCGGCCGCGCCAGAGTGAGAGGGTGGCCGGGACGGGTTTGAGCCCGTCCGGTCGAGAGAGAGCGCCGGGCCGGCTCGCTCCTGTTCCGCTCTCCGAGGTTCCTCTCATGCTTCATGATCCGCTTCCAGCCGCTCACGCGGCTTCGCTCCCGCTTGTCCCCCACACGCCGCCGGCCGCCTCTATCCTCGCCGCCGCCGAACGCATCCTCTCCCACCTCGAACAGGGCCGCACCGTTGATGCCGCCATGCTGCGCAGCGCCATGGAGGATGCCTTCGGCGCGTCCGACGCAGCCGGCGCGTGGGACTGGAAAGCCGCCTATGACGCCTGCGAGGTCGCGACCGTCCTGTTCCTACGCAAATACGGAAAGCCGCTTTTCCGTAAAGCCGCATCGCCGGCTTCACGACTCTCCGCGCTTGTGAAGATCGTCGGACTGTTACCGACGCACACGCGCCGATCCGAGGAGGCGCAGGCCTTCCAGCAATTCTCGACGCCGATCCCGCTCGGCCTTGCCGCGCTGACGGCGGCAACATTGGCCCCGGCAGATCGCGTGCTGGACCCGTCCGCCGGGACCGGACTGCTCGCCGTCCTCGCCGAGACCGCAGGCGCATCGCTCATCCTCAACGAGCTGGCCGAGACCCGCGCCGATCTTCTCACCTCTCTCTTTCCGGCCATGCCCGTCACGCGCTTCGACGCCGCCCAGATCGACGACCATCTCGATCCGGCCGCTGTGCCGAGCGTCGTCATCATGAACCCGCCATTCTCGGTGATGGCGAACGTCACCGGGCGGGTCGCGGACGCCGCCTATCGGCACATCGCCTCGGCGCTGGCCCGGCTGGCCGACGGCGGACGCCTCGTCGCCATCACGGGCGCGAACTTCTCGCCCGAGCTTCCGGCCTGGCGGGACGCCTTCGTGCGCCTGCAGGGACGCGGCCGCGTCGTGTTCACCGCCGCGATCGCCGGCTCGGTCTATGCCAAGCACGGCACGACCATCGAGACCCGCCTGACCGTCATCGACAAAGCGCCGGCCGAGGACCCCGAGCATTTCCCGGATTCGGCCGGGATCGCACCCGATGTCGCGACCTTGCTCGGCTGGATCGACGCGCAGCTTCCGGCACGCCTGCCGGTCTCGATCATGCGTCCCGCCGCGACACCGGCCGCAACGCCGCGCACGGTGCGAGGCTATCTCGCCCGCGCGGCGACGGCCCAGCCCGCCCGCCGTATCGCCCAGCTCGAAGGCGTGCCGCTCGACTATGAGACCATCGACTGGACGCCGCCGGAGACCGGCCGCCTGTCGGAGTCGATCTATGAGGCCTATGCGCTCCAGTCGATCCGCATCGCCGGCGCACAGCCGCATCCGACCAAGCTGGTGCAGTCCGCCGCCATGGCCTCGGTCGCGCCGCCAAAGCCGAGCTACCGACCGACGCTGCCGGCGCCGATCGTCGCCGACGGCATCCTATCCGACGCCCAGCTCGAGACGATCATCTATGCCGGCGAGACGCATGGCGAATATCTCGCCGGGGCCTGGACCGTGGACGAGACCGGCGATCTCGTCACCGCCGCGCCGGACGATGCCCCGAACGCGGTCCGCTTCCGCCGTGGCTTCATGCTCGGCGATGGGACCGGCGCCGGCAAGGGCCGCCAGTCTGCCGGCATCATCCTCGATAACTGGCTCCAGGACCGCCGCAAGGCAGTCTGGATCTCCAAGTCCGACAAGCTGCTCGAAGACGCCCAGCGCGACTGGTCGGCGCTCGGCATGGAACGCTTGCTGGTCACGCCGCTGTCGCGCTTCCCTCAGGGTACGTCGATCCGGCTGCCCGAAGGCGTCCTATTCACCACCTATGCCACGCTACGGTCCGACGACCGCGGCGAGAAGCTTTCACGGGTCAAGCAGATCGTCGAATGGTTGGGCTCCGATTTCGACGGAGTGATCATTTTCGACGAGTCCCACGCGATGCAGAACGCCGGGGGCGGCAAGGGAGAACGGGGCGATGTCGCCCCGTCGCAGCAAGGCCGTGCGGGGCTCCGGCTCCAGCACGCGCTGCCGAACGCCCGCGTGGTCTATGTCTCGGCGACCGGCGCGACCACCGTCCACAATCTCGCCTATGCCCAACGGCTCGGCCTGTGGGGCGGCGACGATTTCCCCTTCGCCAACCGCGCGGAATTCGTGGAAGCCGTCGAGAATGGCGGCGTCGCGGCGATGGAGGTGCTGGCCCGCGACCTTCGGGCGCTCGGCCTCTATACGTCCCGTTCGCTCTCTTATGACGGCGTCGAATATGAGCTGGTCGAGCACCAGCTCACACCCGAACAGACCCGCATCTACGATGCCTATGCCGGCGCCTTCGCCATCATCCATAATCATCTCGACGCGGCGATGCGCGCCGCCAATATCACCGGCGATACCGGCACGCTGAACCGGCAAGCGAAATCCGCCGCGCGCTCAGCCTTCGAGAGCGCCAAGCAGCGTTTCTTCGGTCATCTGCTGACCAGTATGAAGACGCCGACGCTGGTCCGCTCGATCGAGCAGGACCTGGCGGCCGGCCATTCCGCCGTCATTCAGATCGTCTCGACCGGCGAAGCCCTGATGGAGCGGCGGCTGGCCGAGATCCCCACCGAGGAGTGGAATGACGTCCGCGTCGACATCACGCCGCGCGAATATGTCTAATGTGGAGCTCCACATTAGACATATTCTTTGCAGTCGCAGTTTATGTCGAGCGTGGCGGCGAGAGACGCAGGTTTCC
>OFDN01000578.1_pt1 | contig 28665 bp, 30 predicted proteins | sample 1520971 | NCBI WGS metagenome assembly OFDN01 (sample SAMEA94257418, study PRJEB24077) | hot springs metagenome | biome: Aquatic biome; feature: Geographical feature; material: Water | place: India | collected 2012-06-12 | depth 5 m | reverse complement strand
ACTCTCTCACTCTCTCACTCCCTAACTCTCTCACTCCCTAACTCCCTCACTCTCTAACTAAATAAATCTGCTCCGTCTGCCCTGGTGTGGCGGTGAGGATGGGTGTTTTTATGGAGAGGATATGATAATCCATTAATGAACTATAACCACTGCGGGAATGGACTTGCTTGGCGCCTTGGAGGTAGGATGCTAACTGCTGATCATCGAGATGGGAAACGAGTCGAATAGCTCCTTCACTTTTATCATACGACAACTCCGGTGAGCCGCAGACTATCAGCGACGGACGTGAGGTGGCGTGGAATTGCGCTTTCATTTTTTCCAAAAAAATACTTCTACTCGGCTCCGGCCCTGATACGATTGCCACTTGTTCATAGATAGTGTCAGGAATGACCTTCATGCCTGTGAACCTACTCAATGGCCCTATGTATCGCGCGTTGGAGGAAACATTGCTATGCGACAACTTGCCACCTAAAGAGCTCGCTTGGTCTTTGTAATCGGGGATCCAACACTCTTCAAATCGCTCTAACCAATATTTTATCCTGCGATGAACAAGGCCTTTCACAATAGATGGAACTATGGGGGCTGTTTGATGGGTGATGATAACCGAACGAACGTTCGGTAGATACAATCCATATCGATTATCCGAAATCACTTCATCAAAATGATATTGTTCCTGCATGGTTTTTAGCCATGCGTGCTCTCTTTTGATGGTCTTAAGGAGATGCGGAATTTGTAAGATCATTTTCCACCAAAAACTCCCTCTTGCGTTGTATCGAACCGCATAATCTGGCGGATCCGGCAAGAAGTGTAACTGTGGGAAATAGCGCTCCAGCAATGCTTTCGAGCGCCCGTTGGATGCCAATACCACCTCATGTCCTTTGGCTAATTGCTGACGAATAATAGGGATGCATCGTGCAGCATGACCGAGTCCCCAGTCGAGCGGAACAATGAGTATTCGCTTTGATTTCGCCATTTGTGGGGCAAGATAAGAGGAGTAGCGCTATTTTTGCCGCCGCTATGGGAAAAGACAAACTCAAAAAGTGGGCGGAAAATGAGCAATTCCATAATGTACATCAACCGCCTCTGATGGACGTAATCAAAAAAGGCCTTACCTACAACAAAGGTGAATGGCACGAAAAGGTTTTTAAAAACAATAACCCCATCGTGCTTGAACTCGGTTGTGGAAAAGGTGAATACACCGTTGGTCTTGCCCGTCGCTTCCCTAACAAAAACTTTATCGGTATCGATGTGAAAGGCCATCGCTTTCACAAAGGCGCCAAAGAAGCCATTCAAGAAGGTCTTCCAAACGTGGCGTTTCTTCGTACCCGCATCGAATTTATTGAAGCCTATTTTGGAAAAGACGAAGTCTCTGAAATTTGGCTCACCTTCAGTGATCCTCAACCACTCGATTATATCGGCAACCGCAGAATCACGTCGCCGTGGTATGTGGAAAAATACAAGAACTTTCTAAAGCCTCAAGCCATCATCCATATTAAGCATGATAATCCTGGTATCTATGAAAAGGCCATGAAGGAATTGCCTAGTATTGGATGCACGATAGAAGCACACTCTGATGATGTCTATGGCCCTTATCTGCATACAGTGGATGAAGAAATGCAAGACATCCTAAAGATTCGTACCTTCTACGAGCAAATGTGGCTCAAAGAAAATCGCATTATTAAATACGTGAGAGCAAGAATATGATCACACCAGAAACAGATGAGCGTTTCATGCGCATGGCCATCAAAGAAGCCTTGAATGCGCTTGATCTCGATGAGGTGCCCATCGGCTGTGTGATTGTTTGCGAAAATCAAATTATTGCTCGTGGTCATAATCTGGTAGAAAAACTACATGACTTTACCGCTCATGCAGAAATGCAAGCATTTACTTCTGCATCGGAATTCTTGGGAGGCAAATCACTTCATGATTGCACCTTGTATGTAACGCTAGAGCCATGCGTGATGTGCGCAGGAGCATCTTATAATACACGTATCGGTAGAATTGTTTTTGGTGCTTATGATCAAAAGCGAGGCTTCAGTAAATTCGGCAACCATAGTGATAATGAGCAAGGAATACTGCATCCAAAAACCGAAGTCAAGGGTGGAGTGCTCGAAACCGAATGTGCCCAGCTTCTGACCAACTTCTTTCAAAACAAACGCAAGAACTCATAAGGTTCGGTTGCATTTTTTTGAAAAAAAATTCATTCTTTCTATTTACTACTTTGTTCCGATTCAGGAAAATATCATACCCCGATAATTGCAATTTGAGACTTTCAAATGCGCCTTTCACGCAAAAAATTTAACATTTGGAATCAGTTGCAAGATTGTCGTCATGAATGACAAATCAAAATACACAAGGCGCTAAAACCCTTGTCAGACGTGACTTTCGTTACTTTTCGACCCTAAACTTTTTTTGAAACGAGGCCGTAACAAACCCTGAACACACACTAAAAAGTTCAGGCTATGAGATACATTATCCTATTACTCATGAGCGTTTGTACGCTTCACTCAAATGCACAACTTGATTTTCCAAAATGGTTGATGCCCGATACACTTGGACAATATGTAGCGATCCATGGATTTATGTCCGCAGCGAAAGATTCAATGCCGACAGATGGTGATGTTACTATCATTAAACACGGATCGAAAGACATGATGTATCGCTTTAGTTGTGATATCGACGGGCGCTTCGATGTCTTCCTTCCTGCGAATGGACACTATTCTGTGAAGTTTGAGAAGAAAGGACACATCACAAAAGTGATTGATGTATTCACGATGAACGTTCCGAAACGCGCTTGGAAAAACACATTCGCACTCGATCTAAATGCATACATGGAAGTGATGCCCAAAGGATTCGATGTGTCTGTATCCCGCGTCCCATTTAACATTGCGAAGTATGACCCAGAAATGAAATTCTTTGTTTTTGATGAGGAGTTTGAAAAACTCCGACGTGTTTCTCTCGATAATGAAATCAAAAGATGCAATGATATTCTTGCAGCAAGCAAACCTAAGATTTAAATACTTGGTCTATTTTATCTGCTAATACCGATGATAATTTGATATAAGATTCTACTGTCCATCCGGCTACATGAGGCGATAAGACAACATTATCGCGTTGGGCTAGGCTTACAAATTCAGGGTGATTGAGATTTATTTTCTCAAAGGAGGATTCTTCATACTCCAATACATCTAGTCCAACTCCTTTTATATTTCCTTGCACGATAGCGGCTTCTATGGCCGCTATTTGCACTACTCCACCTCTACTCGTGTTCAACAACACGATTGGTTTTTTGAAGCCCTTGAGCCAAGCTGCATTCACAAGATATTTGGTATCCTCTTTTAAAGGAACATGCAAGCTCACAATATCAGCTCGCTCATAAATCTCTTGCATACTAGCTTGTGTAGCGTATTGGTCGCTGTAGTTATCGAGGTATTTATCATACGCCAAGACGTGGCAATCGAAACCAGATAAGCGCTTCGCAAAAGCTTTTCCCATGACCCCATAACCGATAATTGCAACGGTCTTCCCTTCGATTTCAAATCCGCGATTCGATTCGCGATTCCATTGCATTTCGCGTACCTCTCTATCTGCTTTTCGCAGTTGATTGGCGAGCATCAACAACATGCCCATTGCGTGTTCTGCCACTGCTGTGCGGTTTCCCTCAGGACTATTGAAAACATGAATGCCCAAATCCTTGCATGCTACAAGATCAATATTTTCTAATCCAGAACCAGAACGGGCGATCCATTTTAGATCAGAGGCTTTCTCTAAAAATGCTCGATCCAACGTAAAACGACTTCTGATGACAATACCATTTACTCCCTCGAGAGAAAGGTCTGACTTATCTGTTTTATAATCGTGAAAACATTTCCATCCTTTCGCAACCAAGCGTTGTTCGAGGATTTCATGAACTGAGTCAAGAAAAATTACGTTCATGTTTATTCAACTTAGGCTAAGTGAAGAATCCAGTGACCGATCGAAAAATAGATGATCAAACCAAAGATATCATTCAAGGTAGTGACGAATGGTCCGGTAGCAAGTGCGGGATCGATTTTGAATTTATTCAACGTCATTGGAATCCATGTGCCGAAGAAGCTCGCAAAAATGATCACACAGAAAAGCGCGATGCTGGCTGTGAGGCTCAAATGATAATCGATTTGGAAGAGCAAGCTCACACCAAAAATAATGGCCGAACAAATGGCGCCATTCAAAAGACCAACGCCCAATTCCTTCGCTAATTTTTGCGGCAGTGTTTCATCAAGCGCGCTTTTATTCGCCAATGCTTTTACCACAAGAGCGGCAGATTGTACTCCTACATTTCCCCCCATCGCGGCGATGAGTGGCATGAATACAGCCATTTGCGGATTTTCTGTGATATCAAACACACCGATGATGTTTGCACTCACCATTCCCCCCATCATACCAATGAGCAGCCATGGCAATCGCGCACGGGTGAGCGTGACGATGCTATCGCCAGACTCAACGTCTTCCGAGATACCGCTGGCCATTTGGTAGTCCTTATCGGCCTCATCTTGGATGACGTCGACAATGTCGTCGATAGTAATTCTTCCGAGCAAGACATCTGAATCATTTACTACCGGCAATGCGACCATGTCGTATTTCTTCATGATGTTGGCCACTTCCTCTGCGGGAGTGGTGTCCAACACCTTTCTTACTTTTTCGTCTTTGTATAATTCGCGAATAGTGGTACGCATACTCGCGCTGGCGAAAATCATAGACTTCACACTGAGCGTGCCTTTCAGCACCTCTTTATCATCTACTACGTAAATCGTATAAATGTGATCGAGATCTTCTGCTTGCTTGCGCATTTCACGAATGGCTTGAGAGACCGTCCAGTTTTGATTCACTGCGATCATTTCCTTTCCCATCAAAGCACCTGCGGTGCCTTCTTCGTAATTGAGAAGGTCGATGATATCACTTGCCTGCTCCTCATCTTCGATGAGGGCGATGACCTCTTCTAATTTTTCATCAGAAAGTTCAGAAAGGACGTCAGCAGCGTCATCGGAATCGATGCTACCGATGAGGTCTTCTGCGATCTCGCGGCTAGTAAGGCTTGAAAGGAGTTTTTCTCTGACATCTTCATCGAGCTCGAGCATTACGTCTGCTGCGCGCTCTTCGTCGAGAATTCGATATAAATAAACAGCCTCTTCCCGTCGCAGTTCATTGATGAGTTCACCAATATCTGCGGGGTGCAAATCTTTCGTTACTTCGTGAAGAGCGGTATCCTTGCCATCAGCAATCCACTCACGAATCTCAGAGAGTAGCTCTTTTGTAAGATTCCATTGCATAAGGGAACGGGACTATCCATTTGTGTTTATTATCCCTGCAAAGGTAGGCCAAGGACAACTATATCAGGTTAAAAAATCATGACTTCTCTCGCTTCTCTCTTCTATTCTTGTACATCTTAGCGAAAAACGCGAGCAATACTCCAAGACCAACAAGCCCAACAGAGCCCCAGATCCAGCTTACAGAGTCTTTCAATACCACCAAGAAAACCACAGACACAAGAATCAAAGTGCCCACTTCATTCATCAATCGCAGATAAAATGATTTGAATGCTTTTGGATTAACTCCTAAGCGTTTGTAGATCACTTGGCCATACCATTGATACATCAAGAGAAAAGCGATGAATAATAATTTCAAATGCATCCACGGCTGTGTAAGCAAATCAGGATTGAGCACGATCATCCATGGTCCGAAGATGAGTGTAAGAATACAGGAAGGCCATGTGATGATGTACCACAAGCGCTTTTCCATCAATCGCAATTGCGTGAGCAAAATGGAACGGTCTGGTTCATCTCTATCAGCTACCTCGACATGATAGACATAGAGTCTGAACATGTAGAAAAGTCCTGCAAACCAGGTGACGATAAAGATGATGTGTAATGCTTTGACGATATCGTACATGGCTTATAGAATTGATTTCTTTTTATTGCAACGATCAATCGAATTCATATAAGTATCAATCATTCCGCTGTTGAGACTGAGCTTGATTGACATTTTATAATTCTCAATAGCCTCTTCATATTCTCCCAACATTTCGTGGGCGATTCCCAACTCATTGTAGATTCCAGGTTTATCAATTCCAGGAATGGTCAACGCTGTATGAAGATGTTGTTTCTGTTCTTCATATCGACCGAGGGTACTGAGTAAGATTGAAAAATTGAGGTAGATCGGAGTGTAATTGGGATCCAATGCCATGCACTTACGATAAAAATCTTCAGCCTTGGCGTAGTCGCGATATTGCGTTTCGTAAATCCAACCCAAGTGATTGTAAGCACGACCGTAGTCAGGTGCTTCTATGAGAATCACTTCAAGTGTAGAGAATGCCTCTGTAATTTTCTTTTCCTTGATGAGATTATCTGCTTCAAAGAAAAGATCATCCAAACGTTGTCTTTGTAGAAAATCCATGCTTCAAAGATACACGGATGTGCTACCCTTTTTTGTTCTTGTAAATGATAAATTCTGCAAAGAGTAAATTGGGAATCCACCCCATCCAAGCTACGATTCTGTAGACATCCATGGGTGCGGGTTCGAAGATGCCTACAATGAGCCACTTCCAAAAGCGCAGGGTAATCGCAGAAAGCGTGAGCGCATAGCTGCGAATCATCCAGTAGCGGTGTTGATCGAACTGCTTAGCTCTAGCGGTAGAAAACGCCTTCCAAGAGGTGTACATCCACATCATCGCAAGGAGCATGAAGGCCCATTGCGAAGACCAGCCGCCATTGGCGTAATAGCCCATGATCAATCCGGAAGGACCGCTGAGCAAAAGAATAACAATGACATATAGCTTACCGACGCCGCGGTGTGCGAGGGGATATTTTTTTCTAAGAAAAAAAGAAAATTGTGTAAACCCCGCCAAGAGGGCAAACATGCTCGTAAAGACATGCGTGAAAAAAGCAATTTGATAATGCGTAAGGCCAACGACGTCTTGCTTGATGCGCAAGAAGGCAACGTCTAAATCTATGGGGATATACTGCAATGTAATCTCCAACATCAAAAAGGAGAAATACATCAAAAGCCCTATCAATAAGGCATCGCGAAGCGTTGACTTAACGTCCGAAAACATCGTAATATTCTTTCGCGTGTTCTTCGTAACGCATCAATAATTCAATGTTTTTGATTTCAGTGTCGGACAATTCGTGCTCGATGCTTGTGCGCACAGGGACGTACCAGTCCATATAGCCAAAATATTCGCGGAGCGCTGGATGATGAAATGCGAAACCGTGTCTCGCGTAGATACTATTTCGAAGCACAAAAATATCCGCTTTGGTCATGTTCTCTACTTGCTCTTTGGTGAGTAGTTGTCGCGAAGGATTGTACTTAAAAACCTCCTCTGTGGTAGTGAAATAGGAATCTTCTACCCATTCAAACTCTTCATTATTTTCATCCTTGAATACTTCTTTTACCTCTTTTGTTTTTTGATAATCGATGTACTGACCATTCTCATCGAGGATGTAGTCTGGGCTATAAGCAAACAAGCATTTCTGTAGAGAGAAATCGAGAGGTTGATCGATTTCATTTGACTGAGGCTCCCACACGATGTTCATGACACTATCGCTTTGGGCAATGTTAGCAGTAAATGTTCCCACCCATTTTTCGCTGCCTTCCTGATTCACACGAAGCATGAAAAATCCTTTTTCATTTTGAATATTGCCCCAGAATGATCGGCTCTTCCCCAGCCACACTGTATGTCCAAATACTTGATCACCTTGAATCGAATCAATGGAGAAATTAATTTTCTCGTAAGTATATTCATTGCGCTTTTCATTGGTAGCAGTGGTATCCATTGATAGGCCTGTTCCAACCCAGAATCCAATAAGGTCTTCTTTAGATGTCATCACGAGTTGTGGTGTAACAGCAACTGGTTTTGGAGCTTCCAACTTCATCGCTTGCCTCGCTTCGATCATGACCTCAGCAGTAGGTTGGGTTTTACTTCCGAATAAATTGGTGCATGCAATGACTGCGCTAACGGCAGCAAAAAAGAGGAACATTCTCATTTTTTCAGATGGTTAAGATTGGTAGTGATTACTTCGAGAAATGAAGATTGTTGGTCTATAAAAACACTGTGCGAACAACGTGAAAAATAGAAAATATTGTCTTTACCAATAACATCCTGTAGTTCAAACACTTGATCGACAGAATAGAGTCCATCTTCCTCCCCGTACATCCCAGTGATTTTCAGTCCATTTTTGACCAATTGCTGCACTTCAGGCATCAAATCTAGCGTGGTATATTTCTCTGTTTGGTAAAAGCCTGTTGGGCCTTCCGTGGTCATTTTTGAGAAATGAATTGCTTGTGGATGGGTGGCCATTTTTTGCATGATTTGAATTGCCTCCTCCGTTGGTTTCTTGGGAGAATAAAAACCATTTTGCATGGCGTGCATGAAAGAATATGATCCGTACATCAATGAAGTGCTGTCCATTTTTTCAAGCATCTTGATATACATCATATTGGTAGAATCTGCTTTTGCGGTGTAGATTTCTTTTGATTTTGAAATAATGTTCTTGAATGTTTTTTGTAAAGAAATGGGAGCTCCTATGAGGAACAACTCTTCTACATTTTGAGGAAATTTCTGCGCATATTTAACCGCGAGCATTCCGCCGAAGCTATGACCGATAAGTGAAGCCTTTGTGATTTTGAATTGCTTCATCAAGGCATTGATGTCCGCTATACTTTCTTCGAAAGAGTAATTTGCTGCTAAGGTTGAAGATCTGCCCTCGCCTCTTCTATCATAAACAATCACAAAAAATCCTCGATCGGCTAGCGTCTGAGCCGTGCTGGCTTCGAAGGTTGAGCAATTATAACCTGGCCCTCCGTGCAAATAGATCAACGCTGGATGGCTTGAATCACCGAAGGTTTGGTGATATAGATCTACTTGAGTGAATGCGATGCTTTGTAAAAAGCAAATAGCGATGAGCGATAAAAAGGATTTAAGCATAAACAAATATGCGCGAATTCCATCAATTTCCAAATCTGTGGAGGCATTGCTTTTTATATCTTCGCGCCATGAAAAAAACCGTTTCACCTAAGGAAACTTTTACAACAGGCACCTACCTTGTATTGCCTGAAAATACTAATACTCTAGGAAATCTAATGGGAGGTCAACTTCTCAATTGGATGGACGTGATCTCGGCGATCAGTGCACACAGACACAGTAAGAGAATAGTAGTAACAGCTGCGGTGAACAACGTTTCTTTTCAGCATCCCATCAAACTAGGCGAAATCGTAACAATTGAAGCCAAGGTGTCTCGTGCGTTCAGTTCTTCGATGGAAGTGTATATGGAGGTCTTTGTAGAAGACAATTATTCTGGTAAAAAAACCAAGTGTAATGAAGCCATCTACACCTTCGTAGCGGTTGATCAATTGGGCAATCCGATTGATGTTCCAGAGCTTGTACCAGAAACCGAAGAAGAAAAAAGACGTTACGACGGCGCTTTGAGAAGAAGGCAATTGCGTTTGATTCTTGCAGGTAAAATGAAGCCAGAAGAAGCAACAGAATTGAAGGCTCTATTTATCGAGCCGAAAGCTTTTCAATAAGCGCAATGACTTCGCTATTATCAATGGCTTGAATACAGCGATTGTTTTTCCCGTACTTACATTTATTGCCAAGCTTTGAGCAAGGTCTTTTCTTGCGTCCGTGGGGTTCTACAATGACTGAATCTGCCCCCGCGCGATAGGGATACATTCCCAATTGCGGACTGGTGCAGCCCCATAGAGAAACAATATTTTTCCCAAAAGCAGATGCAATGTGCATGAGTCCCGTATCGCCTGATACAACAACATGCGCTTGTTTCGTCACCCATGCACTTTGATGAATGCTCAACGCGCCTGCCCATTGAATAACTTGTGGCAATGCAGCTTTGATTTCTTCTGCAATGGCCATGTCTTCTTTTCCGCCGAGCAACACCACCGGCAGTGAAAGCTTTTGAATGATCTCAATTAATTTCCCAGCATCCATGCGCTTTCCAATGTGAGCTCCGCCGATGGCAAATGCTACAAACTGCTGTGGAAGCGCTGATGGGAGATTTATATTTTCAGGTAAAAAATAATCCAAGCCTTTTCCATCATCTGTCGTTCCAAAGGCAGCGATGGTATCCAGATAACGATCTACTACGTGTACGTCCGGCATGCGATTGATACCAAAGTTGACCAACAACCATTTTTCAAAATTCAATTTCTTGAAAGTGAAAGAGAGTTTTTCAAGTTTTCGCTTCACAACACGGCTGCGAATATTCTGATGCAAATCCACGATGTAGTCGAATGGAATTTCGAGCAAATCAGGAATATTTTCTTGCACCGTTTTATCCATTGCATGGATGCGATGGATGTATGGATTGTGCTCAAGTAGCGGCACGAAGGCCTTTTTCGTGAGGTAATGAATTTCCACATCGCCTTCCAATTGTTGCTTCAATCGTCGGATAACGGGCGTGGTGAGCACGATGTCACCCATAGAGCTAAAGCGGATAATTAGAATGCGTGTTGGTTGCGACATGCGGCAAATATACATATCGAAGCGATGTATATTTGCCGCATGAAATGGATTGATACCCATGCCCACGTTTATTTGCCCGCATTTGTTGAAGACCGCGCCGAGTGGATTGCGCGTGCAAAAAAAGAAGGCATTGAAAAAATATATCTTCCGAATATTGATTTAGAAAGCGTACCACAAATTCATGATTTGTGTGCGCACGACCCAGAGATGTTCATCCCCATGATGGGTCTACATCCTTGCGATGTGAAGGAGAATTATCAAGAAGTTTTGGATGCTCTTCATCAAGAACTCCTATCAAAACCGTATGCAGCCATCGGTGAAATCGGGATTGATTTGTATTGGGATAAAACCACATTGGCCATTCAACAAGATGCGTTTCGTCAGCAGATTCAGTGGTCGATTGACACACGCCTACCCTTTGCAATCCACGCCAGAGAAGCTTTTCAAGAAATTTTCGATATTCTTGACGAGTTTGACGCGAATGATTTGAAAGGTGTTTTTCATTGTTTTACCGGCACGATAGAACAAGCGCAAAAAATCATGAGCTATGGTGGATTCATGATGGGCATTGGTGGAGTGGTTACTTACAGCAAAGCTGCGCTAGATAAAGTAGTGGCTGATATTCCATTGGAATTTTTGGTACTCGAAACAGACGCACCATTTCTACCACCCAATCCATACAGAGGAAAGCGCAATGAAAGCAGTTATATCCCTATTATTGGGGCGAAGATTGCGGAAGCCAAAGGCATCGATATGGAATTGGTCGCTGAGGTTACGACCGCTAATGCATTAAAACTTTTCACTCCACGATAGATGGTGACTACTTCAAGCAAAACATTATTGATCTATACCGGTGGTACCATCGGGATGTTAGAAGACGCAGCCACTGGAAGTTTGATTCCGCTGAATTTTAGCGAACTCGAAAAGTACATTCCAGAGTTGATGCGCTTTTCCAAATCGATTGATGTTGTTGCATTTGATCAGCCGATTGATAGTTCCGATGTCAATATCCAAACGTGGGTTTCGATCGCTGAGATCATCGAAAAAAATTATGATCAATATTCTGGTTTCGTAGTGCTACACGGCACGGATACCATGGCATACAGTGCGAGTGCTTTGAGTTTCATGTTGCAAAACTTGACGAAGCCTGTAATCTTTACCGGAAGCCAATTACCGATTGGAAGACTGAGAACAGATGGAAAAGAAAATTTGATCACTGCCATTGAAATTGCAGGAGCGCGCCGCAATGGCGAGCCTGTGGTGCAGGAAGTAGCTATTTTATTTGAATCAAAATTGTTTCGCGGCAATAGAACGCATAAGTACAGCACTGAAAATTTCGATGCGTTTGACAGTCCGAATTATGATGAGCTTGCCGAGATCGGTATTCATATCATCTATAGCCATCAACGCTTGTTGCGTAATGCATCCAATGAATTAAAAGTCCTCAAAGAATTTGACAACCGAGTTGGGATATTGAAGTTGTTTCCGGGAATTAGTCCGGCGTTTGTTCAATCCGTTCTTACCTCCCCTTATCTCAAAGCGATTGTGTTTGAGACGTACGGCAGCGGCAATGCTCCGAAGGAAGGCTGGTTGGTGGAGGCGCTGCGCAGTGCCATTGAAAAAGGCATCGTGGTATTGAATATCACACAATGCAGCAAAGGCTTTGTAGAACAAGGATTGTATGACACCTCGGCTGCATTGCAGCGCATTGGGGTCATCGGCGGGGCTGACATGACTACAGAGGCTGCCCTTACAAAATTGATGTTCTTGCTAGGACAAAATTACAGTGGCGACACCCTAAAAGAAAAGCTCACCACGCCCATGGCGGGAGAGCTTACGACCTTCTCTTCACTCGGAGTTTAGCTTGTGTGCGTTTTGTCACCGAATTTTTTTCCATGCTTGATTTACTTGCGGGCAAAATCAAAATATGGAAATCATCGGCTATTTAGCTTCTCTCATCATCGGAGTTTCCCTGGGTCTTATTGGAGGCGGGGGTTCCATTCTTACAGTACCTGTGCTCGTCTATCTTTTTGGAGTTGATCCAGTAGAGGCTACGGCATATTCCCTTTTCATTGTTGGAACCACTAGTTTGGTGGGTGTAGTTCCGAAATACAAACAAGGGGAAGTCAATCTAAAAACCGCCATCATCTTCGGTATCCCTTCTATCGTGGCCGTTTATGCGACGCGCGCATTTATCGTACCTGCCATCCCAAGTGAAGTCATGACGCTCGGAAGTTTTGCAGTGACAAAGTCTATTCTAATGATGGTATTGTTTGCCATCTTGATGGTCTTCGCTTCTATTTCTATGATAAAATCAAAGAAGAAAGCAGAAGAAGAAGCGACAGAACAAAAGTTCAACTATCCAATGATTCTTCTCGAAGGTGCTGTGGTAGGTGTGTTGACAGGACTCGTTGGTGCCGGTGGTGGATTCTTAATCATTCCTGCATTGGTAGTACTCAGCAAGCTTCCCATGAAACAAGCGATAGGCACTTCTCTTCTCATCATTGCAGTTAAATCTCTTTTTGGATTTACAGGAGATTTAGGTCACCAAGAGATGAATTGGACACTGTTGCTTTCGGTGAGTGCGCTTGCGGTAGTCGGCATTTTTGTCGGAAATATTTTAAGTAAAAAAATCGCAGCAGATCAATTGAAAAAAGGCTTTGGTTGGTTTGTCTTAGTAATGGGTATTTATATCATCACAAAAGAATTATTCTTTTAAAAAAAATCGTTGTGTGACCTATGTCCTTTATCGGCAGCACAATACGATCAAAATTTGCATCAAATAAAAAAATTATACAAAATGAAAATCGAACAGATTTACACAGGATGTTTAGCACAAGGAGCTTATTTCATCGAAAGCAATGGAGAAGCAGTAGTAATCGATCCACTGCGTGAGGTTCAACCTTATATTGAAAAAGCTGAAAAGCAAAATGTAAAAATCAAGTACGTATTCGAAACACACTTCCATGCGGATTTCGTGAGTGGTCACTTAGATCTATCAAAGAAAACAGGTGCACCGATCGTTTATGGTCCTAATGCGAATCCAGATTTTGAAGCACACATCGCAAAAGATGGCGAAATTTTTAATGTAGGTAACATTACATTGAAAGTACTTCACACACCTGGACATACGATGGAAAGCACTTGCTATTTATTGACCGATGAAAACGGCAAGGATGTAGCGCTTTTCTCTGGAGACACTTTATTTATCGGCGACGTAGGTCGTCCAGACTTGGCTCAGAAAGCAGCTCACTTGACACAAGAACAATTGGCAGAAACACTTTTTGATTCTTTGAGAAATAAGATCATGCCACTTGCAGATGACATCACCGTTTACCCAGCACACGGCGCTGGCAGTGCTTGCGGAAAGAACATGAGCAAAGAAACAACGGATCTTTTAGGCAATCAGAAGAAGACCAACTACGCACTTCGCGCAGATATGACGAAGGAAGAATTCGTAAAAGAAGTAACGCATGGCTTGATGCCTCCTCCTGCCTATTTCCCACTCAATGTTGCATTGAATAAAAAAGGTTACGAGAGCATTGACACCGTTCTTTCAAGAGGATTGCATGCACTTTCTCCAGAAGCATTTGAAACAGCTGCTACTGAAACAGGAGCAATTATGTTGGATGTAAGAAATGCTCAAGAATTTGCAAAAGGCTTTGTTCCAAATGCCATCAACATCGGACTTGACGGGCAATTCGCACCATGGGTGGGTGCATTGATTCCAGATATTAATCAAGAGCTTCTCCTCATCACAGAACCAGGAATGGAAGAAGAAGTAATTACAAGATTGAGCCGCGTGGGCTATGATCATGTGATTGGCTATTTGAAAGATGGTTTTGATGCTTGGAAAAAAGCAGGTTTGGAAGTAGATATGATTCAAAGCGTATCTGTTGAAGAACTCGCAGAAACCATGAAAAATGAGAAGGTGAATATTATCGATGCTAGAAAAGCAAGTGAAAACTTTGCGGAGCGTCTGACCATTTCAGAAAATCTTCCATTGGATGACATCAATGATGTGATGGCTTCTATTGACAAGAACAAGAAGTATTATGTGCATTGTGCTGGAGGTTACCGTTCAATGATATTTACTAGCATTCTTCGTGCAAGAGGATATGACAATTTAGTGGATGTAAAAGGCGGTTTCAAAGCTCTCAAAGAGTCGAATCTTTTTGAGATTACAGATTATGTGTGTCCATCAACCATGTTGTAAAGATTTGATTCAAGTATGCGTCAGATTTTTTTAATAATAATCTTAGTATTTCCAGTATTTATTTTTGGTCAGCATCAAGAGCTTCATGAGAAAACGACGCTATGGAAAACCAAAAAAGAACATACAGCATCAGATAGCTCGACTTTATTCTCTACCTTTCATCACGGCACATTTCACGGGCATTTCAGAAACTATTTCATGGCCACGGACAATGAGAGTAATTTATCCGATTACTATGCTTGGGCGTTAGGTGGTGGAATAAAATATGAGACTGGAAGTCTTCGTAACTTCAAATTTGGAATGAGTGGATTTGTAGTTTTCAATGTTTACTCATCCAATCTCGTTGACCGCGATCCAACTACCAACCAAATGAATCGATATGAATTGGGGCTTTTTGACATCGAAGATCCAAGCAATCGAAATGACATTGACAGGTTAGAGGAATTGTATCTCAAATATGAAAGAGAAAAATTTCATATCACTATTGGTCGTCAATTAATCAACGAAACGTTTATCAATTTGCAAGATGGTAGAATGCGACCGACAGAGGTTCAGGGTATAACCATGGACTACTTGCCTTCGAGTAAAGTAAAACTTTCATTGGGCGTTCTTGATGAAATTTCGCCTCGAAGCACTGTTCGCTGGTATCGCATCGGAGAGTCGATTGGAGTATATGCTTCTGGAGTAGGTGCTGATGGAAAGGCTTCACATTATCATCACAACATAAGAAGTGAATACGTAGCTTACGGCACCGTTCAAGCCAATATCACCCCTCGTTTGAAAATCAAAGCAACAGAGCAATACATCGATCGGTTATTTAATACGGCATTTCTACAGGCAGATCTTATTTTATACAAAGACAGCATGCAATCGTTGAGTATCGCTGGACAAACTGTAAGACAAGATGAAATGGGGGATCAAGGCTATTTTCATGAAGAAGGTGGAACTTATATGGAAAAAAATGCTAAGGCTTGGACCTTCGGGGGACGGCTTGTTTATCGCTTTCGAAGAAACGAATGGAGTCTAAACTATAACCGTATCACTGCGCATGGACGGTATTTGATGCCTCGTGAATGGGGTCGTGATCCCTTCTTTACATTCTTACCAAGAGAGAGAAATGAAGGATTTGGCGACGTACATGCCTCGATGGTAAAATATACCTATACCAGCAGAAACAAACATCTGAAAACCTCCGCTGCTGCTGGCTATTATCAATTGCCAGATGTCCTTAATACTGCTCTCAACAAATATGGTCTTCCCTCCTATTATCAATTCTTAGCAGAGATGAGATATGAATTTGCTGGTAAATTGAAGGGCTTCGATGCGCAACTACTTTATACTTATAAATTGAATGCAGGTGAAACATATAACAATCAGAAATTTGTTATCAATAAAGTAAACATGCATTTGGTGAATCTTGTTATCAACTACCATTTTTAAAAATAAAAAGTACTCTATGATTGAAACTATTTCTCAACCTTGGCCGTGGTATGTGGCGGGTGTATTGATTGGGATTATTGTACCTGCACTATTGCTTTTAGGCAATAAGCATTTTGGAATCTCCGCAAACTTGCGCCACGTCTGTGCAGCATGTTTACCAGCTAACATTCCATTTTTCAAATATGATTGGAAAAAAGAAGTTTGGAACTTCTTTTTTGTGGGAGGAATTTTGGTGGGGTCAATTATCGCAGCGACACTCCTTTCCGGCGACTCACAAATACTTGTCGACCCTGCACTTCAAACAACACTTGCTGAATACAATATTACTGATTACACTGGTCTAGTTCCGAATGATCTTTTCTCTTGGGCATCACTTGCCACTCCGCGTGGACTCATTATGATGGTGCTTGGTGGATTTTTAATAGGATTCGGTGCTCGTTATGCCGGAGGCTGTACAAGTGGACATGCCATTATGGGATTGAGTGATCTTCAATGGCCATCATTGGTTGCCACTATCATGTTCATGGTCGGCGGATTCATCATGACCAACCTACTTCTCCCTTTTATTCTATCAATTTAATTCTCTATCCAGATGTCACAAAATAATATTCAAAATACCGAAGTCATTCATCATGAGGCCACTGATTTCGAAGTAAGATCGCAAGACACCATGTGTGTCAATGAGTCCGCTCTAAGCCATCCTTGGTGGTACAATTTGAAGTACACTGCTGTAGGAATTATGTTTGGTATCGTCTTCATTAAAGCGGAGATTGTATCATGGTTCCGCATTCAGGAGATGTTTCGACTTCAAAGTTTTCACATGTATGGAGTAATTGGAACTGCAGTTGTTGTAGGAATGATTTCTGTTTTTTTAATTAAAAAATTCAAGGTAAAAACCATCCATGGTGAGGCTATTGAGTTTACTCCAAAGAAATTCAACAAAGGCCAAATTTTTGGAGGTCTAGCATTTGGATTGGGTTGGGCAATGACTGGAGCTTGTCCAGGACCATTGTTTGCTCAAATTGGCACTGGCGCTTTAGTAATCGGCGTTACCCTTCTGAGTGCAACGGCTGGCACATGGGTATATGGGCGATTCCGCGATAAATTACCTCACTAACAATTGTAACTTATACCTTCGTAAGTGTATCTCAAGTATCGAATTTCTTAGTTCATTTTACTTATATTTGACCTAAGCCGTCCACGAACCGGTGATACTTGAGATACTTAACTTATGATTTCTATCCACACTTTGAAGCGCATTGTGCTTCACGTTGTGCTTTTACTCTCCGTTGCATCCTCATCCTTCATCTGTTCAGGTCAAGATGATAGTTTGCGCACCCTTATCAGTAAGGCAAGTGATCCCAAAGAAGTTTTGCGACTTCAAGTAGAGCTTGGGGATATTTATAAATACAGCAACCCCGACTCTTTGCTCGCGATTTCAGAGCGAATTCTGTCCCTTTCTACTTCTATTGGTGACGAATACTATCGCTGTGTAGGCTTGCGATTAAAAGGCCATGCCCTCTCAGATATACCACCCTTCGAAAACGCCATGATGGTGATTGAAGAGGCGATTCAGCTTTCTACTAAAATTGGTAATAAGCTTGAGATGGGTAAGAACTACAACAATCTCGGTCTCATTTATCATCATCTCGGAAATTCAAATAAAGCATTAGATCTATTTTTAAAGAGCCTTTCCATTCGCGAACAATTAGGAGATAGAAATGAAATTTCCGGCAGTTTAAACAACATAGGAATGGTCTATAATGAGCTTGGGCAACCTCAGCAAGCATTAGACTTTTACCTTAAAGCTCTAGAGCTACACAATGGAAAACCAGAGACAAAGAGTAAAGCACAGTTGTATAACAACATTGCGCTCGTGTATGAAAACATGAAGCAATTCGATACATCACTCGACTACTACAATAGTGCGTTGGTACTGGCCAATCAATTCAATGACAAATTCGGTCAATCACTCATCCTTAGCAATATTGGAGGAATTTATGGGCAAACCAACCGACCAGATCAGTCGATAGAATACCTTACAAAAGCCATAGCCCTGCAAAAAGAAATCAATCACACATGGGGATTGGCACAATCCTATCGTGTGCTAGCTAACGTTTACGCCGTATCAAAAAAATACGCCATTGCCCTCGACTATGCGAAGATGAGCAATGAACTAGCATTCCAGATGAATGCTAAAATGCTCATTCAAGAAACTAGTTTTTTACTATCCGAGATTTACAGTGAAATAGGAAATTATAAAGAAGCGCTGCATTATCATCATATCTACGCAGACTACTCAGACAGCCTCTCGGATGAAGAAACAGAGAGTAAATTATTTCGATTAGAAAGTGAGTTTAAATACAATCAGCAACTCGATAATTTAAAAGAAGAACAGAAAACCAAAGAACTTGCTCAAGCGCAGCAAATTCAAAGTCAAACGTATTTGAGGAACATTTTTATTGGTGCTTTTCTTATCATGATTCTATTAGCTGTATTGATGTTTTTAAATAGAAAAAAACTTCAAAAAGCCCGTCAAATAGCTGAAGCAGCGAGTTTGGCAAAATCAGAATTCGTAACGAATATGAGTCATGAAATTCGCACACCATTAAATGCAGTCATTGGTTTTACTGATTTATTAATGCGTACCAATTTAAAAGATGATCAAATTCAATACGCCACAACCGTTCATCAATCAGCACATTCGTTGCTAACCATTGTCAATGACATTTTAGATTTTTCTAAAATAGAAAGTGGAAAAATGGAGCTGAGTATTGTGCGAATTGATTTGCTAGAATTAAAAAATCAGTTGAATAGTATAATCTCCTTTCAAGCAAAAGAGAAAAAATTACAATTGCACTATGTCATAGGTCCAAACATCCCTCGATATATCTGGGTGGATGAGATCAGGCTTCGTCAAGTATTGGTGAATCTTATGAGCAATGCCATCAAGTTTACCGAGTCTGGAGGGGTGACTTTGAAATTAGAAGTGTTGCGAAAATTAAATGATGATCGTGCATGGTTTAGATTTTCTGTCATAGATACAGGAGTAGGAATTGCGCCTGCCAATCAGAAAAAAATATTCGATGCTTTTTCTCAGGAAGATGCTGGTACGTCGAGAAAATTTGGAGGTACAGGACTAGGATTAACGATATCCAATAAATTACTTTCATTAATGAATACTAGTTTGAAATTGGAAAGTATTTTAGGTCGTGGAAGTATATTCTATTTTGACATTTTATTGACTGGACAATTTAGCACCTTGATTACGCCTGAAGAATGGCAGAGCAATGTAAATAAACCTAGTGTGGAGATGGATGAGACTACACCCCATCCGACTGAAAACACAGAGATATTTCATCAAAAAATAATTGTAGCCGAAGACAATCCTGTGAATCTATTGCTGGCAAAGACACTTATCAGAGATATTTTCCCGCAGGCACATCTGATTGTAGCAACGAATGGATATGAATGCATTGAGCTTTATAAAAAAGAAAAACCCGACATGATTTTGATGGATGTTCAAATGCCTGAACTAAATGGATATGACGCTACAAAAGCCATTCGTGGTATTGAAGCAGGACAGCGCATTCCCATCATAGCATTGACCGCCGGCACCATCGAGGGCGAAAGAGAAAAGTGTATTGCCGCAGGAATGGATGACTATATTTCCAAACCCATTATCAGAACAACATTTATAGAAACGTTGACGAGATGGTCGAGGTAATATTCTCAAAATCAAATTTCAAATAAAATTATCATTAATATTTTCTTGAAAATATTTTATTTTCAATCATTGTCGATTATTTTTACGGACAAACTAAACCGTAATGTATTTTTTAAAACAGGTATTTATCCTGCCCTTACTTTTTGTATTTTTTACAAAAAGTATTGCTCAAACTAGCTACTTCGATAAATTCGGAAAGTCAACCGATCAGTCCTCTGCCTACTACAAAAGAGAACTCGTTACTCCTCCATCCACCTATCGTAGTTCTTATCTAAGTAATAATTCAATTTATTTTGAAGGCAAAATAATTTCCGCATCTGCTCTAGATGAGTCAGAAAACGTGTATTCGGGTATTTGCAAATGGTATTATAAAAATGGCTCGATCAAGCAAGAAACGAATTATTCAGAAACTGGTCAGCTAGAAGGAATAAGCAAAGAATATTATGAGTCTGGAAAAATTTCTAAAGAAATTAACTACATCAACGGAACTCCAGAAAATAGCTTTTACACCGAATTTGACATAGACGGACAGGCGACCAAGGTATTCTTCGAAGACTTCAATAACAACAATAATGATTGGGATCTTTACGAAAGTGATGAATCATTGTCAAGCATTCAAAACGGAGAGTTAAAGCTAAAATCTTTAACTACAAAAGGAACGTCTCGCTATATCAACGTTGAATCTGATTTATCTGATTTCGCGATTGAAACCTCTATAAAATTTCAAAAAATAAATGGAAAATATCCTGTTACCGGACTTCTCTTTGGTTTTAAAGATTGGGACAACTACTGGTATTTTACAATTACCAATGAGCGCTTTTCCGTTGGTCAGATTTATGAGGGTATTAGAAATATTAAAGTAAATAATGATTTCTCAGGCGACATAAGTCTTACCGATTATAACAAGCTTAAAATTATCACTAACGGAAATAGACTTTTATTTTCGATCAATGGTGTCGTGCAATACGCAATGAATCAACCCTCATTTGCAGGAAGGAATGTAGGATACGTGATGTATGGAAAACTGGTAGAAGCAAGTTTTTCAGAATTAATTATCAAAGAATTTACTGGAGGAATGGGGGCTAAGAGTAGCACTACCACTGCTTCAAACATCAAGAGTACAGGCACAGGGATAGTGATCGGTAAAGATGGAGTTATTACTACCAATTATCACGTCATTGAAAATAACTCATCAATCGAAGTAGATCTTTCAAAAGATGGAGTGACCAAATCATACAAGGCGAAAGTAATGACGGTGGATAAAATAAATGATTTGGCCATCATTAAAATCGATGATGCTAGTTTTTCTCCACTTTCCGAAATACCATATGCGGTAAAGACCACCAATGCTATTGAAGTTGGAGCCACCGCTTACACCATTGGATATCCCTTGGCACTAAGCGGTATGGGAACAGACGTGAAGTTTACCGATGGAAAAATTAGTGCAAAGACAGGATACGACGGAGCTTTAAATTCCTTCCAAACAAGCATTCCTGTTCAGCCAGGTAATAGCGGCGGTCCTATCTTTAATAAAAACGGAGAACTCATCGGGATTATCAATGCAAAAATCAGCAACGCCGACAATGTGAGCTATGGAATTAAAGCAAGCAACCTCGTTTCATTAATTGAAACAGTGGATGGCGTGTCAACTCCAGATAATGGAGTACTGTTGCAATCAAAATCATTGGAAGATCAGATAAAAGTGCTTTCCGATTATGTTGTACTTATAAAGATTCGCTAATCATGAAAGCACTAATCACTGGACTAGCCATAGCAGTCCTATTTGGAAACGAGGCCTTTGCTCAAACAAATGATCTCGACAAAAAGTATCGTCCGAAAGAAGGCAGCTCGAAGGAACTTTCTGCGAATAGCATAGAAACACCAAAACAAAGTGCGAATATCAAGAACGCTCTTTACTTTGAACCGTTTTTGCTGTCGAGAGGAAATGCCGCATTGACATATGAAAGAGAAATTTCCGATATTGGAATCTCCCTTGTTGGAACACTTGGTTACAATGTCTTCACGGACAATCTAACATTAGCATTTTTGAGGGAAGATATGTTCATAGGGGGGTCTTATGAAACTAAAGCTTCAGTGCTCTCATCTTATGATTACTTTCAAAAATCAAGTCAAGCAGGTGGCGGACTTTTCTTGCAAACATCCGCACGAATCTTTCTAAGAGAATACTTTGGAGATCTCGATGGCAGCGGACTAGAGCTCATCTACAGGAGATCGCGTCACAGTTTCATACTACCCGGTAAAGATGCGAATACTGATACCTACTCTTATATCTATGCAAAACCGCAAGAAGATCCCGTGACCTATCAGTCCTTTGTAATTGCATTTCGATCTCAAACGGTTGGAAAAGGGAGTAAACCTTTTATTCATGGCTTGAGCTATGGCGTTGGTATTCGACATGTCACATATCCCACATACACGTATGCAGACACTCAAGACCAGTTTGGCAACTACAAACAAACCATCAATCGATCTGGTAATAGTTTCGAAACAACTACAGGACTCACTATCCTATTCAATTATAGCTTAGGCTTCGGCTGGTAAAAACTTCAAATTAATAATATGAAAAATTCATTCATCTTAACTTTTGCGCTGCTCGTTTCTATTCTTAAACTGTCAGCTCAGGATGCCTCTATAAAATGGGGCAATACCACGACATATCATCACAAAACTGGATTCTTCAAAGAGGTTATCGGAGATAACGAAGACTACGTCTACACGCTATTCGATGATGGACATTTACATAAAATCAAAGGCCTTAAAATTATTTCTTATTCGAAGAAAAATGCTAACAAAAAAGCAGAATTTATTCTGAAAGGATTTGGAAAACAAGCACCAAAAGAAATCGCTAACGCAAGCATTGAGAAAATGGTAGTGTTTGATGATGTGATTTATGTCTTTTGGAGAAGTATGGATGATCTGGTAGCTTCGTATTACGTTCAAAGTCTTTCTTCAGAACTAAAGGAAAAAGGCAAGCTCAAGAAAATCTTCGAAGTAGATGCTGACATTAGAAAAACAGGTGAATCACTTGCCTTTATTATTGCTAATCCTAATGCTGAATCTCGAGTAATCATTGGAAACGAGGTAAAAGGTCCCAATGATTCCTTTAATGTGAAATATAAAATCCTTGACAAGGATTTGACTTTTTCTGATCAAAATGAAATCACCCTTCCATTGGAATGGAATTCTAAATCAAGAGATATTACTCTAAAATCTGATTATACTTTTACTGATTCCGGAATGTTATTCATTACTAATAACACGAAAGAAGAGATCGAAGGTGGCAGCGGCAAAAGAACAAAGTATAAGTACTTCAACACCTACACCATAGTAAACCTTACCACTGGAGAAGCTAAATCTTTCCCATTCAAGTTTGAAGGAAAAAGATTAACGAGAATAAGCTATCGCACTTTCCAAAACAAAGGAATGCTCGAGGGTTTTTATTCTGATCAAGAAGGAGATGAAGAAAAGAGTAAAAGAATTGACGGTATTTTTCATGCTGATATCAACTTCGAGCAGGGTGTGATCGAAGAGCCCGTGTTCAACAAATTCGACCAAGACTTCTTGGATGCGCTTTATCCTAAAAAAGCAAACACCGAAGACATGTCCAAGCGCAAAAAGAAGAAAGAAGAAGAAAAACTTGATAACGAACTCGATGAAATGGTGATTGAACAAATCATCGACGATAATGGCTCACCTATTTTGGTCTGTTCTCAAATGAGAAACTACTCCATAACTAGATGCTATGACAAAGGAGGATGTGTCACAACTTACTATTGTAATAAGTCCAATATCATCATCTTCAAATTAGACAATGAGAATAAAATCGACTGGTGGACTATTACTCCTCGTTATTTCACCCATCTAGGTCAAAACGTATATGATGTAGGAGCCACTCCATTGAAAAACGGAAATTACATGATTACTTACGCTTCTGCTCTAAATAAAGATGAATTGGACAACTCTAGCAAGGTCAAAGTTCGTGAAGTAAAATCGAAAGAAGAACAAAGAGAGTTGATGGAATATTCTATTCTTGATTTGAAATCAGGTAGAACGGAAAAAAAGAAAATGCAAATCAATGCTCCGAACACTCCAAAAGAAAAACTAAAAAAAGTGAACCCTACAGACTTCTATCTAATGGATGGAAAAGTCTTCGTATTCTCTCATAATAAAGTGGAGAGGCCAGGAGCATTCTGCCTTATGTGGTTAACATTCTGTGCTATTAATCCTAATAAAGGCTCCGGATACAAGGGTGAAGGAACAATGGGTATTTTACAATCAGAATAAGATTTTTAGAGGATATTTATTCAAATAGTTTTTTAGAACGAGCTCGCAATTATTGCTGAGCTCGTTTCTTTTTTTAAGCTGTCTCTTCTCCGTAATCTTTTTAGTCAACTCAATATTTCCAAGATAAATTTTTGGAAACCACGTCACGGCCCAAAGTCCTGCATTTAAATAAAGCTTGGCAACCGAAAGCTCATAGAGTCCATAGATAGCCGCCCCATTTAAAATAAGGCTGCCTAATCCCTTCCCAACCTTTCCCTGAGCAATGCTGCCACTACCCGGAATGACGGCGCTCATGACCTTGTAAACCGGCTTCTCTTCGATTTTAAAGTTTACTACTTCACACAGGCAATCAACCTCTTTTAGCTCTGGAAAAAAAAGAGCCGTCTGAACAACAGCACTATCCAATGCTTCAGCACTGTACTTCGAAGCAATCATCGCATACAACAACCACTCCTCTTCGGTTCTCAAAACTCCATTTATATTCTTGTACTTATTAATTTCACTCCACGCTAATAAGTATTCATGTTGACTGAATGCAATCAGTGATTTATTCCAACGAAACTTCCTTAAAACAATCGAGTCACGAATGTTCTCAACGTTATATTCCCTCATGGATTGAAGGGTGGCAGGATCATCTGGTTTTTCCATCAAGATCAATTGCAATTTCTCCCAGTGAAGCGAATCCTTCTCTGCAATCGTAGATGCATGAAACCACTTCCACTCCAATTGAAGCAGAAGACTATCACCGTTTTGAGCGCTAAGCGTGCTAGCGATCAAAGCAAGTACAGCTATCACTGTAATAGTTCGAAGCATCGATGTAAAACTGTTCTTGTTTTTCTTGATAAATAATAGAAATATCACGAGCTGCACCCACGGCCTCTCCGATGTAAAATACTTGAAATCCTACGAACATAACAATGGTGTAAGGATTAAACAATCCCGAAACAATCGCGCTCTCCGCCACTTGAAGCCCTAGCGTCGCAGGCATTACAAATGCAGTCTTGGATAACGCCTTTCGACCTGCATAGGCCCTGCCCCATCCTGGAGCAATGAGACTACGAAAAAATGCAGTTGACTTCTTCTTGGAAGCCTGCTCTCTCAATTCATTGACATTCGCAAGAAGCCACTCTTCTGGCTGTTCTGACATTACATCCAATGTGGCATATGCAAAGAAACACTTACGCAAAGCAAGATGTACCTCCGATACATCCTTCCAATCTGTTGCTACAAACCAACGTATGCGAATGTCAGGATTTGCAATCGCACGCACAGCAATGCAATTCTGTAGACAAGTATCTTGAAGCGCCACGTCACCGCCTTTTTCATAATAATGAATGCAAGAGTCCATTTCATTTTTTAGAAAAAAAGAGATGGACTTCAAATAGCTGATGGTGTCTTTCGAAGTTGATAATTGATCGATGTAGGTATCCAATTCACTCACCAATCCTTGTTTACCTAAATGAGCAACAAAAGCACTATCATAGGGAAGTTGCGCCCAAACTAGCAATCCGTTCAGACAACAGAAAAGAGAAACAACAATCCCTTTAATCATATTTACTCCTTACCCTTCCTGTTTCCGGATCGATCATGTGAATCACTGTATCTTCCGTGCAACTTTCATTACAAGACATCAAGCGATAAGCACCAAAATAAATTCCTTTTGCCAAACCATGTTTCTCAATCATTCGCTTTGCGAAAGAAGAACACGTGAGCTCGTATGCGCAATTTCCGGTTAGCTGCTCTGAAATGACACGCTGATAGACAAACATCAACCCTCCTGAGATGTAAACGAGAGGATTTAGTTTTTGCGCAAAACTCAAATCCTTTGTTTTTAGAAACGCACGCTTTGTAGGTTCTTGGTAGTCATAGATTGAAAAGGTATTTTCCAAAACCGCTGAATGCAACGTGCTATCCAATTGACAAATCCCCGCCAATGAGGCATGCAAGCAAACTGCTAGTGCAAAAATTTTTATGGAACCTCTCCAATTCATAGGCGCAATTTAATCATTATGGCACAAATGAATTTACTTTGCAACCAAGGAAAGAATAATGATCACCATCCGAGAAAGAAGACTTCGACATGTGTTTCGACATTTTGATAAAAATGCTGCAGGCAGTAGTTTTAATCATGAGGTCTTTCCGCATATCCATAGCATTATTGCATACGCAAATAGCCACACTCCTATTCACAGTTTCAAACAACCTAAGAATAGAGAGGTTAGAATTTTCCATTGCACAGAGTTCGATCACATCGGCAATGTAGGTATTGCATTGAAAAGCGAGCTCCCAGAGGAAGCGATACAAAAAGAAACACGTGATGGTTTTCTAATTGAAGTAGGCCTTGTCAAAGAATTTAAAAAGACACAACATCTCTGTATCGTCGTCGAAAAAAAGAAAGACCGCTATTTTTTAATCACCGCATATCCGGGTAATAAATCCGAGTCCTTCCCTCACCGCAATCAAACACCCGAAGAACGCTCCCAAAGCACCGCCTTCTGGGATAAATACGTGTTGTTGAAACTTATTGATTAATGGCTGGTGGCTGGTGGCTAGTGGCTATTTTGCTAGCTCGTAGAGGTTGCCTGAAAGCTCGTAGAGATTGGTGGCGTTTGTATTACTCAGAACGATGATGGTTCTATTATCCTCGATGGTGTGAATCCAGTTTGAACACGCGCCTTGAATACCGCCCGTGCGATAAATGAAAGGTCGATCGAAAATACCATAGCCCCCTGCGTACCAAACACCAAAAGCAACACCACCTAATTCGTCATTCGGGGCGATCATCAATTTCAATGTGCTCTCTTTCAAAAGCGTCCCATCAAAAATAGCGCGATCAAACTTCATTAAATCTTCAGCAGTTGAGTACATCGCTCCCGCTCCAAAATAATTTTCTGCATAATACCGCTCTTCTGGAGTTACTACTCCTACGCTGTCTACCAAATAATTTTGAACCAAGTTTTCTATTTTAATTCCATCATAAATCATGTCTGAATTCGACATATTTAGAGGTGTTAAAATGTAATCGTGTAATACTTTTTGAAAAGGTCGATGGGTAATGTTCTCTATAATCTTGGTGAGAATAATATAATCCGTATTGCTGTAATTGCTAGATGTGCCGGGCACAAAAGACAAATTTCCACTACAATATTGAGCAATGTAATCATCGATGGAGCGCTTCACTTGATACGGCTTCATCCCCGTGGAGTCAGCAGAATCAGGAATTCCAGAACTATAGGTTAGCAATTGTTCGATGGTCACTTTGTCTTTCGCCTCACCCGGATAACTCGGATAGTACTTTTCAATGGTTGCCTTCAAATCAATCTTACCTTCCTCGTACAATTTCAAAATAATTACCGCAGTAAACGTTTTAGTAACTGAAGCAATTCTGAATTTTGATTGATTGCTGATGGGAGTATTAGCAACTCTATCTGCTATACCAATGCATCCAATGAACACCGGCTTTCCTTCACTAGCCACCAACACCACACCATTAAAATTTTGTGACTCGCTATATTTCTTAACGATAGACTGAAAATCTTTCTCCTGCCCAAATATTGTCAAAGCAGAAAAAACGAAGAGTAGTAGTGTGAAGTTTTTCATGATAATGTTTTAGCCTTAACAGGCAATCTACCCTCAAGTTCAATTCAACAAAGATCGATTGCAAATCTCAAATCAAATATCACATTTATTGACTAAGAATAGTCACGATTTTAATAAATTTACAGACAATCAATAAAATTATCCTTGAAATGAAAAACATTATTTTTGGATTGGCCATAACCCTCGTCTCTTTCACAACCATCAATAACCCCAAAAATAGAATAGGAGTATCTGGCCCCTTGAAATTCAATAAGACTAGCTACCTTTTGGCTTGGTCTGACCAGCCCACCGACACTTACTACATTCAGGAATATTTGCCACAAGGTGAAACGCTTGAAAAGTTTAATCAAATGATGACCATTCATTTGTTCAATACTGACTTAAAGATTAAAGATGCTGTTGAACAGAAAATTGAAGAACTCAAAAAACGTCAACAGACTGATGCTGTTTGTAACTACATGATAAGCGAAAACAATAGCTCGAAAGAAACTATTGTTGACTTTATCGTCAGTGAAAGCAAGGATGATAAATTAACTATTCTAGAGTTCAATATTTATCGATACAAACAGATTGAAATCTCAAAAAAAGAAAAAGCCATATTAGTGTACACTTATTCAAAGAGGGCCTACGGCGATGACATAACTCCTTTTTTTGAAACACTAGGAGACGAAAGAACAAAGCTGCTAAAAGAAATGATGACCACTACAATACCTTCAATAACATTGGTAGCGGACAAATAGCCGTCAGCCGTCAGCTGTCTATGCCTGAAATAAGTTGACCGTTTTTGAAGAAGAAACAACTTTAATAATGGTAATAGGATGACAAGTATGAAAAGCGTAAAAATGACGCGACAGGAGCGTC
>OFDN01000577.1_pt1 | contig 28702 bp, 15 predicted proteins | sample 1520971 | NCBI WGS metagenome assembly OFDN01 (sample SAMEA94257418, study PRJEB24077) | hot springs metagenome | biome: Aquatic biome; feature: Geographical feature; material: Water | place: India | collected 2012-06-12 | depth 5 m | reverse complement strand
TGCGTTCCGGGCTCCTCATCACAAGGAGTCCGTGCATGACACGGCCAAAATCTCTTCAGGTACATGTCTCGATTGAACTCGCCGATCGGGTTCGCAGTGCGGCTGAGCGCCGCGATATCAGCGTAAGCGAATGGATCAGATCCCTGTTGCAGCAAGCCTGCGACGAGGATGATCTCAAAGCTGGCCTCAGCGCCTGGGTGAAACGTCTGAACCGTCAATCTGTCTTCACGATGGTTGGCGTCGATGCGCTGCTTGCCGGCCATGCCGATCATGATCTGCGTGAACGTGCGCACCAAGCCTACGCCCGCAAATGCAAGGAACTCGGCCTCTCCCAAAATGCCAACGAGGGAGGCTCCGATGAAGCGTAACCTTGCCAACTTCACGCGCGGTAGCCAGCTCCTCGGGCACTTCGGCTTCATGTTCGCAGCTGGCCTAAAGGGCCCGGTGATCATTGCTGCCGTGGTGATCTCCGCGACCTCCTGGTGGACCCTGTCAGCGGCACTTACCGACTATGAGATCTACCTCATCTGGATGCGCATTTATGCTGCGATCTACGGCTTCATGGAGTTCGATCCCGACAAGCGCGTTGCCCTCGAAACGGTCTTTGGCGGCAAGATCGAATTCCCAATCAGCCTCCTCAGCACATTTCCTCCAGTGGTCCGGGCATGGGATCATATGACAGAGCTGCTGGTCAGCGCCGCGTGGCGGTCAGCACTGTTTCTCGTACCCGCCTTTGTCCTGTTCTACTGGTTCGCCGCACGCTTCGGCGGCAAGGCCAAGGAACGCAAGCACGAGCGCGGCGCGCAGCTTGTCGACTTGGCGGAACTGGTCAGGCTTCTGCGTGAGCATAACCGCGAGCAGCGCAATCGTGAACGCACGGCCATCATGGGCTGGAAGTGGCGGCTTTGCACGCCCTGGGAACTGGCGCGGGTGTTCCCTTATCGCCCGGCCCATCTTGCCGGGGTCGTCTATCCCTGGCGGCTTGAACAAAGCCACGCCATGCTCATCGGCACGACCGGTACTGGCAAGACCGTAGCCATCTCGGACATGATCGCTGAGGCCCGCGCCAAAGGTCAAAACTGCGTGGTCTTCGATCTGACCGGCGCCTTCATCGAGCAGTTCTACGACGCGCGGCGCGACATCATTTTGAACCCGCTCGATGCGCGCTGCCCCCAATGGAACCTGTTCGATGAATGCCGCACCGAGGCGGATTTTTGGACAGCAGCCGATGCTCTTGTGCCGCACGATGGCGGCGGCGAAGCGCAGTTCTGGGTGCTTGGCGCCCGCGCGCTGTTCGTGAAGTTCTGCGTCAAGCTTGTGGCCGAAGGCAGGGGTTCAAATGCGGCGCTCGCCCATGAATTGATGACCGCCGACCTGTCAGAGGTCCACGAAATGATGCGCGGGACGATCGCTGATCCGCTCACAGCGCCCGAAGCTGCGCGCATGGCAGAATCAATCAGGGCCGTGTTCAATGTGAACGCCAAGGCGCTGGAGATGTTGCCAACAGAAGGTCGCCGGTTCTCGGTGCGTGAATGGATCGATGAGGCTGCCGAAAGTCCGGCAGGGAGGGGCTCGATCCTGTTCATTTCCTCCCGCTATGTCGACATGAGTGTCGCCTCGCAGATGCTTACGCTTTGGCTCGACACGGCCATGAACACGCTCATGACCACGGAGCGGACCCGTGATCTCAAATGCTGGTTCTTCGTTGACGAGCTTGGCGCATTGCACCGCCTTCCGGCCCTCGAAAAGGGGCTGCAGACGGCGCGCAATTTCGGCGGTGCGATTGTGCTTGGCATCCACGCCTACGCCAAACTTAAAGAGGTCTACGGCGAGAACATGGCGGCTACGCTGGCATCGCTGGCACGGACCAAACTGATCCTTTCGGTCGCCGAGCGGGACACCGCAATCTGGTGCAGCGATTTTATCGGCCACGAGGAAGTGGTCGATATCGATGAGGGATACACCTTCGGGTATAACAATGCCCGCGACGCCGTCAGTCTCAACCGGCGCACGACGATCAAGCCACTGCGGATGCCCGACCAGCTGATGAACCTGAAGAGCCTTCATGGCTACATCAAGTTCCCGGAAGGCTTTCCTGCAGCCTTCATCAAGCTGCGCCCAGTCAATCGGTCCAAGGTTGCCGACGCCTTTATCGGGCGCGGGGCGAACCGCCCGCCTCCGACCACCAAAGGCGGTGTACCTAAGCCGCCGCGACCCCAACCGGGAGGCCCTCCGGCGCATGCGGCGACAGACCATCCATCGTCGAACGATGATGGGGCTGGCAAATCTACCGCTCGCAAGTCAGCTACAGGGAAACAGGGAGAATTGGCGTTCGATCGCCGCCAGCGAGGTGGGCAGCAGGCAGACCGCCGGGAAGACCCGGAACAGGGGCTTCGCCTTGACGCTGATAAGGCAGGAAAGACTGCTCGAACCCGCTCCCAAAACGGTCGTTCCGGTCCCGGCAAGGAGGGCAAAGCGCTTGCAGGGAAAAGCGAGGAGAGCCGTGCTGCTGCAGTATCGAAGGGTAAAGGTAAGCCCCAAGGCGCTTCCAACCCCGCGCCCCAATCTGGGCGGAAGACCAGCGACGATGCGATTGCGCAAAAGCTGCCCCCAACAGGACATCAGTCGGTGACTGGCGCCAACAAGAATGGTGAGCTGAAGGCGAAGGCTGACGATCCCAAGGTCAACGATCCGAACACCCACAAGGGAAACGCACAGGCAAACCGGCAAAGGGCCTCGGACGCTCGAAAGCTGATGATCGAAGACGGGCTGCCCGAGCGCAGCGAGCCTCCACGGGCCAGTCCCGATTTCGGCGATCTGGAGCTGTGATGAGAGCGATCTGCGCGGCCTCGCTTGAGGTTCCGCCATGCTTTCCGTAGCCAACGTCCGCACGGCCGGCGGCGCAGCCAACTACTTTGCCGCCGACAACTACTACACCCGGGCCGATGCCGATCGGTCCGGGGCGTGGTTCGGCAAGGGTGCCGAAGAGCTCGGACTATCGGGCGCTGTCGATGCCAAGACCTTCGAAGCAGTCCTGAAGGGATTTCTGCCTGACGGGGGCCGCGTGGGCAGCGAAAATAGGGTTCACCGAGCAGGCACCGATCTCACCTTTTCCATGCCGAAAAGCTGGTCGCTCCTCGCCCTGGTTGGCGGCGACACGCGGATCCTCGATGCTTACGGCGCCGCGGTCCGCGAGACGCTCGCCTGGGCTGAAAAGAACCTCGCCGAGACAAGGATGGATGTGCGCGGCAAGGAGCAGGTTGTCAGGACCGGCAATCTTGTGGTGGCTTTGTTTCAGCATGACACCAACCGCAATCAGGAACCCAATGCGCATTTACACGCCGTGATCGCGAATGTGACCCAAGGCCCGGACGGTAAGTGGCGGGCCCTGCGCAATGATAAGCTCTGGGAACACAACACTCTCCTCAATGCCATGACCATGGCACGCTTCCGGCTCGGCGTGGAGAAACTCGGCTACGAGGTCGGCGAGTTCGGTAAGCATGGCAATTTCGAGGCGGTCGGCGTGCTTAAGGCGGTGCGCGATGCCTTTAGTTCGCGCCGCGCTGAAATCCTTGGGCAGCTTGCTACGATGGAAGGAACGGGGCTTGCCGCTCGCAATGCCGCGAACCTCATGACCCGGGCGAAGAAGGAGGGGATCGAGGACCGCGCTGCCCTCACACAGCAGTGGAAGGACACCGCGGAAAAGCTCGGCTTCGATCCGGCGATGATCATTGGAAGAGCCAATGCGCGCAGCGCGCAGGACCTCGGCAATGTCAGCGGATTGGGTTCGTCGGTTCGCAAGCTCGTCGAAAAGGGGAGGGACCTCGCAAACACCTTTGCCGAGCGCCTCGGCCTCGTACAGGGCGACCCTCTCATACCCTCACGGCTCGGCAATCGCAGCGCCGAAGAGGTCGCCGCCATCCATGTGGTCGCCTCGGCGATCCGCCATCTGGGGGAACGCGAGGCAGCCTTCACCAAAGCCGAACTTTACCGCACAGCGCTTGGCTTTGCCTTGCCCACGGCCTTTGCCAATATCGAGCGGCGCGTCGATCAGCTCATCCGCCAGGGATACCTTGAGAAGGGCAAGGGCGAGGACCGCGAGCTGCTCACCACCCGCGATGCCATCAGCCTCGAACAGCGCATCATTGCGAGCGTTGACGCGGGTAGGGGCGCTGCACCCGCCATCGTTCCGGCCGATATTGCCGGGAGCCGACTGCAGGCGCTCTCGCAGCTCAAATACGGCCTGACATTGAACGCAGGGCAGGAGGGGGCAGGGCGTCTGCTGCTCGGCTCCAACAACCGCATTGTCGCGATCCAGGGCGTTGCCGGTGCTGGCAAAAGCACGGTTCTGAAGCCCGTGGCCGACATTTTGCGCGAGGAGGGTAAGGCCGTGCTGGGTCTCGCCGTGCAGAATACGCTGGTACAGATGCTCGAGCGCGAAACCGGCATTTCATCGATGACGGTCGCCCGCTTCCTCAGACAACATCAGGACCTCCTGAAAGGCGAGGGCGGTGCCCGTCTGGCCGAAGCGCGGGCAGAGCTGCGCGGGACCGTCGTGCTTCTCGATGAGGCATCCATGGTCGGGAACGCCGACAAGGAGAAGTTGGTTCGTCTTGCCAACCTTCTTCAACTTGATCGCTTTGCCAGCATTGGCGACACCAAGCAGCTGGGGTCGGTCGATGCAGGCAAGCCCTTCGATGTCATGCAGCAAGCTGGCATCGAAACCGCAGTAATGAACACCAACCTGCGCGCGCGAGACGATGCGCTGCGCAATGCTCAGCGCGCGGCCCAAGGCGGCCAGATCAGCGAGGCGCTGGTCCATCTTGGGGAAAATGTCGTCACTTCGGGCCAGAATGCGGCCGTGGGCGCTGCGGCGGCATGGCTCTCGCTGTCTCCTGCAGAGCGCGAGGTGACATCGATCTACGCCTCGGGCCGGGCCTTGCGTGGGCAAGTCAACGAAGCGGTTCAGACGGGTCTCAAGGCGAACGGCGAATTGGGGCCTCGTTCATTGCAGCTCGAGGTGCTTTCGCGCGTCAATCTGACCCGCGAGGAACTGCGCTATGCGCGTAGCTATGCACCAGGCATGCTGCTTGAGGTCGATCGCCGGCAGAGGGGGCAGGGCCTCGCAAAGGGCCAATATGAAGTGGTTGCAACCGATCCATCGCGCGAGCGGGTGACCCTGCAGAACGAGCGCGGACGGCAATTTGACTTTCGTCCGGGCCAGTTGCGCCCCCAAGGCGAAAAGGATCCGCTGCAGCTGTTCGAACGCCGCCAAATTGAAATCCATGATGGCGACCGGATCCGCTGGACGGCTACCGATCACAAGCGCGGGCTACTCAATGCCGATCAGGCGCGCGTTGTGGCGGTCGATGCCACAGGTGTCGCGGTGAAGACCTCACTCGGCGCAGAGCACCGGCTCGCCGCCAATGACCCCATGCTCAGGCGCCTTGATCTCGCCTATGCGCTCAATGCTCATATGGCGCAGGGCCTGACCTCTGACCGTGGCATAGCCGTTATGGATAGCCGCGAACGCAATCTTGCCAACCAGCAGACCTTTCTGGTGACCATCACCCGGCTGCGCGATGGTCTGACCCTGTTTGTCGACAATCCCGGCAAGCTTGAGGCTGCGGTCGAAAACAATCCCGGCATGAAACGCTCTGCGCTCGAAACCGTGGATCTTCTGCGCGATGCGGCAGCCACCGGTGAGGCTAAGGGGAGGGCGCCTGCTCCCGAGCGCAAACCGCCGGAACTCGACCGCTCGATCACCAAGCCATTTGAAATCGGCCTATAAAACTCGGCCTTACCTGCTTGCCGGCCTTCAGCGGCAGGCCGGACCTTTCCAGTAGCGGTCCCAGCGCAAAACCGTGCGGGTGCGGATCATGGCGCAGGAAAGATCTGCGCCGTTCGGAAGGCTGCACCACGCAGCCGTCCGGTTTCCTCCTGCTGAACCTTCAGACCGGCAGGTCAGTCTGGGGCCGCTCACAAGGACATGTCCGGTTGAGGCTGTTCCGCGCGCACCGCCGAGGATTTGCACGAGCGCATCGCGCGCTTGGATGGCGGAACTCTGAGGACACGGCTGATTGGTGCGGCAGGTGCCGTCAATTTCGCGGGCGGCAATACCGGCGATCCTCAGGCGAGGACCTTCCTCGCACCAGACCGGCCCATCACCGTCCCAGACATGGGTCGGGGTGCAGGTAAAGGTTTGCCCGGCGGCAACCACGGACGCGGCGAGAAGTGTAAGCATTTCAACGCAGCCTTAGCGCAGTGCGCGGCCAAACCAAAGCACGCGGCCAACAATATTGAGCGCTCGCCTTTCAAGGCCGGGCCAACTGGGGAAGGTAGGATTGTCGCTGAGGACTGACACGCGTTTGCCCTGCGGCTCGATCGCAATGCGTTTGACGCTCAGCATGTCGTCCATGCGCAGAACATAGATGCCGTCGCGTAGCCGCGCCTGGCCATCTGCAAGATCAATCATGACCTCATCGCCATCGTGCAACGTCGGTTCCATCGAGTCTCCGAGGACCCCGATGATCGACAGGTTTGAGGCCTTGCTCGAGGTCAGGCGGCGCAGCCATTTTTCATCGAACCCGAATTGCGCGGATTTGGATTCCATCTCGGCAAGCGCGCCGTGTCCGGCAGAAGCCTCCACGTCGAGTATTGGCACCAGCGCGAGTTCGACCACGGGGCCCGCACGGCGGGCTGGGGCGCCGAGCACTTTCTCGTCCACGCCGAAAAACCGGGCAAGGACCGCGCGGTCCTGCTCATCCAGCTGCTTCGGGCTGCCGCGTCTGATGAATTGCTGGATATAGGCTGCGTTGCGCCCGAGCAGCCTCGAAATCTCCGAATAGTTGCAGCCTCGTTTCTGGATCAACTCGTCCAGGGCTCTACGTGCATCGTCCATGCTACCGCTCCTACCGCATCCATCTAGGAAATTCGATCCTAGACTCTAGGAAGGTCTCCTAGTAAGAACATAACAGGAACACAAGCTAAATGCGAGTCGTTGGCGATGGAGCTAGTGGAGCAAATTGAGGTCTATCTTAAGCAGAGCGGGGTGTCGCCCAGCACCTTTGGCCGAATGGCTGTGGGCGACCCACGACTTGTTGCTGACCTCAAGGCTGGCCGCCGTCCTCGGCAACGCACCACTGACCGATTGCTAAGCTATCTTCATGCCCACAAATGATACGAACTGAAGAGCTCCTGACCTTACCTCCATCTGAAAAGTCAGAGGATTAAGGGTTGTGAAGGCTTTGTTCGAGTAGTAACTGGAGCCATACAGAAACTGGGCGGTCCAGATTCGGCGGGGCTTTGGGGCATGGACAGCGGCACGAATTTGCGGCGCGGCGTTGAGAGCCGTCTCGAATTCATCGAGTTCAGGCTCTTCTGGGAAGGCCATGTCAACCGGAGTGACCTGGTCGAGGTTTTCGGAGTTTCGATCAATCAGGCATCCGCTGATCTCAACAGATATCTCGGGTTGTCCGAAGCCAACATGGTCTACGACAAGAGCGCGCGGACCTATGTTCGCAGTTCGTCATTTTGCCCGATCTTCCATCAACCGGACGCAGCTGAATATCTCACCCAGCTAAGATCAGTTGAAGACGGCATCTTGGCCGCTGATGACGGCTGGATTGGGTCGTTACCGAGCTTCGCGTGCGCCCCTACTCCTGCGCGCGGGGTATCGCCAAAAATCCTCAGAGCAATTGTCACTGCAATCAAGCGACGTGAGGCGATCGAAGCCTTCTACCAATCGATGTCTTCCCCTGAGCCTGCGTGGCGGTGGATCGAACCTCATGCATTGGTGTTTGACGGTTTCAGATGGCACGCTCGCGCGCATTGCCCCCGCAGCAGCGCCTTCAAGGACTTTGTTCTCTCGCGCATCACCGATACGCGCTCATCGAAGCTGGCAGACGCTAGGCCTTCGGGCGATAGCGAATGGGAAGAGCAGGTAGAACTGCAGATCGCGCCTCATCCCGACTTGAGCGCTGGTCAGCGCAAGGCGATCGAGCTCGACTACGGAATGGAAAGGGGCGTGACGACCATCCCGGTACGACGTGCTCTCCTCTACTACGCACTGAAGCGCCTCGGATTGGACACCGATCCCGCAGCACGTAGGCCCCAAGACCAGCAGATTGTCCTATTGAATCGCCGAGACATCGACATGGGTTCGAAGGGTGTCGTCGAATAGTACCATGCATTGGATTTTTATTTCGGGTTTCTATCAAATTTCCGTCATTCTAATCGGTGTCTGTTTTGGGCTTGCGTAAAGCTGCCTGGCATCGGGTCGAAGTTGGAAAGCAAAGCTTTGGAGAGCTGCAGATGAGTTTGGGTTACAACATTCCTTTGGTCACCTCTCTCTGCGACATCAGCCCGGACGTGTTCTCGATGAGCCGGTCCGAGCAAGTGGAGCACCTCTCATCAATTGGCGACGCTGACATTGCGACGGCGCGTGCCTTCTATGCTCGCAACCATGTTACAAGCGGGATGTCCGAGTTCCTGCGTGGCGCTCTGCGGCGCCTGTCCGGCCAAAGCCAGCAGGCGGTCTTCGAGCTTCGTCAGGCGATGGGGGGCGGTAAGACCCACAACATGATCGCCCTCGGCCTCCTTGCTCGGTTCCCGGAGCTGAAGGATCAGCTTCCAGACACAATCACGGCCGGGATGGGTGACGAGCCTGCTGTAATCGCCACCGTCAACGGGCGGGACGTTCACAACTTCATTTGGGGGGACATCGCCGAGCAGCTCGGCCAGGCGGAGGCGTTCCGGGACCACTGGGCCAACGGGCCGAAGGAGATGAACGAGGGGGATTGGATCCGGCTCATAGGGGACCGGCCGACCCTGATCATGCTCGACGAACTCCCGCCGTACCTCGCGATGGCGCACACCAAAACGATCGGTCAGGGGACTTTGCTCGACCTCCTGAAATATTCGATCGCGAACCTCTTCTCTGCCGCGATGAAGCTCGATCGTTGCGTGGTCGTGGTCGCCTCTCTCGACGCCGCCTATGATGAGGCGCGCCGCATTCTCGGCGGGCAGCTCGCCGACCTCCAGAAGGAGACGAGCCGCGGCGCGAAGTCCATCACTCCAGTCGATCTTAATACGGGTGAAATTTACGACATCCTGCGTAAACGCCTTTTCACCCGGTTGCCGGCCCCGGACGGGGCCGAGGTAGACCGAGTGGCACAGGCCTATCTTGCGACCTACCAGGAAGCGATCCGGGGCCGAGCACTAGCTAAATCCGCCGAGCAGATGGCCGACGAGATCGTCGCCTCTTACCCGTTCCACCCTAGCTACAAGGATATTCTCTCCCTCTTCAAAGAGAACGAGAAGTTCCGCCAGACCCGGGGCCTGATCCAGTTCACCGCTAACCTGATGCGCGGGGTCTGGGGGAGGAAGGACCAAGAGGAGGTATTCCTGATCGGGGCGCAGTTGCTCGATTTCTCCGACCAAGAGACCCGAGATCAGGTGAAGGAGATTGAGCGGTCGCTCGAATCTGCCCTCGCCAGCGACGTCTATGACACTGACGGGTCTGCTCATGCGCAGGGGATTGATGGGGACCGGAACGATCGCGCGGCGTCCCAGGTGGCGACCCTCCTGTTCATCTCGTCACTGTCGGACAATACGGACGGGATCCGGGGCTTGCCGCGCGACACGGTCGTTGAGTACCTGGTCTCTCCCGGCCAAGAGCCGACCCGGTTCATCGAGGCGTTCGACCAACTCCGGGACCGGTGCTGGTACCTGCATAACCGGGACGGGGACCGGTGGTACTTCTCCGACATCGCCAACGTCCGCAAGCAGATCGAGGACAAGGTCGGGAAGATCCCACAGGACCGGGTCGACGATGAGATGCGTCGCCGCCTGACGGACATCTTCCGACCTTCGAACAAGCTCGCCTACTCTGAGCTGGTGGTCCTTCCGCGGATCGACGACGTGAACCTGACCCCGTCCAAGCGGACCTGTCTGGTCCTCTCCCCCGACGCGAAGTCCCCGCCTGCTGCGGCAGCACGGTTCTTCGACGACGTGGTCTACAAGAACGCGTTCTGCGTGGTAGCGGGGGACGGGTCAAAGATGGCAAGCGCAGAGGACAGCGTCCGTCGCCTCTTAGCGATCGCTGCCGTGAAGACGATGGTGGCGGACACCCCCCGGCACCAGCGGGAAATTGAGACGGAGCAGGAGACAACCGAGATCGGGTTCAACTCCACCGTCAAAAGCCTTTTCAACGCGGTCTGGTATCCACAGACGAAGGAGCTGAAGAGCGCCCGGATCGACCTTGGTCACTTCCAGGAGCGGGGAGTGATCCAAGGGGAGAAGGCGGTTGAGGCGGCCCTCGCAGGGGGTGGCGCAAAGAAGCTCGTCGAGATGGACCCGGAGAAGATGGATGGGCTGATCCAGCGCTGCGAGGACCAGCTATTCCCGGAGAACCATTCCCGCACCCGCTGGTCGGACGTGCTGGAGCGCGCCGCATCCAACCCTCGCTGGATCTGGCTCCCCCCGAAAGGTATGGAGGAGATCAAGGCGGCTGCCCTCGCGGATGGCCGCTGGGTCGAAGAGAACGGCTACGTCGACAAGAGTCCGCCCCCGCCTCAGCCGCTGATCAGGGTCACCCGGATCGGTGGAGACGAGGCGACCGGGGAGAGCGAGCTGGAGTTAGCCGTTTCGAACGCCGGCCGGGCACCGGAGGTGCTGGTCGCCCCCACGCGGGAGGGGCTCGACGCGGGCAAGGTGATCACAGACCGGTCCTGGAGGACCACGGAGGTGGAGCTCTGGTTCCAGGCCCGCAACCCGGAAACGGGCGACGTGAGCGAGCCCTACCGCTGGGCCGGGTCTATAACGATCACCCATGAGCGACGCGACAACGCCGGCATGTGGAAGGTGACCCTCGCGGCCCGGCCGGAGGCCGAGCTGCGCTGGAACACGACCGGCATCAACCCGAAGGACGGAACCGTCTATGACGGGGCCCCGATCGAGATCGACGGGCGCCAGAAAACCACCCTCTACGTCTACGCGGTCAAGGGCGGGGTGAACGCGTCCCGGACCTATACCTTCGACGCAGTCGGCGCGAAACGGACCATCGACAACGAGCGCCCCGCCAAAGCGAAACGGGACTTTCAGTTCGCCTCCAAGGGGGAGGTTCTCCGGGTCGTACGGGCCGCAAAGGGGAAGGAGAGCGTCCGGTTCCATGGGGTCAGCCTCACCGTAGGCGAGGGAGAGCGGAGCCTCCGGGTCCGCAGCGGCGGGGACGTCGCCCTGTCGGGTGCGGACATCGAGACGATGATCGAGGGGCTGCGCGGTGCGCTCGGGCAAGCGGACGCGGAGGTGCAGCTCCGGTTTCGGGAGGCGGACTTCCCGGATGGGTACGCCCTGAAGGACTTCGCAACCCAGGTCGGGATCGACATCCCGGTTGAGGACGTGGAGCAGGAGGCCTGATGGCTGAGAAGGTGATCACCCACGGGTTCGGGGTTCCGAACGACCCACTGCCGCACCAGTTTTTGGTTCGGATCCCAGCGGGCCGTACAGACCCTGTCGAGGTCTGGGAGGACTTCGGCGCTGCCGGTGTCGGGACCGCCGCGCAGCGGCTCTGCCGGGCCGCGGTGCCGCGTGACACTTGGCGCCAGGTGGCGGAAGGGGTGAAGGCGCATCTGAATAGGCGCCTGAAGGAGAAGGACCTTAAGGCGTCCCGGTTCAATGCAGGGGACAACCCAGTCGAACGGATCCTCGGGCGCGAACTCTGCGTGCTGGCCTGGGCGATCGAGCAAGCGACGCCGGACGAGGCGGCGATCGCATTCACCCGGTGGTCCTCGCACCGGCCGGAGGAGCTTTGGTGGCTCTTCCAGCAAATCGACAAAGACGGTGGGGAGTGGGACAGCCCCCAGACCGGGTGGCGGCTCGCGATCCGCCACGCTCTGATCAAGGACGGGGAAGACGGGCTGAAAACGCCCCGCCGCCCACGCCCCACTACTCCCACGGAGAAGATCCCCGATCTTTTCAGCAAGTTTTAAGGACTGTCGATGACCGTGACCGCCTCCAAGAAGAGCGATATTGTGCCTTTCAGCCTGAAGGACGCTCCGTCCCTGATTGAGCGGGCCTGGCCGACGGCGAAGATTTCGGCGGAAACCCAGAAGGAACGAAAAGCTAACCTTGGGCAGACGTTGACGGCCTTGGGTTCCTACTGGAAGGGCCGCAAAATGCTCGTGTTGAATCGAGCATGCATCCTTGCGGCCCTAATGCCGGCGACAGATGACGTGGAGCGGGATGTCGAGATTTTTGAAAAGCTAATGGGGATGGCGGACGAGACATTTGGGAGGCGTTTCGCTGATGGCCCAACCACTTTCGCCAGACTCTTTCCAGATCAAGCAGAGGACGTAGCGGATAACTCCGGACGTTCTTGGATCTGGCGGGAGGATTTGACGCTACAGGAGCGGGCTAGGTGTGTTAGCCGCGCGTTCGGTAGCATCCCGTATGGCAAGCGTCTCGAGCATGTAAAGAGGCCTGAAGAGTTCGCTGAGTCAGAGCTGCTAGAAGGCATCTGGGACGAAGTGAACGTGCATCTAAAAACCCAGGCTCATTCTATATCTGAGTTGGTTGAGCAACTTGGAGTTATGCGCTTCGGGCATCGCCCCGTAGTCGGCGATTCATTTTGCGGTTCGGGGCAGATCCCCTTCGAAGCTGCAAGGATTGGCTGCGAAGCCCGGGCGTCCGACCTAAATCCAATTGCATGCATGCTTACTTGGGGTAGCAAAGAAATTATAGGAGCTTCTCCCGATAAAATTGAAAGAATACGCGCCGCGTTGAAGCGCGTGGCAAATCTTGCAATTGCAGAGATCGAAAATCTGGGGATTGAACAGGACGCGAAGGGCAACAGAGCAAAGGCATATTTATACTGCCTTGAGGTTAAGTGCCCATACACCGGGTGGATGGTCCCGCTTTCTCCTTCTTGGGTTATTTCAAAAAAGAGAAATGTGATCGCACGTCTGGTGCCAAACTTTAATAAGAAGTATTACGATATTGAGGTTGTAGCGAATGCATCGCAAGACGAAATGCACGATGCGAACCTTGGCAGCTTGCGCGATAATCGCCTGTTTCATAAGGCGCTTAATGGGGAGCTCGGCCCGTCGATAAAAGAAATTCGCGGTGACAAAAAAGATGCAGACGGCAAGTCAACAAATTCGTTACGCCTTTGGAAAAAAGAGGATGTCTCCCCGAAGGCTGACGATATATTTCAAGAACGCCTCTATGCAATACACTGGATGGATGGCAGCGATCTAAAAAAGGGTAAAGCGAACCCGAGAACTTGGTTTTCTGCTCCAACTCAGCATGACTTGGATATTGAAAAATCAATCAAAGAACTGGTTCAATCAAAAATCTCCTCGTGGCAGGAGGCTGGACTGATTCCGGATATGGCGATTGAAACGGGCAAAGAGACTGCGCGCCTCATGAGGGAAAGGGGATGGACCCATTGGCATCATGTCTTTTCTCCACGTCACCTGCTGATGAATGCAATTCTCAGAACAAATTTTCCTTCTGAATTTGAAGGAATTATGTCTGTTATATTTTGCCGGGTTCTTAACGTGCAGTCGAAAATGTCTCGATGGTCATCGGCAGTTGGTCATGAGCTTGCACTAGATGTATTTTACAATCAGGCCCTCAATACATTTTATAACTATGGGTGCAGAGCATCTTATTCAGCTTTAAGAGATTTCGCTGATTTCAATATGGCACGATCCGCACAGCTACACGGGACACTGGAAGTGTCATCGCTAGATGGAAAAGAGGTTAGCCACTCTGCAGATGTGTGGATTACTGATCCGCCCTATGCAGACGCAGTTAGCTACGATGAGATTACCGAGTTTTTCATCGCATGGCTAAAAAATAATCCGCCGGAGCAGTTTTGCCATTGGATTTGGGATTCACGTCGAACGCTAGCGGTGAAGGGCGAGGGCCAGAATTTCAAATCTGCTATGATCGACGTATACAAGAATTTGGCGCAAAATATGCCCGATAACGGTCTACAGATTGTCCATTTCACGCATCAGGATGCGAAGACTTGGTCCGACATGGCTCAAATTTTCTGGGGGGCAGGACTTAAGGTCGTGCAAGACTGGTATGTTTCGACCGAGAACATGACTGATCTAAAAAAGGGCGGTTACGTTCAAGGGACTCATATAATTGTGCTTCGGAAACGCGGAGGCGACAGGTCGGGCTACACGGATGAGATTGTCCATGAGATTCGGGACGAAGTGGAACGCCAAATCAGGGACATGATCGGGCTCAACGACCAGATGGACGCGGCGCGGGGGGAGAATATCTTCAACGATGCGGACCTTCAAATGGCTGGTTACGCAGCTGCTCTCCGGGTCCTGACTTCATATACGAAGATTGACGGGGCTGACATGGCCCGCGAGGCCCTGCGCCCCCGCACGAAGGGAGAGAAAACCCTCGTCGACGAGCTAACCGAATTCGCGGTCCAGACCGCCAATGAGTTCCTGGTCCCGGACGGGCTCGAGCGCGAGCTGTGGCTTGAGCTCAATGGGGCCGAGCGGTTCTACCTCAAGATGATGGACATTGAGGAGGCAGGCGAGGCGAAGCTCGACCAGTTCCAGAACTTTGCCAAGGCGTTCCGGGTCGGGGACTATGACGAGCTTATGGCATCCAAAGCTCCGAACAATGCGAAGCTTAAGGCCGCCAAGGGTCTCGGCCGCAGCGCCATGGCCGAGGGCGTTCAGTTCGGCCGGAACAGCATCGTCCGGCTCGCGCTGCGTGCAATCTGGCGCGTCGGCAAGGAGGACGATGTGGAAGACGTGCTGGACGAGCTACGCGACCTGATCCCAGACTATCTGCGAAAGCGGGACACGTTGCGCCAGATCGTAAACTATGTGGCTACTAAGCGTGAGCACACGGAACCCGCCGAGGCGAGCGCGGCGCGGATACTTAGCATTGCGATCCAGACGGAGCGGATCTGATGAAGGGCCCGCGTCGTGCCTGACCTGATCTCCCGCTTTTCCTCGCGCAATCACCGCCTCTCCCACGTCTTCTTGAAGGACCGGCTGAGGGGGGCTGAGACCTATGACCGGATCGCTGGGTATTTCCGCTCCTCTATCTTCGACCTGATTCACGAGGAGATCAGCACAATCGGTCGGGTCCGGATCGTCTGCAACGCGGACCTGGACCCGCGTGACCTGACGGCGGCCACGCTCAGTCAAAAGGCGCGCGACCAGGCGCAGGTCGAGCGGTGGCACGAGCAAGGGGACGAGGTCGACGCACTCTTGGAGCGGCCCCGCTGGCGGCGCTTGCACGAGCTATTGACCGCCGGGAACGTAGAGATCCGGGTCGTCTCACGCGATAACGCCCCATTCCTGCATGGAAAGGCGGGGGTAATAACCCGCCCCGACGGGACCACCTCTAGCTTCATTGGGTCCATCAATGAGACCGCGAACGGCTGGGCGCAATCCTACGAAATGATCTGGGAGGACCCGTCCTCAGAGGCGGCCACTTGGGTCCGGTCCGAATTCGACTGGCTCTGGAAGAAGGGGGTGCCACTTTCCCAGGCTGTGATCGACGAGATTGGCCGGACAGCCAAGAAGATAGAAGTTCAGGTGGAGGAGATGCAGTCCGACCCGGTCGGGCTAGCGAAATCCGTCACCGTCGAGAGCCCGCTCGTGCGCCGCGGAGAGGGACTTGCCCCGTGGCAGAAGGCTTTCGTGAAGATCTTCGTCGAGCACGACCAGAAATACGGGGCGGCCCGTCTCCTGCTCGCCGATGAAGTCGGGGTCGGAAAGACCCTATCAATGGCCGCAACCGGCGCGCTCTCGGTCCTGATGGGGCATGGGCCATTCCTGATCCTCTGCCCGGCCACCCTGACCCTTCAATGGCAGATGGAGCTCTGGGACAAGCTGGGACTCCCCTCCTGTGTCTGGGCGCGCGCGCCTCAGAAAGGTTGGTTGGACCATCGTGGCCACCTCTACCGGTCACGGGATCCTGAGGATGTGCTGCGCTGCCCGGCGCAAATAGGGATAGTCTCAACCGGCCTCCTTGTAAGGGGCGGCCCGGAGGCGCAGGCACTTTTGCGCGGGACCTACGGAATGATCGCGCTCGACGAGGGGCACAAGGCCCGAGTCAAGCGTGGGATCGGGATGGAGGAGCCGGAGCCGGGTAAGCTCTACCAGGCCATGGAGCGCCTCGCCGGGCGAACACGCCAACTGGTAATCGGGACTGCTACCCCGATCCAGACGCACCGGGAGGAGATCTGGGACCTTATGAAGCTGCTCGCCTACGGGCAGGATCATGTCCTCGGCCGGCCGAGCGCGTCTCGGTGGTGGGACTCAGAGCAGGCACTCGACCTGATTTCCGGCCGGACGGCCCTGCCGGATCCGGAAGCGGCCTGGCCCTGGCTCCGCTCACCACTCCCGCATGCCCGCGAGGCAGCCGTGTTCCGGGGGATACGAGAGGACCTGAAGGTCCGGGAGGATGAGTTTTTCACCGACCGCGGTCTCGCGGATCTGGACGATTTCACGCGCGAGGACTTGACCGAGGTGATTGATAGGGGGGAGATCGCCCGGAAACTGTCGTTCATGCGCTACCACAACCCGCTTGGCCGCCACGTCGTCCTCCGCCGCCGTAAGACGCTTGAGGAAGCAGGACTGATGGACCGGATCGCGGTGAACATCCACCCACGCCCTGGCACCACCCCAGCGGTGTTCGAGCGTAGCGCGGTTCGCACCCCGCATTTCTATGACCGTGCTTACGAGGAGGTCCAACTTTTCACAAAGGCAATGAAGGCGCGTCAGGCTGGAACCGGGTTTCTCGGAAACCTGATGATGCAGCGGATATGCTCCTCCGTCGCGTCCGGAATAGCCACCGCCACAAAGATGCTCGAGCGCCGCCGCGAAGGAATTATGGCCGAGGAGGCTGAAGATCCGGACCTTCTCGAGGCGATCGAGGAAATGGGGGCAGAGGCCTATGCTGCCGCCGTGGATGTGGAGGCGATCCATCTGGAACGGGTTTTGGAGATTCTGTCTTCGGCCAAGCAGGAAGACCCGAAGGGGCGGGCGGTCCTGCACTATCTCGACCAGGAGGGGTGGATCGCGCTCGGCTGCATCATTTTTTCTCAGTATTATGACACGGCTCGCTGGGTAGGCGAGTTAATCAGCGCGACACACCCAACCGAGCCGGTCGCGGTATATGCCGGGGTCGGAAAGTCAGGTATTTTGCTCGGCAGCGAGTGGCGGTCGATCGACCGCGAGGACATCAAACGGGGGGTCAAGGAGCGGAAGCTTCGGGTCGTCTGCGCGACTGACGCCGCTTGTGAGGGTTTGAACCTTCAGACCTTGGGCACTCTAATCAATGTCGACTTGCCATGGAATCCGTCTCGTCTGGAACAGCGGATCGGTCGAATCAAACGGTACGGCCAGCAGCGCCGCGAGGTGGATATGGCGAACCTGGTCTATGCGGGCACTATCGATGAACGGGTTTACCAACGTCTCTCTGAGCGAATGCAGGACCGATACGACATACTTGGCTCGCTGCCGGACACCATCGAAGACGATTGGATCGAAGATATTGAGCGCCTCGAGGAGGAGCTGAAATCTTTCACCAAACCGGAAAGTCCGTCTGATGTTTTCAGCTTGCGATACGGTGATTTTCTCGAAGTTGGCGATGGCGACGCCGACTGGGAGCTTTGGACCAAAGTAGTTTCGCGCAGGGATATAGAGACTTTGCTTGAACGACCGTGGAGCGCTGGCCGGTGAACGGCCATGCATTCCGGAATTTTGATCATTGCGTCTGAGCGGCCAAGCGACTGGGGGAAATTGTGACCGAATCTGACGTGCGTGGCTCTCATGCTCCAGCGATGGAAATTAAGTCTAGCGGGTTAGTTCATTCGGCGGAAAGCGACATTCTACGCCTGCAGCAAATCTTGCGTGAGGGATATGCTTCCGGATTCACGATCTTCAAGGAACTCCTTCAAAATGCCGAGGATGCCGGCGCGCGCCGGATGGTGGTTGCCGGTCACAACGGTTTCGTTGACGCAACCAATCCGCTGCTTCGAACTCCGGGGCTTATTGTTGCAAATGATGGTCCTGTGCTTGCACGGCACATGGACGCAATCACTCGCGCAAGTGGCGGTAGTAAAGCGGATGAGCGATCAGCAGTGGGGCGTTTCGGTCTTGGCCAGAAATCAGTGTATCACCTTTGCGATGCGTTCATTGCGCTAGGCCAGTTAGAAGACCTAGAAGGCCGGCCGCAAACGTTGATCATGAACCCTTGGGAACAGGTTAGCGAAGCCAATGCCGCTCAGCGCGATTGGCCTAAACTGGCCCCTCCCGAAGCAGCGATGCTACTCGAAAAAGCTGCGACGCTCGGCATGGACCGAGGGATGGTGCTGTTCCTCCCGCTTCGCACTGAGGACTTGCGGCCTGGGCCAAACCTTTGCCTGTCGGATACCAATTGGCGGCCGGACATTGCCATCGCAGATATCCTCGACGGTGAGGAACTGGCCGCGACTTTGTGCTGTCTACGCAACCTGGAGAGCGTAGAAATCATCCCGATCGCGGGTGAAGCGCGCAGAATCTCGATGCGCAGCGGTGCCCGGCGCCTGTCCGGCCCGGGTCTGGACAGCGGAGAACCTGAAATCGGTGGCAGCGTCGATGGCGCGGGTTTTGAGGTGTCGTTTAGTGGTCGCCAGAGATGGGCCCGCGATGGTCTCGCTGCCCAGCTTCTGGCGGACAATGGATGGGACAAGGTCTTCGATATCCATGGCAAGCTCATTCCGCCCAAAGCTAATCCGCATGGTGCTGTGATTGTTTGTCGTTCTGCAGCGCCGGAAGCGCAGGGCCGGTTGCGATTACGTCATGCTGTATACCTGCCTCTGGGTAAGCCTCTTTTTGCAGAACCGCTTGAACGCGGTGCGTACAATATCGACCTGTTGGTCCATGGGTATTTTTTCGTTTCGAGCGATCGTCGCAAGCTGCGCGACGATGACCATATTGAAACCCGGTGGAACAGGGCACTACGCCGCGAGGCGTCGCTGCCTCTGCTGATCGATGCGATTGCAAATGCGTTGCCCGACTTGCCAGGTGATCCCGAGCGCCATGTCCTGATCCGTACATTGCGCCGCACCTCTTGGTGGGATGAACACCGCGCTGAAGCTTGTCAGGGAAAGGCGCTTGCTCGGTGCTGGCCTGGCAATAAGACCGAAGGATGGCGGGTTTGCACCGCTGCGTCGCTACGGCCCGTCTTGCGAGGCGATGCAACATCTCTGCCGCGGCTGAAAGCCGCCTTTCCCGCATTCGAAGATTGGTGCCGTGAGAACGAGATTGTCTTGGCCTTTGGCACCGTATTGGCCGACGCTGATCCCCGCTGGCCGGATGAGCAGCTTGCTGATTTGGTTCGCCTTGCAGGCCCGGCTGCGTTCCAAAAAGGGCAGGTGGCCGATACGCTGGCGTCCGTGCTGGATAGCGCGCAGCCCGGCGAGGCGGCACGGGAAGCATTGGCCGAAATCTGCCGCAGCGCGATGGGAACGGTCGATCAAAATCTTGCTGCCGCCGACAAGCTCAAGCCGTTGGTCCGCCGTCTGCCGCAGGATCGCCTGTTTGTGCTTCCACCAAGTGTAGAGAATCGTGAGATTATAAGGGCGTTAGCTGCAGCTGGCAGCAGCATACCGGTCAAAGCGGCGTGGGCAGAACCGGGCGTGGCCGTTGCTCGGCAGTTAGGGCTCAACCAGACAGTTGAGCTATTGTCGGCAGCTGAGCCTTTTTTGTCCTCGCGCGGGACTGTGGCGCAGGAAGCTTCGACGCTTGTGTCGTATCTGTTGCGAAACGGCCCCTCGCTAGACGAATTGGCTGCGGATCGCCGAGGTGGCGAACTCCAGGTTGTCCCTGCGCGCATGATGCAATCGGAGGAGGAGGTACGGCTTTCTCTCGCTGCGATTGCGGGGTTGAAGCGGAGAGGCTTGCTGTTTGATGCAGCGCCGAACAGGGAGTTGGTTGTTCTTGCGGGTGCTGTCGCGTCGCCGACCATTTATCGAGTTGGGTTGAAAGACGGCGGCTTAGGGGATTTGGCATCGGCTAGAAAGACCGACTGCCTCCTCAAGGTATTGCGCCAGGCTGAGCAATTTGGGGATCCCGGGAGGTGTGGCGAGCTTGCAGAACTGCTTGGAGCTGAGGCTCCCCGCGAGGAATTGCGTGGACTTGTTGCTCGTGATCAAGCGCTGCCACCCTTTGTCGATCTGATAGAGCTGGATGAGCTCGGGGGAACACTTGACGACCTGGTCCTAGGCCTATTGGAAAACAGGAAAGATCGTCTCGTTGCCTCGGCCACGACGGCTGAATTGAAAAAGGCGCTGCGGGACCGCATCGGGCTGCGTCGGATCAATCTTACCGAACTGGGCGGCTGGCTTCGTGATGCCCAGAAAGCCAACACCCTGCCACCGATAAACGATGCTATGGCTATGGCATTGTTGAAGTCTGGCATTGATGATGACATTTTGGAAATTCTGCCACTGCATCGATCCTACCAGCACGAGGGCCTGCTTTCAGCCACTGAACTGTTCAGAGGTCGCCCCTCAGATGTCGCTCCGGCGCTATTACCATTTACCCGCCTGGTCGAGCTTTGGGGTGATCCGCTGGCCTCGGGGGTTCAGAATAGACTTATCGCTCGCTGGGGACCTGAGGCGGCGATCCGGACAGCGCTGTCCGCGCCAAGCCCCGACCGATTTACCCCGGAGATTGCGGCGGCGCTCGCAGAGTTAAAGTGCTTGCCTGAGGATTTGCCTGAGGACGTCGTAGTCATGTTGCGCCACACCGCCTGGATCGCAGCGGATGCGATTGCTTGGGCGCCGATCAAGGTTCTCGACCTCCCTCTCGATGCTGAACATGCGCTCGCGGAGCTCATTGTCGATCACAACGGAATGCTATTTGCAAGCGCACTTCCGAGCTCATTACGTGACGATAAAGTGGAGCGGCACCTCGAGCAGCTGCGGCCCAGTCGGTCAGCTTCCTTTCTCATGGCTGCACGCCTTGCTGCAGATCACGGTGCAACCGGTTTTTGCGTCAACGTCGCAGAGACCCTTGATGAGTTGGCAAAGCTAGCAGGCTTGCGAGCCGAGCTTAATGCAGAAGTATGGTCGTTGATCTCTGCCGCTATGCGCGACGGTGTGGCAGACGAGGTCATCGTGGAGATGGCTGAAGTTCTGAACACACCATCGCTTGCCAACATTGTTTCTCAAATGAACGCAATGGCCGGTTTGTGTGAGCTTGGGAGGAATGCGGAAGCAGCGCGGCGGCTTTATCGCTCAGCGTTCGACCGGAATATTTCTACGTTAACTTCTGCGTCTGGCTATCTTCCGCAGGATCTCCTGCTTCCGACCGAAGCGGGAGGTTTCGGCAGAGCCGACCGCATCGCTCTGGCGGCATCTGGGATTGAGCCTGCTGCAGTTTTCGCGAGTGATTACGCCGCCAAACTTGAGTTGCCCGCAGATCAGCTCACTGAGCGTGCCTCAGCAAAGACAGCAGCCAAAGCAGACTTGATTGAGAGTATCGAACTCGCCTTCACCCCTCTTAGCCAGCTCGATGTGCGCGATGGCATCCTGCTCGCTCTGGCCATGCTTGGCCGAGATGAAAGGTTCCAGTCTCTCGCAGTCAAGTGGGAAGGTCAGCGATCATTCCACCGAATTTGCGACGATCTCGATGGATTGGCTGACGAACATCGTGGTTTGACGAACGCGAATTTAGACCGGCTTTCTGAGCTGCGGTTCGAAGTGGAGCTACCGAAACACGGGCTGGCTTCGGTCCGATCAGCAGCTGGAACGGACTGCACCGTTCCATTGTCTGGGAAAGAGGAAGCGCTGCTTCTCGACTGCATACAAAGAGGAATTGAGCGCGACGAAGATGGCTATCGACACGTCTATGACCTTGTGATCGGGCCGGTATCACCATCCGATGAAGCCGAGGCGCGGTTGCTGTTGGATCAGTTCGTGACAAAACTGGCTCCGGCTCTGATGTTAGGCTTCGATCGTCAAAAAGCGGCACTGTCGGAGCTCTTGGCCAGCTATTTCAAAAGCGACCAGCGCACACTCGCAGACACCTGTGAAGAATTGCGGGAAGTGCTCCATGATCGTCTAGCGGGCATCAAGACGGGGCCCGTAATGCGCTCGGCATTGAACGATTATCATCGCGACGCACCTCGTGACCGGGACAGAGCTCGGCAGGCACTTTGGGCCGTCGCCCAGTCGGACAAGGGGTCCAAGGAACTTCTCGAAGCGACCCGCCAGAAGATCGACGAGATGGGTTATGCGCCGCATCGCGTCGTTTTTGAGTTGTACCAGAATGCCGTCGACGCGCAGGCGCAATGGCACGGTAGCGGGCGCTTTCGGGTTGAAGCCGTCCACGATCACGAAGATGTAATCATCGCCTTACGGGTGATCCATTGGGGCCGGCCCGTCAATCAACCTGGGCCGGATCCGCGCAAGGCGGAAGACGAGGGTCATCGGCGCGACCTTTCAAACATGCTCGCCATCAATCACTCTGCCAAGGATGGAGACCGAGTAACCGGCCGGTTCGGTTTAGGTTTCAAGACCGTTCATATGCTTGCCGACGAGGTTAGGCTTGCCAGCGGCGGCATAACTATCCGCATCTTGGGCGGTATGATCCCTGCAGATTGGGCAGAAGGAAGTAGGGCGGTCGCCTCGTTTCATGACAGGGGGCGCAAAGCAACTCTAATCGATCTTCGAGTGACACCGGGTCGATCAGAAGACGCGCTCCAAGCTTGGAGCGCGTTTCGGGATGCGGCGCCGTTCTTGGCTGCCCTCGGCCGCGATGCATCTATCGAGCTTGCCGGCCCAGAAGGCGAGGTGGTGTTCAAGCATGTAGAGCACCCCCTGACTGATGGTATCAGTTGGCTGACCATCGATGGCACGCGTCATGTTTTGCGGATTGATCTCGGTAACGATTTTCGCCTCTTTCTGCCCTTCGGGCGTAACGGCCCTCATTCCTTTCCGGGTGATGTGCCTCAATTCTGGCACCTTGTGCCGCTCGTTGGTGAACGTCGCCGGGGAGGATGGCTGCTGGAGGGGCAATTCCCGGTCGATCCCGGCCGCACCCAACTCTCGGGTACGGCGGACGAAAAAGACAGCCGATTTGCGAGGCTTGGGCTTTCGCTGGGGCCGCGGCTCATTGGCTTTTACGATTATTGCCTCGCTGAATGGCCGAGCTTCGCGCGAGCAACTGGCTTGGCTCCCGAAGGGCGAGAGGATTTCTGGCGGAAGCTCGGTCAGATCTTTGCACAAGATCTCGCGAGCCTAGGCCCCGAACAATCACTGCACAGGTCAGGTCAGGGGCTAGCACGACTTTGGGCTGAACGCCCATTGGTGCCCTTGGCATTTGGGGGCGCGGCAAGTGCGGCTGATGTGAAATGGCGTCTGTCGGGTGCGCTTGCCAATCGTGACGCTCAAATCGCGATCTCGAACCTGCTCGCCGACGGCGACTTCGAAAATGCAGTTGTCACAGAGGAAACTGGGCAGCTGTTGAGATCTTTGGGGCTAGCCTCCGGGCAACGATTGGATGCCGTCAGTTTGGCCGAAGCGCTTGTTGGGGAAGAAGGCATAGGCAGCCAGCTGGCAGAACGTATTTCCTGTCTTCGCGACGAAGCCGTGGCATTGGCGATGACAGGCGAAGAGGATGCGGAGTTCCGTAAGTTCCTGCGCGAGCGCCTCTGGCTTGCCGAAGATGGGAGTTGGCAGCCCATCCGGCAGCTGGCGTTCCCACAGGGCAACAGCGATGAATTGAACAGGGCGGCCTTTGCTCCTCCTTCGGGGCGTCTGGCATTGGATTACGAAGGCGCTGGCTTCGAGCTTGCCGCTTTTGCGCGTGAACAGGCTGGCCATACTCCGAATGTCTGGGAGAAATGGGCTGAGGGTGCCGGTGAAAGTACATCGCGGCAGCACGCCCTCATCCGGTTTCTAGTCGGTGCAGATGATCGAACTGTCGCTATCTTGGCGAGCGCGGCAAAGTGGCTCCCAAATGTCAACGAACTGGCGAACTCCCCGTTGCTCGCCGGGTTGACGCAGGGTGAGAGAAACAGTTTGCTTGCCAAACTCGGGTTTTCATTTGGTCTGTCACCAATAATGCCCGACCCTATCAGCGCATGGCAGCCGGATGCCGAGCATGCGCTTCGCGGGATCGCAGAGTGGTGGCGGGATAATCGTAGCGACCTGCACGAAGCCTATGACCGTGCCGTGTATCCCGATGACTTTTCTGTGGCGGCGCTGGCTGACAACGACAAAGGTGCGTGGTTTACGATGCTCTCCCTAGCATCATTCCAGACGCTCGGACGGATCAAACCAGCTCAGTCTCGGCAGTTTGTTGCCATGGCGATCGAAAACCACTGGTGGTATGACCTCGCTACGATCGACCCTTATGATGAGCAGCTGAAGCCTTTCGTCGACCGCCTCAGGGCTTGGAGCGATCCTGATGCGGATGAAACCTACCTGATGTGGCGTCGATGCCTTCCTGATCTGTGCATGATTGCCCGGCATCTTGAGAGCTACCAGAGATTGTTTCGTAAATTGCCGGCGGTGGTTGCCCAGGAGGGAGATGTCAGCCTTCGCGGACACTTGCGACCTGCCTTCTCCCACGTTGCCTCGCGGATGGGAATCGAGGCGGCCCCTCTAGCAAAATCGCTTGGTATTGGCGCGAACTGGCTCGTGCGCGAACTCGGCCGCAAAGGCATCTATTCGCAGGCTCAATCCGAACAGATCATGCCTTATGGATGGAGCACGGCAGAACGTGTCCGTCGCCTCGCTTACACGCTGGGCATGGGGCAGTTTGAGCGTGGCATCGACGAAGGTCGCGCGCTGCATGATGCGGTCGAGCGGTACATAGGCGCTGCCGCTCAGTTCGACGGTGATGGCGATTTGCCATTGCACGTCATCACACTTGCCAAACACCGCGACGAGCTTGCGTCGATCCTGCACGATGCAGATGTCAACGAATGGCCGGACAATAATTGGGACGATGCAGAAGATGACGATGCCTGAAGCACTAGCCGTCGATGCAAGAGTTAATCACCCACGCCACGGTGTGGGCCAGGTGATCGCTGATGCTGGAGAATTCGTCGTTGTTCGCTTTGGCGCTACGATCCAGCAGGTCCTGCGCAACGAACTTACATTGGCTCGTTCGTTAGTTTTAGCTCTTTCGACCGGAACCTTCGACGATAGCGCTGAAACATTGATGCGCGCCAGCGCCATGGCGATCCGGTCGGTGAACGACCAGTGGGGCGTTTTTTCTCGATCACGCGTCCAGCTGCTCCCTCATCAATTGTGGGTCTGCCACAAGGTCAATCGTACCTTCCCTTTCCGATGGTTGGTGGCTGACGACGTGGGATTGGGAAAGACGATCGAAGCAGGTCTGGTACTCATGCCACTGGTTGCGCGTGCCCAAATCCGTCGCTTGTTGGTGCTGGCCCCAGCTAAACTCGTGCCTCAATGGCAGAAACGCATGCGCCAGATGTTTGATATCCGCCTGCAGGTCTATGATCGCTCCGTCGATACGCCCACCGTGGACTTCTGGGATACGGCAAATATGGTGGTAGCCTCAGTCCACACACTTCGTCGGGAAGTCGCGGACGAACGGTCTGAAGGAAGCCGCTTCCTAGGAGCGGATCCTTGGGATGCGGTCGTAGTGGACGAAGCGCATCATTTGCATGCTGATGAACGGACCGGTGAGACTCTATCTTTCCAACTCCTGCGGGCCATGGAGGAGCGACAGAAAATTCGCTCACTCCTCCTTTTTACCGGTACGCCTCATCGAGGCAAAGACTTCGGTTTTCTCTCGCTTTTGAGCCTTATCGATCCGGATCAGTTCGGGCCAGAATACGACATTGACGAGCAGATGGCGAAGCTTCCGGATGTAATGATCCGAAACAACAAGGCCACCGTCACCGACCTGAAGGGAAACCGGCTTTTTACGCCGGTCACAGTCGAAACAAGAGAGTATGCCTTCAGTCCAGAAGAGAGCGCATTCTACGAAACGTTGAGTGCCTTCATCATCGATGGGCGAGCATATGCATCAACCCTCGATGGTCGAGCGCAGTCGGCACGAATGCTTTTGCTCATTGCGCTTCAGAAGCTTGCTGCCAGTTCGATCGCCGCAATTCGCAGCGCTTTGACCAAACGCCGCGCCAAGCTAGCAGATGTGGCCGAACAGGCGCGAGCCCCCTCGGTGACCCTAACTGAGGTCGATGACGACGAGACGCTTGATGACCGAGCTAGGGCCGACGAAGAGGCATGGAGCAAAATGCTCGCCGAGCTGATGGAGGGCGAGATTGCCCGGTTGGACGAGCTGCTTGAGTTGGCTGAACCCATTCAAAAGGAGCGGAAGATTGAGCGACTGGTCGACCTGATTGAGAGCGATTTGCCAGCTGGCGAGCCAGTGCTGCTTTTCACCGAATACAAGGCAACCCAAGCGCTCGTCGTTGATGCCCTGCATGCTCGATTTGGTCACGGTTGCTGCGGCTTCATCAATGGTGATGAACGCTTGGACGAAGTCACCAAGGTGGACGGTTCGCGGGGGCCGAGGAGCTGGTCGCGTGACGCCGCTGCAGAAGCCTTCAACCAAGGCACGATTCGCTTTCTTGTTTCAACCGAAGCGGCGGGCGAAGGGATCGACCTTCAGGAACGCTGTGCGACGCTCATTCATGTCGACATGCCATGGAATCCCATGCGGCTCCATCAACGCGTCGGTCGGCTGTCGCGCTATGGTCAGACAAGACCGGTTCAGGTGTTCATTCTAAGGAACCCAGACACAGTGGAGGCCCGTATTTGGGACCTTTTGAACGCCAAGCTTGAACGAATTCAGCGCACTTTGGACGGGGCAATGGATGAAAGAGAAGACATCAGCCAGCTCGTCATCGGCATGACAGGTCCAAGCGCTTTTGAGAAAATTTTTGCGGCTGGCCAGACCCAGCCGCGAGAAAGCCTCGATCAATGGTTCAACCGTGAAGCTGCGACGATTGGTGGAGAGGACTTGGTCGATAAGGTCAAGACAATGCTTGGAAGTGTTACTCGCTTCGACTTTGCTCAAGTTGGAAGAAATCTTCCGCAGGTTGATCTGCCGGATCTTGAACGATTTTTCTCGATGATGATGGAATCGAAGGGGCGGCGCGTATTCCGAAGGGACGATGGATTTGACGTTCTGACGCCTGAAAAATGGGCCGATGAAGACTACGCCATGCAGGATCGGTACAAAGGGTTGTTGTTCGATCGAAATGCTCCCCTTGGCAACGGCGAAGGTCCAGTCCGTTTAGTCGGGGTAGGGCACACACTTTTCGATCGTGCGCTGAAAGAAGCTGAAGGTCTGCAATCAGCTCTGGCGACCTGCACGCGATTACCCGCTCCCTTGCTTATCGCCTCGGTTGAGGATCAGGTCACTGGCCAAGACCACTCGGTTACCCGAATCGTCCTTGGAGCTTGGCGTGATGACGCAGCTGAAGTTCACATTCTTCGGGACTGGGAAGTACTTCAGATGTTGAACGGGCTAGGTCGTTCGGACAGTCTGAAGCTGCCGGAAATCGACATCTTGGACATGCAGGCGTTAGAAGTGGATCTTCTTAACGCGATGTCACAGAGCCTACCGACTGTGGCTGACATGATGACACGGCCAGGCATCCGTAGCGAGATGATGCTTATGCCGGATCAAAATGCCAGTACGTAACAGCATTGGCTGAGTCATGAGGGAAGGTTGCGCTTCTCATTGTGGAGCATGTTTTTCTAGCACCGATCCTCGTTTCTGCTATGTTCCCAGGAGCAGCGAGATGAATGCTATGATGACAAAGTTCGATATCGAAGCTGAGAAGGCTCGCGAAACTCGCAAATGGGAGGGGCTGTCCGAGATCGATCAGGCAATCCGTGACAACCGGCTGATGGAGTATCGGGTCAAGAAATCTTGGGCTGATCCTTGGGGACGCAAGCTGACGATACTTGGCGTTTCCCTCATCGTTGCAGTGTTTGCTTTTTTGGCAGGCGCGTCATTCGGACTGTGGTGATCCGAAGATCACCACTGCTTTACATCATCCGCTGCCTCTGCACTTGCGCCCTTGGCGCCCTTGGTAACAGCGTCCAAGCGCGATCTCGATCCGCCTATCGTCTGGCGACCGCCAGCCTGAGCTCGCTGTACCTCATTTGGGATGGTAACTGTGTCCACCTGAGGGACCTCAGCTGGAACTCCCTGGCCAATCTGCGCGCGCCCACGCACGGAGCTTGGACCGGATATAGAAGGGCGAGAAACGGGCTGACCTGCGGATAAAACAAGGCGATCTTCAATCCCGTCGCGAAGTTGCTCGGCGTAGCTTCCGATGAATTTTCCCTGCAGTGCTTGGCCTTCCGAGCTGAGCTGGAAAGCGATGTCGTCGAACCGCGCGGTACCGTAGAAGTCGCGATTGCCTTCGATCTCGGCCAAGCCCCAGTCTCTATAGGCTTGTGATAGGTTCAGGTTGCCCGCTGCACTGTCGCCCTCGAAGAACGATGCTTGGCTTTCGAGACGATGTATCCATCCGGTGAAGGCCGCATGATGCTGGCCGGCGCGTAGCCGGGTTTAGGCGGCGATTGCGTCGGGGAGCGGCGCCCAGTTCCAAGGCAGCAACTGATCGAGCCGGGTGGCGGGGTGGTCCGCAATGCGGGCGAAGACATCGGCGAGCCAAGCCTGCGGATCGACATCGTTGAGCT
>OFDN01000572.1_pt1 | contig 28780 bp, 24 predicted proteins | sample 1520971 | NCBI WGS metagenome assembly OFDN01 (sample SAMEA94257418, study PRJEB24077) | hot springs metagenome | biome: Aquatic biome; feature: Geographical feature; material: Water | place: India | collected 2012-06-12 | depth 5 m | reverse complement strand
CGGCGCCGTTGGCGGCCGGGGCACCGGGCCGGGCCGGGCGGGCGGCGGCCTTGGCGGCCTGGGCGTTGGCTTCCTCCAGCTTGCGGGCGGCGGCGAAGGTCCCCGCGGCGAGGAGGAGGAAGGGAATCATGGGCAGGCCGGGCACCAATGCCATCAGGGCCAGCAGGCCGGAGAGCATGAGCAGCGCCTTCGGATACAGCGTGAGCTGCCGGCCGAGTTCCTTGCCGAGACTATCCTTGGAGGCGGCGCGGGTGACCAGCATGCCCGCGGCGAGCGAGGTGATGAGCGCCGGGATCTGCGACACCAGGCCGTCGCCGATGGACAGCAGCGTGTAGCGCTGCAACGCGTCGGTGAGGCTCATGTTCTTCTGGGCCATGCCGATGGCGAAGCCGCCGATGACGTTGATGAGCGTGATGAGCATCGCCGCGATGGCGTCGCCGCGCACGAACTTGCTCGCGCCGTCCATCGCCCCGTAGAACTCGGATTCCTGCTCCACCTTCCGGCGTCGCGCCCGGGCCTGTTCCTCGTTGATCATGCCGGCGGCGAGTTCGGCATCGATGGCCATCTGCTTGCCGGGCATGGCGTCCAAGGTGAAGCGCGCCGCGACTTCCGCGATGCGGCCGGCGCCCTTCGTGATCACCACGAAGTTGATCAGCGCGAGGATGAAGAACACCACGATGCCGACCACGTAGTTGCCGCGGACGACGAAGTTGCCGAAGGCCTCGATGATGTGGCCCGCATAGCCGTCGAGCAGGATCAGGCGGGTGGAGGCGACGTTCAGCGCGAGGCGGAACATCGTCGTGAACAGCAGCAGGGTGGGGAAGCCGTTGAACTCCGCCGCCTCCTGCACGTAGAGGATGATCAGCAGGATGAGCAGCGACATCGCGATGCTGAACGCCAGCGACAGGTCCAGGATGAACGTCGGGATCGGCATCACCAGCATCATCACCGTGGCGAACAGCCCGAGGATGAGCCACAGGTCACTCTGCTTGGCGTAGCCGGCGAGGCGTTTTTTGAGCGTTTCCATGCGGGGTCAGGCCTGGTTCTGCTCCGCGTAGTAGCGGAAGCGGTTGATGCGATAGACGTAGGCGAGGATCTCCGCGACGGCGGCGTAGAGCTGCGCCGGGATTTCCCCGCCCACCTTGCCGTATTTGAACATCATGCGGGCGAGCGGCTTGTTCTCGAGGATCGGCACCTGGTGCTGGCCGGCGACCTCGCGGATGCGCAGGGCGTTCAGCCGGGTGCCCTTGGCGACGATCCGGGGCGCCTTCATGGTCTTCCGGTCGTAGCGCAGCGCCACCGCGATGTGCGTCGGGTTCGTGACCACCACGTCGGCGTGCGCCACGTCCTGGAGCATCTGGCGCTGGGTCTTGGCCGGCCGCCGGCGGCGCATCTTCGCTTTCACGTGCGGGTTGCCCTCCATGCTCTTCATCTCCTCCTTGACCTCCTCCTTCGTCATCATGAGGTCTTTGGAGGTCTTCCAGAACTGGTAGGCATAATCCATCGCTGCGATGACCCCGAGCGAGAGGCTGATCGAGACCACGATGCGGAAGGCCGACTGCGAGAGGAACTCCGCGATCCGTGACACGTCCACCGCGGTGTAGAAGATGGGGTCGTTGATGATCTCGTTGACCCGCTGGTGCGAAAACATCCCGATCACGCCCAGCTTGCCGAGCGACAGGGCGGCCGGCACCAGCGAGCGGAACGAGAAGATGCGCTTGAAGCCCGCTGCCGGGTTGACCCGTTCCCAGTTCCACTCCAGCGCCTCGGAGGCGGTCTGGAAACGGCTCTGGACCGCGCCGGCGACCACGCCCGAGGTCAGCGCTGTGAGCACCACCGGGGCGACGCAGCCGGCAAAGACCAGCGCGCTCTTCGCCGCGTAGCCCTGCATGGCGTCGGGCGTGAGCGAGATCTCGCCGAGATGGCCGAGGACCGAAAGCTGGACGTTGGAAAGCTGCTCCCACAGCGCCCGGCCGGTGAACTGCAGCGCCATCATGGAGCCGACCAGCACCGCGACGGTCTGCACCTCCGAGCTGCGCGCGAACTGCCCGTGCTTGACCGCCTCGTCCAGCTTCCGCTGCGTTGGCAGCTCCGTCTTTTCTCCGTTTTGTTCGCTCATGGCGGCCGGGATTCGGGGTTCAGCCGGGGGCGAGGAACCGCACGACGCGCACCAGGTCGTCCGGCAGGCGGCGGAGGTGGTTGGCCAGGTGCTGGCCCATCAGCGTGCAGGTCATGCCCAGGCTGAACAGGCCCACCAGCGTGCGTATCGCGAAGCTCTCCTGGAAGACGTTCATCTGCGGCACCGCCCGGCCCAGGATCGCGAAGATCATCGTGATCAGGAACGACACCGCCATCAGCGGCGCCGCGATCTGGAGCGCGATCACGAACAGCCGGCTCGTCTGCGCCACCACGTCGCGCAGCAGCTCCACCCGCAGCGTGGCCCCGCCGATCGGCACCAGCCCGTAGCTGTGCCGGAACGCGTGCAGCACCCAGTGGTGCAGGTCCAGCGTCAGGAAGATCACCGTCGCCAGCCAGAACAGGATGATGCCCGGCAGTGGCGTGCTGTTCGGCCCCAGCGGGTTGAACGCCGTCGAGAGGCTCAGGCCGATGTCGTTGGCGATGATGCCGCCGGCCAGCTCCGCCGCGTAGAAGACCAGCCGGCACAGCCCGCCCAGCAGGAAGCCCACGCTCGCCTCCACCAGGAACAGCCGGGCAAAGCCGATCACGTCCGCCGGCTGCGCGCCCAGCGGCGGCACGAGCGGCGCGACGAGGAACGCCCCGATCGCCGCCAGCGCCACCCGGAGCGGCACGGGCACGTTGAGCACGCTGAACACCGGCATGGCGGCCAGCAGCGCGCTCAGGCGCACGAACACAAACAGCCAGGCGATGAAGGTTTCGGCGATCATGGCGCGGTCATTGGACCATCTGCGGGATCTTCTGGAACATGGCCGTGGTGAATTCCATCGTCGTCCGCAGCAGCCACGGCAGGGACACGATGATCAGCGCCGCGATGGCCACGAGCTTCGGCACAAAGCTCAGCGTCTGTTCCTGGATGGACGACACCGCCTGGAACAGGCTGATGGCCAGGCCGACGACCATGGCCGTCACCAGCACCGGCGCGGCCAGGGCGGTCGCCTGCATGATCATGGCCTTGATGATTTCGATGGCGAATTCCGGGGTCATGGGAGGGAAGGGGGTTCAGGGATTGGGGGTCAGCCGCCGAAGCTCTGGATCAGGGACCGCACCACCAGGTCCCAGCCGTCCACGAGCACGAAGAGCAGGATCTTCAGCGGCAGCGCCACCGTCGCCGGCGGCATCATCATCATGCCCATGCTCATCAGCACCGTGGCCACCACGAGGTCGATCAGCACCAGCGGCACGAAGATCAGGAAGCCCATCTGGAACGCCGTCCGCAGCTCGCTGATGATGAAGGCCGGGATCACCACCCGCAGCGGCAGGGTCGCCGGGTCCGCCGGCCCGGAGCCCGACAGCTCGACGAACAGCTCCACGTCGCGTGGCCGCGTCTGCTTCAGCATGAACGTCCGGATCGGCGCGCTCGCGGCCTCCAGCGCCTCCGTGCTCGTGATCTGCTTCGCCGCGTAGGGCTGCAGCGCGTCGCGGTCGATCTTCGCCCACACCGGCTGCATGATGAAGTAGGTCAGGAACAGCGACAGGCCCACGAGGATCTGGTTCGCCGGCGTGCCCTGGAGCGACAGCGCGGAACGCACGAACGACAGCACGATCACGATTCGCGTGAAGCTCGTCATCAGCAGCACAATGGACGGCGCCAGCGACAGCAGCGTGATCGTGAACAGGATCTTGATTGCCACGTCCACGTCCTGCGGCTGCTGGGCGGCCTCCACGCCGAGGTTCAGGCGGAAGGGCACCAGCCCGCCGGGGGCCTGCGCCGCCACTGGCAGCGCGACGAGCAGCAGCAGCGGCAACAGCCACCGCAGCCACCGGGAAAGAGGGGAAAGGCGCATGGGGAAGGGCGGTTGGGGGTTCACCGGCGGCCGAGGACCTGCATCAGGGCGTCCGAAAACGACACTGGCGCCGTGCCCGGCGTCGTCGCCGCCGCGTCCCCGGTCGCATCCGGCAGCTGCGTCAGCAGGCTGATGCCCTGGGGCGATGCCGCCACCAGCAGCCGCTGGTGCTCGTAGCCCACCACGTAGAGCGCCTGACGCTGCCCCAGCGACCGGACTTCCAGGACATTCAGCCGGGCGCCGCCCTTGGCGTTGAGCGCGCGCTGCTGCTGCCGGAAAAACCACTGCACGCCCCAGAGCCCCGCCAGCACCAATGCCAGCGCGCCCAGCATGCGGATGAACGGCCCCAGCAACGACGGCGTTGCGGGCGCCGTCAGCGCCGCGGGAACGGCATTGGTCGCGCCCGCCGCCGTGGCGGCATCGGCCCCGGCTGCCACCCAGGCACAGGTTAACCCGGCGGCCAGCATCCACCCAAGGCGTTGGCGGCCGGTTCCCGGCAGAATTGTCCCTTCGAAGCACATGGCAACCCAGTCAAGCAACGGATGTGCCACGGGGAAAAGACCTTGATTTGCTGGGGTTTTGGCGACGACGGCTTCGTGGCGGCAGTTTTTGCCGGGCCGGAACCGCGCCCGCGTCCTGAGGCAAAGCCACCGCCCGCCGCGTAGCGCCGACCTCCGGTCGGCCGTGCCGCCAGCGTCCCGCTGGCTTCCTGCCGTGGCCCCCAATCTCGCCGCCGCCCGTGCCGCTCCCCAACCGGCAGCGCCCCGTTCCGTTCCGACGAAGTGAGGTTTCGTGTAAAACAAAATGATTGTTGACGGACTTTTTGAAAAAGTAAGAATTTGTTCATGTCCGCAACTTCCAAAGCCGACTCCGTCTGGTTCACCACCAAGGGACAGGTCGTCATCCCCGCGTGGCTGCGGCGCGAGTTCCACATCGAGGACGGCACCAAGGCCATCGTGCAGGCCACCCCCGACGGCATCCTGCTCAAGCCCGTGACCAAGCACGCCATCAACCGGCTCCACGGCGCCCTCAAGCGGCAGCCAGGCGGCAAACCGCTGGCGGAGGAAATGGCCGAGCACAAGAAGGCCGAGCTCGCCCTGGAGGAGGAGAACTATGCCCGGCACGGTGCTTGATTCCCACGCCCTGCTGGCCCTGCTCCGGGACGAACCCGGTGCCGACCTCGTCCGGCGGCTGCTGGAGAAGGCGGCCGAAAAGGACGTGCCGCTGCACATGACCGAAGTGAACTACGCCGAGGTCCAATACATCGTCCGGCGCCGGGAAGGGGACGCTGCTTGGCAAGCGGTCGCGGCGGACCTTCAGGCCGCGCCGCTGGAGTTCCACCCGGCCACACGGGTGCTGGCCGACTTGGCCGCCGGCTACAAGGCCCGCTTCAAGCTCAGCCTCGCCGATGCCTTCGCCGCCGCCCTGGCCAAGGAGAAGAAGGCCGAACTCGTCACCGGCGACCCGGAGTTCAAGGCGCTGGAGAAGGAGATCAAGGTGGTCTGGCTCCAATAGGCCAGACCATGACCGCCGACCGACCTGTAGCGCCGACCCCCGGTCGGCCGTGCCGCCGGCGTCCCGCTGGCTGGCTGCGGTGGACCCAAATCCAGCCGCCGCCCGGGCCGGTTTGCAACCTGGCTCATCGTCCATAGCACTCCGCGGCGTTCCGGCACTGTGGCCGTGTGCCAACACCTATCAGTCATGCCGAAACGTGACTCCGTCCTCGCCGCCCTCGGGCAAAGCGTCCGCCGTTGGCGCGAGGAACGCACCCTTACCCAGGGACGGAGGCCGTCTGCCAAGACCTCGCCGAGAAATCCGGGCCCGATCCGCTGCCCCTCGCCCATCGGATGGGAGAGGGTGGCCGCGAGGCCGGGTGAGGGGTTCCACTGCTGGCATCGAGCGCGGGCTGCGCAATCCCGGCATCCGCAATGTCGCCCGGCTGGCCAAGGCCCTCGGCCTCACCACCGCGCAACTCTGCGTGGGGGTGGACGCATGAGCGGGAAGGCCAAGGCCGGTGGGGCCGCGGTGCCCCGCGGCCGCCGGATTCCGTCTGCGTCCCCGGTGGGGCGAGACTCCGTCGAGCCGAAGAACGAGCGCAGCGAGGCGAGCCACGCGAGCATCTCCCCCGCCGGCGAAGCTCGCCCCCCGTAGCGCCGCCCCCCGGTCGGCCGTGCCGCCAGCGTCCCGCTGGCTGACCGTGGTGGACCCCAATCCCGCCGCCGCCCGGGCCGGTTTTCAACCTGGCTCATCGTCCATAGCACTCCGCGGCGTTCCGGCATGGACTATCAGTCATGCCGAAACGTGACTCCATCCTCGCCGCCCTCGGGCAGAGCGTCCGCCGCTGGCGCGAGGAACGCACCCTTACCCAGGAGAAGCTGGCCGAGAAATCCGGGCTCGACCCCACCTACATCTCGGGGATCGAGCGCGGGCTGCGCAATCCCGGCACCCGCAACGTCGCCCGGCTGGCCAAGACCCTCGGCCTCACCACCGCCCAACTCTGCGTGGGGGTGGACGCATGAGCGGCAAGGCCAAGGCCGGTGGGGCCGGGGTGCCCCGCGGCCGTCGGATTCCGTCTGAGTCCCCGGTGGGGCGAGACTCAGTCGAGCCGTCGAACGAGCGCAGCGAGGCGAGCAACGCGAGCAACCCGCCCCAAGGCGGCCCGCTGGCGAAAGCGAGGCCACTGGGCGATGCTCGCTCTGCTCGCGCCGCCAAAGGCGGCAAACAGGGCTCGACGGAGTCTCGCCCCACCCCGCTGGCCGACGGCGTGACGCCCTACCGCACCGCCGGCGACGCTTCGCCCTCGCCGCTCCGGGGCGAGGGCCGGGACCCGGTGGCCCCGCTGCGGTTCATTGACCTCTTCTGCGGCATTGGCGGCTTCCGGATTGCCTTCGAGCGGGCGGGTGCGCAGTGCGTGTTCTCCAGCGACTGGGACCGGTTCAGCCAGCAGACCTACGCGGCGAACTTCGGCGAGAAACCCCACATGCTGCGGTGACTGGAAAGAAACGCCATTTCCGGCGACGCGGCATCATCCGGAAGCTGAAGTGCTTCGCCTTCGTAAGCGGCAAAGTTGTCGGCCAACGCTCGCTGGGCCACTTCGGCTTTGAGGCGCGGCGACAACAGAAGCTTCAGATTGTCGTCGAACGCGATCAGGCCGCGGTCGAACGCAGCATCGTGAAGCCGGGACAGGCTCAAACCATTGCGAACGTTGAGACGTTGGTCCGGATGGCTTCCCCACGGGAGAATGTGTGATGCAATCAACAGCTCCCGGATGGCGAGACCAGTTACGCCGCATCTCCCGCCGAAGTTGTTGAGCACTGCATCGCGGAAGAATTCCTGCCCGCGCCGTTGCTTTACCTGAGCGACGGTTTCCGTAGCTCCGCCGGGCGGGCGCTTACGAAGCCGGATTCCCTCTTTGGGCAGAACTTCCAGTTCCGACTCTTCATCCGTCTTGAAGAGTGCGCGCAACGCCTCCTCGCTCGCCGGGACCGTTTCGTTCAGGTCGTTGTGAAACTCCGTCCATACGGTCCGATCCAAAGTGCTGGCGCCTTCCAATCCACGGATGCCCCGAAGTTTCAGGGCCGGATCAAGTGACGCGAAATTGCAGAGCTTCATGGCGACGCTGTTGGCCCCGCGGTCGAATTTCCCGGCGAGCGCGATGATTGCCGGATGCCGGACATGGAGCTGACCGAAGGTGAGCTTGTGGTAAAGGTTCAGGGCGACGAACAACTCGTCACGGGTCCAGCGGCGTCCTGCGGCCATGCGGCCAGAATGGCAGACGTGAGGTTGCTGGCGAAGCGAGAAGGTGCTTGCCGGCGGATGCAAACCTGGCCAGGTAGTTTCGCCGGAATATGACCAGCGAACCCCTGTCCGGCCCATCCGAGGCCGATCCCGCCGCCGTCTTTGCCGTCGCCCTTTCATTATGGAAGGCGGTTCACGAGCATGGGGCTCGCAATCCCGACTTCAACATCAGCGAGGCCTACAATGGCGGGGACGAGTTCATGCGGGTGGTGATGCGCATCGGGCACAAATTCGAGGAGTGGGCCTGCGTCCACGTCGTCTTCGAGGAAACCGAAGAAGTCTGGTCCTACGATCTAGAAGACCGTTTTGGCACCGCGTGTCTCGCAACGATGGGAGCCGAAGCTTTGGCGAGTTTTGAGGACATCGATTGCCTGCGCGTGGCTTGGCAGCTTGGCCTTCCCCTGCGGACGGACGGCAAGCTGCCGGTTCCGGTCAGCGTCAGCGCGCAGAATCCGGTGATCGGGTCTGACTTCCGCGCGTTTCGAATCCAGACCTACCGCCAGCCGCTTGACGGCGACAGCATCGTGGCGTTCACCACGTCGGACGAGGTCTGCGATGACGAGTTCGGGCCACCGGGGTTTGGACTCTACGGCGTTGATGCGGCCGGTTTGCTGGAACACATCGCGGATCGAACGACCTACCGGGAGGCCGTGGCGTTGGCCCGCAAGCTGGCCCCCGGATTGGAGTTGCCGGATGTCCCGGTCGTGCGGCGGCGCTGATTCACGTGCGTTGAGGGCTGCCAAATCCGGCCGGGTCAAGGCCAGTCAGGGTGAGTCAAGCCGATGCCCCCAGTTGGGTCCACGCCCCGATGCACCCGCCGCCGAGTCGGCGTCGGGACCACAGTCGGCGAAACATCTTCCCGTGGCGGCAGCCCTCCATGGCCTCGATGCCGCCTGCCTTGAGGCCGCCGAAGGGCGAGTTCTCCCCGCGGAAGAGCGTCATTCAGTCCAGGCGATCCGGCGGGGAGATCTCCGATGGCGTTCAAATACACTGAATCTCGTCGTGCCAACGGTGAGCACCTTGCCCAGCCGCTTGGCGGTCGTATCGAACTCGGGATGGCGGAGCAGCCGGTGGGCGTATTCGGCGAGCCAGTCCTGTTTCACGGCCAACCAGACGAGACAATGGCCGGGATGGTTCTGGTCTGGCCCGGAGAAGTCGCGGTCGTGGGTGAAGAATGTGACCCTGCCCAGACGGTGGAGCAGGGGATGATCTCGGCGTCGGTTATGCCGAAGTGGCCTTCGTCATGGCCGATCTGCCGCACCACCACCCCGAACTTGCGAAGTTGCTCGCGCTGGTCGTCGGGGAAGTTTTCGTCGAGCAGGTTCACGCCGGGACCAAGGCCTTGGCCCGGTTCATCCGCGGTTTGCGAATCAGGCCGCCCTATTGGTCGAGCAGGGCGCTTTGGGCCAACCGAACCGCCTCGGCGATGGCGGCCAGAGGTAGCCGGCCGCCCCAGCGCACCTGGCTGATGAAGTCCCACGATTTGCCTTCGGCCACGTCCTCAAGAACCTGCTGCACGAGGATTCGCGTGCCTTTGAACGTGGGTTTGCCGTGGCAAATGCCAGGATCCGCGACGATGTGCTCGCCCAGTGCGATTGCCGATTCGGTTCGGCTCTTCATGGGCGCAACGTAGCGAGCCCCAGCCCCTCGCGTCAAAGCTTCGCCTTCACCACGGCAGGCTGAACGTCTTCACGTAGCTGTAGCCCTTCATGGCCTCGATGACGCCTTCCTTGATGCCGAGGCCGGAGTCCTTGATTCCGCCGAAGGGGGAGTTCTCCACGCGGAAGCCGGGCACCTCGTTGATGTTCACCGTGCCGCAGCGGAGGGTGCGGATCGCCTTCATCGCGCTGTTCAAGTTGGTGGTCACCACGCCGGAGCTCAGGCCGTAGGCGGTCGAGTTGGCGAGCGTGAGGGCGTCGTCGAGGTCGCGCACGGTGAGGATGGGCGCGAGCGGGCCGAAGCTTTCGGCGACCACCATCCGGCAGTCGCGCGGCACGTCGGCGATGACGGTGGGCTGGAGCAGGGCGCCCTGGCGTTCGCCGCCAATCAGCACCTTGGCACCGGCGGCCACGGCTTCCTTCACGACGGTCTCCAGGTAAACGGCGGACGCTTCGTCAATGACGGTGCCGACCTTGGTGGCTTCATCGAGCGGGTTGCCGCAGACGTATTCGCGGGTCTTCTCGACGAGGCGGCGGGTGAACTCGGGCGCGATGCCGTCCTGCACGAGGATGCGCTTCACGGCGGTGCAGCGCTGGCCGGAGTTCCGGTAGCTGCCCTCGGCGGCGAGCGTGACGGCAAGGTCGAGGTCGGCGTCGTCGAGGACGATGAGCGGGTCGTTGCCGCCGAGTTCGAGCACGAGTTTCTTGTAGCCGGCAGTGGCGGCGATGCGTTTGCCGACGGGCACGCTGCCGGTGAAGGCCACCACGTCCACGTCCGGATGCTTCACGAGCACTTCGGCCACGTCGGCGGTCGGCCCAAGCAGCACGCTGAGCATGGGGCCGGGCAGACCGGCGGCGTAGAGCAGTTCGGCAAACTTGAGCGCGACGAGCGGGGTCTTCTCGGACGGCTTGAGGATGATCGGCGTGCCGGCGGCGATGGCGGGGCCGAGCTTGTGGGCGACCTGGTTCAGCGGGTGGTTGAACGGCGTGATGGCGACGGCGCAGCGGAGCGGTTCGCGCGTGGTGAAGATCTTGCGCGGCTTGCCCTGCGCGGAGATGTCGCAGGAGAAGATCTGGCCGTCGTCGCGCAATGTCTCCATCGCGGCGAAGCGCAGCACGTCGATCGTGCGGCCGACTTCGTAGCGGCCTTCGCGTAGCGCCAGCCCGGCTTCGCTGGAGATCGTGCGGGCGAATTCCTCGCGCCGGGCCTCGAGGGCGGCACGGGTCTTTTCGAGGATCTCAGCGCGCTGGTAGCGACTCGGCGTGTCCCGGAACGCGGTGGCGGCGGCGATGGCGGCCTCGGTGTCGGCATGGGCGGCAAGCGTGACGGTGCCGGCGACGGAACCGTCAAAGGGATTGCGGATGGTCAGCGTGCTGGCGGACCGGAGGGGCTGGCCGGCGACGAAGCAGGTAAGCGGCGTTGGTTCCATCGGGGGAGGATGCGGAGCGGCGGCACAATGGCATTCCCTTGTTCCGGGGACGGTAAAGATCGGGTGACGAAACCGGGCGGGGGACGCCCCGTCACTTCGGCCGGCTCGGCGGGACCTGATAACCGCGGTGCCAGTGGAACTCCCACAGGCGGTCGAGCTTCACGGTCTCCACATGGCCGTCCATGAGGGCGAGGTTGACGGCTCCGGGGAGGCGTTCACCGGCGACGACCCGGCGCGGGGCGCCGCGGGCGCTGGTGACGCCGTGGCGGGCGATGCAGTAGCGGCCGATGCCCCCGGCCACGCCGTCGCCTTCGTAGAGGTTGCGGGCGGGCGGATCATTGGCTTCGGGCCAGGCGTCCACCCACATGCCGTCGCCGAAGCCCGGCGTCAGGGTGGGCGAGGTGATGCCGGCTTCCTTGCCGAAGAACTTCACGTCGTCCGCGGCGGAGAGCTTGAGGTCCGAATAGAGCCAGCCGTTGTAGCTGTAGCTGCCCTGGAAGCCCTGGTTGCCGTTGGTGCGCCAGATCCAGGTCTCGTTGGCGGTGCCGTAGTCGGGGTTGGCCGGGTTGCGGCTGATCCGCCGCTGGGGTTCGGGGGCGACGGGGCAATAGCGCACCTTGTGGACCTGGGCCTGGGACTGCATGAGGGTGGACATCCAGAGGTCCTTGTTCCCCGGCTGGCTGTAGGACAGCAGCTTGCCCTGCTCGCTCACATACATGAACAGGGCGAGGTCCATCTGCTTGAGGTTGCTGGTGCACTGGGTCTGCTGGGCCTTGGTCTTGGCGCGGCCGAGGGCGGGCAGGAGCATGCCCGCCAGGATCGCGATGATCGCGATCACGACCAGCAGTTCGATCAGGGTGAAGGCGGCCGGAAGGCTGCGGGCGGCGGCCGGAGCGGAAGGCGGGGTGGGCAAACGCACGGCGGGAGCATGGCGGCGGCGGGCAAAAAAGCATTCCCGTGTTTCGGGCAACCCGGGCGCATCTTTTCTTCGTGGCCAAGCTTGGTGTGGTTGGCCCGCAGCAATCACTGGGGGGTAGCGATGGGCCAGCGCCGGACCGCCACAGGCTTGGATGGGGCGCGCGGATTGGGCCCGTGGCTCTGGCCGTAGGCCGCCGCAGCCCGGGTGGGCTTTCGCCCAGAGCCAAAGGCCCACGCCGGCGCCCCCCAGATAACTGAGTCCCCACCCGTGCCCGCTCCTGCCGGCAAGATGCCGGCAGCACTCTGGCTGGTGACCGGCAGCCACAATGAAAGGATGTGTCCGCGCAACTCCGTCAGGTGCGCTGGATCAGCCGCACCGCTTCCAGCCGGAGACGGGCGTGGGCCAGATGCTGATCGAGGGCCTGACGTTGGGCGGCCAGTTCGGCGATCTCCTCCGGCCGCACGGTCGGGTTGACCTCCTGCAACGACTTCAGGCGCGCCAGTTCGTGGTCCAGTTGGGTCGCCATTTCCTTGCGGGCTTGGGCGATGAACGTCGGCACATGGCGCTGGACGATTTCCTCGGCCTTTTCCAGCAGCGACGGCAGCAGTTCCTCGCGGATCTCCCGGCGACCGACGAGCGCATGGATATCGCCGGGGCGGAGCTGGGTGGCGAGGGTTTCGCGGGGGATCGCGGTGCCGGCATCGCGCCCCTGCTGGTCCACGAGCACACGCAGCGGGGTCGGCGGCAGGAAGCGGTCCACGTGCAACGGCGGCGGCGCGATGCTCTCGAGCAGGAAGACAGCCTCGAGGAAAAGGCCCGGGCCCTTGCCGTCGCGGAGCTGGCCGAAGCTGCTGTTGCCCGGGTCCCCGCCGAGCACGAGGTCCAGCGCGCCGGTGACCAGCGGGTGATCCCAGGTCAGGAACTGCACGTCTTCGCGAGACAGGGCGCGGGTGCGGTCGCAGGTGACCGTGAGGCCCTCCGTGGGCAGGCCGGGGAAGGAATCGGCGAACACGCCGGCCGAGCCGAGCTGGAAGGTGCGCGGGGCGAGTTCCTCGACGTGGATGCCGAAGTGGTCGAAGACGGCCAGCATGAACTGGTCGAGCGCCGGGTCGGCGTCCTGCTGGCGGAGTTCGGCGACAATTTGCGCGGCGACCTGCGGGCGGAAGGAGTTCAGCTCCAGCAGGCGGTCACGGCCCTGTTCGAGGCGCCGGGTGAGTTCGGCGCGGGCGGTCCGGGTCTCGGCGATCAGGGCGGCGAGGTCCGCGCGGCCGGCTTCGGCGCGTTCGTGGAACTCATGGGCCAGGGCGCTCAGCCGGGTGCCGAATTGCTCCAGCAGGGCCCGCCCGCCCTGGAGGTTCTTCTCAAAGGAATTCAGGCCCTCGTGATACCAGCGCACGAGCACCTCCTGCGCGCTGCCGACGACGAACGGAAGGTGCAGCTGGATCTCGGAGGTCTGGCCGATGCGGTCGAGCCGTCCGATGCGCTGCTCCAGCAGCTCGGGATCGAGCGGCAGGTCGAACATCACGAGGTGGTGGGCGAACTGGAAGTTGCGGCCCTCACTGCCGATCTCGGAACAGATCAGGAGCCGTGCCCCGTCCTCCTCGGCGAACCACGCGGCCTGCCGGTCGCGCTGCACGAGCGTCAGGCCCTCGTGGAAGACGCCCAGCTTCACGTTGATCCAGACGCGCAGGGCCTTTTCCAGCGTCTCGGCTTTGGCCCGGGTGCGGCAGATCACCAGCACCTTGTCGCTACCGAGCGAACGGAGCAGCTCCACCAGCCAGTGAACCCGCGGGTCAGCCGAAAAGTCGGGCTCGAAATGTTCCGCGAGGCTTGCGTCGGCGTCGGCGGAGAACTCCTCCGTGAGCCGTTCAAACAGCTCCACGTTGTCGCCGTCCTCATCGAGCGGGCATAGCCGCGCGACGCGCCGGGGAAAGCCCGTGATGGTGGTCCGCGTGTTGCGGAACATGACCCGGCCGGTGCCGTGCTGGTCGAGCAGGGCGTCGAGAAGTTCGGCCCGCACCGCCTCGTCATCGAGCCGGGCCAGGCGCGCGCGCACGTCCGCTTCGGGCTCGGCGAGGATGCCGGCGAGCGTCTTCGCCTCGGCCGTGGTGAACGGCTGGCGGCGCTGAATCTGGTCGGCCAGCCCGGCCACTTCGCGGTAACCCTCGGCCTCGGCGATGAATTCCTGGAGATCGTAGAAGCGGTCCGGGTCCAGCAGCCGCAGCCGCGCGAAGTGGCTGGCCATGCCGAGCTGTTCCGGCGTGGCGGTCAGCAGGAGCAGGCCTGGCGTAACGCGTCCGAGCGCCTCGACCACGGCGTATTCGGCGCTGGGCGCTGCCGGCGACCAGCCGAGGTGATGGGCCTCGTCCACGACGAGCATGTCCCAGCCCGCCGCGAGCGCCTGTTGCCGACGGCGTTCATTGCCGGTGAACAGGCTGAGGCTCGCGAGCACCAGTTGGTCGTCGAGGAAGGGGTTGGTTTCCGCGTTGTCGCGGTCGCCGTTGCGCACTGCCCCTGCGGTCTCCCTCGCCTCGCGAGGCACGAGTGGGGAGAGGGTCGGGGACAGGGGTGCTTCCGCAGACCGACGGACCTCCTCTCCCCAGCCCTCTCCTCCCTTGGTGGGAGGAGAGGGAGTTCGCCCGGTGTTCGCCGGCGTCAGGCTTGAGGCCGTCCCGCTGGTGCCCTCGATGGCGGCGCAGCGTTCCTCGTCGAAGAGGTGGAACCAGAGGTTGAAGCGGCGGAGCAGCTCCACGAACCACTGATGCACCAGCGAATCGGGCACGAGGATCAGCACCCGTTGGGCGCGGCCGGTGAGCAGGAGCCGGTGGACGATCAGGCAAGCCTCGATGGTCTTGCCCAGGCCCACCTCGTCGGCGAGCAGCACGCGTGGCAGCAGCCGGCCGGCGACCTCGGCGGCGATGCCGAGCTGGTGCGGGATGAGGTCGATGCGCCCGCCGACGAAGCCGCGGACCTTCGACTTGCGGCGGCGATGCTGGTGGCGGAGCGCGGCGACCCGGAGCTCAAAGGCCGCGGGCTCATCCACCTGCCCGGCGAACAGGCGCTGCTGGGGCTGGTTGAAGCTGATGGTGTCGCTCAGTTCCGTTTCGCAGACCTCGCCTTCGCCGCCGCGGTAGTAGAGCAGGGCACGGCGTTCAGTGACGCCCTCGACCGCGAGCGTCCGCCCATCGCGGAGCGGCAGGCTGTCGCCGGCGTGGAACCGCACCCGGCGCAGCGGGGCGTTCTCGAGGGAGTATTCGCGCGACTCCTGGGCGGCGCCAAAGGACACCGCCACTGTGCGGGCAGTGACGTGGCGGATGGAACCCAGCCCCAGTTCGGGCTCGGTTTCGCTGACCCAGCGCTGGCCGGGATGGAACAGGGCGGACATGTCGTTGTTGAACCGGCAGTTTTCGGACAGCTGGTCCGCACAACAAGCCCGGAGCGCAGCGAAGCATGAATGCCAATCAAGCCGCGTTTTGGAGGGAAGGCGGTGCCGCCCCTACTTCGCAAGCTGCCGTGGGAAGCGGTAGATGGCGCGATTCATCCGCCCCCACACGGTATCCCCGGCGAGCTGGAGCTGATGCACCGTGGTGTTGTTCATCATGCACCGCCGCACGACCGAGCGGGTGGGCAGGTCGAGAATGAGGAGGTAGCAAGGCCCGCCGACCCACAGGCGGTCGCCGTCCAGCGCCAAGGCCGTCACCGACGGGAAGGGCAGGCCTTCACGTGTGCCGAAATGGTGGACCTCGCCGGTCCGGCGCGAGGCAATCGTCAGGACCTGGAGACGTTTGGGATCGAAGAAATGGGGAGCTTCGCCCGCGATCAGCCAGTCGGCGGAGGCGGCCAGCAACTCAGCTTCCCGTTCGGTTAACTTGGGAGTCGAAGCACCCCATTTCTCCGAGTTGGTATCAAATGACTGAACTCCGACCCCATCCACGGCAACCGCTATGCTGTTGGCATCCGTCCGGGTAAACGATTTCACCGGACGAACAGGTGCCTTTCCCCAGTCAGGCTCGTCTTCGCTGAACGGATTCTTGTCCAACCGTTCGCGGTCTTCTCCCAGCGGTGGAACGAAGGAACGGATGCGCATATCCGGCAGGGACAGGAGCGAGACGCCGCCAACCCAGCGCCGGTCGGACTGGCGCTGAACGCCGAGGCCGATCCAAAGCTGGCGTCCGTCTAGCCGCAGGGTTTGGACTTCATCGAGCAGCAAGCCGTCCGCCTTGGTCCAGCGGCGGACTTCGTGGGTCCACTTGTCGAATCGGATCAATCCGAGGTCGGTGCCGATCCAGAGGGCGTTGGCGGTCTGCTGGAGGGAAGTGGGCTCCATCCAGGGCTCCGGGCCGAGAAGATTGGTGACCGAGTTTCCGCCAGCGACCGGCACGTTCCAGACGTGGTTGGCGTTGACCAGCCAGAGCTGTTCGCCGTCGGGCACGAACAGGACGGGCAGTGCCGGGATGTTCACCGGCTGGTCCAATGCGAACCCATTCGGTTCCGGTTCCAGCGGCTCGTCCAACTTCTTCTGGTTGTGGCGCCGCAACGCGTCACGCATCAGCCAGGACGGATGCCGTCCCCAGGGTCCGCCACTTCGCATCTGCACCACTTCAAATTCCATCAGCCGGGTGGCGGCGATGGCATCACGCGGTCGGTTGGCGTAGGAATAGGCCAGCGCCACCCGCATCTGAAACTCGGGTTCGAAGTCGAACTTCACGCCGGCGTTTCGGGCCGCGAGGACGGTGTCCGCCATCTGGGCGGCGAGATCGTTCAGCTTGTGGTCAAAGGCCCAGCCCAAGGCATCCCAGCTCAGGCGGCTGAAGTAATTCCCAGCCGCCAGCAGATTGGTCGGGTTTTGGCGGACTGCCCGAAGCGAAGCTTCAAACCTCGTGAGGAACGGGTGGTTGGTGGCGGGCCACTGTCTCAGAATCAGGGTCAACAAATGCGGTTCCAGTTCCGGAGCGCTGACCAGCAGTTGGGGCAGGAAGATTTCCAGCCGCGCCAGCCGCTCAGCGGACTGTTCCTTCGGACCGACAAGGAAGTCGCTGATCACGGGGCTGTCGCCATAGTGGCCGAGCTTCTTGGCCTGCTCCCGCCAGGCGGCCATGGACTTCAGCGCGGCGGCCTCGCGTGCGGTCCACTCCACCGGTTCGCGGCTTTGGTCCCGGGTCCGCGACGAAGCGTGCTCCCGGCGTTGGCGGAGGCCGGGCTTCAGGGCTTCCGGAGCGCGGGACTCCAGCTCGCGGAACGTGGCGATGGCCCGGTCAAAGTCGCCGTAGGCTTCGAACGACGCGCCAAGCGATTCCATGGCCGTGCGCGCGACGAGTCCGTTCCGGTGCTCCAGCAGCTCCCGGTAGAGGCCCCGCGCTTCGGCCGGTTTGTCCATGGCGGGATCCACCAGGCAGCGGGCCAGGAACAGCTTGGCCATGCCGTGGCCGGGATCGAGCAGGAGCACCGTCTCAAAGGACTGCGCCGCCGCCAGCAGGTGCTCACGGCGGTTCGCCATGTCCTGCTCGTTGCGACTCCAACGGTTGTGCCACCACATGCTCCAGGACCAGGACTGCAGGCTTTCATCGGTAAACCCGGCCCGCTCCATGCCCTTGGCCAGCTGGGCGCGAACCTCCCCCTTTCTCGTGACCGGCTGCCCGGGGGGCGGGGCGTTGCGGAGCAGCTCCCGCAGGGCGCTGGCCGCGGCGGATTCGAGCGCGGGGCCCCGCTTCGCCCGGAGATTGCGCCGCTGCACGGCCCCGCCGATCCGCGATACGCGCAGACCCAGTTCCACGTCGTCACCCACGCTGTCCAGCGCCTGCCAGAAGCCGTCCACCAGCCAGAAGGCCGTCTGGAGCCTGGGCAGCGCTGCGCCCGCTTCCACCAGCCCGGCCTGTTGCAGCCGGACTTCCTCCAGGAGCAGCGTGGTCAGCTCGCGTTCGAGCAGCACGTAGTTCGTGCCGGGCAGGGCGGTCGCGAGCTGGGCGCGCAGGTTCCGCTCCAAGTCGGCGAATCGCGGGTTGATGCTGACGTCGGCAAAGCCGCCGACGGCCACGAACTCCGGGCCAACCACCGGAGTGTTGGTCGAACCGCGGGCCTGGCGGACCAATCCGGCCAAGGTCGCGGCGAGTGCCTCCGGGGCGGTCGGCCGGACCGGGACCACGCTCAGGTTCAGCATGATTCCCGAGGCGGCCTCCACGAGCCGGACGACGGCGTTGGTCGCCGTGGTGCCGCGGTAGGCCGCGCCGAGCAGGAACCAGTCGGCCTTCACCAGCTTGCCCAGCCGCAGGGCATCGGCCGGCTTCACGGCGCCCGCGGCCCCGAGCTCGATCTCGGCCATGAGCCGGACCAGTTCGCGGCGCTCCACCAGTTGCAGGTCCGGCTCCGCGGATAGGGTGGCGGTGAGCAGGTCGGCCACGTCGCCCTCGGTCTGCGGCGAACCCAGCCCCAGCGGCCCGACCGCGAGGCGGACCGGCCCCTCCCGGCGGACCGGTGCCGCGGGGGCTTCGGGCACATTGCCGGTGATCTGGGCGACTTCGTCCGCGAACTCGACCTGGGTCGGCTGCCGGCTCGACCACCATTCCACGCCGAGCCAGCCACCGACGCCGGACAGGAGGAGGATCAGCAGGGCGAGCAGACGCTTGCGGGAGGGGGTCATGGGGTGGGAGTGGCTGACTGTTTGGGCGGGAGGGGCGAGGACGGGGCGGCCTTCTCAAGGGATTCCGCCCGGCGATACCAGCGGCGGGCTTCGTCCAGGTCCGGCTGGCCGTTGACGCCCTGTTCCCAGAATTGGCCGATCCGGCGCATGGCCGGGGCGCTGCCCGCCTGCGCGGCCAGAAGATACCATTCGAGTGACAACGCGCGGTCCCGCGGCACTGCCCCATTCCCGGTCCAGAGAAGTTCCGCGAGCTGAAGACGAACTTCTCTACTTGGCACAAGCCGGGGGTTGGTCGGCAACACAGGATGCGCTCCGGATGTATCGGGTTTGATTTCACCCGAAGCATAAAGCCGAACCACCGCAGAGGCAGTGGCGATCAGCAGATTGGTGGTGAGCGTGCTCACGCCCCCAACCCTTCTGTAGTATCGCAAAGCTTCGTTCGGATCCTTGGGAACCCAACGCCCTTCCTCATGCAGGCGCCCCAGTAGCAGGGCGCTGCTGGACGAACCGCCTGATTCGGCTGCCTGAATCAGGCCCGGCAGATCGGCAGATCGGAGAGTCGAGGTGTCGTCGAAAGCAATGGCGAGCAGCGCCTTTGATGGGGCGTGGCCGCGACGGGCCGCCTTTAGAAGCCACGTTTTGGCGGTGTCCCGGTCGGCAGGCTGGTGGTGGTCACGAACGCGAAAATCACCGTTCAGAAAATCCGCCAGAGCGACTGCCGCGTCGTGGAATCCGCGTTCGACCGCCGTCTGATACCATCGGACCGCGTCTGCAGGCTGGGCACGGACCGGCTCTCCAGCGGCGGTCTCTCCGCCCTGGGCCAAATGAAATGCGAGATTGGCTGCCGCTTCCGCATGCCCGGCTTCCGCCGCCAGCTTGAACCAGCGGATTGCCTCGGCCGTGTCGCGGGGAAGCTTTCCGTAGTGAAACAGTTCCCCGAGTTCGAACGCGGCCAACGTGTGTCCTTGTCGGGCTGCGGCTTCCAACCACTCGGCCGCCAACTGGTAGTTGCCGACAAAGGTATTGTTGCCGGGGGCCGGTTCTTCGTCCGCATGGTGATGTCCCAGCCAGTATTGTGCCGCGCGGTCTCCGCTCTCCGCGGCATCACGGAGCAGGTGCATCGCGCGATCATGATCCCTCGGTGTTCCTTCACCGGCTTCATGACGCCGAATCCTTTCCAGCCGGGCTCCGGAGTCACCGGCCTGGACGGCCTTTTCCAGTGCGGCGGCTTTGGCGGTGCGCCAACGCTCCGTGAGGACCTCGCGTCCCAGTCCTCGCGCCAACCAGCTCAGATCCGGACCGCTTTCCTCCTCGGTGACATTGTCCTCCGCCCCGGTTGACGACCGGAGTCCCGCCAGGACCAGTGCGAATACGAGAAGCAGGGAACGGGGTTTCATGGCTGACCGGTGGGTGGGCGCGCTGCGGGTGATGCGAGCATCAATTCGAGTTCGTCGGCCGCCAGCCCTTGGTTTTGGTTGCGATCGAATCGCGCTAGCAGTGTTGGCAGTGAGTGGGCTGACGGGATCATGCCCCCTTTGGGCCGAAACCTGAGCGGCTCACAGGCGACGCCAAGTTCCAGTTCGAGCAGATCCAGTGCCCCGTCCGATGAGGCGTCATAATCGCGCAGTAGCGCCGCGGGTGTCGCCTCGCCGGTGGTCCGCGCTGCCAGACGTTCGTCCGCTTGACGACGGAACCGATCCAACCAGACCGCCCGGATGAACACGCTTTGAGGATATTCGCGCCGGCCCAGTTCCGCCCACCGCAACGACTCCTCAGGCCGGTTCAGTCCATGGGGATCGCAGGCCAACGCCAGGAGCGCTATGGCTTCCGGATCAAGGGAATCTGCCGGGCTGCCATCAAACAGGTTCAAAACCTTTTTGGGGTGGCCGGTGAAGAGCGCGACCACTGCCTTCTGTGTGGGGGATAGGTCCTCCGTGGCGGCCATAAGCTCCGACTCCGAAATCAGGTCTGGCATTACGGGTCTGGCGGCCAATTCCTTGGCGGAGGGCAGGTGCAACCACATTCCAACTGAGCGGTCGTTTTCGAATTGGTTGGGCGGCCTTAGGGCTCCCAGATGATCGCCGGCCAACACAAGCCAATGCGCTTTGATCGGTAAGGGTATCACTCCTACCCAGCCGCGGCGGCGGGTATCGTAACACGCGACCACTTCACGTCCGTAGCTGGCGCTGGCCAGCCAGAGAAAGTCCCCGGTGGCCACCATCGCCAACACCGGCTCAGTGAGGCGCGACACCATCGGCGCGCCCGGCTCATTCCCGCGTGCCGCGAGCGATCGGGCAAGTCCCTGAATCACGTTGTAGTCAATGCCATTCGTCGCCCGCCGCGGCAATTGCGCGTGGAACTCTGGCATGAACCTGCCAAATCCGGGCAACTCCATGACCTGAATTTCCTTCGTCGGTTCAGACCCGGGCGAAACCCGGTGAATGCCACGCTGAGCTGCAACCCAAAATCCATCGTTCGATGAGGCAGCCAACCGGGTGGGCGCGGCCCATCCTCCTCGCCGCGACTGAACCAATTGGGCATTCTTTTCCGCCGGCCGGCCAAACCGGGCGGAATAGAACGTCCCGTCCGTTTTGCCCAACGCCCAAGCCTCGCCAGATACCACGGCTGGCCAACTCGCATGCGCCGGAGGTCCCGTGAAGTTTGGCCGAGGCACATTCCGTGGTGGTGACATGGTAACGGCCGCTGGCAGTCCTGTCCCCGATGGGCTTGTTCGCGGTGGTCCCTTGGGCAGGACCCCAGGCACCACATGCCAGGTGGTGCCGCCATTTGTGGACCATGCGAGGTCACTTCCCAAAGCGAGACCCCGAGATCCCTGGTGGGCCACACTCCAAATTCGACCGGGTGGCAAACCTTCGTCGGTTCCCAGTCGGCGAGCGCCCTGACTGACAACGTTCCATGCTGTTATTCCGTCTTGCCGTGGCAGCCACAGTTCGTCGCCGTCAGCAACAAATCCGGCCACGAGATCGACCTGCGCTGGCGCCCGCACCCGTCGCGGGGTCAGGTTAGTTCCCGCAACCGTCCACAGGCTGAATTCCGGGAATCCGCCTGACACCTCTGGCGGACCTCCCGGAGCCGGAGCCGCAGGTGCAGTCGAATTTCCGCCCAACCACAGTCTACCGCCAGCCCAGCCAACAGTGTTGATGGAGACGACCTGATCGTTCGGGGAAAACTCGATCCGTTCGGCCCGGTGCGACAACATCGGAGGGCGGAAGTTCGCCCCTTCGAAAGTCCAGAAATGCTGGCGGCCGGCTTCCGCCAACAAGTGGATGCGCGGCAGGCCAATCACCGCGTCAGGTTCGCGCTTCACGGGCGTTTGCCGTTCCGCCGCCTCCCTTCGTTTCAAAGCCGCCTGCGCCTCGGCGACATAGGGGGCCGCCTTCGTCGGTTGACCCGCACCCGCGAACAGATCCGCCACCTCCAGCGAATCTCCCCAGACTCCCAGTCGGTCCGGTTGAAATTCGCGGACGAGGGACCAAAGCCTTTCGAACGCGGGAATCCGGCGGCGTGCTTCCTGGCCATTGGCGCCTTGCCCCATGTCGGTGAAGATGACCCCGAGGAAGTCCGCCGCATTGGTGCGCACGTCGTCCTGGGTTAGCAGTTGCGGGAGGCGCGAGATCAGGCCATTGACGAACCTGCTTCTCCATTCGGCCAACACTTCGCCACCCACATCATCGGGAATCCCAACCTCGGATTTGGCATCCCCTTCCTGCGCGATTTCAATCGCCCTGATGGCCGCTCGGACCAATTCGGCCGCCGGGGACCGTTCCCTCTGTTCGGGTGGAAGTGCGCCGTGCGGCTTGCCAAATCGGTCCAGATAGTCTGCCCAGGCCTCAAAGCGATGTCGCTCATGGTTGAATTCGCCGCGCTGAAACTTGTCGGCGTTGGGCTCAAAATCGGGGTTGTCCCAGCGAAATCGGAGCCAGCCTTCCCAAATGGCCGGGTCCGTTGGAGCCAGCCACACAGCTAACTCATATTGCCGCAGACGGTAGGCGTTTGGACTCATACCAATCTTTGCCATGAGTGCCAGGTGATCCGCCAGCTGTTCACGCCGCAAAGGCTGGCAAGGCCCGGCAGGCCGCCCTGCCCGGATAGCCACCAATACCTTTCCCAAGCTCGACAGGTCCGACAGACCGTTGGTCAACCTGACCAGAAATGAGGGGCCCCGTCCGTCCCACACCACGAAGGAGCTCGGGTCCACGGCTCGCGAAGCGGTCGGCCACACAATGAACTCCGCCGGCATTGGCAGGTTGGTAACGCCCAGTGTAAGCCCGGCCAGTGCAAAATCTGTCTCGGCCGTCGCCTGTCGGGCGGCGTCAAGAGACAAGTGCCGAAGAGGAGTGCCAACGGCTGCAGCCGGGTTCGTCCACCACTGCATATCGGCGATGATGCCCTCAAGCGGAAGGCTGGCGATCACCAAGGCTGAACGCCGCTCTGGCTCCCGACGAACCTCCCCGGTCAGCCATCCGCCCAGTTCAACCGCCAGCCGGTCAAATTCGCGCGGAGCGACTGAAAAATGGGTTTCAGAAGTGGATCGCACCGGCAGATTGGTTGCAGAGATGACGGTGGCTCGGGCCAGCTCCACGAGTTCCAGGTGCAAATGTCGGAAGCCTCCGCCAACCCGGTTGGTCTGCAGGGTGCCGAACACGGCCCAGTCCGCTCGCGCCCAATGCCCGGCCCTCAAACCATCCCGCCGGTCGGCCAGACCAACGCCGCCCAGTTGCAGTTCCGCCACCGCCCGGTCGAGCTCTGCCCGTTCCACAAACTCAACGCCCGTCGGCGGGCTGGCAGCCAATTCCGCCTGCAGCACGCCGGTCAAATCCACCGCCGCCTTGCTGGAGCGGTAGCTGAGTTCCTCCACGGTGAAGTTCATCAACGCCACCCGGATCGGCATGGCAAAGGCGGTGAAGTTCGCAGCCCATAGGCCAAAACTCAGCAGCAGCAGCCACGACCCGAGCCGACAACGGCTGTGATCGGAGCGCGGACGCCCATGTCCGCGAGAACCTTCCGGGCGCACTTCAACGTGGAGGACATAACCGATCGCCCCCTGCGTCGGATCGGAATGTCCAACGCACAATTGTCCCACGGCACATTCACGCGGACATGGCCGTCCGCGCTCCGCTGAAGCCATGAACCTCGCCTGCGCTTTGAGCCTTGAGCTTCGCATTGTCGCTTCAGTTCATGACCTGCGGGATGATCCGTTCCGCCAGCTCCGCGCCCGCTTCCTGCAGGGCGCGTTTGGCGGCGATCTGTTCGCCCACGTCCACGGCGACGGTCATCTGCCGTTCCGCGAGCAGCACCTTGCCGGTGGCCCGGTCACGGACCTTGATCTCCAACCGCGCGCGGCAGGAGACAAGTCCGGCCCGCCGCAGGCCGACTTCGCTGAAGGCTTCGCCGGTGATCTCCAGCTCCGCCGGCTTGGCGGACTGGTCATCGGCCAGTTCGCAGCCGACCTCCTTGAACAGCAGCGCGAGTTCCGTCTGGGCCGCCGGATCCACCGCCGGCGTGCCGAAGTGAACTTCGGGAATCTTCACGGAAACGCTGGGCCGGCGTTCGGTCTTCAGCGCGGCCTTCAGGGCGGTCACGCGGTCGGCGCGGGTGACCACTTTGGCGACGAGCGTGTCGGCCTTGGCCGTGACGGTGGCGGCGATCTTCGCGGCGAGTTCCTCCGCCGGCCCGGTGACCGGCGCCTCCTTGGCCGCCTTGGCAACCTCGCCATAGACGCGGCTGGTCTCGGTGCCGATGACCTTGGCGACGAGCAGCAATTCGTTGCCGGCCCGGAAAGCCCGGCCGGTGACGAGCACCTTGGCGCCGGTGACCTGGCCCACTTTGGCGGCGGTGGCCGGATCGGCGAGGCCGCCGAGGCCCAGGGCCTGTTCGGCCAGCAGGCGGTCGAGCTCCGCCCGCTCCACGGTCCAGATGGCCGGATTGCCGGACAGGTGGGCGGACAGCAGCGTGGCGACCTCCTTGCCGAAATCGCGGCCCAGATCCTCCCGCGCCTCGAAATCGAACACTGCCACGGTCAGCGGAGTGGGACTGGGCGGGCTCACTTCACCGGCGATTCCGGTGAACAGGAAAGGCCAGAGCAGGACCAGGCCCCAGCGTTGCAGCGGCCGGGCAATGGAAAGGCGGAAGGCGGGGCAGGGAGGGGGCAGCTTCATAAGGTGGTTTCCAGCAGGCGGGCCTTGAGGTGCAGCGAACCGTTCGACCCGGGCCAGATCGCATCCTCGCCGGCAACGATCACGCCACCGCGGGAATCGGTCAGCACTTCGAGTTCGCGGCCGGCGAAACGGAGCGACTGGCCGCTGAAGGTCAGGGCGGTGTCGCAGCCGTCGGCAGCGCAGCGGCGCAACACGACCGGCGGTGAGACGGGCAGGTTGGGTTGATCGGCCAGCAGCACCCGGGGGCCATCCGGTCCAAGGATCACGGCGCGGACTTGGTGGGGGAAGAGCGTGGAGATCTGGCGCCAGATTTCCCGGTAGGTCTGGAGTTCGGACGGGGTGAATTCCGCCGTTTCGAGGGGCTTGGACCGGGGCCAGAGCAGCAGCAGGCCCAGGGCAATTACCGCACCCACGGGGGCCAGCCAGGGCAGGAGAGCCCAGGGCGCCAAACTCCGTTCCGCGGAGGATTCGGCTGCCCCGCGGCCCTGGCGGAGACGGCGTTGGACCGTCTCCGGGAAGGATTCCCAGTAGTCGGCGGTCCGGGCGGGCGGGCGGACGGAGCGAAGCAGCCGGTCAAGTTGCGGGTCGTTCATGGGGAGGTCTCCGTTGAATCGGGGCCAAGGTCGGCGAGCCATCGGCGAAGCTTGCGGCGCGCCTGCCAGACCCGCCACGAGACGGTCGTCTCCGCGCAGTCCAGCTGTCGGGCCGCCTGGGCATGGTTAAGTCCCTCATAGACCGTGAGCACGACGGCGGCCCGGTCCGCCGGGCTGAGCCGCTGGAGGGCGTCATTGATCCGGCGCAGGCGTTCCGTCTCGGCGTCGCGCATGGCCTCATCCGGTGCGGACGCCGCGTGCGCCTCGTGTTCCAGGCGGGCTTGGAGCTGCCGGGAGCGATCGGTCCGCTGCCGCCAGTTGAGACAGAGGTTGAGGGCGATCCGGTGGATCCAAGTGGCGAAACTGCTGTCGCCGCGGAACGTGCCAAGCCGCTGCCACGCCTTCACAAACGTGTCCTGCGCCAGGTCGGCGGCGTCCTGGGCCGAACCGGTCATTCGAAAGGCAAGGGCATGGATCATGTGCTGGTGTTCGCGGACGAGTTCTGTGAAGGCCCCCTCATCGCCGGCCCGGGCCAACGCCAGCCGGCGTTCAGGCGGGCCGGCGGGCGCGGTGGTCGGGTGAGGAGCGGACAGCATTCGTCGTTCTGCAGGGATTGGACCGGCCGGGAGGCGAAATCCTTGGAGATATTTTGTCGAGTTCCGACCGGCGCGAACCGGGCCAACTTCACTTTGCCTTTCCGGGTGGCGGCCGGCAGGTTCGGCGGCGGATGGATTCCTCGACGAAAGTGCTTTCGGCCGACGCGTTTCCCGCGTGGCGCGCGGCGCTCCGGCAGGCCGGCCGCCGGCTGGTGGTCACCAACGGCTGCTTTGACCTGCTGCACGCCGGGCACGTCACCTATCTGGAGGCCGCGCGGGCCCAGGGCGACGCGCTGCTGATCGGTCTCAACGGCGACGACAGCGTCCGCCAGCTCAAGGGGCCGTCGCGGCCGCTGAACGGCGAGGCGGACCGGGCGCGGGTGCTCGCCGCGTTGGGCTGCGTCGATGGCGTGCTGGTGTTCCCCGAGAAGCGGGCCACGCGGTTCCTCGCCTTTGCCGCCCCGGACATCTACGTGAAGGGCGGCGATTACACGCTCGAGACGCTCGATCAGGACGAACGCCGGGCCGTGGAGGGCGCCGGCGGGCGGATCGTGTTCATCCCGTTCGTCGCCGGAAAATCCACGACCGGACTCGTCGAAAAGATCCTGAAGCTGTAATCTGCTGTCCTCATGTCTGCTGTTCCTGATGCTCCCAAGCCGGCCGGTGGCGCCGAGTTGCGCGCGCTGAAGTCCCGCGCCCAGCACCTTGATCCGATCCTGAAGGTCGGAAAAGCCGGTCTGACGGACGCCTTCTACTCCGCGCTCGACCGGGTGCTCCTCCAGCACGAGCTGGTGAAGCTGAAGTTCGAGGACTTCAAGGAGCAGAAGAAGGAACTCGTTCCGCAGATCGTCGAGCGCTCCGGCGCGCAGCTGGTCCAGCGGGTGGGCAATGTGGCCGTGCTGTTCAAGCGGCGTCCGAAACCCGCCGCGGAGTGACCGCGTTCACCGGAGCGATTTGAGCCCCCGCCTATGGACAGCTCCGGACAGATGCAGACTCGCCTCGAGCGAGTGGAGGCGCTCTACCGCGTCAGTCAGGTCATCCACTCCACGCTGGACCTCCGGGAGTCGCTCCAGCTGATCGTCACCGAGGCGGTGCGGCTCATGCGCGCGACCAGCGGCTCCGTGGTGCTGGTGAACCCGACGACCGGCTTCCTCGACATCGAGGCCGCGCACGGTCTGCCGTCCGCCGCCCAGAAAATGAAGCTCCGGGTGGGCGAGGGCATCACCGGCTGGGTGGCCCGGCACGGGCGTCCCGCGCGGGTGGGTCGGGTGGCCGATGATCCGCGTTACTTTGCCCTGCGGGCCGGCGTGGGCTCGGAACTGGCCGTGCCGCTGCGCGTCGGCGACGAGGTGCGCGGCGTGATCAACGTGGATTCGGACCGCGAGGACGCCTTCTCCGAGGCGGACGAGGAACTGCTCGGCGAACTGGCGACCCTCGCGGCGCCGGCGATCCGCAACACCTGGCTGTATGAACAGGCGCGTTCCAAGGCGCGGCTGCTCGAGTCGCTCGCCAAGGTCGGCCAGATCATCAACTCCCCGCTGGCGCTCGATGACACGCTCCAGGTGATCGCCCGCGAGGCCAAAAAGCTCCTGTCGGCGAAGATGTGTTCGCTGATGATGCTGGACGAGGCCGGCCGGTCGCTGGTGACGCGGGCCAGTGCCGGGGCCGGCAAGGCCTATCTGGCCCGGCCGCCGGTGAACGTGGAGGAGAGCTTCGTCGGCATCGTCCTGCGGCGCCGCAAGGCGATGCAGCTGGAGAACGTCCAGTCCTCCGGCCGCTATCAGAACGTCTCCGTCGCGCGGCAGGAGGGGCTGGTTTCGCTGCTGAGCGTCCCGCTGCTCTTCGGCGAGAAGGCCACCGGCACGCTCAACCTCTACACCGGCGATCCGCACACGTTCTCCGACGAGGAAGTGCGCGTCGCCCTGGCCTACGCCGAGCTCTCGGCCCTCGCCCTCGAAAAGGCCCGGCTCTACGAACGCATCGTCTCGGTCGAGGACGAGCTCCGGCAAAGCGAGCGGCTGAGCGCGCTGGGCCTGCTCGCGGCGGAGATCGCCCACGAGATCCGCAACCCGCTCACCGTGATGAAGATGCTGCATCACTCGCTTAACCTCGAGTTCCCGGCCGGCGATCCGAGGCACACCGACGTGCGCATCATGGGGGAGAAGATGGATCACCTCGCCCGGATCGTGGAACGGGTGCTGGACCTCGCGCGCGGACAGGAGCCGCAGGTGGCCGAAGTGGACGTCAACCGGCTGCTGGCCGACCTGACGCTGCTCACCCGCCACAAGCTCAAGGCATCCGGCGTGACGCTGGTCCAGAAATTCGCCGCCGACCTGCCGCTGATCCAGGGCGACGCCACCCAGCTCGAACAGGTGTTCCTGAACCTGACCCTCAATGCGGCCGAAGCGATGCCGCACGGCGGTTCGCTGACGATCCGTTCCCGGTCCTTGCCGCTCGGAGGCCCGCCCGGGACCGCCACCCATGTGCTGATCCGGTTCAGCGACACGGGTGTGGGCATGACCGAGGAGCACCGCCGGCGGGCGTTCACCTCGCTGCTGAGCAGCACGAAGCCCAAGGGCACGGGATTGGGCCTGGCCATCGTCGCCCGCGTGGTGGAGGCGCACCGGGGCCAGGTGCGCGTCTGGTCGCGGCTCGGCAAGGGCACGACGATTTCGGTGATCCTGCCGCTCGCGTGAACGGGCCGGATCCAGGTCTTGGCGAGCGAACTAATTGCCCAATGGCTTGGGCGCCCTGTCCCTCGCCCTGCGTCTCGGCGAGCGGCGAGCCCATTTTGGATTCCGCGCTGAGTTTTATGTCTGGGCTGACTTCAGGCCCGTTATCGGTGGAAGGTGCGGTTGCGTCCGTCGGTGGTTCCCTCTCTTGGGGGAGAGGGAAAGGGTGGGGGCGGGTGTCCTTCCATCGGCTCGGGTTGGGCGCGGCCAAGTGAGGTTGGCCCGCCCTCACCCCGGCCCTCTCCCCCAGGAGAG
>OFDN01000569.1_pt1 | contig 28839 bp, 19 predicted proteins | sample 1520971 | NCBI WGS metagenome assembly OFDN01 (sample SAMEA94257418, study PRJEB24077) | hot springs metagenome | biome: Aquatic biome; feature: Geographical feature; material: Water | place: India | collected 2012-06-12 | depth 5 m | reverse complement strand
GTCCGCCCGCCGGGGGCGCGCTCTCGCGCGGGGCGGGGGTGCGCTGCGGTGTGGTGGTCGCACTCGGCAGCGCCAGCGGCTGCACCTGCGGGCTTGGCGCGGGCGTCGGCCTATCGGTAGCGATGGGCCGCGGTGGGATCGCGACGCCCGCGCGCTCGTCGGCAGGGCCCGCCGGGGCCGGAGTGGGCGAGGGGCTCGCGGGCGGCAGGCTGAAGGTCTGCTGCGCGGCGAGGGGTGCGCCGAGCGCAAGGGGGAGCGGCACCGCTAAGGCGAGCGCGAGGACGCGACCCCACCGAGCGGGGCCGACGGCGCGGCGGGCGAGACGGTCAGCAAGGCGGATCATGGCGCAATCGGCATTGGCGGAAGGGTCTGATGGTCGGGGATGCGGGGTTTGCGGGGCCCCTCGTGAACCCGCGCTGTCTCTCCTTAGGCAGGCGCACGGCCCCGCGTCCAGTTCCGGCCTTGCGCCGTCCGACGGAACGGGGCAACAGCGCGGCATGGAAAGCACACCCCCGCCCTCCGGCCCTGCCAGGCCGACCCCGCAGTTCCTCGGGCGCGACACGCCGCTCCCCGCCTCGCCGCAAGAGGCGGTGCTCGACTACGTGCCCAACCCGCGCCCCGGCCTCACCTACCTTGTGCGCTTCGTCAGCCCCGAGTTCACCTCGCTGTGCCCGGTCACGAACCAGCCCGATTTCGCCCATCTGGTGATCGACTACGTGCCGGGCGACACCATCGTCGAGAGCAAGAGCCTGAAGCTGTTCCTCGGCTCGTTCCGCAACCACAACGGCTTTCACGAGGACGTGACGGTCGGGATCGGGGTGCGCCTCTTCGAGGAGATGCGCCCGCAATGGCTGCGCATCGGCGGCTACTGGTATCCGCGCGGAGGAATCCCGATCGACGTGTTCTGGCAATCGGGCGCCCCGCCGGAGGGGCTGTGGCTGCCCGACCAGGGCGTGCCGTCCTACCGCGGTCGCGGCTGAGGGTTGCGACGCCAATCGGCGGGTAGTTATCGACTTATTGCCATGTTCTTGCAATGTTTCACGTGAAACATTGCCATGCTCTAGGTGTTGAGGTGCGGCGAATTCAATTCCAGCTGCACGAACCTGGGCACCGACTTGTTCTTGTTGGCATCGCGCCACGCCGCGAGCGGGAAGGCTCCCGGCCCGAGCGCCGCCAGCGGGATGCCCGCCTCGGCGAGCGAGTAGGGCGAGATGCGGTGGCGGGTCATGAAGCCGCCGCTGCCGTCGCTGATCAGCGCGGTCTCGAACTTGAGGCCCTGGCTGTTCTCGGTGGCGTTGACGACCTTGCTCACCACCAGCTGGCCGTGGCCGAGATCGAGCACCACGTCGGTTCCCACCGGCACCCCGGCAAGGCCGTTGATGCGCGCGCCGGTCTTGGAGAGGTTCCTGAGGATCACGTCGTAATAGTGGTCCTCGTGGATCAGGCCGATCTTGCGGAAGATGGTGATGCGCTCGGCGCGGTGGCGCGGCGGGCCGCTGGGGCGGAACACGCCCGAGCCATCGGCGAACTGGGCGAGCACCTGTTCCTGGGTGATCGGCCGGGAGAAGATGTAGCCCTGCACCAGATCGGCGCCGCGTTCCTTGACCAGCGCGAGCTCGTCCATCGCCTCGACACCTTCGGCGACGGTCTCCATCCCGAGGGCCTTGGCGAGCGCGACGATTGCGGCGATGATCGCGGGGTTGATATCGCCGTTCTCGGTGCAACCGCGCACGAAGCTCTGGTCGATCTTGATCTTGTCGAAATGCCCGTGCTTGAGGTAGCCCAATGAGGAATAGCCGGTGCCGAAATCGTCGAGCGCGAGGCGCACGCCGAGCTTCTTGAGATCGCGAAAGATCGCGTCGACCGTTTCCAGATCGCCGACGAACACGCTCTCGGTGATCTCGAGCTCGAGCCGCCCGGGCGGCAGGTCGGAGGCCTGGAGCGCGGAGGCCACCGCCTTGCGAAAGCCCGGGCGCACGAATTGCTTGGCCGAGACATTGACCGCGACGCGGATCGTCTCGGGCCAGGCCAGCGCGTCGATGCAGGCCTGCTTCAATGCCATCTCGCCGATGCGGATGATGAGATCGTCGTTCTCGGCGATCGGAATGAACTGCGCGGGGCTGATGTCGCCCTCTTCGGCGTCGTGCCAGCGCAGCAGCGCCTCGAAGCACTTGACCTCGTTGGTGACCGGATCGACCAGCGGCTGGTAGGCGAGCTTCAGATCCCCCTTGTCGACCGCATCGCGCAGCCGGTCGCCGAGCAGCGCGGTCTTGGAGGCGGCATCGCGCAGCTCGCTGGTGAAGAAGCAGAAGGTGCCCCCGCGGGTCTCCTTGGCGGAGTAGAGCGCCATGTCGGCCGCGCGGGTCAGCTCGTCGGCCTCGACCCCGTCATAGGGCGCGATCGCGATCCCGACCGAGGTGCCGATGATCGCGCGCCGGCCGTTGACCTGATAAGGTTGGGAGAGCGACTGGACGATGCGGTTGCCAAGCTCGCCCAGCGTGCCGCGGTCGTCCATGTCGGGCAGCAGCACCTGGAACTCGTCGCCGCCGAGCCGCCCGACCTCGCCTGCATCCTTGACGATCGACTGCAGCCGCTGGGCGACCTGCTTGAGCAGGTCGTCGCCGGCGGGATGGCCCATCGTGTCGTTTACCTGCTTGAAGCGGTCGAGATCGATCATCATCAGCGCGCAGGAGCGGCGGCTGATGCGGAACGCCGCCAGCATCGCGCTGAGCCGCTCATTGAGCTTGCGGCGGTTGGCGAGCCCGGTCAGCTCGTCGACCTGCGATTGCCGCGCGACCTGGGTCTCGTAAGCATATTGCGCCGAGATATCGACGGCACTGCCGCGATAGCCGCGGAAGCTGCCTGACGGATCGAGCAGCGGGCGACCGTTCAACCGCCACCAGCGGGTGCTGCCGCGCGCATCGGTCAGCGCGACGATCTGCTCGTCGAGCCGGGAGCGCGCCTTGAGCTTGAAGGCGAGGCTGCGCTGGTTGGGGGCACCGTCCTCTTCGTCGACATCGCTGAAGACCCGGGTGATCGGCGTGCCGATCAGCGCTTCGGCCCCGGCCCCCAGGTCGTCCAGTGCGCGCTGCGAGAGGAAGCTGAGATTGCCGTCCGCGTCGGTCGCCCAGAACATCCCGATGCCGAGTTCCTCGACCTCGCTGAGCACCACCGCACGCTCGGGCGCGCCGACGTCCTGCGCCGCGCGCCGGTCGGCCGCGGCGCTCCTGGATTGGCGCAGGGTCTTGCCAAAGCCTAGCGGCATGCGTGTCCTCGTGGTGTCGCATCATCGGGAGCGACCCTTGTGCGGAATAGGCCGAACGTGATTGATAAAGTGTTACCCGCCCCTCCGTTGGCCTGCGGACAAGGCGGGCCCGCCGCGGGGTGCGGAACTCTTTCCGGGCAAGGCCGTTATCGGATCGTGGGCCCGGCGCGGCATAATCTGTCCCCCGCGGCCCGCGACGTGCAATTTTGCTGCATCACCGCCGGCGTTCGGGATCGCGCCCCAGCGCGTTTTGCGCCCGGTTCCGGCGAGCCGGGCATGGCAATAACGGGGGATGGCGTCATTTCGGTCGAAACTCTGCTGGCGAGCCCGCGCGAGGCGCTGAGCAACCCGCTGCGCACCCGCGCCGACTGGGAGGCGATGCGCGCCGCCGCGCTGGCCGATCCGGGCGCCTTCCACGGCGAGATCGCGGGGCGCAACATGCACTGGTTCGTGGCCGATGCCGCTCCGTCTGGCGCATGGCTGGCGCGCGCGGCGGACGGCAGCTGGCACGGCTGGGATGCCGCCACCGGCGCGCCGGTCTCGCCTGATCTGCCCGCAGGCTTCACCCCGTGGCACACCGGGTTCGACGGCACCACGCCGCCGCATTGGCGCTGGTTCGTCGGTGGGCGCACCAACGCCGCTTTCTCCGAGCTCGACCGGCATGTGCTGGCGGGCCACGGCGACGAGGACGCGCTGATCTTCGAAGGCGACCGCTGGGACATGTCGGCGCTCGGCGGCAAGGGCGCGCCGATCGACTGCTTCACCGTCACCCGCAAGCAACTGCTGCTCGAGGTCGCCAAGTGCGCCGTCGCGCTCGAGGCGCTCGGGCTGAAGCCGGGCGACCGCATGGCGCTGAACATGCCGAGCATCGTGCCGCAGATCTACTGGACCGAGGCCGCCAAGCGGATGGGCGTGGTCTATACCGCCGTGTTCGGAGGCTTCTCCGACAAGACGCTATCCGACCGCATCGCTGATACCGGCGCGCGGGTGATCGTCACCTCCGACGGCAGCTACCGCAACGCGCAGGTCGCCGCCTTCAAGAACGCCTATACCGATCCGGCGCTCGACAATTTCGTGCCCGTGACGACCGCGCTGGAGATCCTCTCGGGGCTGGACATGGGCCTTCCGGCGGCGGACGCGGCGACCATCGTCGACACGGTGCGCGCGGCGCTTGCGGGGGAGATCACGGTCGACCGGTCGGACGTGATGCGCGGCGTGGGGCGGGCGCTGATCAACCTCGGGGCGGAAGGTCGCATCACGTCGGCCGATGCGGCGCGCGTGCGGATCGCGATCGCCTCAAGCCTCGTCACCCTGCCGCCGCGCGTCGAGGCGGTCATCGTGTGCCGCCACACCCACCAGCCCGACATGATCTGGCGCGAGGAGCGTGACCGCTGGAGCCACGAGCTGACCGACGCGGCGCTGGTGACGGTGCTCGAGAAGGCCCGCGGGGCGGGCTTTTCCGTGCAGACGGAGGCTGACCTGCTGGCGCTGCCCGATGCCGATTTCGTCCGCGCGATCTGGGCCTCGTCCAAGCCGATGCCGGTCGATGCCGACTATCCGATGTTCTTCATCTACACCTCGGGCAGCACCGGCAAGCCCAAGGGGATCGTCCACAGCCACGGCTATGCCGCAGGCGTGGCCGAGACCATGCGGGTCAGCTTCGATGCGCGCGCCGGAGATACCCTGTTCGTGGTCGCCGATCCGGGCTGGATCACCGGGCAGAGCTACCTGATCTGCGCGCCGCTGATGACGCGGGTGACTTCGCTGGTCTCCGAAGGCTCGCCGGTCTTCCCCCACGCGGGCCGCTTCGCCTCGATGATCGAGCGGCACAATGTGCGGATCTTCAAGGCGGGGGTGACCTTCCTCAAATCGATCATGTCGGATCCGGCGAACCTCGCCGAGGTGGAACGCTACGATATGAGCGGCTTGCGCGTGGCGACCTTCTGCGCCGAACCCGTCAGCCCCAGCGTGCAGGCCTTCGGGATGGAGCACGTCACGGAGCGCTACATCAACTCCTACTGGGCGACCGAACACGGTGGGATCGCGTGGACGCACATGTTCGCGAACGACGACTTCCCGCTGCGGCCCGATGCCCACGCCTATCCGCTGCCGTGGATCGTGGGCGATGTGTGGGTCGAGGACGAGGCGGGCACGGGTGCGCCCGCTCCCTTCGCCCGCGCTGACGAGGGCGGCGTATCGTGGCGCAAGGCCGAGATCGGCGAGAAGGGCGAGATCGTGATCGCCGCGCCCTATCCCTACCTCGCGCGCACCATCTGGGGCGATATCGCTGGCTTCAAGGTTGCAGACGGGCGCGTCGATCCCGCATGGCGCGGCGATGCCAGGCGCTGGGAAGAGGGCTACTGGCGGCGCTGGAAGGGCGCATGGGCCTATACCCAGGGCGATTTCGCGATCCAGCACGCGGACGGCTCGTTCTCGCTCCACGGGCGCTCCGACGACGTCATCAACGTCTCGGGCCACCGCATGGGCACCGAGGAGATCGAGGGCGCGGTGCTGCGCGACAAGGCGCTCGCACCGGACTCGCCGGTCGGCAACGTGCTGGTCGTCGGCGCGCCGCACCGCGAGAAGGGGCTGACGCCGCTCGCCTTCGTGGTGCCGGTCGCGGGGCGCAAGCTGACCCACGAGGACAAGCGCCGCCTGTTCGATCTCGTGCGCACCGAGAAGGGCGCGGTCGCGGTCCCGGCGGACTTCATCGAGGTCTCGCAATTCCCCGAAACCCGCTCGGGCAAATACATGCGCCGCATGGTCCGCGCGCTGGTGGTGGGCGAGGATGTCGGCGACGTCACGACGCTGCGCAATCCCGAGGCTTTGGACGAACTCCAGCGCGTGATCGCCGATTGGCAGCGCAAGCAGCGCATGAGCGACGAACAGGCGCTGTTCGACCGCCACCGCTACTTCCTCGTCCAATACAACACGGTTGCGCCGGGCAAGCAGGTCGCGACGGTCACCGTCACCAACCCGCCGGTCAACGCGCTCAACGAACGCGCGATCGACGAGCTGGTGCTGGTCACCTCGACCCTCGCGCGCGATGACAACGTGGTCGCGGTGGTGTTCACCGGCGAGGGCACCTCGTCCTTTGTCGCGGGCGCGGACATCCGCCAGATGCTCGAGGAGATCCACACGGTCGACGAGGCCATGGTGCTCCCCAACAACGCGCACCTCGCCTTCCGCACGATCGAGAGCATGAACAAGCCGTGTGTGGCGGCGGTGCAAGGCGTAGCGCTGGGCGGGGGCATGGAGTTCGCGCTCGCGTGCCATTACCGCATCGCCGAGCCGGTGGCGCGCTTCGGCCAGCCCGAGATCCGGCTGCGGCTGCTCCCCGGCTATGGCGGCACCCAGCGCCTGCCGCGCCTGCTCGCCGACCGGCGAGGGAGCGAGGGGGTGAGGGATGCGCTCGACCTGATCCTCGGCGGGCGGAGCATCACGGCGGCACAAGCGCACGCGATCGGCGTGGTCGATGAACTGGTGGACGGCGCGCAGGATGCGCTCTCCGCCGCTCACGCTGCGGTGCGCGATTTCGTGAAGCGCGGCCCGGACAGCGCGCTCGGCTGCGCCTTCGCGGAGCGGCAGGCGGCGACGGTGCGCTGGGAAGGCGCTTCGGACGTGTCGCTGGACGCGGTGCTTGAGGACGAATTCCTCCAGCGCATCCTGCGCCAGCTCGAATGGGCGGGCCGCGATGTCGCGGGGGCGCGGGCGCTGGATGCGGTGCGCACGGGGCTCGAACACGGCATCACCCAGGGCACTGCGCGCGAGGCGCGGTTGTTCTCGGAAGCCATCGTTGATCCCGAAGGCGGCAAGACCGGCATCAGGCAATTCATGGACAAGGTCGCGCCCCCGCTCCCGGTGCGGCGCGACGGGGTGTGGATCGACGCCGAGCACGAGATGCGTGCGCAGGCGCTGGAGGCGGCAGGCGATCTGCTCCCCGTGGGCGCGCCGTTCTATCCCGGCGTGACCCCGATCCCATCCCACCAATACGCCTTCGGCATCGCCCGCGATCCCGACACCGGCCAGCCCCGCTTCGGCCCGCCGGCGAGCCACGAGAAGGAGCTGATCGTAAAGACCCCCGAGCCCGCGCCCAACGAGGCGCTGCTCTACATGCTGACCAGCGAGGTCAACTTCAACGACATCTGGGCGCTGACCGGCATCCCCGTCTCGCCCTTTGATGCGCATGAGGAGGACGTGCAGATCACCGGATCGGGCGGGATCGCGCTGGTCGCGGCTCTGGGCAGCGAGACGCGCGCGCAGGGGCGGATCAAGGTCGGCGATCTGGTGACGGTCTATTCTGGGACGAATGACCTGCTTTCGCCGCTGGTCGGCAATGACCCGATGTATGCGGATTTCTCCATTCAGGGCTACGAAACCGAGACCGGCAGTCACGCGCAGTTCCTGACCGTGCAGGCCCCGCAGATGCACAAGGTGCCGCCCGATCTGACGCTGGAGCAGGCGGGGAGCTATGTGCTCAACCTCGGCACCATTGCGCGCTGCCTGTTCACCACCCTGCAGATCGCGCCGGGGCGGACTTTGTTCGTCGAGGGCGCGGCGACCGGGACGGGGCTTGATGCGCTGCGAAGCTCGGTGCGGACGGGGTTGCAGGTGACGGGGCTGGTGTCCTCGGAGGAACGCGCGAGCTTCATCACGACGGTGCAGGGCGCGGTCGGGGCGATCAACCGCAAGGATGCGCGTTTCGCCGCGCTCTACACCGTGGTGCCCGAGGACAAGGCCGAGGCGCAGACGTGGGAAGCCGCGGGCGCCACGCTGGTCGAGGCGTATAAGGCGCTCAACGGCGGCAAGCTTGCCGATTACGTCGTCAGCCACGCGGGCGAGACCGCCTTCCCGCGCTCGTTCCAGCTGCTTGCCGAGGGCGGGACGCTGGCCTTCTACGGCGCCTCGTCGGGCTACCACTTCAGCTTCATGGGCAAGCCGGGCACGGCCAGCCCCGAAGAAATGCTCCGCCGCGCGGCATTGCGCGGGGGCGAGGCGGTGCTGATCTTCTACGGGCCGGGGTCGAGCGAACTGCTCGACGAAACGGGTCTCGAAATGATCGAAGCCGCGCGGCGCTTCAACGCCCGCTCGGTGATCGCCACCACAACCGACGGGCAGCGCGAATTCCTGCAATCGCTGGGGCTTGAGGATGCGATCGAGGGGATCGTCTCGCTCGAGAGCATCCGCCGCCGCGAGGGCGCGAATTTCCACTGGCCCGACACCATGCCGCGCCTGCCCGATGCCAAGGCCGATATCGAGGTCTTCAAGGCGGCGGTGCGCGACTATCAGGACCGGGTGATGAAGCCCTTCGGCTCGGCGGTGGGCAAGATCCTGCGCTCGCCCGACAATCCGCGCGGCAGCCCGGATCTGGTGTTCGAGCGGGCCGGGCAGGATACGCTCGGCATCTCGACCTCGCTGGTCAAGCCCTTCACGGGCCGGGTGATCTTCGCCGAGGACCTCAGCGGCTGCCGCTTCACCTTCTACGCGCCCCAAGTGTGGACGCGGCAGCGGCGCATTTACATGCCCACCGCGCAGATCTTCGGCACGCACCTTTGTAACGCCTACGAGGTTGCGCGGATGAACGACATGATCGCGGCGGGGCTGCTCGAAGTGACCGAGCCCGAGGTGGTGCCGTGGGACGGCCTCCCCGAAGCGCACCAGGCGATGTGGGACAACCGGCACACGGGCTCCACCTATGTGGTCAACCATGCGCTCCCCGAAATGGGCCTCAGGAGCCGCGACGCGCTGCTCGAAGCATGGGCTGCGCAGGCGAGCGGGGAACCGGACGGCTAGCTCGCGCATTGCAGTTTTTGAAACGTTCGAAGCTCTCCTCCCCAGAGAATGAACGAAACGCAAAGCGGAGCTCGCCTTCGCGGTAATTTCTGTGAGGAGAGAGTCATGGCCAAACCGAAAGCCGTTGCCGCTGCGCCTGCTCTGCAAGGCGATATCCCGGGCCGTCTGGCCGGCAAGATCGCCGTCGTGACCGGCGCCGCGGGCAATCTGGGCGGGCATATCGTCACGCACTACCTGGCCGAAGGCGCAACCGTGGTGATGACGGGCCGTACCCCCGATCGCACCAAGGCCGCGGCCGAGGCGCTGCTGAAGGCAACCGGCGCGGACCCGGCGCGGCTCGCCACGGTGGCATTGGACGGGGGCGACATCGCCTCGGTGCGCGCCGCGATCGAGGAGGTGGTGAAGCAGTTCGGGCGGATCGACATTCTCGTCAACAACGCCGGGAGCGCGGGGCCCAAGCAGCCGATCGAGAACCTGCCCTTGTCCGCCGAGGAGCTCGCCGCACTCCAGAAGACCGGCTCGACCGACAGCGAGACCGTGGCCGACGCGCTGCGAAACATTTTCGGTGTCGCGTGGAATGTCGCTCGCGTAGCGGCCGAGCACATCCCCGAAGGCGGCTCGATCATCAACGTTTCGACCATCTTCAGCCGCACGCCCTATTACGCGCGCGCGGCTTACGTCGTCCCCAAGGCGGCGATGAATGCGTGGAGCCGTGAACTCAGCCTTGAGCTCGGCCTCAAGGGCATCCGCGTCAACCTCGTCTACCCCGGCCCGATCGAGAGCGAGCGCATCCGCAATGTCTTCGCCGCGATGGACAAGGCGCGCGGGGACGAGGGCGGCACCACTGCGACGCAGTTCTTCGACATGATGAGCCTGGAGCGCGCCACGGGCGGGAACGCAAAGGCCAAGACCTTCCCGACGCCGACCGACATCGCCACCACCTGCGTATTCCTCGGCTCGGATGAGAGCGCGGCCTACAACGGCCACGATTTCGAGGTCACCCACGGGATGAGCGTGAGGAAGGAACAGCGCTCGACCTATCTCGCGCGGCCCACCATGCGCTCGATGGACGGCACGGGTCTGGCCGTGCTGATCGCAGCGGGCGACGATTGGGAGGAGGCGCTCGAGATTGCGCAGGTGCAGCTCGCCTGCGGGGCCGAGGTCGTGCTCGGCCTGCCGCGCGCGGCCGACGTTGCCATCGCTGAAAAGCGCTGTGCGGCGCTCGGCCTCGGCGACAAGCTTGCGATCATCCGCTTCAGCCGCAAGGATGCAGGCGCGATGGAAGAGGCGCTCGAGGATTACACCAAGGGCGGCACCCCGATCAGCGGCGCGCTGTTCCTCCCGGCACTGGGCGCAGGCGAACTCAGCGGCGCGATCACTGCCTCCGATGACGGCGTGGTCGAGGCGCTGATGGATGGCGAACTGGCGGGCAACATGGCGCTCGCGCGGACCATGAGCCGTTACTGGAAGCGTCACGACAACCTGCTGCAGCCGCCGCGCTTCGTCTTCGTCAGCCACAAGAGCGACGGCAAGGGCGACGTCTACGGCCACATCTTGCGCGCCGCGACCGAACAGCTGATCCGCATCTGGCGCGACGAGTCCGAGATCGACACCGCCCATGGCCGCCGCCGCCAGGCCGAGTGGGGCAACCAGATCGTCCGCTTCACCAACACCGAGGCCGAGAACATCCGCTTCACCGCGGGCCATGCCGCGCGCATCCTGCTGAAGGAAAGCAAGCTCGGCGAGATCACCCTCTATGTCCCCGCCAACATCGGCGAGGCTACGGGCGCGCGCAAGGCCATGCCCGGCTTCTCGGAGAACATCACCGGGCTGCATCTCGGCAAGGTCGCGCTGATCACCGGCGGCTCGGCCGGGATCGGCGGGCAGGTCGCGCGGCTGCTCGCACTGGCGGGCGGCAAGGTGATGATGGTCGCCCGGCGCGAAAGCGAGCTCGCGGTGGCGCGGGCCAAGATCGTCTCGGAATTGGAGGACATCGGCTTTGCGGGTGTCGAGCGCCGGGTGCAGACCCTCGCCAATGTCGACGTCAGCAACTTCGAGAGCCTCAAGGGCGCGGTCGATGCGACGCTGAAGGCCTTCGGGCGCATCGACTACCTGATCAACAACGCCGGGGTCGCAGGCGCGGAGGACATGGTGGTCGACATGACGGTCGATGCCTGGAACTACACGCTCGACGCGAACCTCGTGTCGAACTACTTCCTGATGCACCACGTTGCGCCGCTGATGAAGGCGCAAGGGTCGGGCTACATCCTCAATGTGTCGTCCTATTTCGGCGGCGAGAAATATCTCGCGGTCGCCTATCCCAACCGTGCCGATTACGCTGTGTCCAAGGCCGGGCAGCGCGCGATGGTCGAGAGCATGGCGCGCTATCTCGGTCCCGAGGTCCAGTTCAACGCGATTGCGCCCGGCCCCGTGGATGGCGACCGCCTCTCGGGCACTGGCGGCAAGCCCGGGCTGTTCGAGCGGCGGGGCAAGCTGATCCTCGAGAACAAGCGGCTGAACGCCGTCCACGCCGCCGCGATCAAGGCGATCCGGCGCGGGGTGCGGGTCGAGGCGGTGCTGGCGCGGCTCGCCCGCAACGACACCGTCAAGATGAGCCACGACACCAACAACCCGCGCGAGCTGCGCGAACTCGCGCTCGCCTGCGCGCGCGAGGGCGACGGGACCTGCACCTGGGACCAGTATCTCCTGACCCCGCAGATCGCCGCCGCGCTGATCTCGCGCCTCAGACAGGCCGGCCTGTTCCTCGACGCGCCCGAATGGTCCGAGCGGCCCGCAGCGGACGACGACAAGTGGCTGCTGCGCGTTCCGCCCGAGGACGCGCCCTTCCTCCCCGCCGACAAGATCGCGGCGGAAGCGAAGAAGGTCGGCACCGGGGTGCTCTCCAAGCTCTACCTCGGCAAGATGCCGACCGAGCATGACGTGGCGCAGGCGACCGTCTTCTTCCTCGCCGACCGCGCGGTCTCGGGCGAGACCTTCATGCCCTCGGGCGGCCTCAGCGTCGAACGCTCGACCACCGAGCGCGAGCTGTTCGGCAGCCCCAAGCAGGAGCGGCTCGACCAGATGCGGGGCAAGACGGTGTGGATCATCGGCGAACACCTCGCCGATTACCTCGCCGAGACCGCGCGCGCCTTCATCGAGGATTGCCACGTCGCCAACGTCGTCCTGATCAGCCGCAGCGCGGAAGGCTTCGAGGCGATCAAGGCGCAGCTCGAGGGCGACACTGCCGACGCGCTGACCTCGCTTCTCGTCACCAGCGATATCGAGGCGGCGATGGACGAGGCGCTGCTTGCCTGGGGGCGGCCGACGACGATCCTCTCGACGCCGATGGCGGCGCTCCCGGGCAAGCTCTTCGCGACCGACGACCCGCTGACCCCCGAGGAGTTCCGGCAGGTGGTCGAGGACAACCTCACCCACCACTTCCGCGTGGCGCGCCGCGCCTCTCTGTATGACGATTGCCAGCTGGTGCTGACCAGCCCCGACGTTCCCATGGGCGACAAGTCCCCGGCCTTTGCGCTGGCGAACTTCATCAAGACCACGCTCCATGCTTTCACCGCGACGCTCGCGGTCGAGAACGAGCGGCTGGTCCACGATGTGCCGGTCAACCAGATCAATCTCACCCGCCGGGTGCAATCCGAAGAGCCGCGCGATCTCGACGAGCATCTCGAAGAGGTGCGCCGCTTCGCCCGCGCGGTGCTGCTGGTGGGCGCGCCGCTGCCGGATGCCGAGGACTCGCGCTACCGGGCGCGGATCTATCGCGGCATGTCGATGACGGTGTAAAGCGGCGCCCGCCGTGATCCAGTACCTGCCCTTCGAAAAGCCGATCGAGGCGCTCGACAAGCATGTCGCGGAACTCTCCGCCCATGCCGAGGGCACCGAGGAGGCGCGGATGCTGCGCGAGCGGGCCGAGCGGCTGCTCGCGGACACCTATGCGCGCCTCACCGCGTGGGAGCGAACCCTTGTCGCCCGCCACCCCCAGCGCCCGCGCTTCGAGCGGCTGGTGGCGGGGCTGTTCTCCGAATTCCTGCCGATCGCCGGCGACCGCCGTTTCGGCGACGACCAGGCGATCATCGGCGGCTTTGCCCGCTTCGAGGGGCGCAAGGTGATGGTGATCGGCCATGTGAAGGGCGAGGACACGCCCGGGCGGCTCAAGCACAATTTCGGCATGGCCCGGCCCGAGGGCTATCGCAAGGCGATCCGCCTGATGGCGCTCGCCGACCGTTTCGGTCTCCCCGTGGTGACGCTGGTCGACACCCCTGGCGCCTTCCCCGGTGTGGATGCCGAGGCGCGTGGGCAGGCGGAAGCCATCGCCCGCTCGACCGAGGCCTGCCTCGCGCTGGGCGTGCCGCTGGTCGCCGTCATCGTCGGCGAGGGCGGATCGGGCGGGGCGGTGGCGCTCGCGGCGGCGAACCGCGTGCTGATGTTCGAACACGCGGTCTATTCGGTGATCAGCCCTGAAGGCTGCGCCTCGATCCTGTGGCGCAGCAGCGCGCAGGCCGCCACCGCCGCCGAGGCGATGCGGGTAACGGCGGGCGACCTCCTCAAGCTCGGCGTGATCCACCGCATCGTCTACGAACCGCGCGGCGGCGCGCACCGCGACCCTGCCGAGACCGTCAAGCGGCTGACGCTGGCGCTGCGCGCCGAGCTCGATGCGCTGGCCGCGCTGTCCCCCGACGAGCTGCGCCGCGAGCGCGAGGAGTTCTTCCTCCGGCTGGGGTAAAAGCGTGAAATCCTCCGCGCGTCGTTCCGCTCGGCTTGCCTATCCTTCGTCTCGTCCAGCCCGGGGAAACAGTTGTTCCGCTCGGCCGGTTGCCCTTGTCTTGTGAACAAGGAGACGGACAATGTATGGATGGGCTATCGCTCTGGCGGTCATCGCGCTGATCGCTGCCGTGCTGGGGTTTGGCGGGTTGGCCGGCGCTCTTGTCGATATCGCCTTGATCGTATTCGTGCTCGCCGTGATCGGCACCATCATCCTTTTGGTTCTGGGCTGGAAGGCGGCCAAGGGAGCGTCGCGGCGATTGTGACGCCGGCTTGCGGCGAGGCCGAAGCTGCAACGGGTGGGGCAGCCTGACAAGAAGCGGTGCCGGCTGCAGGGATCGAACCCGCGGCCCCCTGATTACAAATCAGGTGCTCTACCATCTGAGCTAAGCCGGCTCACCTTGGCCGCGCCATAAGCCTAGAGCGCGCCGAAAGTCCACCCTTCCGTGCGGGCGATCTCGGGGGTGAGGCTGGGCGGGTGCCACAGATCGCGGTCCTTGTGCACCCGCCGAAGCCAGGCGGCGGTGAGCAGCGCGTCGGCCGAGTGATCGTCGATCGGGCCTTCGCCTGCGACCGGGGGAGAACCCAGACGATCGAGCGCGTCGTTCAGCGCGGCAAAGCTGCGCAGCTTGGTCGCCGCCCCCGTCACCCCTCCGAGGCGGGCGGCCATCGCGGTGTAGATCTCGGTCACCACCGAGCCTTGGGCGGGGAGCGGATCGACCGGCCAGACCGCGACCCGCCCGCCGAGGCGGTGGAGCATCCGCATGCCCGTCAGGCTCGACTTGCCGACCTGCGCCGCGCCCACGAGATTGAAATTGCTCACCGGCCGCACGCCCTGCCGCCGCTGCGCGTGCTCGGCGCGGCGGAAGCGGCCCTCGCGGCTGAGCGCGCCGGGCAGCAGGAAGCGGTCGCCTGTCGCCCCCGCGCCGTGGCGGAAATAGCGCGCGGCCTCGGGGTGGGCGAGCAAGCTGCCCGCCTCGAGATGCGGATCGCCCGCGCACAGCCGATCGATCAATGCCCACAGCGCGCGCGCGTCGGGAGGCGAGGCGTCCCACCCGGGGAAGAAGGCCCCGGCATCGGCATGGGGCAGGCTGATGCCGAGATCGAGCCCGACCAGCGTCGCCACCGGCAGGTCGAGCAGCAGCGCCAGCACCTCTTGACGCGCCCACCCCCTGGGGTCGGGCGGCGCAACCAGCACTGGCGGCCCGCCCTTTGCCAGCGCTACGGCAAGGGCAATGCCCTTCTGCCGCGGCCCGCGTGCCCCCGACCAGTCGACCGCGAGGAAGTGCGAGAAGCGGCTCACCCCCGCTCCGCGCGCAGCTTGTCCCAATAGTCGAGCCGCTTCTTCACCTCGCGCTCGAAGCCGCGCTCGACGGGGGTGTAGAACGCCTCGGGCGCCATGCCCTCCGGCCAGTAGTTGTCGCCCGAAAAGCCCTCGGGGGTGTCGTGGTCGTAGGTATAGCCCTTGCCGTAGCCGAGGCTTTCCATGAGGCCGGTCGCGGGGTTGACGATGTTCATCGGCGGCATCAGGCTGCCGGTGTCCTTCGCCGCCTTCCACGCCGCCTTCTGTGCCATGTAGACCGCGTTCGATTTGGGCGCGGTGGCGAGGTAGAGGCAGGCTTGGACCAGCGCGAGCTCGCCCTCGGGGGAGCCGAGGAAGCGGTAGGCCTCCATCGCCGCCATGCATTGCGGGAGCGCCTGCGGGTCGGCCATCCCGATATCCTCCACCGCCATCCTCACCAGCCGCCGGGCGAGGAACAGCGGCTCCTCGCCCGCCACCAGCATCCGCGCCAGCCAGTAGAGCGCCGCCTGCGGATCGCTCCCGCGCACAGACTTATGCAACGCGGAAATGAGGTTGTAATGCCCGTCGCGGTCCTTGTCGTAGACCGCGACCCGGCGTTGGAGGAAGCTCCCGAGACCCGCGGGGTCGAGAGCCTCCTTCAGCTCTGCCGCATACAAGGTCTCCGCCTGCCCCAGCAGGAAGCGCCCGTCGCCATCGGCCTGCGCGACCAGCGCGTCGCGGGCTTCGGGGGTGAGGGGGAGGGGGCCTTCGAGGTCTTCCGCCTTCGTCAGCAGCGCCGCCAGCGCGCTCTCGTCCAGCCGGTTCAGCACCAGCACCTGCGCGCGGCTGAGGAGCGCGGCGTTCAAGGCAAAGCTCGGGTTCTCGGTGGTCGCGCCCACCAGCGTCACCACCCCGCGCTCGACATAGGGGAGGAAGCCGTCCTGCTGGGCGCGGTTGAAGCGGTGGATCTCGTCCACGAAGAGCAGCGTCTTGCGGCCTGCCTTCGCCATCTTTTCGGCCTCGGCGAAGGCCTGCTTCAAGTCCGCCACGCCCGAGAACACCGCGCTGATCGCGGCATAGCGCATCCCCACGGCATTGGCGAGCAGATGCGCGATCGAGGTCTTGCCCGTCCCCGGCGGCCCCCACAGGATCATGCTGGCGAGCTTGCCTGCCGCTACCATCCGCCCGATTGCGCCCTCGGGGCCGGTGAGGTGCTCCTGCCCCACCACTTGGCCAAGGGTCTGCGGGCGCAAGCGGTCGGCCAGCGGCGCGTCTGCCGCGGGCGCATCATCGCGGGGTGCCTCGGGGGCGTCTTGTCCGAACAGGTCAGTCATTCGTCGGTGGAGATAGGCCACCCAGCGGAAAAGGGAACTCCCGCAGGGGAGGTGTCTTGAAACGATAGCTCTAAGATATATCTTGGGTGTATCGCTGATACAGGCGAGGAGGAACGATATGACCTGGAACCGGTATGGCCGCGGTGGCGGCTGGGAAAAGCTCGCCGAGGCAATGGCGACGATGGCAATGAATGGGGCAATGAACGGGAACACCAGTTTCGGCGGCCCGGGCTTCAAGATGCGCGCGCGCTTCGACGAGGAATTTCCGCGCGGCCGCGAGGCTGACGGCGAAGAGGGCGGGCCGGAAGGCTATCGCGGCCGCCGTGGCCGCCGCGGGCGGATGTTCGCGCAGGGCGAGCTGCGCCTCGCGCTGCTGGCGCTGATCGCCGAGAACCCCTCTCACGGTTATGAGCTGATAAAGGCGATCGAGGAAATGACCGGCGGCGACTACGCCCCGAGCCCCGGCGCGGTCTACCCCACGCTTCAGCTGCTCGAGGATGAAGGCGCGATCGAGGAAGCCGAGGCCGAGGGTGCGAAGAAGCCCTTCGCCGTGACCGCGCAGGGCAGCGAGGAACTCGAAGACCGCGCGGACGAAGTCAAGGCGCTGCTCCGCCGCCTCGGCCGCCACGGCGAGCGCACCACCACGGTCCGCTCGCACGACCTGTTCCGCGCGATGGGCAACCTCGGCAGCGTCCTCAAGAACCGCGCCAAGGCGGGCAAGCTCGACGAGGCCACCATCAACGAGATCGTCGACATGATCGACGAGATGGCGAAGCGCATCGAGCGGCTCTGACGCTGCGGCACGCGTCAGTTGCGGCGCGTGCAATATCCGCCTATTCTCTCCCCCGTCCGGGTCGCAGCGGATGGGGGAGGGGAAACCCATGACAGAATCGACCGCAAACCGCGCATCGACGCCGTGGCACCTGTGGGTGGTGGGCGCGGCGACGCTGCTGTTCAACGCGATGGGGATCGTCAGCTATCTGACGACCAGGCTCGGGATGCTCGAGCAGATGGGCCTCACGCCCGATCAGATCGCCTTCATGAACGCTTATCCCGCGTGGATCAGCGCCTTCTGGGCGCTGGGCGTGTGGGGCGCCTTTGCCGGATCGGTGCTGCTGCTGCGCTCGAAATGGGCGGTGACGGCGATGGTGGTGGGGACCATCGGCCTCGTCGGCACGACGCTCGGCAATTACGTGGTGCTCGATGTGCCGGCGGCGATGCAGGCGCCGGCGCTCGATGTCGCGATCTGGGTGGTGACGCTGTTCCTGCTGTTCTACGCGCGCACGATGGCCGCCAGGGGCGTGCTGCGCTAGACGCAGCTCAGGCGCGGTTGCGCCGTTCCTCGACCAGATCGCGATAGGTTTCGGCAACCACGGCGTTGATCGCGTCCCACGAATATTCGCAGGCGCGCGTCTCGCCCGCGCTGCCGTGCGCGGCGCGCAGGGCCGGATCGCGGCAATAGGGCGCGAGCGCGGCGGCGAAGGCTTGCGCGTCGCTCTTCATGCCGCCCGAGGGCACGACCAGACGCCCGGTGACGCCATCCGCGACGAGGCTGGCGCTGCCCGTCGCGCCCGCGGCGACCACGGGCAAGCCGCTCGCCATGGCCTCGAGGGTGACATTGCCGAAGGTCTCGGTGACGCTGGGGTTGAAGAACACGTCCCCGCTCGCGAGCGCCTGGCCCAAGGCCTCGCCGGTCTTGAACCCTGCGAAGATCCCGCCCGGCAGGTTCGCCTCGAACCACCCGCGCGCCGGGCCGTCGCCGATCACCAGCACCTTGTGCGGCGCGCCGGCGTCGCGCAGCCGCGCGGCGGTCTCGGCGAAGACGTCGAGCCCCTTTTCCATCACCAGCCGCCCGAGGAAGACAATGGCGACGTCATCATCGCCAAGGCCGAGGCTGCGGCGCCAATCGGGATCGCGGCGGGCGGAGGAGAAGATCGTGCGGTCCACCCCCCGGCTCCACAGCCCGATGCGGGTGTGCATGCCCATCGCCAGCAGCTCGTCGATCATCGACTGCGAGGGCGCGACCAGCGCGTCGCAGCGGTTGTAGAAGCGCTTCAGCCCCTTGACGATCAGCGGCTCGAGGAAAGCCATGTTGTAGTAGCGCGGATAGGTCTCGAAGCGGGTGTGGACGCTGGCGAGCACCGGCAGGCCCTTGGCGCGCGCCCAGCGCAGCGCGGCATGGGCGGCGGGATCGGGCGAGGCGAGATGGACGATATCGGGCTTGAACGCCTCGAGATCACGCTTCACCGCCGCCCCGAGGCGGGTCGGCATGCGGTATTCGCCCCGGCCCTTCACCGGCATCGGCACGTTGGGCACGCCGACCAGATCGCCGGTCGGCTCGAAATCGGGGTTGGCGACCTTGGGCGAATAGACGCGCACCTTCGCGCCCTTTTCGAGCAGCGAGCCGACGAGGCGGTTCAAGGCCTGGTTCGCCCCGTCGCGGGTGTAATTGTAGTTGCCGCTGAACAGGGCAATGCGGAGGTCTGAGATGTCCATGGAGCCGCCCCCTTAGGCGAGCGATGCGGATTTTGCGAGAGGGAGGTTGCGGGGGACTTCATGACCCGCGTCGATAGTCATTGACTCCTCCCCCCGCGTCACTAAAGCCGCCCACGGGCCACGCGGTCCCAACGCCGCGCGTGCTCTCTGCAAGGAGAGAATACATGACTGACTATGTTCGCGGGCTCGCGCATGAGCCTGTGCTGAAGCCTGAGCGCCCCTTCTTTTCCTCGGGCCCCACGGCGAAATTCCCCGGCTGGTCGCTGGACAAGCTCAAAACCGAATCGCTGGGCCGCTCGCACCGTTCGAGCCTCGGCAAGGCGCGCTTGAAGTATGCGCTCGACCTGTCGCGCGAACTGCTCGGCATTCCCGACGATTACCTGATCGGCATCATGCCCGCCTCGGATACCGGGGCGATCGAGGCTGCGATGTGGTCGATGCTCGATCCCGCGCGCCCGGTGACGGTCGCGGCGTGGGAGAGCTTCGGCAATGTCTGGATTCAGGACGCGGTCAAGCAGCTGAAGCTCCCCAACCTCCAGGTCCTGACCGCCGACTATGGCGCAATCCCCGACCTCACCACCATTCCCCAGCGCAACGACGTGGTGTTCACCTGGAACGGCACGACCTCGGGCGCCAAGATCCCCAACACTGACTGGCTCGAGGCCGGGCGCGAGGGCGTGACGATCAACGATGCCACCAGCGCGATCTTCGCGATGGAGATGGACTGGGCCAAGCTCGATGCCACCACCTATTCGTGGCAGAAGGTGCTCGGCTCGGAAGCGCAGCACGGCATGCTGATCCTCAGCCCCAAGGCGGTCGAGCGGATCGAGAGCTACAACCCCGCCTGGCCGCTGCCCAAGCTGTTCCGCATGAAGAAGGGCGACAAGCTCAACCGCGGCATCTTCGAGGGCGAGACGATCAACACCCCCTCGATGCTCGCGACCGAGGACTACATCGCCTCGCTCGAATGGGCCAAGTCGATCGGCGGCCGCAAGGCGCTGATCGCGCGCGCCGATGCGAACGCGCAGATCGTCAAGGACTGGATCGAGGCTACCCCGTGGCTGCGCAACATGGCCACCGATCCCGCGCTCCAGACCAACACCGGCGTGTGCATGGTCTTCCAGGGCGACTGGTACGAGAGCCTCTCGGCCGAGGACCGCGCCGCGGTGCCCAAGAAGATCGTCAAGCTGCTCGAAGAGCGCAATGTCGGCTTCGACTTCAACGGCTACCGCGATGCGCCGCCGTCCCTGCGCATCTGGTGCGGCTCGACCGTCGAGCAGGAGGACATCAAGCGCCTGCTGCCGTGGATCGAGTGGGCCTACGAGAAGGTCAAGAACGGCTGAGGCCGTCCCAATTCGCGTCGCCCCGGACCTGATCCGGGGCCGCTCTCCCCAATGCACCAGCGCGCGAAGCGCGCGATCCCGGGTCAGGCCCGGGATGACGAGTGGAAGGTATTCAAAATGACCCGTCCCAAAGTTCTCATTTCCGACAAGATGGACCCCAACGCCGCGCGCATCTTCGAAGAGCGCGGCTGCGATGTCGACGTGATCACCGGCGAGACGCCCGAACAGCTCGCCGCCCGCATCGGCGAGTATGACGGCCTCGCGATCCGTTCCTCGACCAAGGTCACCAAGGCGATCCTCGATGCCGCGACCAACCTCAAGGTCATCGGCCGCGCCGGGATCGGCGTCGACAATGTCGACATCCCCTATGCCAGCGGCAAGGGCGTCGTCGTGATGAACACGCCTTTCGGCAACTCGATCACCACGGCCGAACACGCCATTGCGCTGATGTTCGCGCTCGCGCGCCAGCTGCCCGAGGCGAACGCCCAGACCCAGGCCGGCAAGTGGCCCAAGAGCGGATTCATGGGCGTCGAAGTCACCGGCAAGACCCTCGGCCTGATCGGCGCAGGCAATATCGGCTCGATCGTCGCTAGTCGCGCGCTCGGCCTCAGGATGAAGGTGATCGCCTATGATCCCTTCCTGACCGAGGAACGCGCCGTCGAACTCGGTATCGAGAAGGTCGATCTCGACACGCTGCTCAGCCGCGCCGATTTCGTCACGCTGCACACGCCGCTGACCGACGAGACCCGCAACATCCTCAGCCGCGAACGGCTCGAGAATGCGCGCAAGGGCATCCGCATCATCAACTGCGCGCGCGGCGGCCTGATTGACGAGGCGGCGCTCAAGGACTGTCTCGAGAGCGGTCAGGTCGCAGGCGCCGCGCTCGACGTGTTCGAGACCGAGCCGCCGGCCGCCGATCACCCGCTGTTCGGCGCGCCCAACTTCATCTGCACCCCGCATCTGGGGGCGAGCACCACCGAGGCGCAGGTCAACGTCGCGCTTCAGGTGGCCGAGCAAATGGCCGATTACCTCGTCAACGGCGGCGTCACCAACGCGCTCAACGTGCCCTCGTTGAGCGCCGAGGAAGCCCCCAAGCTCAAGCCCTACATGGCATTGGCCGAGAAGCTCGGCAGTCTCGTGGGCCAGCTTGCCCACGGCAACCTCACCACCATCAGCATCGAGCGCGAGGGCGCGGCCGCCGAACTCAACGGCAAGCCGATCACCGCGGCCGTGCTGGCGGGCTTCATGCGCCGCTATTCGGACACGGTGAACATGGTCAATGCGCCGTTCCTCGCCAAGGAGCGCGGGCTCGACGTGAGCGAGATCCGCCATGACCGCGACGGGGCCTTCAACACCCTCGTGCGCGTCACCGTGGAAACCGCGCAGGGCCCGCGCTCGGTCGCGGGCACGCTGTTCGGCACCGAGGCCCCCCGCCTTGTCGAGATCTTCGGCATCGGCATCGAGGCGGAACTCGCCGGCCACATGCTCTACATCGTCAACGACGACAAGCCTGGCTTCATCGGCCGCATCGGGACGCTGCTGGGCAGCCACGGCATCAACATCGGCACCTTCAACCTCGGCCGCCGCGAGGCAGGCGGGGAGGCGGTGCTGCTCTTGAGCCTCGACGAAGCCCTGACCCCCGAAGTGATCGCCGAGGCCGAGAAGGTCGAAGGCGTCAAGATGGTCAAGGCGCTGGCGTTCTGATCTCCTGCCCTTCTTCGTCATCCCGGCTTTCGCCGGGATGACGATTTGGGTAGGGGCATGGCCATATGACCCAACCCAACGACCTCCTCCCCGAAGGCCTCGAGGACCGTCTACCTTCGGAAGCCGCGCGGATCACCGCGATGATGCGCGCCTGCCTCGATGTGCTCGACGCGCATGGCTATGACCGCGTGCGCCCGCCGCTGCTCGAGTTCGAGGCTTCGCTGGCGGGCCGCATGGCGGGCGTCACTGTCGGCGAGACCAGCGCGATGTTCCGCTTCGTCGACCCTGCTTCCCTGCGCACCCTCGCGCTGCGCTCCGACATCACCCCGCAGGTCGGCCGCATCGCCGCGACCAGCCTTGCCGCCGCCCCGCGCCCGCTGCGGCTCGCGTACTGCGGCGACACCGTGCTCATCAAGGCGAGCCAGCTCGACCCCGCCCGTGAACGTCTTCAGCTCGGGGCCGAGCTGATCGGCGCGGACTCCGTCGCGGCGGCGGGCGAGGTGGTGATGCTCGCGGTCGAGGCGCTGAAGGCCGCGGGCCTCACCGGTATCGCCGTCGACTTCACGCTCCCCGACCTGGTCGACACCTTGGCCGAGAAGGCCTTCCCGCTCGCCCCCGAGGCGCGCGAGGCCGTCCGGCGCGAGCTCGACACCAAGGACGCAGGGGGGCTCAAGGCCGCGGGCGGCGCGGCCTACTTGCCCTTGCTCTACGCCACCGGGCCCTTCGAGAGCGCGCTCGCTGCGCTTCGCGCGGTCGATGCAGGCGGCGCGCTCAAGTCCCGGCTCGACGGGCTCGAGGCCATCGCCGCCGCCGTCGGCGATGCCGCCACCATCACCCTCGACCCGACCGAGCGCCACGGCTTCGAGTACCAGTCGTGGTTCGGCTTCACCCTCTACGCCGAGGGCCTGCGCCGAGCGGCCGGGCGGGGCGGCACCTACCGCATCGCCGGGAGCGAGGAGGCCGCGACCGGCTTCACGCTCTATCTCGACCGCCTCGCCGACGCCGCACCCCAGCCCGAGGCGCTGCGGGTGGTGTATCTCCCGCTCGGCCACGACCGCGCGGCGGCGGCGCAGCTGCGCTTCGAAGGCTGGCGCACCCGCGCCCAGCTGGCCGAGGGCGAGGACCCGGCGATGCTGGGCTGCGGCTATGTGCTGAAGGGCAAAGATCCGCTAGCCCTCTGATTTCGCTGTGGTAGGATGGCGCATGCGTGCGGCGGCCCTGATCCTTGCCCTGTGTCTCGCGGCCTGTTCGGCAGGCGAGGAGCGCGTGGCTGAGGCTCCGGAGACCGCCCCGACCCCGGCTGCATCCCCACCTTCGCCAGATTCAACCCCTGACGGCCGCCCGATCAACTGCCAGGACGAGACGAACGGCGGCTACGGCAACGCCAAGGAATGCTACTACGCGACCTGCGACAAGGGCGATGCCGAGGCGTGCCGCATGGCTGAGAGCTTCAACGGCAACCTCTATCCTTCCTACCTCCTCGACACAGTCGATTGCGGCGACGGTTCGGGGACGGGGCCGAAGCACAGCAAGGCTTGCTGGTTCGAAGCCTGTCGGCAAGGCAATCAGGATGCCTGCGACATCGCCACAAGCGAGCGGCCCCTGCGCGCCATTTTCGGTGTCGCCGCCGCATCGCCGCGGCTGGAGGAGATGCACTACCTCGAGGCCCGCAAGGTGATCATCGGGCTCGGCTGGCAGCCGCTTGAAGGACCTTGCGATACCATCTCCCAAGCCACCTGCTCCGACTTTCCCGAGATCGGCAATTGTTTGGGCACCGGGCTCGGCTTTTGCGACATGCATTTCCGGCGCGGGAAACGGTGCCTCACGGTCGTGACCACCGGCGATGCGCCCGATCGTGCGCAGCCTGACCGCACGTCGGTCGAATGGGTGCGTTTCACCAAGGCACCTTGCGCGAAGGACCCGAATGCGGGCTAAGAGATCGTGCCCCTGCGGGCCGCGCCCCACCCCTAGCCCCTCCCGCAAGCGGGAGGGGGACAAGAGGCCGCAATTCATCGGTGCCTTCGCCGCACAGCGCGGCATCTCTGCGCCTCTCTGCTCCTCTGCGATCTCTGCGTGAAACCCTGCAACGCCAGCCGCGAGGCCGGAGCACCGCCCAGGGGCACCCACGCCCGCACAGGGGTGCGCGCCAAGCCTCACCCCAGCACTTTCCTCAGCCACGCATCCACCACCGGGGTGGCGGGGTAATCTGGCTCGCCGAGCTTGCGGTTGATCTCCATGTGGCCGCGCAGGCCTTCGCCGGGGAAGCTGCCGATCTCGACCGCCGATCCGCCGCGCTTCAGTGCCTCGGCGAGCGCCTTGGCCTGTGCCACGCCGTCGGGGCGCTGGACGTGGATCAGCAGGAAGGCAGGCGCGTTCGGCCCGGCGGCGTGGGTGATGGGGGAGAGCGCCTGCTGGCGCGCGGGGTCGGTGCCGAAGGCTTCGGTGTAGACGCCGCCCATCCGTCCGCCGCTCTGCGCCACTTGCCGCGCCACGTCATAGGCCGCACCGTCATTGGGCATCACCCCGTCGATATCGGCGAAGCTGAGGCCCGCCTTCTTCAGGTAGCGCTCGTCGGTCCCCACCAGCGCCACCAGATGCGCGCCCGCAGAGTGCCCGGTCAGCACCACGCGGCTGCGATCGATCCCGAGGGCATCGGCGCGCTTCAGCAGATGGGCGAGCGCCGCGGCGACGTCGGCCGCCTGCTGTTCGACAGTGGCGGCGGGCACCAGCCGATAGTCGATCGAGGCGAAGGCATAGCCCTGTTCCAGCATGTGCGCGGGCATCGCCCGGCCCATCGCATTGTTCTTGCTGCCGCGTTTCCACCCGCCGCCATGGACGAACAGGACGAGCGGCGCCTTGCCGGCACCCTCGGGCACCCACAGGTCGATCCCCTGGAGGCTGTCCTTGCCGTAGGAGAGCGTCTGCGGCGGGGGGGTATCCGCTGCGGCCGCGCCGCCTGCACCCTCGCCCTCGCTCCCGCCCGCGCCGCCGCCCTGGCCGCGGCGCTGCTCGATCCGCGCGCGCAGCTCGGCGCGGCAGCCTTCCGACAGCTGGCTCGCCTTCTCGGCAAGGCAGGTGCGGATTTGGCTGCGGTCGGTGCCGCACAGCTTGACGATCTCGGCGCGGCACTCCTTCGGCAGGCGCTCGCCCCCGCCGGGGCGCTGCTGCGCGAGGATCGGGGTGGCCAGCGCGGCGAGGGCGCCTGCGGCGATCATGAGCTTGGCGGTGGTGTTCATCGGCAGGTTTCCTTGGGAGTGGCGATTCTCACACCCCAACGCCGCACCCAGCCAAACCCTTCGCGCGCCCTTGCTCTCCCACGCCCAAACGCCTAGGCCCCGCGCGGTTTTCCGAGCATCGAAGGAACAAGATGGCCAACGTCACCGTGATCGGCGCCCAGTGGGGCGATGAGGGCAAGGGCAAGATCGTCGACTGGCTGGCGAGCCGCGCCGATGCCGTTGTCCGCTTCCAGGGCGGCCACAATGCCGGCCACACGCTGGTGATCGACGGCAAGACCTACAAGCTCTCGCTGCTGCCCTCCGGCATCGTCTCCGGCACGCTGTCGGTGATCGGCAACGGCGTGGTGCTCGACCCCTGGGCCTTGCGCGACGAGGTCGCCAAGGTCGAAGGGCAGGGAGTGGAGATCACCGACGACAACCTCGCCATCGCCGACAATTGCCCGCTGATCCTGCCGCTCCACCGCGATCTCGACGCCCTGCGCGAAACGGCGGCGGGCAAGGGCAAGATCGGCACCACCGGGCGCGGAATCGGCCCGGCTTACGAGGACAAGGTGGGCCGCCGTGCGATCCGGGTGTGCGACCTTGCGCACCTCGATACGCTCGAACCCCAGCTCGACCGCTTGTGCGCACATCACGACGCGCTGCGCGCGGGCTTCGGCCAGCCGCCGGTCGACCGAGCCGCGCTCCTCGAGGAACTGCGCGAAATCGCTCCCTTCGTGCTGCGCTTCGCCCAGCCGGTGTGGAAGCGATTGAAGAAGGTGCGGCGTGCGGGCGCCAAGATTCTGTTCGAGGGCGCGCAGGGCGTGCTGCTCGATGTCGATCATGGCACCTATCCCTTTGTCACCAGCTCCAACACGGTGAGTGGCACGGCGGCCAGCGGCTCCGGCCTCGGTCCCAATTCGACCGGCTTCGTGCTGGGCATCGTCAAGGCCTACACCACCCGTGTCGGCTCGGGGCCGTTCCCGACGGAACTCGAGGACGAGGTCGGCCAGCGGCTCGGCGAACGCGGCCACGAATTCGGCACCGTCACCGGCCGCAAGCGCCGGGTGGGCTGGTTCGACGCGGTGCTGGTGCGCCAGTCCTGCGCGATCAGCGGCGTCACCGGCATCGCGCTCACCAAGATCGACGTGCTCGACGGGCTGGAGAAGGTGAAGATCTGCACCGGCTATCGCCTGCGCGGGAAGGTCTATGACTACCTCCCCAGCCATTCCGCCGACCAGGCCGCCTGCGAGCCGATCTATGAGGACATGCCCGGCTGGCACGAGAGCACCGCGGGCGCGCGGAGCTATGCCGACCTTCCGGCGAACGCGATCAAGTATATCCAGCGCATCCAGGAGCTGATCGAGTGCCCCGTCGCGCTGGTCTCGACCTCGCCGGAACGTGACGACACGATCCTGATGCGTGATCCGTTTGTGGATTGACGCTTCCTCCCCCTCCCCGCGCGGGAGGGGGGTCGGGGGGATGGGGCGCTGCCCGCTTGCGCGGGCGCCTGCACTCTCGCGCAGCAACGGATTTCCGCGCATTGATCGCAGCGGCCGGTGCGGGTTAGTCTGGCCGCCATGATCCGCCTCGTGCTCCTCGCCCCCCTGCTGGCTCTTGCCGCCTGCACCGCGCCCCCGGCGGACGAGGCGCGCGCGCCCTCCGCGCAGCCGCCGCTGGCGCGCGAGGCCGCGCGGATCGTGCCGGACCGGCGTTTCACCACAGTCGATTACCTCATCGTCGACAAGTCCGAGCGGCTGATGGTCGCCTATATCGGGGGGCAGCCGGTCAAAGCCTGGCGCGGCCTGCAGTTCGGCGACTCCCCGCATGGCCACAAGCGGTTCGAAGGAGACGAGCGCACGCCCGAGGGTCGCTACGTGATCGAGGGCCGCAATCCGGGCAGCGCCTATCACCTCAGCCTCAAGGTCTCCTACCCCAATGCCGACGACCGGGCCTTTGCCGCGGCGCGGGGCCGGTCGCCGGGGGGCGACATCTTCCTCCACGGCCAGCCCAATTCGCTGCCCTTCGGCCGCGTCCCGGGCGACTGGACCGACGGCTGCATCGCCCTCTCGAACGAAGAGATCGAGGAGCTGTGGCGTATCGTGCCGGACGGCACGGTGATCGAGATCAGGCCGTAATACGCGGATTTACTTGACCTGATCGCGTTTTGTTCCATAATCGTTCCAACATTGTTGGAGTCGATTCGATGCTGACCAACACCGCCGCCCAAGCCGATTTCACCTACGACCTCGCCGATGACGGCGCCGGGCTGCCCGCGCGGGTCGCGATCTTCGGGGCGGAGGAGGGCTTGCGCCGCCAGATCGCCGCCGACCTCGGCGGGGCGGGGTTCCGCGCGATCGACGGCGGCTCGCTGCGGGCGCTGCTCGAAGGGCCGATCGCGCTGCTGGGCGATGTCGTGGTGGTCGATTGCCCGGTCACCGGATCGCGCGGGATCGATGCGATGATGCTCGCCGGCCTCGCACGGCTCGACATGCGGGTGGCGCGCTCGGGGGCGAAGCTGATCGTCGGCACCAACCTGGCGGGATTGGACGATGTCTTCGCGGTGCTCGACCAGTCCAATCCGCAGATCCTCGTCAGCCCCAGCCGCGCCGAACGCGTGATCGCGGTTGGCCGGGTGATGGGCGAGGCGGGGGCGGCGCGCCTCAGGGAAATGGGCGAGGAGGACCGCGTGGCCTTGCTGCGCCTGTCGCAGCAGGTCGAGGCGATTGCCCATTCGCTCGACCGGCTGAGCCATGCCCCGACGCCCGGGCCCGGGCCAAGCGTGCTCGGCGAGTTCAAGCGCGATTATGCCGCACCCGAACCCTCGGCTTTCGGCAGCTTCGGCGCGGCTCCCGCCCCTGTCGATGCCGCAGGGCCGCCGCTGCCTGATCCGGGCGTGGTGCGGCAGATCATCGCCAACCGGCAGGCACGCGCGCGCTTCTTCGATCCCGAACTGTTCGGCGATCCGGCATGGGACATGCTGCTCGATCTCACTGCCGCGCATGGCGAAGGCGCGCGGGTCTCGGTGACCTCGCTGTGCATCGCGGCCGCCGTCCCGGCGACCACCGCGCTGCGCTGGCTGACGCAGATGGTCGAAAGCGGGATCTTCGTGCGCGTCCCCGATCCGGCCGACCGCCGCCGCGCCTTCATCGCGCTGAGCGACAAGGCGCTTGCCGCGATGTCGGCCTATTTCGCAAGCCTCAAGACGTCGGTGCTGCAGGCGGCCTAGGCGGCGCCCAAGGCCTCGGGCCGCCAGCGCAGGATCAGGGCGAGGCCGGAGGGGGCCTCGACCGTTTCGGCGCCGCTCCCGGTCAGCTCCCGCCGTGCCGCATCGGCGCGGGCGCGGGCGAGGATCGCGGGCGGCACGGCGCCGTCGAGCCACAGCACATCCGCCTCCCCGAGCAGCCGCGCCTGCCTGAGGGTCAGGTCCTCGGGATCCGCGCTGGTCAGGACGATCTCGGCAAGCGCGCCGGAAGCCGCTGCGCGCGCGCCCGCACCCTCGGCCCATGCCGCCACCCTTGTGTGCGCGCCCGGATCGAGCGGATCGAGCGGGCCGCCTTCGCGCAAGCCCGCATCCACCGCGCGTCGCCGCTCCGCCCCGAGATCAAGCCGCTATCGAGCGCGCCAGCCA
>OFDN01000568.1_pt1 | contig 28907 bp, 23 predicted proteins | sample 1520971 | NCBI WGS metagenome assembly OFDN01 (sample SAMEA94257418, study PRJEB24077) | hot springs metagenome | biome: Aquatic biome; feature: Geographical feature; material: Water | place: India | collected 2012-06-12 | depth 5 m | reverse complement strand
GACCGACACGACCCGGATCGCGCGCGCCCTCGAAGTCGTCCGCTCGACCGGCCGGACGCTGGCCGACTGGCAGCGCGACCGTATCGGCGGCATCGGGCACCGGATCGCGCTGTCGGCGATGCTGCTGCTGCCCGACCGCGACTGGCTGACCGAACGCTGCGACCGCAGACTGGCGCAGATGTTCGATGGCGGCGCGGTCGAGGAGGTCACAGCGCTGCTGGCCCGCAGCGATATCGCGCCGGACGCGCCGGTCCGCCGGGCGATCGGCGTGGCGGAAATCGCCCGCTGGCAAAGGGGCGGGTCCACCCGCGACGAAGCGCTCACCGCCGCCCGCTTCGCGACGCGGCAATATGCGAAACGGCAATATACCTGGTTCCGGAACCAGCCACCCGCCGACTGGCTTCGCACGAGCGAAACCGAAAAATACGCACTTGCCGGTCATTTAGACACTTTATTACGTAATTGATGGTTGACACGAATATTTCATGCGGCTAGCGACGCCGCTCCAACGGTGCTATTGCGCCCGCGAAATAGTGAGGAGTTGAAGACCCATGCCTGAGAAGAGTGGAGCCGCCATTTTGGTCGAGGCCCTCGTCGACCTCGGCGTGGAAGTCGTATTCGGCTATCCCGGCGGCGCGGTGCTGCCGATCTATGACGCGTTGTTCGAACATAGCCGGATCAAGCACATCCTCGTCCGTCACGAACAGGCAGCGACCCATGCGGCGGAGGGCTATGCCCGCTCCACCGGCAAGCCCGGCGTCGTGCTCGTCACCTCCGGTCCGGGCGCGACCAACGCGATCACCGGCATCACTGACGCGCTGCTCGATTCGATCCCGATGGTCGTCATCACCGGGCAGGTGCCCACCGGCCTGATCGGCACCGACGCGTTTCAGGAGGCCGATACCGTCGGCATCACGCGCCACTGCTGCAAGCATAACTACCTGGTGAAGGACCCGGCCAAGCTCGGCCATGTCATCCACGAGGCGTTCCATATCGCCACCGCCGGCCGTCCCGGTCCGGTCGTGATCGACATCCCGAAGGACGTGCAGGTCGCGACCGCGCGCTATACCAAGCCCGGCCCGATCCAGCACAAGACCTATCGCCCGAAGGTGAAGGCCGACCGCGCGCAGATCGAACAGGTCGTCGACATGCTCGCCGCGGCGGAGCGGCCGGTGCTCTATACCGGCGGCGGCATCATCAATTCGGGGCCGGCGGCGTCACAGCTGCTGCGCGAACTTGCCCGGATCAGCGGTGCCCCGGTCACCTCGACGCTGATGGGTCTGGGCGCCCTGCCCGCCTCCAGCCCGCAATGGCTGGGGATGCTCGGCATGCACGGCACCTATGAAGCCAATATGGCGATGAACGAGGCCGATCTGGTCGTCGCCATCGGCGCGCGCTTCGACGACCGGGTGACGGGACGGCTCGACGCCTTTTCCCCGCGCAGCCGCAAGGTCCATATCGATATCGATCGTTCCAGCGTGAACAAGATCGTCCGCGCCGACCTTGGCATCATCGCCGATGCGGGCCATGCGATGGAGGACATGATCCGCGTCTGGAAGTCGCGCCAGCATCCCAAGCCCGACCTGTCGGCATGGTGGGCGAAGATCGACGGCTGGCGCGCCAAGCGTTGCCTCGATTTCCCGGAATCGACCAGGGAAATCATGCCGCAGCGGGCGATCCGGGCGCTGTACGAGGCGACCAAGCATCGCGCGCCGATCGTGTCGACCGAGGTCGGCCAGCACCAGATGTGGGCCGCGCAGCATTTCGGTTTCGAAGCGCCCAACAAGTGGCTGACCAGCGGCGGTCTCGGCACGATGGGCTATGGCCTGCCCGCGGCGATCGGCGCTCAGCTCGGCAATCCGGGGGCACTGTGCATCGACATTGCCGGCGAGGCGTCGATCCAGATGAATATTCAGGAGCTGGCGACCGCGACGCAGTATCGCCTGCCGGTCAAGATCTTCATCCTGAACAACGAATATATGGGCATGGTCCGCCAGTGGCAGGAGCTGACCTATAGCTCGCGCTATTCGAACAGCTATTCGGACTCGCTGCCCGATTTCGTGAAGCTGGGCGAGGCCTATGGCTGGAAGGGCATTCGCATCGAGCATCCGGACGAGTTGGAAGCCGGTATCCAGGCGATGCTCGACCATGACGGCCCGGTGATCGTCGACTGCATGGTGGCGAAGCTCGCTAACTGCTTCCCGATGATCCCCAGCGGGGCGGCGCATACCGACATGATCCTGCAGGCGAACGAAGTCTCGGGCGAAATGGACGACGAGGCCAAGGCGCTGGTGTAACCCTTCAAGATCCTCCCCGCTCCGCGGGGAGGGGGACCGCTCGCAGAGCGGTGGAGGGGGATCGCCACAAGCGGAACGCTGCTCTCGGCAACGCCCGAGGAACAGGGACGAACATGCACATCAAGACCGAACAGACCGAACGGCACACGCTGGCCGTGCTCGTCGACAACGAACCCGGCATCCTGGCGCGCATCGCCGGGCTGTTCTCCGGCCGTGGCTACAACATCGAAAGCCTTACCGTGTCGGAGATCACCGTCGACAAGGCGGTCAGCCGCATCACCATCGTCACCAGCGCGTCGCCGTCGGTGATGGAACAGATCATCGCGCAGCTCGATCGGCTGGTCCCGGTGCACAAGGTCGTCGACCTGACCGTGCAGGGTGCGCATGTCGAACGCGAGCTGGCGCTGGTCAAGGTCGTCGGCACCGGCGAGCATCGGATCGAGGCGCTGCGCCTCGCCGAGGTCTATCGCGCCCGCGTGGTCGATGCGACGGTATCGAGTTTCGTGTTCGAGGTGACGGGATCGATCGAAAAGATCGACAAGTTCACCGAATTGATAGCCGAGGTCGGTCTGGTCGAGGTCGCTCGCACCGGCATCGCCGCCATCGCCCGCGGACGAGAGGCCGCCTGAATCCATTCGCGTCGCCGAACCGGACGACGCCAACCTATCGAAAGGGAACCCACATGCGTGTCTATTATGATCGCGACGCCGATCTGAACCTGATCTCGGACAAGAAGATCGCGATCCTCGGTTACGGTTCGCAGGGCCATGCCCATGCGCAGAACCTGCGCGATTCGGGCGTGAAGAACGTCGCCATCGCGCTGCGTCCCGGTTCGGCGAGCGCCGCCAAGGCCGAAGGTGCGGGCTTCAAGGTGCTGCCGAACGCGGAAGCCGCCGCATGGGCCGACATCCTCATGATCCTCGCGCCCGACGAGCATCAGGCCGCGATCTATGCCGACGACATCCATGCGAACCTGAAGCCCGGTTCGGCGTTGGCCTTCGCGCACGGCCTCAACGTCCATTTCGGGCTGATCGAGCCGCGTGCCGATGTCGACGTCATCATGATCGCGCCCAAGGGACCAGGCCATACGGTGCGCAGCGAATATGTGAAGGGTGGCGGCGTGCCCTGCCTCGTCGCGATCCATCAGGACGCGTCGGGCAACGCGCACGACATCGCGCTCGCCTATGCATCGGGTGTCGGCGGCGGCCGTTCGGGTATCATCGAGACGAACTTCCGCGAGGAATGCGAAACCGACCTGTTCGGTGAGCAGGCCGTGCTGTGCGGCGGCGTGACCCACCTGATCCAGGCCGGGTTCGAAACGCTGGTCGAGGCGGGCTACGCCCCCGAAATGGCCTATTTCGAATGCCTCCACGAAACCAAGCTGATCGTCGACCTGCTGTATGAGGGCGGCATCGCCAACATGCGCTATTCGATCTCGAACACCGCCGAATATGGCGACATCGTCACCGGCCCGCGGATCATCACCGACGAAACGAAGAAGGAAATGAAGCGCGTGCTGGCCGACATCCAGTCGGGCCGCTTCGTGAAGAACTTCGTGCTCGACAACCGCGCCGGGCAACCCGAACTCAAGGCCGCGCGCAAGCAGGCCGCCGCGCACCCGATCGAGCAGACCGGCGAGAAGCTGCGCGCGATGATGCCGTGGATCGCCGCCAACAAGCTCGTCGACAAGGCGAAGAACTAGGCCTGAAAGATTTTCGCCGCCCGCCCCTTGCGGCGGGCGGTGGAACCTTCGCGGGGCGTCGGGTATTGGTCTGCCACACCATGAGGAGACCCCTGCCGATGAACCGCACCACCCTCGCCGCCGTCACCGCTCTTGCCTTCGCGGCGGGCGCCGCCGCCTTCGCCCCCGCGCTCACCGCGCAGGGCGCAGCCCAGGTCCCCGGCGCCAAAGACCCCGCACGCGTCACCGCCGGAACCTATGCCGCCGACCCTGCCCACTCGCTGATCGGGTGGGAAGTCAATCACTTCGGATTCAACGACTATTACGGCCTGTTCGGTGACGTTGCGGGCACGCTCACGATCGATCCGGCCAATCCCGACGCCGCCAAGGTCGACGTGACGATCCCCGTCGCCAATGTCACCACCGCCAGCAAGGCGCTCACCGATCACCTGCTGCGCCCCGGCAAGGATGGCGGCAAGCCCGATTTCTTCGGCCCGGCCCCGGCGCCCGCCCGCTTCGTCTCCACCTCGGTCAAGGCCGAGGGGACGACCGCGATGATCACCGGCAACCTGACGCTCAACGGCGTGACAAAGCCCGTCACCTTCGCGGCCGAATTCACCGGCGCAGGGAACAATCCGTTCAACAAGAAGGCCACGATCGGCTTCGAGGCCGAGACCAGCATCAAGCGTTCGGACTTCGGGGTCGATGCCTATATCCCCTTCGTCGGCGACGAGGTCGAACTCGACATCAGCGTCGCCTTCGAAAAGCAGTAGTCCTCGATGAAAAAAGAGTGACTGGCAGGCCGCAAAGGGGGGGGAGCCCGCCAGTCACCCTCAGTTCGGCGGATCAGAGTCCGAACCAGGACGATCCGCCGTAAACCTTGCCTGCCGGGATCTTCGCCCAGTTGGGGCCACCCTTGGCGATGAAGCCGGAGATGTCCTTGCGCCACTTGGCACGAATGCCCTGATCGTAGTTCAGGTAGAGCTTGCCGCCGACGATGTCGTAGGCGGTCGGATCGCCCGGGGCGAGATAGCCCTGCGCGATCGCCCAGGAACAATGCCCGCCATATTGCGGGGCGTAGGCGGCGGGGTTGGCCTTGAAGGCGGCGGCGTTCGCGGCGCTCGCGAAGCGCCATTCGGCACCCTTCCAGCTCACCTTGAACTGGGCATTGCCCTTGACCGGCTTGCCCTGCCCGCGGAAATAGCTGACCGTGTCATAACCGCCGACCGCGATCTTGCCCGTGCTGGCGTAGATCCCGCCATCGGCGAGCGCGGGGGCAGGCACGGCAAGGCCGAGCGGGGCGGCGAGCGCCGCGAGGGCGAGAAGCAGGCGGGCAGTCTTCATCGGTTCGATCCTTGTGCCTGGGGCCGTCGGCAGGCATGCCGCACGACCGGATTGCCCGTCTTTCGCGCGCTCACCTCGAAAGGTTACAGCGGCAAAAGGTGTTGGGCCCGGCACAAAAACCGTCGACTTGGCGAAGCAGTTGCTTCAAGGCTTCCCCCCGTCATGCGCCTTTCCGATTGTCACAACATCGACGATTTCCGCAAGCTGGCGAAGGCGCGGCTGCCCTTCCCGGTGTTCGACTATATCGACGGCGCGGCCGATGACGAGCTGACCAGGGCGAGGAACACCGCCGCCTTCGCCGACGTCGATCTGGTGCCCGACGTGCTCGCGGGCGTGGCCGAGATCGACCCTTCCTGCACCATCCTCGGGCGGCGGTCCGCCCTGCCCCTGGTGCTCTCGCCCACCGCGGTGCAGCGCGCCTTCCATTGGGAGGGCGAGCGGGCGGTTGCGCGTGCAGCCGAGAAATACGGGCTGTGGTTTGGCATCTCGAGCCTCGCCACGCGCTCGATCGAGGAAATCGCCGCGCTCACCAGCGGGCCCAAGCTGTTCCAGCTCTATGTCCACAAGGACAAGGGCCTGAACGCACACATGATCGCGCGCTGCCAGGCCGCGAAGTTCGATGCGCTGGCGCTGACGGTCGATACCATCGTCTCGGGCAAGCGCGAGCGGTGCCTGCGCAGCGGCTTCACCACCCCGCCGCGCTTCACCACGGCGAGCGTCATCAGCTATGCCACCCGTCCGAAGTGGACGCTCGACTATGTTTTCCGGGAAAAATTCCGCCTCCCCAACCTCGACACCCACGTGACCGAAGGATCGGGCAAGGCGGTGAGCATCGCGGAATACTTCAACACCATGCTCGACACCGCGATGGACTGGGACACCGCCGCGCGGATCCGGCAGGACTGGGGCGGGACTTTCGTGCTCAAGGGCATCATGAGCGCGGGCGATGCGCGCCGGGCGGTGGAGATCGGCGCCGATGCGATCATGATCTCGAACCACGGTGGGCGGCAATTGGACGGTTCCCGCGCCCCCTTTGATCAGCTGCCCGAGATCGTCGATGCGGTCGGCGGCCGGATCGAGATCATCTGCGACGGCGGCGTGCGGCGCGGCACGCATGTGCTGAAAGCCCTGTGCAGCGGCGCGAGAGCGGCCTCGGGCGGACGGCTCTACCTCTATGCCCTTGCCGCTGCGGGCCAGCCCGGAGTCGAACGCGCGCTCGGCATCCTCAAGGACGAGATCGAGCGTGGAATGCGGCTGATGGGGGTGACGCGCATCGACCAGCTGACGGGCGAGCGCATCCGGCAGCGACACTGAATTGTGGCCCGCCCGCATGCAACAAAGTGGTGGGGAATACAGAAATGTCATAAACCGGTAACGCAGCGGGCGTTTGGGCTGGCACGCTCGAATTCAGGGGATCTGACAAAATGACCACCGCGCGCGCCTTCGCCTTTGCTCTTCCCGCTCTTGCGCTCCTGCTCTCCGCTTGCGGGAGCGAGCCCGAGCCGAGCGGCAACGATGCCGACAGTTTCGCCGCGCGCATCGGCAAGGGCGAGGCTACGCCGGGGGCGGGCGGCGTGCCGGTGGCGCAGGGCACCGTCGCGCCGACCGTCGCCCAGCCCTTGCCCGGTGCCGCGCCCGGCCCCTTCGCGCCCGGCACGCTGACCGACCCGGCCGCAAAGACCTGCGGCGCGCCGCTGATGGGCCCCTTCATCGGCAAGCTCGCCGATCAGGCCACCCGCGCGGAGATCGCCAAGGTGCTCGGCCGCACCGACAACCTGCGCTTTGTCGCCTATGGCACCGTCGCCAACGTCAACCCGGACCCGACCAATCCGCGCCTTTCGATCATGCTCGATGCGCAGAACATCATCCGCGACGCGCGCTGCGGCTAGGGCTAGCGGGCAATCCGGGCCATTCCCGGCTTGCGCCGCGCGCAATAATCGGCAATGACGCGGCCCATGACGCGGAACGGTCTTGCGCTGCTGCTTCGACTTATGCGCCCTTGGGCGTAGCAGGCCGCGCGTCCCGGACGGCGCGGCGCCGCTCCCAAGGGTAACCTGCCGCAGCCTCCCCGATCTTCTCGCGACGAGCCGTCTCCCATGCCCATGCTCAAGCATCCTTCCGCCAAATATCGTCCCTTCGGCCAGATCGACCTGCCCGACCGCCAGTGGCCGGGCCGCGTGATCGCCCAAGCGCCGCGCTGGCTTTCAACCGACCTGCGCGACGGCAACCAGTCGATCATCGATCCGATGGACGCGGTGAAGAAGCGCCGCTTCTTCGATCTGCTGGTCGAGGTTGGCCTCAAGGAAATCGAGATCGGTTTCCCCAGCGCGGGCGCGACCGAGTTCGATTTCATTTCCGGCCTCGTGAAGTCGGATGCGATCCCCGAGGACGTGATCGTCCAGGTGCTGACGCAAGCCCGCGAGGACCTGATCCGCACCAGCTTTGCCAGCCTTGAGGGCGCGCGGGCGGCGATCGTCCACCTCTACAACGCCGTTTCGCCGGCGTGGCGCGACATCGTGTTCCGCATGAGCCGCGAGGAAGTGAAGGCGATCGCCGTCGCGGGCGCCAAGGTGATGCGGGATGAAGCCGCGCGCTATCCCGGCACCGACTGGCACTTCCAGTATTCGCCCGAGACCTTCTCCACGGCCGAGCTGGACTTCAGCATAGAGGTCTGCGCGGCGGTGATGGAGGTGCTCCGCCCCACTCCCGACCACCCGATGATCCTCAACCTGCCCGCCACGGTCGAGGCGGCGACCCCCAACATCTACGCCGACCAGATCGAATATTTCACCCGTCACCTGCCAACCCGTGAAGCTGCGGTGATCTCGCTTCACACCCACAACGACCGCGGCACCGGGGTCGCGGCGGCGGAACTCGGCCTGATGGCGGGAGCCGACCGCGTCGAGGGCTGCCTGTTCGGCAATGGCGAGCGCACCGGCAATTGCTGCCTCGTGACCATGGCGCTCAACCTCTACACACAGGGTGTCGACCCGGGGCTCGACTTCTCGGATATCGACCGGGTGATCGAGACCGTCACCTATTGCAATGACCTCCCCGTCCACCAGCGCCACCCCTATGGCGGGGAACTGGTCTACACCGCCTTTTCCGGCAGCCACCAGGACGCGATCAAGAAGGGCTTCGAGGCGCGCGAGACGCAGAACGACGAGGCCTGGCGCGTGCCCTATCTGCCGATCGACCCCGCCGATCTCGGGCGCAGCTACGAAGCGGTGATCCGGGTCAATTCGCAGTCCGGCAAGGGCGGGTTCGCCTGGGTGCTGGAGAAGGATCAGGGCTTGAAGCTGCCCAAGCGGATGCAGGCGGATTTCTCGAAGCACGTGCAGGCCATGGCCGACGCGCTGGGCCGCGAACTCAATGCCGCCGACGTCTGGGACGCCTTCCGCCGCGCCTATCACGTCAAGATCCACCCCAAGCACTTCCAGCTTGTCCGCTATGAGGAGAGCCGCGCGGCTGACGGCACGCGGATCTTCGCGGGCACCATCGCGGTGGACGGCACCGAACAATCGGTCTCGGGGCGCGGCAACGGGCTGATCTCGAGCGTGATGGGCACGCTCCGTCAGGCCTTCGGGGTCGAGCTCGAGGTGATCGACTACACCGAGCACGCGCTCGGCGCCGGCACCGATGCGCGTGCAGCCGCCTATCTCGAATGCCGCGCGCCCGATGGCCGCACCATCTGGGGCTGCGGGATCGACGAGGACATCGCCACCGCCAGCGTGCGTGCCGTGCTGAGCGCAGCGAACGCCGCGGTGGCCACGCCTGTGGGCTGACGCGGCGCGCTCTTGCTCCCGCTGCGATTTGCGCGCACCCTCGGGACGGTGAGAGGAGAGAAAGCCGTCATGAGAACCATGCCGGAAAGCCCGGGCAACCCGGCTGCACCATCGCCGCCACGCGCGGTGGATGACCTTGCATGGCGCGATCTTGCGGCGGCACTTGCTGCAGGCTGGCGCGACTTTCTCGCCATGCCGCGCTTCGGCCTGTTCTTCGGCGGGGTCTATGTGCTTGCCGGACTTGCGATCGGCTGGGCGACGGTCAGCGGCGGCAACCTCACCTGGCTGATCCCTGCCATCGCCGGTTTCCCGCTGGTCGCGCCCTTTGTCGCGGTGGGGCTTTACGAGGCAAGCCGCCGCCGCGCTGCGGGCAAGCCGCTGACCTGGCGCACGGTGCTCGGCGCCTTGAAAGGCCACGGCGACGACCAGATCCTGTCGATGGGGGTGATCGTCTTCGTCGCCTTCGCTTTCTGGATGATCGTCGCCCACGCGATCTTCGCGATCTTCGTGGGAGAGAGCGGAATGGGCCGCGACCCGCTCGCCGCATTGCTGACGCCCGAGGGGCTGGCGATGCTCGCCGTGGGCAGCGCGGTCGGCGGAGCGATGGCCTTCGCCTTCTACGCCATGACCGTCATCAGCCTGCCGCTGCTCGTCGACCGTCGCCACGATTTCCTCACCGCGATCATCGCCAGCCTCGCCGTGGTGCGTGGCAATTTCGCGGTGATGCTCGCTTGGGCGGCGATTATCGCCGCGGTGCTGTTCATCGCGATGTTGCCCGGCTTTCTCGGGCTTATGGTGGCCCTCCCGGTGCTCGGCCATGCAACCTGGCACCTCTATGTGCGGGCAGTTGCCTAATTGGGGAATGACGCCCGCTCTCGCAGCGGTTAGGTTTTGGCCCAGACAAGCGCCGCCAGGGCGCGCAAGGGAGAGACCATGACCGAAGCCATCATCGAGCCCGACCTTCCGATCATCGATCCCCACCATCATCTGTGGGATCTGCGGGCGCTGGTGGGCATGTTTCCCGAGCCGCACCACCCCTTCATCGCCGCGATCGCGCCGCACGCGCACTACACCTTCGACCAGCTCCATGCGCACTTGACCAGCGGCCACAACATCGTCGGCACGGTCTTCATGGAGTGCGGCGCCTTCTACAACGGCGCCTATGGCGATGCCCTGAAGGTTCTCGGCGAGGTCGAATATGTGAACGGCGTGGCGGCGCAGTCGGCGAGCGGGCTCTATGGCCCTGCCCGCTACTGCGCGGGGATCGTTGGGCACGCGGACCTTGCGCGGGGGAGCAGTGCAGGCGCGGTGCTCGATGCGCTGCAGGCCGCCTCGCCGCGTTTCCGGGGCATTCGCCACGCCGCCGCATGGGATGCCGACCCGCAGGTGCTCGGCGCGCCGTTCCACCATCCGCAAGGCCGGTACCTTGATCCGGCCTTTCGCGAGGGCTTCGCCGAGCTCGGCAAGCGCGGCCTCACCTTCGATGCCTGGCTGCTCGAGCCGCAGCTGCCCGACCTCATCGACCTCGCGCGCGCCTTCCCGGATCAGCCGATCTGCCTCGACCATGTCGGCACGCCGGTGGGCCTTGCGAGCTACAAGGGGAAGCTCCACGAGCGCTTCGACGAATGGCGCCGCAGCATCAGGGAACTCGCCAAGTGCGAGAACGTGGTGGTCAAGCTCGGCGGCCTCGCCATGGCCTTCTGCGCCCTGCCCGAGGACGGCCCTGCCGCCGGCCACCCATCCGAACACCTCGCCGCGCTGTGGCGCCCCTATGTCGAGACCTGCATCGAAGCCTTCGGCGCGAACCGCGCGATGTTCGAAAGCAATTACCCGGTCGATTCCTGGGGCGCGGACTACGCGGTGCTGTGGAACGCCTTCAAGCGCCTCGCGCGCGGCGCCAGCGCCGAGGAGAAAGCGGCGCTCTTTGCAGGCACGGCAGCGCGGTTTTACGGGATCGAGGACGTCCTCGGATGATGCCATGTCACTCGCAAAATCGCGCTTGGCACGCCCGGAACCGGCGCTAGAGACGCGGGTTGATCGCAAAAGCGTTTTGAGGAGAAACCGATGCCCCTTCCCGCCCCGTTCGATCGCCTGCGCCTGCCGCTGATCGGATCGCCGCTGTTCATCGTCTCGGGCCCCGAGCTGGTGATCGCGCAGTGCAAGGCGGGGATCATCGGCAGCTTCCCGGCGCTGAACGCGCGGCCGCAATCGCAGCTCGACGAGTGGCTCCACCAAATCACCGAGGAACTGGCCGCACACAACCGCGCGCACCCCAACCGTCCGGCCGCGCCCTATGCGGTCAACCAGATCGTCCACAAGACCAACGACCGCATCGAGGCCGACATGGCGACCTGCGAGAAGTGGCAAGTGCCGATGGTGATCACCTCGCTGGGCGCGCGCGAGGAGGTCTATCAGGCGGTGAAGAACTGGGGCGGGATCACGATGCACGACGTGATCAACAACCGCTTCGCGATGAAGGCGATCGAGAAGGGGGCGACCGGTCTCATCCCGGTGGCCGCCGGCGCGGGCGGGCATGCCGGTGCGCTCTCGCCCTTCGCGCTGATGCAGGAGATTCGCGAGTGGTTTGACGGCCTCGTCGCGCTCTCGGGAGCGATCGGGCACGGTGCCTCGATCCTCGCCGCGCAGGCCCTGCGCGCCGATTTCGCCTACTGCGGCAGCGCCTTCATCGCCACCAGGGAAGCCAACGCCACCGACGGCTACAAGAACGGCATCGTCGAGGGTTCTTCGGAAGGGATCGTCTACACCAACCTCTTCACCGGGGTGCACGGCAACTACCTGCGCTCGTCGATCGAGGCGGCGGGGATGGACCCGGACAACCTCCCCGAGAGCGACCCCAGCAAGATGAACTTCGGCAGCGGCGGCAACACCAAGGCCAAGGCGTGGAAGGACATCTGGGGCTCGGGCCAGGGGATCGGGACGATCAAGGAGGTCGGCACGGTCGAGGATCTCGTCGCCCGCTTCGAGCGCGAATATCACGCGGCCAGGGCGCGGCTGGCGGACAATTCGGGCTACGCCTCGTGGGCGGCGATGGCCGAGGCGGCGGAGTAATTCAAGCGGCCGCCCACAGCGCCTCGGCCATGGCGTCGAGCTCGGCGAAGTCGAAGCCGGTGCCGAGCGGGTCCTTGCGGCTCAGCACCACGCGTCGGCGCTCGGCGAGCAGCCGGCGGCGCAGCGCGGCCTGGAGCAGGTGGAGCCGCATCAGCGCCTCGACCAGCGCGGCCTCGTTGTCGAGCCGGCGGGCATGGGCCCAGCGCGCCTCGATCCGGCCGACACGGGCGATCACCACCTCGTTGTAGCGCGGGTGGGGCCCGCGGTGGAGCGGCATGCCGCTGCGCACCGAGGCGGCCTCGGTGGCGGGGAGCAGGAGCCCGTTGCGGCGGAAGTCGTCGAACCCGACGTTGACGCGTCCGACTTCGGCAAACATGCGGCCAAAGCAGCGCTGCGTGAGGAGCTGGCGGGGGAGCAGGTGATGGCGCTGAAGGCCGGGATTGTATCCCGACGTGCCCCGCGCGTTGACCGAACGGAAGGCGATGATCGTCAGGCTGTGCGTGTGACCCCAAGCCCGCATGCCTACTCGCGCCAGACGTTGATCAGGGCCCGGCTGCGTGAGGGGCGCAGCACGAGACGCGAACCGTCGGGGGCGATGATGCGGTCATCCTCGGCCAGCCCGCCGGCGAGCACGAGGTGGTTGACGAGCCGGATGCCAAGCCGGGTGGCGGCCACCCGGTCGGCGCTGAGCGGGGGCTCGATGCGCAGTTCCTGCCCGATCCAGAAGGCGAGGCCGACGCTTTCGAGCGCGGCGTCGGCAGTCTCGGTGAAGGCGGTCAAGCCGAGCGCGGGGAACGGCCCGCCATCGAGCCAGGCGCTGGTCACGGATTCGAAGTATCGCCGCCCGATCGCGGTTGCCGCCGGGGCCCAGCACACCGCCAGCACGTCGTCGAACTGGCGCACGATATCGCAGCCCAGCGCGAGCAGTTCGCGCATCAGCGGGAGGCTGCCGGCCCCCTCGGCCAGATGCGGGCCGGGGCGAAGCACCATCGCCTCGTAGTCGTCGGACGATGGCAGCGCGGGAAGATCGAAGCGGTGCGCGATGGCAGGAAAGGTGCTGCCAGGCCCCGGGGCAAGGCCGCTGAGATCGAAGGTCAACCCGTCGCGCAGCAGCTCGAGCCACTGAAGCTGCCCGGGCCAGACCGCCTCGTCGCCGGCCAGAGCGGCTTTGGCGGCGTGGCCCGCGACCGGATCATGGCTCACGCTGACCGCAGGAAGCCGGCCTGCAAATGCCGTGACCGCGTGCCGGTCCGGCCGTTTGCCCCTGGCAAACAGCAGATGCAGCTCGGCGTGATGAGCGCGCTGCGCGTGTGAAATTGCAAGGCTCCCCTCGTATGCGGCCCGGAAGATGCCAATACCCCTGCCATCCATTTGGCGCGTTTGCAGAAACTCGTCGAGTCCCCAAACGGCACACCCGTCCCGTTTTGGAGCAATCCCTAGAACAGCCCGAGCCGCAGCCCTTCGGCTATCGCCGCGCCGGTTTCGCGCGCCTTAACGAGCGCCTTTGCCGGAACGGTCTTGGGTGCGGCGATTGCCTCGGGGGTCTGCGCGGCGAGGTTCACGATCACCGGAGGAGCGACGCGCTTCAGGCGCCATCCGGTCGCGATCCGGTCGATCTGGCGCTGGGCCCCCTCCCCGTCCGATCCGGCCGCGATCAGCGTGGCATAGGCCCGCCCCTCGACCTGCCCGAGCAGGGGGTAGTAGGCGCGGTCGAAGGCCTCCTTCATCAGCCCGCTCATGCTGCCGAGGTTCTCGGGGCAGACGAAGAGGTAGCCATCGGCGGCGCGCAGCATCTCGGGCTCCGCCTCTCCTGCCGCGACCAGCCATGCGGCCGCACCCGCCCCCTCGGCCGCCGCGCGTGCGAGCGCCGCGCTCGCGCCGGTGCGGCTGTGCCACAGGATCATGAGGCGCGGGTTCTCGTCCATCGCCGCCAAGGCTTCCGCGCGCACCTGTCGATTGTCAACCGCGCCCACCTGTCGGCGGCGAAGCCTTTGCGCTATCGGCAAGGCATGGCCACCCGCCCGCTCGCTTCCCCCTCGCCCGGTCTCGGTGCCCCGGTGCTCGGCGTTGCCGCCTCGCTTTCGGGCAAGGCGTGGCGCTGGCGCGGGGGCAACATGGAGCTGGGCGAGAATATCGGCGGTCTCGACCATTCGATCCTCGACCAGCTGCTGCTGACCCGCGGCGTGGCCGAGGACGATCTCGCCCGGCACGCAGCGCCCACCTTGCGCGCCTTCCTCCCCGACCCTTCGACCTTCCGCGACATGGACGCCGCCGCCGCGCGCCTCGCCGATGCGGTCGGCCGCCAGGAGCGGGTGACGATCTACGGCGACTACGATGTCGACGGGGCGACCAGCGCGGCGCTGCTGGTCGAACTGCTGCGCCAGCTGGGGCTGGCGGCGGACTACTACATCCCCGACCGCCTGCTCGAAGGCTACGGCCCCTCGGGCGAGGCGCTGGTCAGGCTGGCCGAGGCAGGATCGCAGCTGATCGTCACGGTCGATTGCGGCGCGATGGCGGACGAGGCGCTGGGCATGGCCAGGGCGGCGGGCGTGGACGTGATCGTCGTCGATCACCACAAGTGCTCGCCCGAGCTCCCCCCCGCCCACGCGCTGGTCAACCCCAACCGCCTCGACGAGAGCGATCTTGGCGCGGCCCATGGGCACCTCGCGGCGGTCGGCGTCGCCTTCCTGCTCGGCGTGGCGCTGGTGCGCGAGCTGCGCGCGCGCGGGGCTTTCGGTGCGCAGCGGCGCGAGCCCGACCTGATGGGCCTGCTCGATCTGGTTGCCTTGGGCACCGTCGCCGATGTCGCCGCGCTCCACGGCCTCAACCGCGCCTTCGTGGCTCAGGGCTTGAAGGTGCTCGCTCGGCGCGAGCGGATCGGGATGGCGGCGCTGATGGACGCAAGCCGCCTCGGCCGCGCGCCGCAATGCAGCGACCTTGGCTTCGCGCTCGGGCCGCGGATCAATGCGGGCGGGCGGATCGGCGAATCGACTCTCGGCGTGCGCCTGCTGACCACCACCGACCCCGAGGAAGCGCGCGAGATCGCCGCGCAGCTCTCGCAGCTGAACGAGGAACGCCGCGCGATCGAGGCCATGGTTCAGGAAGCCGCCGAGGCGCAGCTGGGGGGCCAGCACAATATGGCGGTGCAGGTGCTCTCGGGCCACGGCTGGCACCCCGGCGTGATCGGGATCGTCGCGGGCCGCATCAAGGAGAAGACCGGCAAGCCCGCCGTGGTGATCGCGCTCGACGAGGTACAGGGCAAGGGCTCGGGCCGTTCGATCAGCGGGGTCGACCTCGGCGCCGCGATCATCGCCGCGCGCGAGGCCGGGCTGCTGGTCGCGGGCGGCGGGCATGCGATGGCCGCGGGGCTCACGATCGAACCGGCGCGCCTCGCCGACTTCGCGGGCTTCCTCGACGAGCGCCTTGCGCGCGATGTCGAGCGCGCGCGCGCCGGGGCGGCGATGCTGCTCGATCTCGCGCTGGCACCCGGCGGCCTCACCCCCGAGCTGGTCGAGACGCTCGAGGCCGCCGGGCCCTACGGCGTCGGCTGGCCCGCGCCGCGCATCGCGGTGGGGCCGGTCAGGATCGTCAAGGCGGACATCGTCGGCAAGGATCACCTGCGCCTCATCGCCAGCGGCAACGACGGCCGGAGCTTCAAGGCGATCGCCTTCCGCGCGGCGGAGAGCGAGATGGGGCAGACCCTGCTCCACCGGAGCCAGGGCCGCCGCTTCCACCTCGCGGGCCGCGCGAAAATCGACGACTGGGGCAACCGCCCGGCGGCCGAATTGCAGCTGGAGGACGCCGCCTTCGCCGATTGACGGGGCAGGCCGGGGGTGGGCGCGAATTTTTGCGCAAACGAGGCTTGACCGTCTCGAAACACCCCCCTAAAGGCGCGCTCTCGCAATCGCGACGGCCCCTTCGTCTAGCGGTTAGGACGCGGCCCTTTCACGGCTGAAACACGGGTTCGATTCCCGTAGGGGTCACCACCTCTTCGCAGAGGATGGCAGACAGGGCGGCAGGCTTCGGGCCTCGCCGCCCTTTTCATTCGCACGCGCCCCCGGAACAATGCGTGCCGCGCGCCCTTCCCTCGCTCGCCGCCAGCCTGTAAGGCAGCCTCCCATGGGCAGCAGCCAGAACATTCCCATCGCCGGCATCCTGCTAGCGGCGGTGACCTTCGTGGCGCTGCTGCTGCTGGGGACCGACATCGTCATTGCCGCCGCGGTGCTGACGGTGTGGGTCGGGTCGCTGCTCGTCGCCGCTGGCCGCCCGCCCGAGCCGGCCAAGCCCAAGGCCAGGCCCCGCCTCACCCTCGAATCGATCAACGACCTGATCGAGCATTCCTCGATCCCGCTCCTCATCACCGATCGCAACACCATCGCGCTCGCCAATCGCGCGGCGCGCCGGATGCTGGGGCCGCATGTCGTCGGCCAGGACGCGCGAGTCGCCCTGCGCCAGCCCGAGGCGATCTCGCTGCTGGGCGAGAACCGGCAGGGCGAGGCGATCGTGCGCGGGCTCGTGCGGCGCGGCGACATCTGGCAGATCAGCCGCCAGACGATCGACGAGCGGCTCGCGATGCTCGAATTCATCAACCAGACCGCCGAGGCCGATATCAGCCGCGCGCACACCGATTTCGTCGCCAATGCCAGCCACGAGCTGCGCACCCCGCTCGCCGCGATCCTCGGCTATGTCGAGACCCTGCAGGAGGATGACGGCGCGATCGACGCGCCGGTCGCGAAGAAGTTCCTCGGGATCATCGAGCGCGAGGCCAAGCGGATGCAGGCGCTGGTGGGCGATCTGATGAGCCTCAGCCGGGTCGAGGCGGAAAAGCACGAGCTGCCGACCGAGCGCATCGACCTTGCCTCGCTGGTCGAGCGCGCCGCGCGCGATGCGGCCGGGCCGCAGCGCGGCGACCGGCTCGACATCGATCTGGCCGCCGAGCCGGTGGTGCTCGGCGATCTCCAGCAGCTCGAGCAGGTGGTGCGCAACCTCGTCGACAACGCGCTCAAATACGGCGCTGCCGACCGGCCGGTGCACGTGACGCTCGATCTGGCGCAGGGCGATCTGGCGCGGATTGCGGTGGTCGACGAGGGCGAAGGCATCGCGCCCGAACAGATCCCGCATCTCACCCGCCGCTTCTACCGAACCGATCCGGGCCGCAGCCGCGCCTCGGGCGGAACGGGGCTGGGCCTGGCGATCGTCAAGCACATCGTCGAGCGGCATCGCGGCCGGCTCGACATCACCAGCGAGCTCGGCAAGGGCACCCGCGTGGTGGTGCGCCTGCCGCTCGCCGAACCCGATCCGCCCGAGGAAATTGCCCTCCCCGAAGGCGAAGCCGAGGGCTCCCTCGCCGAGCAAACCCAACAAGTGTCATAGACGTGTCTTATTTCTTCAACATGGCGCGGCCATGGCATAGGGGCCGGTTGGCGCGGCGGGGGCCGGGCACGCACTTCCTGGCCCGATTGAGCTACGCGCACTCCCAGCAGGAAAACGAAGGCTGTTCATGTCGCCGATCACGCTGATCCTGATTGCTTTGGGCCTCGGCCTGCTCGGCTGGCTGGCGGGCCGTGCGAAGGCGTGGAGCTTCCAATCGAGCAACACGGCACTTCGTCCGGCCTCGCGCCCGATCTACCATGCCTGGTATGTCGCGCTGTGGGTGGTTCTTCCGGTACTCGCCTTCGTTGCCGCCTGGTCGGTGATCGCACCCAATCTGGTGCTGCAAACCGTGCTCGCCACTCCCGAGGCGCGCGGCCTGACCGGGCTCGGCTTCGAGCGCGACGCCTTCCTCGGCGAGGCCCGCGCGGTCGCGCTCGGGCAGGCGCCGGGGGTCTTCAACGACGAGGCCGAGCCGCTGATCGCGCCCTTCCGCGAGGCCTTTGCGCGTTACAACACCATCGGCATCATCGTCACCGTGCTGATCGCCATCGCCGGCGGCGCGATCGCCTTCCTGCGGCTTGCTCCGCAATTCGGCGCGCGCACCCGGGTCGAGCGGACGGTGATGATGATCCTGCTGCTCGCCTCGCTGGTCGCGATCCTCACCACGCTCGGCATCTTCGCGAGCCTGGTGTTCGAGACGCTGCGCTTCTTCAACCTGGTCTCGCCGCTCGACTTCCTGTTTGGTCTCAAATGGGGGCCCGACACGCTCGCCCCGCCCGATGCGGTCGACCCCTCGCGCTACGGGGCCGTGCCGCTGTTCTGGGGGACGATCTTCATCGGCGCGATCATTGCCATGGTGGTCGCGATCCCGCTCGGGTTGATGAGCGCGATCTACCTCACCCAATATGCCGATCCGCGCGTGCGCGCCTGGATCAAGCCGCTGCTCGAGCTGCTCGCGGGCGTGCCGACGGTGGTCTACGGCTATTTCGCCGCGCTCACCCTCGCCCCGATGATCCGCAACGCCGCCGTGGCGCTGGGCGCCACCAGCGCCTCGACCGAGAGCGCGCTCGCCGCAGGCCTTGTGATGGGGGTGATGATCATCCCCTTCGTCTCCTCGATGGCGGACGATTCGATGGCAGCTGTCCCGGGCGCGATGCGTGACGGAAGCCTGGCGATGGGTGCGACGAAATCCGAGACGATCCGGCGCGTGCTCTTTCCCGCCGCGCTTCCCGGCATCGTTGCAGGGATCATGCTCGCCGTGAGCCGCGCGATCGGCGAGACGATGATCGTGGTGATGGCCGCCTCCCAGGCCGCCAACCTCACCGCCAATCCGCTCGAGCCGATCTCGACCGTCACCGTCCAGATCGTCAACCTGCTGACCGGCGAGCAGAGCACCGACCACCCCGCCACACTCAGCGCCTATGCGCTCGGCTTCGTGCTGTTCATGGTGACGCTCGCCCTGAACTTCGTCGCGCTGCGCGTCGTCAAGCGTTTCCGGGAGGCATACGAATGAGCAGCATCCCCATGGGCACCATCGGCACCGATGCGGCTGCCGGGAAGCCCCAGGCCCTCGGTCCGACCCGCACCGCCGCCTTCGAGGCGCGGCTTGCGAGGCGCTACCGGGCCGAGCGCAATTTCCGCCTGCTCGGGCTTGGCGCCGTGGGCTTCTCGGTCGCGGTCCTGGTGTTCCTGCTCGGCAACATGCTGATGAACGGCATCGCCGGCTTCCAGCGGCCCGAGCTCGCGGTGACGATCAACTTCCCCGAAAGCGGGATCACCGGCGATGCCACCTCGCTGACCGCGCCCACCGCCGGCCAGACGCTCGAGATGCAGGGCCTCCCTCGGATCGTGACCACCTTTGCCGAAACCCAGCTCGGGGCCGAGGCCGCGCGCGAGATCGCTCCCGACGCCTGGCGCGACGTCGCCGCCGCGCTCGCCGAAGATCCCGAACTGATCGGCCGCAGCGAGACCTTCCACCTGCCGACCACCTCGGCGCTGGGCGGCGCGCTCCGGGACGAAGGCACCCCCGAGATACAGGCGCTGGCGAAGCGGCTCACGGCCGAGGGCAAGCTGGCGCGCAACTGGGACTGGGGTTTCCTCGCCCGCTCGGACGCGACCACGCCGCAATCGGTCGGCATCTGGGGCGCGCTCAAGGGCTCGATGCTGACCATGCTGGTGACGCTGGTGCTGGCCTTCCCGATCGGGGTGCTCTCGGCGCTCTATCTCGAGGAATATGCGCCGCGCGGCCGCTGGACCGACATCATCGAGGTCTCGATCAGCAATCTTGCCGCGGTACCCTCGATCATCTTCGGCCTGCTCGGCCTATCGCTGTTCCTCGCCGCTTTCCCGAGCCTGCGTTCGGCCCCGATCATCGGCGGGATGACACTGGCGCTGATGACCATGCCCGTGATCGTCATCTCCGGGCGCAACGCGATCAAGGCGGTGCCGCCCTCGATCCGCGACGGCGCGCTCGCGATCGGCGCCTCGCCGGTGCAGGTGGTGTTCCACCACGTCCTGCCGCTCGCGCTGCCGGGGATGCTGACCGGCACGATCATCGGCATGGCCCGCGCCCTCGGCGAGACCGCGCCGCTGCTGCTGATCGGCATGCGCATCTTCGTCGCCACCCCGCCCGAAGGCTTCACCTCGCCTGCCACGGTGCTGCCGATGCAGATCTTCCTGTGGTCGGACGAGATCGACCGCGGCTTTGTCGAGCGCACCAGCGCGGCTATCATCGTGCTGCTGGTGTTTCTGCTCGCCATGAACGGCCTTGCCATCTACCTCCGCAACAAGTTCGAGAAACGCTGGTGACTGTGATCCATCCCAACATGGCTGACGAAGGCGCGAAGATCCATGCGCGCGACGTCTGTGTCTTCTACGGCGAGAAGAAGGCGATCGACAACGTGTCGCTCGACATCTCGCCCGATTACGTGACCGCCTTCATCGGCCCCTCGGGCTGCGGCAAGTCGACCTTCCTGCGGTGCTTCAACCGCATGAACGACACGATCGGCGCCGCGAAGGTCACGGGCCTCATCGAGCTCGACGGCGAGGACATCCACGGCGCAGGGATGGACGTCGTCCAGCTGCGCGCGCGGGTGGGCATGGTGTTCCAGAAGCCCAACCCCTTCCCCAAGTCGATCTACGAGAACATCGCCTACGGCCCCAAGATCCACGGCCTTGCCGAGAAGAAGGCCGATCTCGACGTGATCGTCGAACGCTCGCTGACCCGTGCGGGGCTGTGGGACGAGGTGAAGGACCGATTGGACGATTCGGGCACCGCGCTCTCCGGCGGCCAGCAGCAGCGCCTGTGCATCGCCCGCGCCATCGCGGTCGACCCCGAGGTGATCCTGATGGATGAGCCGGCCAGCGCGCTCGATCCCATCGCCACCGCCAAGATCGAGGAGCTGATCGACGAACTCTCCGGCCGCTACGCGATCGTGATCGTCACCCACTCGATGCAGCAGGCCGCACGCGTCAGTCAACGCACCGCATTCTTCCACCTCGGCAAAATGGTCGAGTATGGTCCCACCTCCGAGATCTTCACCAATCCCATCGAGGAACGGACGAAGGACTATATCACAGGACGTTACGGCTGATGGCTGAACATACCGTCAAGGCCTTCGACGAGGACATCACCCGCCTGCGCGGGCTGATCGCCGAAATGGGCGGCCTCGCCGAGGTCGCCATCGCAGAGAGCCTTGATGCGCTGGTGCGCGGTGACGAGGTGCTGGCCGAGCAGGTGGTCGCGCGCGACAAGCGCATCGACGCGCTCGAGACCGAGGTCGACAAGCTCGCAGTGCGGATCATCGCCCTGCGCGCACCGATGGCAGACGATCTGCGCGAGGTGATCGCCGCTCTCAAGATCGGCGGTGTGCTCGAACGTATCGGCGACTATTCAAAGGGCATCGCCAAGCGCGTCGGCATGATCGAGGGCCGTGCGCGGTTCGAGCCGCTGACGCTGCTGCCGACGATGGGCGAGCTGGCGGGCGAAATGGTCCACGACGTGCTCACCGCCTACGCCGCGCGCGACCCTGACCTTGCCCGCGAGGTGATCGCCACCGACGCCAAGGTCGACGGCTTCTACAATTCGATCTTCCGCAATCTCGTCAGCTACATGGTCGAGAACCCTTCGACCATTTCGAGCGCGGCGCAGCTGCTCTTCGTGGCCCGCAACATCGAGCGGATCGGCGACCATGCGACCAACGTCGCCGAGATGGTGCACTTCGCCGCGACCGGCGTCTACCCGCCCGAGGGCGACCGCTGAGCGCGCCCGGCGCTGTAACTGTCCTGTTGAAAACTTGCCATGTGCGTTTTCATCAAACTGTAGCGGAAGTGAAACATAGGGCTGGCGAAGCGACCTCGCGGGGGAGGCGCAAGGAGGCATCAGCCGTATGTCCGCTGCCAAACTTTTGCTGGTCGAAGACGATCCGGCGCTGTCCGAACTGCTCGAATACCGCTTCCAGAACGAAGGCTACGCCGTGCGCTGCACCGGCGATGGTGACGAGGCGCTGGTGCTCGCGTCCGAGGAGGTGCCCGATCTCATCATCCTCGACTGGATGATCGAGGGCACCAGCGGCATCGAGGTGTGCCGCCGGTTGCGCCGCGACAAGGAAACCGCGCATGTCCCCATCATCATGCTCACCGCGCGCGAGGCGGAGGATGACCGCGTGCGCGGGCTCGAGACCGGTGCGGATGATTACCTGACCAAGCCCTTCTCCCCGCGCGAGCTGCTCGCCCGCGTCGCGGCGGTGATGCGCCGCATCCGCCCCGCGCTCGCCGGCGAGACGATCGAGGTCGGCGACCTCCGGCTCGATCCCGTCGCGCACAAGGTCCAGCGCCGCGGCCGCGCGCTGCAGCTGGGGCCGACCGAATACCGCCTGCTCAAGTTCTTCATGGAGAGCCCGGGCCGGGTGTTCAGCCGCGGCCAGCTGCTCGACGGCGTGTGGGGCACGGGTTCGGACATCGAGCTGCGCACGGTCGACGTTCACATCCGCCGCCTGCGCAAGGCGATCACCGTCGAGGGCGCCAAGGACCCGATCCGCACCGTGCGTTCGGCTGGCTACGCGCTCGAAGCGGTCTAGGCCCTAGCGGCACACCCCCGCCCAGCGTTCGTCCTGGTCGAGGTGGAAGTGATCCGCGTGGGCCGCGTTGTAATCGGGCGAGAGCACGGTGGCGAAGCTCGCGCAGGCACCTTCGCGCACCGAACGCAGGAAGCGGGCTTTCGGGCCATCGCCGTCCCAGTCCTTCAGCACGCTGATCCGCGTGCCATCTTCGAGCACGAAAGCGGCGATGTCGATCGCATTGGCAGTGGCGTGCTCGCTCCAGGCAGCATCGCTGCTGCCATACATCCGGCGGCAGGAATAGGCGCCAAGGTGTTCGATTCGCTCGAGTTCGCTTCCGAGGATACCGAGCGCCGCCGGGTTGACGCTGTCGCGCCGCCAGATTTCCAGCGCGGCGGCGACGGGGCAGGTGACGGGCGGGGTGTCGGGGGCAAGCGGGTAGTCGGCGAGCCGCGTGCGATCGGTGCGCGCGCAAGGGCCTTCGCCCGTCGGAGCCAGCGCGTTGAAGGCGACCTCGCTGCGCGCCAGCACCGTGCGGCATTCGCCGACATCGCCCTTCAGCCGGGCAAGCTTGGCGCGCGTCGCCCAGCCCGGGGGGTCGTTGAGGTTGAGCGGCGCCCACGGGTTATGCTCGGGGTGGCCGAGCAGCCACTGCCATCCGGCGATTCCCAGCGCGAGCGGGATCAGTGCGGCGAGCGCGAGGCGCGCGGCGCGATGGTGGGGGTTGGGCTTCTTGCGGGGCATCGGCGGCGATCCTAGTGGAAATCCCGCGACTTGGGCAGAATCCTGTGATCACGCGGGTGGCCGGTGACGTTCGGCTGCGGTGCCAGCTCGTCGATCATGTCGCGCGGGCGCGGCCCCCCTCGGTCTGGCATCGGCTTGTTGACCTCGTCCGCGCGGGCGAGCGGCGCGGACAGCAGGTCGTCTGAGAGCATATGCAGCCGGTGTGTCGCATCGGTCATGTGATGGGCAATCACATGGATCACCTCGTCATCATACTCGACCCGGCCGCGCACCTCCATCAGCCGCGCGCCCATCACCACCTTGCGCTGCTTCTCCTTGAGGTCGGGCCAGACGACGAGGTTGATGACGCCGGTCTCGTCCTCCAGCGTGATGAAGGTCACCCCCTTGGCGCTGCCGGGGCGCTGGCGGATGAGCACCACACCGGCGACCTGCACCATGGAGCGGAATTTGCGCGAGCGCAGATCGGCGGCGCGCACGAAGCCGCGCGCGGCGAGGTCGGCGCGCAGGAAGGCCATCGGGTGCGCCTTCAGGCTGAGGCGGGTGGTCTGGTAATCGGCCACCACCTCCTCGGACAGCGGCATGGCGGGCAGGCGGATGGTGGCGCGCTCCGCCCCTTCGTCACGCACCCCGGCGGCGCGGAACAGCGGGAGATCGGGCGCGGCGATGAGGCTGCGGGCATCCCACAAGGCCTGCCTGCGGGTGAGGCCAAGCGAGGTGAAAGCGTCAGCACTGGCAAGCCGCTCGATATGAGAAGGCGAGAGGCCAGCCCGCACGCGCAGATCGGCAATGTCGCGGAACGGCCCCCCCGCCTCGCGCGCCGAGACGAGCGCGGCTGCGACGTGTTCGGGAAGTCCGTCGATCTGCCTGAGGCCGAGGCGCAGGGCCAGCGGCTCACCCTCGCCTTCCAGCGTGCAGTCCCACGCGGAGTGGTTCACATCCACCGGCAGCACCGCCACCCCGTGCTCGCGCGCGTCGCGCACGATCTGCGCAGGCGCATAGAAGCCCATCGGCTGAGAGTTGAGCAGCGCCGCCGCGAAGGCCGCCGGGTAGTGGCACTTGAGCCAGCTCGACACATAGACCAGCTGCGCGAAACTCGCCGCGTGGCTCTCCGGGAAGCCGTATTCGCCGAAGCCGCGGATCTGGTTGAAGCACCTTTGCGCGAAGTCACGGTCGTAGCCGCGCGCGACCATGCGTTCGACCATCATGTCCTGGAGCTCGTCGACCATCCCGCGGCTGCGGAAGGTCGCCATCGCCTTCCTCAGCCGGTTCGCCTCGAGGCTGGAGAACTTGGCGGCATCGAGCGCAATCTTCATCGCCTGTTCCTGGAAGATCGGCACGCCCAGGGTGCGCCCCAGAATGCTGGTGAGCTCGTCGGGGGGCCCGTGCTCGGGCGCGGGGGCGGGGATGCGGACCGGCTCGGCCCCGCGTCGGCGCTTCAGGTAGGGGTGCACCATGTCGCCCTGGATCGGCCCGGGCCGCACGATCGCGACCTGGATGACGAGATCGTAGAACTCGCGCGGGCGCAGGCGCGGGAGCATGTTCATCTGCGCCCGGCTTTCGACCTGAAACACCCCGAGCGAATCGCCCTTGCGCAACATCGCGTAAGTCTCGGGATCCTCGCGCGGCACGCTCGCCAGCGTGAGCGGGCGGTCATGGTGCGCGCTCAGCAGATCGAGGCATTTGCGGATGCAGGTGAGCATGCCTAGCGCCAGCACGTCGACCTTGAGGATGCCGAGCGCGTCGATATCGTCCTTGTCCCACTCGATGAAGGAGCGGTCGGGCATGGCGCCGTTGCCGATCGGCACGGTCTCGGTCAGCGCGCCCTCGGTAAGGATGAAGCCGCCGACATGCTGACCCAGATGGCGCGGCATGCCGATCATCTGCTCGGTGAGCTTCAGAACCCGGCGCAGGTGCGGATCGGTCACGTCGAGGCCGGTCTCCGCGGCGTGCTTCTCGTTGATCTCGCGCCCCCACCCGCCCCACACGGTGCGCGCCAAGGCGCTGGTGACATCCTCCGACAGCCCCATCGCCTTGCCCACCTCGCGGATCGCCATGCGCGGGCGGTAGTGGATCACGGTGGCGCAGAGCCCGGCGCGGTGGCGGCCATATTTGCGGTAGATGTACTGGATCACCTCCTCGCGCCGCTCATGCTCGAAATCGACATCGATGTCGGGCGGCTCCTTGCGCTCCTCGGAGATGAAGCGGTCGAACAGCAGCTGGTGCTTGGCCGGATCGACCGAGGTGATGCCGAGGACGTAACACACCGCCGAGTTCGCGGCTGACCCCCGCCCCTGGCACAGGATCGGCGGTTCCTGGCCGCGCGCGAAGTCGACGATGTCCTTGATGGTGAGGAAGTAGCGGGCGAGGTCGAGCTTCGCGATCAGCACAAGTTCGCGCTCCAGCGTCTGGCGCACGCTTTCGGGCACGCCCGAGGGGTAGCGCCGCCCTGCCCCCGCCCGGACCTCGCTCTCCAGAAAGGCCTGCGGGGTCTGGCCGTCGGGGTAGATTTCCTCGGGGTATTCGTAGCGCAATTCATCGAGGCTGAAGCGACAGCGGTCCGCGACCTCGCGCGCGGCGGCAATCGCGTGGGGCCAGCGGGCGAAGAGGCGCTGCATCTGCGCAGGGGATTTGAGGTGCCGCTCGGCATTGGGGTGGAGCAGGTGCCCGGCCGCAGCCACGGTGGTCTTGTGCCGGATCGCGGTCATCACGTCCTGCAGCGCGCGGCGCTCGGGGGCGTGGTAGTGGACGTCGTTGGTGGCGAGCAGGGCAAGGCCGTGGGCGCGGGCGAGGCTGTCCAAGCGCTCGATCCGGGCGATGTCGTCCCCGCGGTAGAGGTAGGCGGCGGCGAGGTGGCGCAGGGTGGGGAGTTGGCGGACGAGGTGGGGGAGGATGTCTGCGAAGGGCAGCTCCCTCACGTCATCCCGGCGCAGGCCGGGATCGCTTGTCGCAAGCGGTCCCGGATCAAGTCCGGGACGGCGGAAGGGGACAACATTGCTCGGCACCGCGATCGTGAGTTCCGCCTCCAGATCATCCGGCGGTAGCAGGATCAGCTGCACGCCCTCCGAATGCGCCGCCAGCATCGCAAGATCGATCTCGCACACGCCCTTGTCCTGCCACTCGCCCGAAAGGGTCTGCATCCGCCCCGCGCTGATCAACCGGCACAGGCGGCCATAGGCGGCGCGGTCCTCGGGGTAAGCGAGGAAGGCGAGCCCCTCGAAGGTCTCGATCCGGCAGCCGATCACGGGACGCAGCTTCAATGTCTTCGCCTCGGTGTGGATGCGCACCACCCCGGCCATGGAATTGACGTCGGCAATCCCCAGCGCATCATATCCTGCCGTGTGCGCGGCGAGCACCAGATCGACCGCATCGGATGCCCCGCGCAGGAAGCTGAAACAGCTGACGAGGCCCAGTTCGACGAAGGACGCGCGCGGCGGGGGCGCGATCCCCTCGGGATCGACCTGGAGCGTGCGCTTGTCGGGAGTGAGCGGGGCGTCGGGCATCTCAGCCCGCCAACTCGCCAAGCCGCGCCTGCACCGCCGCAAGATCGGCCGCGAACAACGCCGCCTGTTCCTCGCGCGCCGCGCCGTCCAATCGCAGCAGGTAGGAGGGGTGGACGGTGAGGCCGGCATCGGTGGGCAGTTCGACATTGATCGAGACGCGGTCGGCATAAAAGCCCGCCAGATGGATGATCTCCGCATCCGCCTCGGGGATGGTCTTCAAATGGATGTAGCCGCGAAAGTCGTGCTCCTCGCGCAGAATCCGCGCCACCTCGACCAGCTGCTCCATCGTGTGATTGGCGCTCTTCACTATCCCCGAGGACAGGAACAGCCCCTCGATATAGTTGCGGCGATAGAAATTGAGCGTGAGGTCGACCACCTCCTGCGGGGTGAAGCGCGCGCGCGGGGTGTTCGCGCTCTTGCGGTTGATGCAGTAGTGGCAATCGAAGATGCAGTGGTTGGTCAGCAGGATCTTCAGGAGCGAGATGCAGCGCCCGTCCGGGGCATAGGCGTGGCAGATCCCCATCCCCTCGGTCGAGCCCACGCCTTTCCCGCCCAGCGAGTTCTTCCTCGCCGTGCCGGAGGACGCGCAGGAGGCATCATATTTTGCCGCATCGGCAAGGATTTCGAGACGTTGGCGTAAGGATTGCTGGGCCATGGGAACGGGGGAACACCTTTCGTGTGTTCTATATATGTTCCCAAGCCTCGCCTGCCAAATGCAAAGCTTGCAAGCGGTGCCTGACCGCGATCAGTAGAGTCGGCGCAGCCTCGGCCCGCCGTTGCGCAGGGCACCGCCTTCGCACAGGAAATCGATCACCGCAGGATGCATCGCACCCTCGAAGGCGACCCCGGCCATCCCCCCTTCGACCCAGGCAATCAACCCGAGCGGGGCGTTGATGCCATTGACCTTCATCGTCACCCGGTCGCCCACCTCGGCAAAGCCCGGCTTTGCGCGGATCTTGCAGCCGCCTTCGGACAGATCGACAAGATCGACGAACACCACCCGCGAGCGCACGCGGCTCTTGACCGTCAGGCTCATCGGCTTGCGCTCGGAAGAACGAGGGATCGAATCGAGGTTCATGCGCGCATGGTCGCACATGGCGGTAAAGGAATGCTAAGCAGGCCGGTAAATCGGAATTAACGCCTTTCTCTCAGGCACATAGACCCTGCAGGAACCACTCGGGCACCCCCCCGCGCCCGTCGCCCGCCAGCCCTGCGCGATAGATCCAGTAGCGCCGCCCGGCCGCGTCCTCGATCCGGTAATAGTCGCGCAGGCGCACGGTCGAGCGCTCGCGCCACCATTCGGGCGCGATCCGCTCGGGCCCCTCGGCGCGCGCCACCTCGCGCACCTCCCCGCGCCAGCGGAAGCGCTGGGGGACGCCGTCGGGCGCGGCATGGAGCACCGCGATCGGCTCGGGCCGGTCGAGCAGCTTGAGCGGGCGGGTGTGGAAGGCGAGCCCGGCCTGGGACGGCGGGACGGGGGCAAGCGGCGGCTGCCAGCCCTGCGCGCGTTCGGGGATGTGGCTGGCGCGGGCGACCGGGCGGGTGACGGCGCGCGGGCCGAGGCGCACGCTCAGCCGGTCGATGCAGGCGGCCAGCGAGGTGCCGTGATCCTCGGCAGCGGCGTCGAGATCGGCCTGCGCGAGGTGGAGCGGCTCGCTCCAGCTGGCGCGCAGCTGCACCAGCTCGATCCCGAACCCGGCGTCGACATCGTCGAGCCGCGCGGCGAACAGCCGGGTGATGTGCCCGGCCTCGCGGGTGGCGGCGGCAAGCTCGATGCGGCGCTGGAGCACCTCGCCATCGACCCGCCACAGCGCCAGCTCAAGCCGCCGCGCGCCCTCGCCGCGGGCCTCGAGCGCGCGCACCATGTCGACGGCGAGATCGGCAAGCACGGTGTCGAGCGGGGTGCGGTGGCGCAGCGGCTCCATCAGCCGGCGCTGGACCAGCGGCATGGGGCGGGCGATGACCGGCAGCAGCGGTTCGGGCACCTTCCCGAGCAGTTGGTCGAGGCGCAGCAGCGGGTTGGCGGCGGGGGAATGACGATTGCGGAAGCGGCGGCG
>OFDN01000567.1_pt1 | contig 28915 bp, 25 predicted proteins | sample 1520971 | NCBI WGS metagenome assembly OFDN01 (sample SAMEA94257418, study PRJEB24077) | hot springs metagenome | biome: Aquatic biome; feature: Geographical feature; material: Water | place: India | collected 2012-06-12 | depth 5 m | reverse complement strand
CCTGCCGCAGAACCAGCGCCCGCCGCGCCGCCCCGCCCAGCCGCCCCCACAGCCGCAGGCGCCGCCGCAATAGGGCCGGTGGCCAAGAGAAAAGGCGCCGGGATGGCTCCCGGCGCCTTTTTCATTGTCCTGGCCTTGCAGAGGCCGGCGCGGATCAGTTGAGGCGCACCGCGACGAAGGCCGGCGGTGTGGTGCGGCGCTGCACGCGCAGCAGGATCGCCTCGCGCTTGTCGGCAACTGCGGCCTGGACCTGCGCCAGCAGCGCCTCCACCGTCGGGGTCGCCTGATAGTTCGCCGAGAGGATGATGTCCCCGCGGCGCAGGCCCTTGCGGGCGGCATCGCCGTTGGGATCGACTGCGGCAATGACCACGCCCTGGGTGTCAGCCGCCACGCCGAGCGAGCGCGCGACCCCGGGGCTCATCGCCATGACCTGCATCCCAAGCTTCTGCTCGATCGTCTCGTTCGAGGTGCCCGGCGCCATCGGCTCCTCGGATTCCGGATCGAAGGTCTGGTTCTGCTGGAGCAATTCCTGCTCGCTCGGACGCTTGCCGAGGGTGACGTTGATCGCCACCCGCTTGCCGTCGCGCAGCACCTCGACCGGCACGGTCGCGCCCGGCTGGAGATTGGCGACGAGGAAGGACACGGTCTGGTCGGCGGTGACGTCCTTGCCATTGACCTTGGTCAGCACGTCGCCCGACCTGAGGCCCGCCTTGGCCGCAGGGCCGGTTTCCTCGACCACCTGCACCAGTTCGCCGCGGCGCTTGGGCAGGCCGAGCGAGAGCGCCAGATCCTCGTCGATCGGCTGGAGGCGCACGCCCAGATAGCCGCGCTGGATCTCCTGCCCTGCGCGCAGTTTCTCGACGATCGGCGCAGCGGTTTCGGCGGGGATCGCAAAGCCGATCCCGACGCTGCCGCCCGAGGGCGAGAAGATCGCGTTGTTGATGCCGATCACATTGCCGCGCATGTCGAACAGCGGGCCGCCCGAATTGCCGCGGTTGATGCTCGCATCGGTCTGGAGATAGCGGTCATAGGCGCCGCCCTGACCGGTGTTGCGATAGACCGCCGAGATGATCCCCGCGGTCACCGTGCCGCCGAGCCCGAAGGGGTTGCCGATTGCCACCACCCAGTCGCCCACACGGGTCGCTGACGAATCCCCGAACTTGACGAAGGGGAAGGTCTTGTCCGAACGGATCTTGAGCACCGCGAGGTCGGACGCCGCATCCGCGCCGATCACGTCGGCCTCGTATTCGGTGCCGTCGGCCAGGGTGACGGTGATCGATTCGAGCTTGGCGCGGGTATCGGGCGGGCTGATGACGTGGTTGTTGGTGACGACGATGCCGTCAGCCGAGATGATGAAGCCCGAGCCGAGCGACTGCGCCTCGCGGGTCTGCGGCTGGGCCTGCCCGCCGCCCTCGCCGCCCTGACGGCGGTTGAACAGCTCGGCGAAGGGCGTGCCGGCGAAGGGGTTGTTCTGCACCTCGACCCGCTGGCGGGTAGCGATGTTGACCACCGCGGGCTGGAGCTGCGCGGTGAGGTCGGCGAAGGTCGCCGGGGCGCCGGCGGCCGGGACCACGCGGTTCATCACCGCATCGTCGTTCTGCGCCACCTGTGCGCCCAGCGGCGAGCCCGTGATCAGCGAAATGGCAGCGCCGCCCACCAGCAGCGCGCTCGACAAACCGTATACATAGCGCACTTTGTTCACGTCCTCTTGGTCCTTATCCTGTCTGGAATGCGCAAGGCTGCTGCGCCGTTCCTGAAACCCCTTGCGGGAGGCCGCCCCCGTCGCCGGTGCGGCGGCCCCAAATGCGTATCTAGCGGCTGAACGCCGATTGAATGCCTGCGGCATCCATCGCCGTGCGTCTGCGCTTGGTCGAATGCCCGGTCTCTCGAATGCTCAGGGTTGCCCCTTGAACTGGCGGAAATACTCGCTGTCGTCCGACAGCACCATGCTGCTCTGCCCTTCCCCGGCAAGGAAGGTCGAGCGGTAGCTCTGCATCGCGCGGTAGAAGTCGTAGAATTGCGGGTCTTTCCCATAAGCATCGGCGTAGATCTTGGCCGCCTGAGCATTGGCTTCGGCCTGAATGATCTGCGCATCGCGCAGGCCCGCGGCGCGGATCGTGGCGGCCTGTTCCTGGCGGTCGGTCTCCATCCGGGTGAAGGCGGCATCCAGGGGGCTTCCTTCGGGAAGATCGGCCCGCTTGATGCGCACGTCGAGCACCTGCGCGCCGTAGTTGCGCGCCTGCTTGTCGAGGGTGGCGGTGATGTTGGCCATCGCCGCCCCGCGCTCGGCATTGATCAGCGCCGAGAACGGGATGCGCCCCAGCTCCTGCCGCAGCACCGAGGTGAGGATCGGAAGCAGCTGCGCCTCGAGCTGGCGCTCGGTCCCGGCCTTCTCGACGAGCTTGACCGGATCGATGATGCGGTAGCGGGCATAGGCATCGACCTGGAGGCGCTGCTGGTCCTTGGAGAGCACCTGGGTGCGCTCCATGTCGATATCGAGCACGCGGCGATCGATGAACCGCACTTCCTCGATGAAGGGGATACGCGGCGCGATCCCGGCACCGGTCGAGCCGTAGGGCACTTCCGGGCGGAACTGGTTGATGACACGCACCGGGTTGCCGGTGCGGATCACCACCGCCTGATGGGTTTCGGGGACGATCACCACGCTGGCGATCACCGCCACCGCCAGCGCGACCAGCGCGATGATGACATTGCGGGGGTTCTGGAGAATGCCGTTCATGACCTTACTGCCCCTGCTGCGAGGATGGCGGTGCTTCCTGCGCCCGGCGCTTCAGCTCGGGGAGCGGCAGGTAGGGGGTGACGTTGCCGGATTCGACGATCGTCTTGTCGGTCTTGGACAGGATCTGCTCCATGGTCTCGTAATAGAGGCGGCGGCGCGTCACTTCGGGCGCGAGCTTGTATTCCTCGTAGATATTGTTGAATTCGCTCGCATCGCCCTGCGCGCGGGCGAGCACCTGGTTCGCGCCCGCGCGGGCGCGGTTGATGTTGGCGTCGGCGTCCTGCTGCGCGCTCGAGACGTCCTTGAACGCCTCTTCCACGCGGCTCGGCGGGTCGACCTTGTTGATTTCGATCCCCTGCACGCTGATCCCGGAGCGATAGGCATCGAGCCGCGCCTGCATCGCCGTGCGCACGTCCTGCTCGATCTCCGCCCGGCCCGCACCGGTCAGCACGGAGTCGAGATCCTGCCGCGCCACCGCCGCGCGCATCGCCGCCTCGCCGATCTCGAGCAGCGCGTTGCGCGGATCGTTGAGCTGGTACTTGAAGAGCGTGAGGTCCGAGATGTTCCAGCGGATCAGGTAGCTCAGATCCACGAGGTTCTGGTCGCCGGTCAGGATCAGCTTTTCGGTCTTGGTGCCGGGCACCTCCTCGAGGCGCACCTGCGTCACGTTTTCCTTCTCGACCATCTGGATCGGCCAGGGCAGGGTGGGCTGAAGGCCGGAATCGAGCGTGCCCGAATACTTGCCGCCGAGCCACGTCACCACCGCCTGTTCGCCCGGCTGGATGAAGTGGAAGCTCGTCACCCCCACCCACACCAGCGCGACGCCGCCGAGGATCACCGGAACCCAGCTCTTGCCGTCGGGGCGTTCGGGGAAGCGGAAGCCGGGGCCGCCCGCTCCGCCGCCGCCGCCGCCCGCGCGGCGCGGGCCTTCGGGGCCGCGGCTCTTGAAGATGTCCTCGATGCTGGCCGAGCGGCGCTTGCCCGGTTCGCCCCCGCCGGGGAGCCACGGGTTGCGCGGGCCGGAGCTTTCACCGCCGCCGCCGCCGTTGCTGCCGGCGCCGTCATCGCCCGACGAACCGTCATCGCCCGAACCGCCCCAGGGGTTCTTGCCGGCCATGGCAAGGCCCTTAAGCCCGGCGCCAAGGCGTTCTCTCCAGCCGTCCATTCTCTGCATGAGCTGTTTATAGGCACGGGTTCCGGCGAAAAACAGGGGTTCGCTGCGTGATTTTGGTGTTAGAGGCGTCGCGTCATGAGCAAGTCGGACAATCCACCCCGCCAGCCGCAAGCCGAAGAGGCGCTGATCCGTGCCGCGCTGAGCCCCGAAATCAACCATCGCCTGCGCTCGGCGCGGATCGTTGCGGGCCGCGCGGTGATCGTCGCCGAGGCGGGCGATCTGGCTGACGCGGGGCGGAAGGCGCTCGAGGCCGAGATCACCGCCGCGCTCTCCCCGCTCCCCGAAATCGCCGAGGTGCGCATCGCGCTGACCGGCGAGCGCCGCCGCCGCCGGTTGATCGCGGTGGGGAGCGGCAAGGGCGGGGTCGGCAAGTCGACGCTCACCACCAACCTTGCAGTGGCGCTGGCGAAGATGGGCCGCCGTGTCGGCGTGATCGACGGCGACATCTACGGCCCCTCGCAGCCCAAGCTGCTGAAGACCGAAGGGCTCAAGCCCGCCGCCACACCGGATGGTTCGCAGCTGGTCGCCATCGACAGCCCCTACGGCGTCAAGGTGCTTTCGATGGGCCACATCGTCGCCCCCGGCAAGGCGCTGGCGTGGCGCGGGCCGATGACCGGCAAGGCGCTCGGCCAGCTGGTCGAGGCCGACTGGGGCGAGACCGACCTGCTGCTGGTCGATCTGCCGCCGGGGACGGGCGACGTGCAGCTCTCGATGCTCTCGGCGCACAAGCCCGATGGCGCGGTGCTGGTTTCGACCCCGCAGGATCTCGCGCTGATCGACGCCGCGCGCGCCGGGCAATTGTTCGAACAGGGCGAGGTGCCGATCATCGGCCTCGTCGAGAACATGGCGGGCTATGCCTGCCCGCATTGCGGCGAGGTCAGCGATCCCTTCGGCTCGGGCGGGGTGGAGCGGTTCGCCGCCGCGCTCGAGATCCCCTTCCTAGGCCGCGTCCCGCTGACGCTGGCGACGCGCATGGCGGGCGACAAGGGCGAGCCCCCGGCCGCCGGCGAGGACGAGACGGCGGAGCCCTTCCGCGCCATCGCCGAAAAGCTCGCCCGCTGGCTGGATACGGGCAAGATCTGAGCCATGGCGGTTACCCGGCGCGGATTGCTGGCGGGCGCGGCGGCGGGCGGGGGCCTCGTGGTCGCCTGGTGGCTGCTGCCGCGCACCTACCGCACCCCGCTGGTGGCCGCGCGGGCAGAGCATGTGTTCGGCGCCTGGCTCAAGATCGCCGCCGACGGTGTGGTGACGGTCGCCGTGCCGCAGCTCGAGATGGGGCAGGGGATCACCACCATCCTGCCGCAGGTCATAGCGCAGGAACTGGGGGCGGACTGGCGGCAGATCGCGGTCGAGCCCGCGCCGGTCTCGGGCGCCTATGCCAATGTCCCGCTGGCCAGGCAGTGGATGGCGCTGTGGGACGCGAGCTTTGCCGGGCTCTCTCCCGCGACCGACGAGCTGCTGGCGACCCGCTTCGCGCAGTCGCACCGCTTCAACGCGACCGCCGCCGGCACCTCGCTCGCCGCTTACGAAATGCCCTGCCGCGAGGCCGCCGCCGCCGCGCGCGCGATGCTCGCGCAGGCCGCCGCGGCGCGCTGGGGCGTGTCCTGGGAGGAATGCGAGGTCGAGAACGGGCTCGTCACCCAAGGCGCCAATCGCGCCAGCTTCGGCGAGCTGGCCGAGGATGCGGCAGGCTACACCCCGCCCGATCCCCCGCCGCTGAAGCCCGAACCGCCGCGCGAAAAGCCGCTCCCCGCCGATGTCGACGCCGCGCCCGCCTGCCCGCGCATCGACCTGCCTTCCAAGGTCGACGGTTCGCACCGCTTTGCCGGCGACGTGCGGCTGCCCGGCATGGTGTTCGCCTCGATCCGCCATGGCCCGGCCGACGGTTCCGAGCTCGACAGCTTCGACACCAAGGCCGCCGCCGGGATCCGAGGGATCGCGGGGGTCGTTCGGAGCAAGCGCTGGCTCGCGGTCGCCGCCGACACCTGGTGGAGCGCCGAGGCCGCGCTTGCCGCGATGAAGCCCCGCTTCCGCACCGCCGCGCCCGTCAACAGCGCCGACATCGCCGCGCGGCTCGACACGCTGCTGACCGCGGGCGAGGCGCATGTGATCGCCGAGACCGGCTTCGGCGGGGAAGCCTTGCAGCGGGTCGATATCGGGCGGCGCTACGAGGTCGAGCCCGCCTATGCCGCCCCCCTCGAGACCGCGACCGCGACCGCGCGCTTCGCGGACGGGCGGCTCGACCTGTGGATCGCCGCGCAAGCCCCCGAACAAGCCCGCCTCGCCGCCGCACGCGCGATCGGCATCGCGACCGAGGATGTCGCGCTCTATCCCATGCCCGCCGGCGGCAGCTTCGATGCGCGGCTCGAGCACGATCACGCCATCGAGATCGCGCTGATCGCCAAGGAATTGGGCCGCCCGGTGCAGCTGGTCTGGCCGCGCCGCGACGAGCTGATCCGCGCCCGCCCCCGCGCGCCCTACTGGATGCTGCTCGGCGCGCAGCTCGCCAAGGGCGCACCCGGCACCCCGGGCGGCGCGATCGAGGCGATGCGCGTGCGGGTGGCGACGCCGCCCGCCATGCGCGAGTTCGGCCAGCGCCTGTTCGCGGGCCGCACCAGCATGGCCGCGATCCGCAACACCGCGGGCGAGGCCGATCCGCTCGCGGTCGCAGGCGCGCTCCCGCCCTACACCATCCCGGCCGTGATGGTGGAGCACATCCCCGCCGATATCGGCCTGCCGGTCGGCCGGGTGCGCGGCAATTCCTGGGGGCCGACGATCTTCGCGATCGAGAGCTTCATCGACGAGATTGCCGCCAAATCGAAGCGCGAGCCGCTGTCGTTCCGCATGTCGATGCTGGGGGGCGACGTGCGGCTCGCCGCCTGTCTCCAGCGCGCGGCGCAGCTGGCAGAGTGGGACGGGGGGCTCGACCAGAGCGGGCAGGGCCTCGCCTGCGCCCGGCTCGGCGAGGGGCCCGATGCAGCCCGGATCGCCTGTGTCGCCACCGCGCGGCAGGGCGAAGGGGGCGTGCGCGTGGTGCGCCTGTCGGCGGCAGTCGATATCGGCCGGATCGTCAACCACGACATCGCCAAGCAGCAGATCGAGGGCGGCCTCGTGTTCGGCATCGGCATTGCGCTCGGCAATGCGGTGCGCCTGCGCGGCGGTCTGCCCGAGGCGGTGGGCGAGGGGGCGCTGGGCCTGCCAACCCTCGCCGATTGCCCCGAGATGCGGGTGCAGTTCATCGCCAGCGACGCCGCGCCCGCCGATCCGGGCGAGCTCGGCGCGGTGGTCGCCCCGCCCGCCATCGCCAATGCGCTCTATTCGGCCACGGGCTTGCGCCTGCGCCGCCTCCCCCTACTTTCGGACGGCATATGATCCTGACATTTATGCAACATGAGGCCGCGCCAATCGCAGGGCCGCGGAAACGAAACGCCTGCCGACCGTTGGGCGCACTATGACCTGGCAGACCCAGCGCCTTCCGGGCGATCATCCTCCTGCAAAGAGCGGCCGCATCGGCGTGCTGCTGATCAACCTCGGCACTCCCGACGGGCCCGATCCCGAATCGGTCAAGCGCTACCTCAAGCAGTTCCTCTCCGACACGCGGGTGGTCGAGATCCCGCCGATCGCCTGGCAGCTGATCCTGCGCGGCATCATCCTCAACACCCGTCCCCAGAAGAGCGCCAGAGCCTATCAGAAAATCTGGACCGAGCGCGGCTCCCCGCTCGCCGACATCACCGCGCGGCAGGCCGAGGCGATGGTGGGGCGTTTCGGTGAGCAGGTGCAGGTCGGTTGGGCGATGCGATACGGCAACCCCTCGATCGAGAGCCGCCTTACCGCGCTGATGGCGGACGGGTGCGACCGCATCCTCGTCGCCCCGATGTATCCGCAATATTGCGCCGCGACGACCGCAACCGTGTTCGACGAGATCGCCCGCGTGCTCGGCAAGATGCGCTGGCAGCCGACCTTGCGCTTCGTGCCGCCCTATCACGACGATCCCAATTACCTCGGCGCGCTGGCCGAGGATCTGACCCGCCAGGTGCGGGGCCTCGGCTTCAGGCCCGAGGTCATGCTGCTCAGCTTCCACGGGATGCCGCAGCAGACGCTGGAGAAGGGCGATCCCTATTACTGCCACTGCTCCAAGACCGCGCGGCTGCTGCGCGAGATGCTGGAGCAGCGGCCCGAGTTCGAAGGCGTGCGGTTCGAGACGACCTTCCAGTCGCGCTTCGGCCCCGCCGCGTGGCTCGAACCCTCGACCGATGCGACGCTGATTGCGGAAGGGGGCAAGGGCACCAAGCGGCTGGTGGTCGCCGCCCCCGGGTTTGCGGCGGACTGCGTCGAGACGCTCGAGGAACTCGCCATCGAGGGCCGTGCGGAATTCTGCGAGGCGGGCGGCGAGGATTACGCCGTGCTCGATTGCCTCAACACCTCGGTTGATGGCCTCGCGATGATCGAGGCGATGCTGCACCGCGAGCTCGGCGGATGGATTTGACATGCGGGAAACTTGCGCGAAACTTTCATCAGGGTAAGTTGCGAATCCGAACGCGATAACCGGAGCATCTGGAAAGACATGGCCACCCTTGCCGAAGCCCCGCAGGATAGCGAAACCCCCGGCGGCAGCGCCCCTGCCGGCGCGCCGCGCCACTGGGGCGAGCAGCGCCTCGGCGATGCCGACCTGGCGCACATTCCCGGAGAGGCGGGCTGGCCGGTGGTCGGCAACACCTTCACCATGCTCGCCGACCCCCACGCCTTCGCCGCGCGCATGATCGCCACCCACGGCAAGGTCTACAAGAACCGCGCCTTTGGCGGCTGGCAGATCGCGCTGATCGGGGCCGAGGCCAACGAGCTGCTGTTGTTCAACAAGGACAAGATCTTCTCCTCCGAACAGGGTTGGGGCCCGGTGCTCGACCAGCTCTTCCCGCGCGGGCTCATGCTGATGGATTTCGAGCACCACCGGATCGACCGCCGCGCGCTCTCGATCGCCTTCAAGCCCGAGCCGATGCGGCACTATTCGGGTGCGCTGAACCGCGGGATTGCTCGTGAAGTCGCCGGCTGGGCGGGGCCGATGCAGTTCTATCCCGCGATCAAGAAGCTCACCCTCGATCTCGCCGCCGACAGCTTCATCGGCCTGCCCTGGGGCCCCGAGGCCGACAGGATCAACGAGGCTTTTGTCGACATGGTGCAGGCCTCGGTCGCGCCGGTGAGGAAGCCGCTGCCCTTCACCAAGATGAAGAAGGGCGTCGATGGCCGCGCCTTCCTCGTCGACTATTTCACCCGCGAAACCCTCCGCCGCCGCGCGGAAGGCGGAGGGCAGGACATGTTCAGCCAGTTCGCCACCGCCACACGCGAGGACGGCAGCCTGCTGCCGGTCGACGAGGTGGTCGATCACATGAACTTCCTGATGATGGCGGCGCACGACACCATCACCTCCTCGGCGACATCGCTGATCTATCACCTCGCGACCAATCCCGAATGGCAGGAGAAGCTGCGCGAGGAGATCTTCGCGGTGACCGGCGGGCCGGACGGGGAGGGCAACCCCCGCCCGCTCGATTACGACGATCTCGGCAAGCTCGATCTGACCGAGATGGCGTTCAAGGAATCGCTGCGGATGGTGCCGCCGGTGCCCTCGATGCCGCGCCGTGCGCTGCGCGAATTCGAATATGGCGGTTACCGCATTCCGGCGGGCGCCTCGGTAGGCATCAACATCTACTGGACCCACCATTCCGAGGAATATTGGGACAATCCCTTCACCTTCGATCCGCTGCGCTTCACGCCCGAGCAGGTGAAGGCCCGCCATAAATATGCCTGGGTGCCCTTCGGCGGGGGCGCGCATATGTGCCTCGGGCTGCACTTCGCCTATATGCAGGTCAAGATCCTGATGGCGCAGCTGCTCCAGCGATACCGCATCGAGGCAGCGGCGGGGTACAAGCCCGATTGGCAGGAATGGCCGATCCCGCAGCCCAAGGACGGGCTCAAGGTGGAGTTCGTGCCGCTCTGACCCCCCCGGGGGGCCGGCAAGCGCGACCCGATCATGGAGCGTCAGGCAATGCGCTGACAGGGGCACCATTGTTTCACGTGGAACACGGCGGTGCGCCCCATGATCGTGCAATAACCGTGCAATCGATGCGCAATACCGCCCTACCGGCGCGCGCCGCCGCGGCTCAGAAGTCGACCGCGATCCCGTCTCCTCTCTCCCAGTCACCGTAGCGGGTGGGAGAGAGCTTCTCGTCATTCTCGACCGCCTTGGGCGCGGGCACCGGATCGTTGGTCCAGTGGGCGGGCTTCTTGAAGGCCTTGGCGGCCTCGGATTTCTCGCGGGTCATGGCTGGATCGACGCTCCGAACACGATCAGGTTCCCGTCCGGCGCGCGGATCATCAGCTCGCGCTGGCCGTAAGGTTGGTCGCGCGGACCGGCGACATCGCCTTCCGGGAGCGCGGCGAGCTGCTCTCCGATCTGTTCCAGTACCGTCTCGACCGATTTGACGTCGATGTAATAGGCAAATCCGCGATGCGGCACGCCAAGCTCGCTGCAATCGGTGTTTCCGAGCACACGTAGCCCTGCACCCTCGCGCTCAAGATAGGCATAGCCGCCGTCATTGATGACCGCGGTGAAGCCGAGTGTTTCGGTGAGGAAGCCCACGGCCCCCTCGAGGTCCGCGACGTGCATGAAGGGGGTGATCTGGTGGGTATTGCCGCTCATTGGTCGCACGATCTCTCGCGGGGGTGCCGGGTATCATCGCTAGCATAAGGCCCGCGACCCCGATAGAGCGCGCGCATGGCTCTTCCCCCCGGACTTCCCGTGCGCCGCGCCGCGCTGCGCCTGCTCGATGCCGTGCTGCGGCGGGGCGAGACGCTCGAGCAGGCCGAAGGCACCGCGCTCGGCGATGTCCGCAAGGCACCCGACCGCGCCCTCGCCCGCGCCATCGCGGGGGAGACCCTGCGCTGGCTGACCGATCTCGACGGCCTGATCGACAGCGCCACGAAGCAGCGCCTGCCCGACGATGCCAAGGCGCGGATGGTGCTGCGGTTGATGCTCGCCCAGACGCTGCGGCTGGAGACGCCGCCGCACGCGGTGATCGCGACCGGACTTGCGCTGCTCGAGGGCGGGCCGCGAAGGCTCGCGCACGGGGTGTTCTCGGCGTTAACGAGAATCGAGGGCGACAAGCAGGGCGCGAAGCTGCCCGAGATGCCGACCCTGCCGGAGCGTGTGGTCGCCCGCTGGGGCGCCGACAAGGCCGCCGCGATCGCCCCCGGCCTCGCCTTCCCGCCCGAGCTCGACCTTGCCCTGCGCGACCCTGCCGAGACCGCGACTCGCGCCGTCCAGATGGGCGGCGTCAGCCTTGCCCCCGGCCACATCCGCCTGCCGCGCGGCGCGGCGGTGGAGAGCCTCGCCGATTTCAAGGAGGGTGCATGGTGGGTGCAGGACCTCGCCGCCTCGCTCCCGGCGCGCCTGCTGGGGCCGGGTGAGGGCAGGCACGCGCTCGACCTGTGCGCGGCGCCCGGCGGCAAGACCATGCAACTGGCCGCGTCCGGCTGGAAGGTCACCGCGCTCGACATGAGCAAGCGGCGGCTCGACCTGCTCAAGGACAACCTCAAGCGCACCGGATTGAAGGCCTCGCCCGTGCGCGCCGATGCCCTGACGTGGGAGCCCAAGCACCGCTTCGACGCGATCCTGATCGACGCGCCCTGCACCGCGACCGGCACCTGCCGCCGCCACCCCGATGTGCTCCACCGCATCGGCAAGGGACAGGTGGCGGAGATGGTCGAGCTGCAACGCGCGCTCGCCGCCAAGGCGGCCGAGTGGCTCAACCCCGGCGGCGTGCTGGTCTATGCGGTGTGCTCGCTCGAGGCCGAGGAGGGCGAGGAGCAGGCCGCGTGGATCGACGCGGAGCTGGGCCTGACCCGCGCGCCGATCACCGCGGAAGAGCTCCCCGCTGGCCTCGCCCCCACGCCCGAAGGCTGGCTGCGCACCCATCCGGGGATGCTGGCCGAGCAGGGCGGGCTCGACGGGTTTTTCGTGGGGCGGTGGGTGAAGCGCTAAGCCTCACCGTCTCCCCGGACTTGATCCGGGGCCGCTGTCCTCCTCGCGGCCTCGCAAAGGTGCAAGCGATCCCGGATCAAGTCCGGGATGACAAACGCCCCCTACTTCACATACTTCTGGAAGCTCTTGCGCAGCTTGAACAGCTTGGGCGGGATCACCGCGAGGCAGTAGGGGTTGCGCTGGCCTTCGCCGTCCCAGTATTCCTGGTGATAGTCCTCGGCCGGATACCATTCCGCCGTCTGCACACCCCCCGACAGGCCTTCGATCGTCGTCACCGCCCGCTTGCCGTTCTCGGCATTCCAGCGCGCGATGGCCGCCTCGGCCTCGGCACCCTGTTCGTCCGACAGCGGGAAGATCGCGCTGCGATACTGCGTGCCGATGTCGTTGCCCTGCCGGTTCAGCTGCGTCGGATCATGCGTGCCGAGGAACACGTCGTAGATCTCGGGCAGGCTGATCACCGCCGGATCGAAGGTCACGCGGATCCCTTCGGCATGGCCGGTGGTGCCGGTGCACACCTCCTTGTAGGTGGGATTGGCCTTGGTGCCGCCGATATAGCCGCTTTCGACCTGGCTCACCCCGACGACATCGCGGAACACCGCCTCGGTGCACCAGAAGCATCCGCCTGCAATGATCGCCGTGTGCATGTTGCTCATCGAATTCTCCGTTGCTTTGTGCCAGAGATAGGCCAGCGAAACGCCAATGCCAGCGCCTCGTGCGCTATTCTTGCCAAAATCCGGGAGAGTTACACGCCATGACAAAACTGATCCTTGCGCTGACCGCCGTCAGCGGCCTTGCCCTTGCCGCGCCGCTCGCCGCGCAAAGCAGCTCGCAGCACGCCGGTCACGCCATGCCCGCTGCCGACGGCATGATGGACGAGGCCCACATCAAGGACACTGCGCAATTCATGAAGATGCACGGCGAGCAGCTGTCGGCCGCGATCAACCACCCGAGCCGCGCCGAGGACAAGGCGCGCGATGCCTTCCGCCACCCGGCCGAAACGCTCGCCTTCTTCCATGTCGGCCCCGAAATGAAGGTCGGCGAATATGCACCCGGCGGCGGGTGGTATTCGCGCCTGCTCGGGCACTACCTGGGCGGCGAGGGGCAGCTGGTCGGCCTCTACGCCAACCCGCTCACCGCCACCGCCGACCCGGCGCGCCAGGAGCGCATCCGTAATCAGGCGGCGGGCTTTGGCGCGGAAGTGGCAGGCTATACCGGGCTGCCGGCGGAGAAGTTCAGCGGGCTGACGCTCGACAAGGCGGCCGAGCAGAAGGGCACCTTCGACCGCATTCTGGTGATCCGCGCGATGCACAGCCCGACCCGTTCGGGCACCGCCGACACCGAAATCCGGGCGATGCGCGAGCTGCTCAAGGATGACGGCCTGCTCGGCATCATCCAGCACCGCGCCAAGCCCGATGCGCCGTGGGCCTATGCCGATGGCTCGAAGGGCTATCTCAAGCAGCAGGACATGATCGACTTCATGCGCCTCAACGGCTTCGAGCTGGTCGCGGCGAGCGAGATCAACGCCAATGCCAAGGACCCGGCCAACCACCCCGAAGGCGTGTGGGAAATGCCGCCCTCGCTGGCGACCAAGCGCGAGGACTTGAAGGGTCTGGGCGAAAGCGACCGGATGACTCTGTTGTTCAAGAAGGCGAAGTGATCGCAGCGCCGGGGGAGAGGGGCCGAGAGGTTCCCCCCCGGCGCGAATCGCTGTAGGGGGCGCGGCATGACCGCCATCACCGTCGCCGCCCTGCAACTCGCCCTCAATTCGCCGGACGAAGCTGCCAACATCGCCGCCGTCGCCGCGCTGGTCGAGGAGGCTGCCGCCAGGGGTGCGCAGCTGATCCTCCCGCCCGAGCTGTTCAGCGGCGAATATTTCTGCCGCGAGGAGGACGAGGCGCTGTTCGCGCTCGCCCGCCCCACGCCCGAGCACCCCAGCGTCATCGCGATGCAGGCGCTCGCCGCGAAGCTGAAGGTGACGATCCCCACCAGCTTCTTCGAGCGCGACGGGCACCACTATTACAACACCCTCGCGATGATCGGCCCCGACGGGGCGATCATGGGCACCTATCGCAAGAGCCACATCCCCGACGGCCCGGGCTACGAGGAGAAGTATTACTTCCGCCCCGGGAATGACGGCTTCAAGGTGTGGGACGTGGCCGGAGAGGACGGCGCGCGCGTCAAGGTCGGCGTCGGCGTGTGCTGGGACCAGTGGTATCCCGAAAGCGCGCGGGTGATGGCGCTGCTGGGCGCCGAGCTCCTGATGTATCCGACCGCGATCGGTTCCGAACCCTATGACGCCGATCTCGACACCAGCCGCATGTGGCGCCGCGCGATGATCGGCCATGCGGTGTCGAACTGCATGCCGGTGGTGGCGAGCAACCGCATCGGCCACGAGGGCCCCGCCGAGCGCGCCCAGAGCTTCTACGGCCACTCCTTCATCACCGACGAATGGGGCGACGATCTCGCGCTGTTCGGCAAGGAGGAGACCGGCGTGCTGGTCGCAAGGCTCGATCTGGCGCGCGCCGCGAAGCACCGCGCCGGGATGGGCTTCTTCCGCGACCGCCGTCCGCAGCTCTACGGGCGGATCGCCCAAGATATCTGAGAGCGCACATCTGAGGCGGTCGAGCACGTACCTCGTCGCGCTCGGGAGCAACCGGCGGCACCACCGCTACGGTGCTCCCGGGGGCGTGGTGCGCGCGGCCATGGAGGAGCTTGCCGCCTTCGGCACCGTCACCGCGCGCTCGCCGGTGATCGCGACCCCGGCGATGGGCGCGGCGCGGCGGCGCTTCGCCAATGCCGTGCTGGTGCTGGAGAGCGAACGCGATCCGCCCGCGCTGCTCGCGGCGCTCAAGCGCACCGAGCGTGAATTCGGCCGCCGGCCCGGCCGGCGCTGGGGTGACCGGGTGCTCGATCTGGACATCGTGCTGTGGAGCGGCGGCGCGTGGGTCTCGAAGATCCTCGCCATCCCCCACCCGGGTTTCGCCCGGCGGCGCTTCGTGCTGGCACCGGCCTGCACCGTCGCCCCCGACTGGCGCACGCCCCCGCACGGCTTGACGCTCGCCCACCATCAAGCCCGCTTGACCCGCCCGCGCCCCCTGCCTAGGTGACCCCCGCATCCCGCCTCTGCGGGACAGGCGCGTGGGCCCGTAGCTCAGTAGGTAGAGCAGCTGACTTTTAATCAGCGGGTCACAGGTTCGAATCCTGTCGGGCTCACCAATCGCGAAATTACAATGGGTTAGTGCGCGCACGACGCCGGTTGTCACACACCATTGTCTCGCAGTGCCATGAACATCCCGAATCATCGAAATACCGGACATCGGCGGCGCCGTAGCCGCGAGGCGAAGCGGCTGGTGCGCGATCGAGCGATCCACCGAAAACTGCGGCTCTTGGTGGCCGTTGCAGAGCACCGGCACGCGCAGTGCGACGAGCCCATCGAGCCCTTATCAGTCTACTACGGGAAAGAGAACCGGCCAGCATCCTGGGGACTGTCACCGTTCCCAATGGGACAACAGGCGAACGGGAGACCCATGCCCCAGTGGAAGGACCTGTCCCAGTGGATGAAGGTGGGCATGGCGACGGAGGTCTGTAACCAATGGGACCTGCTGACCTTCAACATCAATCTGCACCCCGAGCTGGAGCACGAGCTGGTGGCAAAGGGAAACGTGCGCCTGAGGCTGGCTGAGAGGGTTCGCAAGCAGCTGAGCATGGCAATCGGTCCGGGGCGCGAATACTTCTTCGTGATCGAGGGGCACAGCAAGGACAGCGGGGCTCAGACCTACCTGCACATGCATGGCGCGATCGTCACCGCCGACCCCGCCGAAATGGCTACGATCAAGGACGCCTTGGCGAGGGCAGCTGGTCATGATGTCGCTGGCCGCGGGCGTATCGCGCGCGCGGTGCACTCTGCATGGTTCACCACAATCCGACCCGCCTACATGAACTACCTATTCAAGTTCACGCTCCGGCGTGACCCCAGGCTCGACGACAAGCGGCTGGTGATGTCGATCCCAATGACGCAAGCTGCCAGCGAGTTCTGGGACTACATTTCGCGTCCGCAAAGCAACTATTGTTGCGCTGATGCAACATAGTTCAAGGAATTCTGCAGGGCTCTTGCGCTCGCTACTTGGGTGTGTATCCTTACGGAACCGCGACGTCAGTGACGCGGGCACTTCACCATGGCTTTCGAAGTCGTGGGCGGTAACGCAGGTTCATCGGTGATCCCGAAAAACCTTGCACGCCTTGGAATGGCTCTCTGACCTGTCGCCGCCTTCGGTGACGTCGGCTCGTCCGATAAGCGGAAGGAGGATGCGCACGGAGCCTCCCATAACTCCTGGCACCTCGGATCGTCCACAACGTGGCGGTCTTTGAGCTTTGTGCTTTCGGCCGCCCAGCCAGGAGTAATTCCAAATGTCAGCAAGCTCGGAAATGAAGGGCATTCTGCGTTCACTCGAACAGCAGGGCTTTACCGCCACGCGCACCCGTCGCGGGCACTGGCGTATCGATCACCCCGCGATGCGCGGACCGGTGTTTGGGGCTTCGACCCCGTCGGATCACCGCTCCATCAAGAATCTGCTCGCGCTGATCAAGCGCCAGATGGTCCACCACAACGACAATTGAGCTTCTTCCGGGGTGAGCCTCAGTCACCCCGGACCTGCATTCCCCATGGGAGATAAGACATGAAGATCAACACTGATGAACACGTCCTGCCGCGTCCCGTTGAGCGGCTTCCTGAATATGCGAATGCCAAGTCTCGGCATACCCTGGCAGAGCGCTTGAAGATTGCGTTTGCGTTGACCGCGCCGTCTGCCGCAGCGATCGCCAACGGAGTTGTCGATCCGTCTGATGTGCGCCGCAAGCTGGGGTCCGAACCGACCAACCCTGAAGTGGAGCGTATCTCGGTTCCGGGTGGGACTATCCTTGGCATTCGCACCAGCGTCTGGGCACGTCGTATCATGCCGGACCCGCGCAATCCCCGTATCCTGCCGGCTCGCAAGCACCCGTTCGCCGTTGACCCTGGTTCTGGTGGGGAAGACTCCAAGTTCCGGCCTCTTTCTGAACCTGTCGCTCTCACTCCCGATAGGGCGCGTGCTGAGCTCGCTGTCGACATCGAAAGCCGTCATCAGCTCGTCTGGGCGTCCCAGCAGGCAGCCGGATATGTGCTGGCTGAGAATGACTGGCGCGAGTCGATCGCGTCGCAGGGTGTCATGGAGGCGGTATGGCTTGTAGCTACCACCTACCGCCATGCAGATGGTAGCGACCCGGCCGTTGCGCTTACCACCGCGGAGGGATCGTCAAGGGCGACTGCGGTTCACTACAACCTTAGTATCGTGTCCGCAGATGTGCCGTATGACGATAACGAGGCGCGGCTGCGGTCCCGGATTCGCAAGCTGAATGAAGCGCTCGACCGCGGTGAGACGGACGCCGAGACGCAGGTAGGTCTGAGGTGCGAAACCATCCCGGCGCTGATCCTCGTAGGCTTCATCCCTCATAGCGGTAGTGCGACGGAGTTCCCGACCGCCTTGAAGTCACTGGTGGCATTGAGGCACGTCGACCCGCCGAAGCCTTGGGGTGAGGGGCCGGAAAATGAGTCCTTGGCCGACGAGGTTTTGGATGAGCTCGCACGCCGTGGCCTCATCTCCCCGACCCAGCGCGATTACTTTGGGGGCTCCATCACCCGCGCGGAGGCGGCGGCAGCTCATCTGTCCGATGACCCTGTTCGTCGCGCAGCTGAAATTGTGAAGCTCTTCAGCAGCACTGATGCGCGGTTCACCGAAGCAATCCGTGTTGCTGTCACGAGCCAGTCTACTCGCAAGCGTATGTCATGGAAGCTCATGAACGACCTTGCTACCGCTCTCATCCTTCGGGCAGTTGCAGATGATCGCCCGCGGATCGAGCAGCTCCGCAAGTATTTGCGTCAGGCTTTTGGGAAGTCTGTGCATCGCGGTGGCTGGAATGCTACTGGTCGTTCGACCGATGAGCTGCGTAAGGCAGCCAGTGAAGAGCTTCGCACCGCAATTGCAGAAAAGCTCGATGAGCCAGGTCCTGCGACTGTCGAACTCGCGGTGAGGTCTGCTTACCCGTTGATCGTCACTGGTCGCCTGAACGCGGACCGGGGCACGATTAACAACGATCAGCCGGATCGTCGCACTCCTGGCGAGGTTCTGGATGCCATGAGGCGTTCTCCGAAGGGCATCTTGCAGCTTTGTCAGGCACTTCACGATTACAGTCACGGCCGTGTGCTGCGTGCGGTAGATGAAGAAGGTAAGCCTCGGATCGCGTCCAACGGCGATGAGGTGGTCGTCAGCGATGCTCTGCTTCGCAACGATTACCCTCCTGCGGGCAAGGCAAAGGCGCCGCAGCCCGGTGATACCCCGTTGGATCGTTACGAGCATGCGGTCTCCGAACTCGCGAATGCGTTCGGCAACCTCGAACGCTGTTTCGGTGCATTGATGAAGGTGCGGGGCACGGACGACATGCCGATCGTGGACTCTCGGGGCGTGGAGACCCGCCTGACTGATGCGTGGCGGGAACTTCTGAGCAACGTCGACGAAGAGATCGTGGTCTGGGCTCGCGCCTATCGCAAGACCTATGGCAGCAACAGTCGCATCAATACCATCGTTGATGCGGACGCTGACCGTGATCCTTACGAAAATGCCGATGAGGAGGCCGAGGACTTTGAACCTTTGAACTGAGCGAGCAGGGGTCTGGCCTGGAGGTCAGGCCCCTTGCTGCCAATGAGACTGGTTGTCCAAAAGTTGGTCAAATGTTGACCGAATCTGAGGTGTTTCCAGGTTGACCGCATCGGAGCGCACCACACAACATCTCTTCTTCGCGAACTTCCGCACTACACCGGCGAGAGGAAGTTCGGCGGTTTCCTGCCGCTGAGGGACAGTGAGCGCAGGGAGACTTGGTTGCGGTGGTCACCCCTACCGCGCGGCATTGGCAAAGGATTTTGGGCGCAACGTCACGATCCTGACGAAGGCTGAAGCCCTCGCGATGTCGCGCGCCGATGCCACGGGTGGAGCATGCATCATCGTCGCCACGGTCCAGTCGTTCCGGCGTGAACGACCCGATGGCGAGGAACTCGCAGAGGGCCTGAAGGTCTATCAGGACGCCGGAGCGCTCATGGATCACTTCTCGGGGCTGACCGAGGAGCAGATCGGGCGGCTGGACAAGGTCGAAGGGACGCACCGTCCGGTAGCCTCGTTGGCGAACCTGCTGCGTCTGCACCGGCCAATGGTGATCGTCGATGAAGCGCACAACGCCCGCACGGCGCTGTCGTTCGACACGCTTGCGCGGTTCGCTGACCCTAGTGCTGCCGATCAGGCGGTGTTCCATCGATCGACCCATCCACATCGCGCACAAGAATGCATGAGCTGCTAAAATTTGGTCTGACGTTCTTGCGGTTCTTCGATCTTCTCGCAAACCCCGTCTGTCAGGAGGATCGTTTCGTTTTCGGCAGGGTAATGGGCTATCTGGGTCACCCTACCAGTGGTGCGATCGATTTCTGTAGTGAGTGTAGAGTCGCCACGATCTTCTACTTCTCTGATGAAACGCGCCTGGACACTCAAGTCGCACTTACTACCTCCGACGATACAGAGCTGAAACCACCTTTTCTGCGTCTCGTCAAAGTGATCGAGTGCAGATTGCAGCCCATCTTCTTCAGGGAAGCGCACGATGCCGATCATCTGCGGTTGTCCAGCGCCTGCGGTAAGCGCATTGGAGCACCTGAGGGTAATGCTTCTCGTCTCTTCAACCGCTCCATAGGCATCGCCGGCGCGCTTCCGTCTAGCATTGCATCGATCTCGCGCTGACCGCTCACATGCCCTTCCCGAACAGCACGGCTCAGCGCGGCCCATCCCGGAGTGTCAGGCTCTACGTCAAGGCGCTCTTCCGCGACAATCCGAGCGACTTCGTCCGCGATGTCGGGCATGCGAGGATCATTGCTGAGTTCGAGATCCAGAAGAACTCGACGGAGGTCATCGGCCTCCTGCTCCCTCGCGACGATCATCCGTTCGAGTTCCTCGCGATCAGCCTCACCGAGCTCCGTGCGCACGATCTGCTGAGCCCACGGGCGTGCTACGCGCTCGCCGACAGCCGCTCTCGCACGTAGGAGGATCTTTGGAGAGAGCGAGCGAGTGTTGCCGGAGCTCGGCGATGCTGGGACTGATTGGCCAAGAGCAGATGCAACGAGCATATCGAACTCACGGTCAGCAGCTGCGGCCGCTTGCATGGCCTCCACCTGCCGCTGTGTCAGCAGCGATCGCCGGAACAGCCGCTGGCTCCCGAACAAGCTGGCCCAATCAGCAGGGCGCGACATGACTGCTTGGGGAACTCGTCGTTCATAGTAATACACGCCGTTCGCACGGCGGCGGATATACCGCACATGATTCGCCATCTGGAAGCCCTTTGTCTCTCACCGTTGTCTCGCAGTGTGAGACAAGAAGTTCAGCGAATTCTGTAACCTACTTGCGCCCGTGAGCCAAAGCACCTAGGTTAAGAATCCTGTCGGGCTCACCATTCTTGTTTGCGAACCCGGTGCGGGCGGGCGGTCGCACTTGCGGTCGCCTTGCGACCGATCAGTGCCACGCGGGGACTCGACCATCGGGCCCGGTGCCTCGACTTTTTGCCCCGCCTCGACCAATGCTCGTCCCATGAACTTTCGGCCCGAGGATCAGGTTGCCGACCGCCCGCTGCTGGCGTGGCTGACCGTCACGCTTGCCGGGTTGGTGGTTCCGGCGATTGCGTTGTTTACCGCCCATGATCCGCATGCCGCCGGGGCCGTCATCGCGATCGGGATGATGGGAGCGGGGATGATTGCTGCCGCCGCTGCCGGACGTTTCGCGGTCGGCGTTCTGGTCGCCTTGCCGGGCGGGGCGGGGCTGGTGCTGCTGTCGCGGGGGCTGGGGCTTCCCGCCCTTCACGACCCCGACGGTGTGGCGCTTGCCGCCATCATCGCCAGCGTCAGCTTCGCCGGGCGCGGGAGCCTGTTCGCGCGTTCCGCCTCGGCGCGGGGGTGGTGGATCGCGCTCGCGGTGGTCGCGGGCGAGGCCGCCGTCCTGCTCACCGCCGCCGCCATGCCGGGGGCGTGGCCCGGGTGGGTGCTGGCGCTGCTGCCCGCGCAATGGGCGACCCTTGCGCTTCAGGCCGGGCTGACCGGCAGCGGCGCGCATGTGTCCGGCGCGGCGCTGCTCGCCCTCGGCGGGACGGCGGCGGCGACGCTGCTGGTCGCCCGCCTGTGGCCGCGCCGCTGGCCCTATCTGGTCATGTTCACCACCTGGCTCGGCCTCTCCGCGCTCGTCTGGGAGCGGTGGGGCGCGGCGCTTTAGCCCGCCTTCCGCGCGTCCAGCCAGTGCGCCGCGCGCACGCCGAAGGTGATCAGGAAGGGCACCAGCACGAGGCTCAGGAACACCTTGGCCAGCACCTGCCCGATCAGGAGGTCGGTGATGTCGAACTCGCCATAGAAGGCGAGGGTGATGAAGATCACCGAATCGACCGCCTGCGAAAGCGCGGAAGCGATCGCCCCGCGCACCATCAGCCCGAGCGTCGATTCGCCCTCTCCGCTGCCGCGCAGGCGGTCGAAGATCCAGATGTTGAGCAGGAGCGAGGTGATGTAGCTCGCCGGCCCCGCCATCCACACGCGCGGCGTCGTCCAGTGCACTCTCTCGAAGGCGGCGAGATCCTCTGGGCGGAAGGCGACCATTTCGGGCGATGCAGGCAGGATCAGCACCAGCGGCAGCAGCAAGGCTGAAAGGCCAAGCGGCAGAAACCCCCACCACACGATCCGCTTGGCTGCATCGCGCCCATAAAGTTGGGCAAGCGTGGAGGAGATCACCACCAGCAGCAAAAACGGAAAAATCCCGCTCTCGACCGCAAGGCTGGTCGGCCACAGCTGCACCTGCTTGAAGGCGAGCACGCCGGCCAGCACCGTCATCCCGCCATAGAGCAGGGTGTAGACGAACATCCCCAGCGGCATCGAAACGCCCGCGGGCGTGGTGGCGGCGAAGGGGGCGGCGGCCGGAACGGCAGGGGCGGAATTGTCCATCGCAAGCGTGCTACCCAGCGAATGCCCAAAAGAAAAGCGGCCGTGCGGCCTGTTCGTGATGCTTACCCGCAGGCTTGTGATGGCGCGCCCGCGCATCCGGCTTGCCAGAGCCTTCGCAAACTGCCACGCCAGAACGACTTGGGCGCGGGACGGGGTGATCGCGCCGGGGATCGGGTCTTTCTGAAGCATCGAAGGAATTGTCGCAGCCGTGAACGGAAGTCTCACGTCCTCCCTGCTGAGCCTCGCCGGGGTGCTCGCCATTCTCGCCATCGCCTTCGCGCTGTCCTCCGGACGGCGGCACATCAACCTGCGCGTCGTGAGTTCGGCCTTCGCGCTCCAGGCGGTCACTGCACTGGTCGTGCTGCGCACCGATGCGGGCGTGACGGTGATCGGCGGGCTTTCCAGCGGCGTGATCGCGCTGCTCGATTTCTCCAAGGTCGGGATCACATCGGTGTTCGGGCCGATGGAGAACAACCCCTTCGCCAACACCTTCGTGATCGCCGCGCTGCCGGTGATCGTGTTCTTCGCCGCGATCGTCTCGATCCTCTATCACCTCGGCATCATGCAGCGGCTGGTGCGCTGGGTGGGGGGCGCGATCGGGTGGATCACCGGGATCAGCAAGGTCGAGGCCCTGGGCGCGGCGGCGAACATCTTCGTCGGCCAGTCGGAGAGCCCGCTGGTGGTGCGGCCCTATCTGGCCGCCCTGAGCCCCTCGGGCCTGTTCACGCTGATGGCGGTGGGGATGGCGGGGGTCGCCGGCACGATCCTTGCCGCCTATGCCAGCTTCATCGGCGCCGAGGCCGTGCCCTTCCTGCTAGCCGCCGCCTTCATGTCGGCGCCCGGCGGGATCCTGATGGCCAAGATCATCATGCCCGACGACCCGCAGAAAGGGCCAGGCTATGATGGCGCGGTCGCCGCGGCCGCGGTGGCGCGGGCGCGCGGGCGCCCCAATACCCTCACCGAGGCGACGCGCGTGGTCATGTATGACGAGAACGGGCAGGAGGTCGAACTCCCCCAGGCCCGGATCAGCGCGGTGGGGCCGGCGGCGATCCTCGAGGGCGGGCTCAAGACCGACGAGGTGAGCGCGGCAGAGACCTTCGAGGAAGGCCAGCGCCCCGCCAACATCATCGAAGCGGCCGCACAGGGCACCCAGACCGGGGTCAAGCTGGCGGTCGCGGTCGGCGCGATGGTGATGGTGTTCGTCGCGCTGGTGGCGCTCGCCAACGGCATGCTTGCCGGGCTGGGCGGTGGGATCGTCCAGCTCGCGGCCGGGATCGGCGCGCCGCTCGATCCGGCGACCGCGGCGTGGTTCGAGGGCCTGAGCTTCCAGAAGCTGCTCGGCTACCTGTTCGCGCCCGTGATGTACCTGATCGGGATTTCCGACTGGAACCAGGCGCAGATCGCGGGCGGATTGTTCGGCACCAAGATCGTCCTCAACGAATTCGTCGCCTTCATCGATCTCGGCCAGATGCAGGCGGGAGAACTGACCCAGCGCAGCCGTGCGATCATCACCTTTGCCTTGTGCGGTTTCGCCAATTTCTCCTCGATCGCGATCCAGATGGCGGTGACCGGCGGGCTCGCACCCAACCAGCGTCCGGTGATCGCCAGGCTGGGGCTGAAGGCGCTCGCCGCGGGGAGCCTCGCCAACCTCATGAGCGCGGCGCTCGCCAGCCTGTTCCTGCCCTACTGACGCCCCCCCGGCGCCGTGCCACAACCTCTTGGCAGCCGCGCCCGCACGGGTGTAAGGGCGCGGTCATGATCGACATCGCCTCCGTAAGCCTCGCCCAGCCGCTCGAAACCATCGCCGACGAACTCGGCCGCAGCTTCGGCGAATATGGTTTCGCCGTGGTTCGCGACCACGGCATCCCGCAAGAACTGATCGACGAGGCCGAGCGGGTGTCGAAGGCCTTCTTCGCCCTGCCCGACGAAGTGAAGCGCGCCTACAAGATCGCAGGCGGCGGCGGCGCGCGCGGCTACACCCCGTTCGGCACCGAGAAGGCCAAGGACGCCGAGGTGTTCGATCTGAAGGAGTTCTGGCACGTCGGCCGCGACCTTCCGCAAGGCCATCCGCTGAGCCCGTTCATGGCGCCCAATGTCTGGCCGAGCGAGGTCGAAGGCTTCCGCGAGACGATGAGCGCGCTGTTCGCCGCCTTCGAGGTCGCGGGGGGACGCGTGCTCGAGGCGATCGCGCTGCACCTCGGCCGCCCGCGCGATTTCTTCGCCAAGAGCGTGGAGGACGGCAATTCGGTGATGCGCCTGCTCCACTACCCGCCGCTCGCCGAGGGCGCGCCGGAGGGCGCGATTCGTGCGGCGGGGCACGAGGACATCAACACCATTACGCTGCTTCTGGGTGCCGAGGAGGCGGGGCTCGAACTGCTCGCCAAGGACGGGCAGTGGCACGCGATCGACGTGCCGGCGGGCGCGCTGGTGATCAATGTCGGCGACATGCTCCAGCGCCAGACCAACGGCAAGCTGCGCTCGACCACCCACCGGGTGGTCAACCCGCGCGGGGAGGCGGCGCGGCGGGCGCGCTATTCGATGCCGTTCTTCCTCCATTTCCGGCCCGATTTCCTGATCGAGCCGCTGCCCGAATGCGTGGGCGAGGACGCCGCTGCCGCGCCCGCGCCGATCACCGCGCATGATTATCTCATGCAGCGCCTGCGCGAGATCAATCTGGTCTGAACCGGGTCTCCTGGGCCTTGCAAAGCCCTTTCGGATAAAATCGCTGCGGCGTTGCGGCAATGCAACACCGCGGCAAGGAAGCGCCGGAAATCCGTAGGTTTTCGGGGCGCGGCGAAAGGTCTTGGCAGTGATTCCGCGCGGCCCCTGCGCGCGAGTCACGAAATCGTCACAGAACCGTCGCTTTGGCGCAAGCGTTCAGGCCTAGGGCCGCCCGCAATACGCATTTTCTCTCTCCACTGTGACCAGGGGCTTTCATCCATGAAGCTTAAGTATTTCCTCGCCGCGAGCATCGTCAGCCTCGCCGCGACCACCACGATCGCAACCCCCGCCTTCGCGCAGCAGATCACCACCGACATCGAAGGCCGCGTCGTCGACGAAAGCGGCAACCCGGTTGTCGGCGCCGTCGTCACGGTGACCAACACCGCCACCAACGCGGTCCGCACCACCACCACCGGCAGCGACGGCACCTTCCGCGCCACCGCGCTTCAGCCGGGCGGCCCCTATGAAGTGACCGCCAATGCTGGCGGCTTCGAAGGCCAGACCGTGCAGGACGTCTACACCGCGCTCGGCCGTCCGACCGCCTTCACCTTCACGCTGACCCCCAGCAGCGGTGAAGACAATGTCATCATCGTTTCGGGCGCGCGCGCTGGTGTCACCCAGCTTGCGGTCGGTCCGGGCCAGGCCTTCGGTGTCGACACGCTCGAGCGCTTCCCGTCGATCACCCGCGACATCCGCGACATCATCCGCATCGACCCGCGCGTCAGCCTCGACTTCGACGAAGCGGAAGGCCTTGACCGCATTTCGTGCCTTGGTGGCAACGACCGTTCGAACACCTTCACCGTTGACGGTATCGTGCAGGCCGACGTGTTCGGCCTCAACGGCACGCCGTTTGCCGCGCGCAACTCGCTGCCGCTTCCCTTCGACGCGATCGGCCAGACCTCGGTCGAATTCGCGCCGTTCGACGTCGAATACTCCGACTTCACCGGCTGTCTCGTCAACGTGGTGACCAAGTCGGGCTCGAACACCTTCTCGGGCTCGGCCTTCTTCACCTACTTCGACGCCGGTCTCCAGGCCGATACCGTGCTTCAGGCCGACGGCACCCGTCCGGCCTTCAACGCCGGCGAGGAAAAGCGCTGGGGCGCCACGCTGTCGGGCCCGATCATCAAGGATCGCTTGTTCTTCAGCTTCGCCTATGAAGAAACCGATCTGGTGCAGGGCTTCAACTCGACCCCGATCGGCACCAACCTCGGCGATTCCGAACCCGGCGTGACGCTGGCCGAATACAACCGCTTCCGCGAGATCGCCAACCGCGTCTACGGTCAGGAACCGGGCGATTTCGCCACCTTCCTGCCCAACACCAGCGTGCGCTACTTCGGCCGTCTCGATGGCCAGATCAACGACGATCACCGCGTCGTCGCGACCTATCAGCGTCTTGAGGAAAGCAAGGTCGAAGACGATTCGGGCGCGTCCTTCTCGGGCATCAACTCGTTCGAGGACGAAGGCACGATCTCGGACTATTACTCGGCCCAGATCTATTCGCAGTGGAGCGACACGATCTCGACCGAACTGCGCTTCAGCCGCGCCGACGTGTCGGACGTGCAGGGCCCGCTCGGTTTTGATGAAGCCAACGAGCCGAACGCCGCTGTGCGTCTGGTCGTCGGTCTTCCGAACGCCAGCAACACCAACATCCCTGCCGGTCTGCGCAGCAATGCTTCGCTGCTTTCCGGGCCCGGCTTCTTCCGGTCGCTCAACCAGCTCGACACTCAGGTCGATCAGGCGCGCTTCCTGATCAAGATCGATGCGGGCAGCGGCCACAACATCAAGCTGGGGGCCGAGATCAACGAACTCGAAGTCTTCAACCTGTTCCTGCCCAACGCCACCGGCACGCTGTTCTTCCAGAACCTCGATGATTTCGAGCAAGGCCTTATCACCGGCGGCACCAGCACCAACACCAGCAACAACAACGTTGTCGGCAACAGCACCGTCGGTGCCCAGATCCAGGTTCCCGAGGACTTCGATTTCAACCTCTCGGCTGCCGAGTTCAGCCGCACGATCTACTCGTTCTTTGCACAGGACGAATGGCAGGCAACCGACCAGCTGTCGATCAACGCCGGTGTCCGCGTTCAGCTGTATGACGGCGGCACGCCGCCCGCCAACCCGCTGTTCGCCCAGCGGATCGGCTTCAGCAACTCGACCGGCTTCTCGTCGCTCGATCCGGTGATCCTGCCGCGTCTGTCGGCGACTTATCAGTTCGACAACGAAGGCTTCCTGTCGAACAGCAGCGTGACCGGCGGGGTCGGCATCTTCTCGGGCGGTGACCCGGTGGTGTTCTTCTCCAACGCCTTCTCGAACGACGGCTTCACGCAGGGCAACGTCACCACCAACAACTGCGCCGCCGGCCAGCTGGTGCGCGGTGCGGGTGGCAAGATCGACGTGGTCGATGCCAACGGCAACTTCACCGGCATTCCGCAGTGCGTGCTCAACGCAGGTGAAGGCATCGCATCGACCGGCGGCGGCAACGTCCAGTCGATCGACCCGAACTTCGACGTTCCCACCGCAGTGCGTGCGAACCTCGGCTTCTCGACCGACCTCGGCTTCGAGAGCGGGTTCTTCAGCAACTGGCACCTGAACCTCGACTATGTCTACACCCGCTTCAACGACACGCTGGCGGTGGTTGACCTGCTCCAGCAGATCAACCCGTCGCTCGGCCTGAACGGCTTCACGGTTGACGGTCGTCCGATCTACAGCCCGATCGATCCGCTGCGCGCGGGCTGCAACGCGCGGATCGTCGGCACCGGGGGTAACAACCCGCAGTACACCGGCCTCTCGGCGGCGTGCTTCAATGCCCAGAACGCGACGCTGCAGGAATTCATCCAGCTGACCAATGGCGACAGCTTCGATTCGCATAACTTCTCGGTCGTCCTGACCAAGCAGTTCAGCGAAGGGCTTTTCACCGAAGGCGGCAGCTTCAATGTCAACTTCGGCTATGCCTTCAACGACAGCGAGCAGGCCGGCAACTTCCGGAGCGCGACCGCGGACTCCAACTTTGACGGGACGGCATCGTTCGATGCGCAGAACGTGGGCGTGTCGCAGTCGGGCTTCGAAACCCGTCACAACTTCACGCTGGCGCTGAACCTGCGTGAGGAGTTCATCGACGATTACAGCACCAGCATCGGGATCTTCTTCCGTGCGAACGAAGGCCGCCCCTACAGCCTGGTGTTCGATGACGCCAACCCGACCTTCCGCGGGACCCTGTCGGCCGAGGAAAACATCCTTGCCTACATCCCGACCGGCATCAATGACCCGAACATCTCGCCCCTCAGCAATCAGGCGGTGCTGGCCGACTACATTGATGCCTTGAACGGCGGAACTATCAGCGAACTCAATTGCCAATTTACGCCCGGTCAGACAATCGAGCGCAACTCCTGCCGCAACCCGTGGACGTTCGACATGGACTTCCGGTTCTCGCAGGAACTTCCGTTCCTTGGCAAGGTGACCGGGATCAAGCAGGACAAGATCGAGCTCTATGTCGATGTCGCCAACGCGCTCAACCTGATCGACGAGAATTGGAATTCGGTTCGCACGCTGGGCGGCTTTGAACAGCGCGTCGCGCTGGTCCAGGGCAGCTTCGATCCTCAGGGTCGTTATGTGATCACCAACCCCGCCGTGAATAACGTCCCGGCCACTACTATCGTCGATAGTCAGGGCCGGGCCGATACGGCCGAAGGCGCCACGGCATGGCGGATCCAGTTCGGCGTGCGCTACGAATTCTAATTCGTCGCCTGCCTGACAGGAAACATGAGCGGCGGGGCCTTCGGGCTCCGCCGTTTGCCTTTGGGGACGGGGGAGGGCGCGGCCCGAGGGGGGACTGTGGCAGCTGCTGAGCGCCCCCGCGGGGGCGAGAGTGGGGGAGCAGGCGCCCCGCCCCTTGCGGGACGGTGCTGCAGGGGAAGGTGCGGCATCGGCGGGGTGGACGGAGGTGCGGGCTCTGTCGTGACCTGGCCTCCCGTCGCCTGGCCTATCGCCGGGGCTCAGCCTCCGGCGGCGGCGGCCCGGTCAGGAGCGCTGTCCGCTTCGGCTTCGGCGATCAGCTGCTGCGCGAGCGCGGCGCAGGCGGCCGCATCCTCGCCGGTGACCAGCGCCCGCTCGAGCGCCGCTGCAGCGAGGCCCAGCGCCGGTTCGCCGAACATCGCCGCCGTGCCCGCGAGCTTGTGCAGCAGCCGCGGCAGATCGCCCGCG
>OFDN01000561.1_pt1 | contig 29211 bp, 23 predicted proteins | sample 1520971 | NCBI WGS metagenome assembly OFDN01 (sample SAMEA94257418, study PRJEB24077) | hot springs metagenome | biome: Aquatic biome; feature: Geographical feature; material: Water | place: India | collected 2012-06-12 | depth 5 m | reverse complement strand
CTACGAGGCGGTGCGGCTGGCGCCGGAGGGTGGTGCCGAACAGTTCGTGCGCGACGGCGACAACACCCACGGCGGGCGCTGCGTCACCAACCCGTCCGGCGGGCTGCTGTCCAAGGGCCACCCGATCGGCGCCACCGGGCTCGCGCAATGCGCCGAACTCGTCTGGCAGCTCCGCGGGCAGGCGGGCGCTCGTCAGGTGCCGGATGCGCGGCTGGCGCTCCAGCACAATCTCGGCCTTGCCGGAGCCTGCGTCGTCACGCTCTACGAGCGCGCTTAGGCTGCTTGGGCTGGTCCCAGGGGAGGTCCGGCAGCGGTTCGCTGAGCTGCCGCCGGTCCTCCTCGGCGATCATGGCGTTGAGCGTCGCCCAGAAACCCAGCACCGCGTCCTTGGGCAACGACTGGTAGGCGCGGCGGACGCGGCGGAACTGTTCCTGGCAGAGCTGATGGTCCAGCGCCTCGCCCTTCGGGGTGAGGTAATGCTGGCGGCGGCGACGGTCGGCGCTGTCGTGGCGCTGCTCGATCAGGTCCGCTTCGATGAGCTGGTTCATCACCCGCGACAGCGCCTGGTTGGTGACGCGCAGGATGTCGAGGATCTCGTTCACCGTGATGCCCGGCCGCCGCCCCACGAAGTAGAGCGTGCGGTGGTGCGGCCGCCCGAAGCCGTAGTCGGCGAGGATCGCGTCGGCGTCGGCGGCCAGTTCGATATGGCTGAAGAACACCAGCTCCAGCCCGAGCCGGAGCTGCGAGTCCGTCAGATCCGCCCAGTCCTCGGGCGCGTACGCGTGGTCCACCGTGGGCACCGCCATTCTCGTCGAATCCATATCCATGCCGTCCACCGCCTACCCTGCCAAACCGCCCCGCCGATGCCAAGCGCCGCGAGTAATAACAAACACATTGATATAATCATGACTTTTGGTATGTTTGTCCAACATATATAAGGCCGACAGCCTCGGGAGGAGACCAAGAATGTTGCGCGTGACCCTGCTCGCCGCCGCCCTGCTCGCGTCCGCAACGGCGTTGCCGGCCGCGGCGCAGGATGCCTTCCGCATCGGTGGCGTGCTGCCGCTCAGCGGGGCCTGGGGCATCATCGGCGAGAACATGCGCCGTGGCGCCACCATCGCCTTCGAGGAGCGCGACGGGAAGGTGCTCGGCAAGCCCATCGAGGCGATGTGGGAGGACAGCGAGACCAGCACCCAGGTCGCCGTGCAGAAGACCAACCGCCTGCTGTCGCGCGGCGTGCATCTGATCTTCGGCGAGGTCAGCTCCGGCTCGACGCTGGCGATCATGAAGATGACCGAACAGCGCAAGGTCCCGCAGCTCATCACCATCTCCGCCGACGACCGCATCACGGGTGCCGACAAGACGCGCTACGCCTTCCGCACCTCCAACTCGGTCGCCATCGAGAACCGCATGCTCGCCGCGTTCGCGTCCATGCGGTCGCTCAAGTCGGTCTACGGGGTGGTCGCCGACTATCAGGTCGGGCGCGACATGTGGAAGCTGCTCAGCGAGGACATGGCCAGGAAGGGCGTCAAGATCGTCGGCGAGGACTTCACGCCGATCGGCAGCAAGGATTACTCGGTGATCATCGACAAGGTGGCCAAGTCCGGTGCCGACGGTCTGGCGCTGATCGTCGTCGGCGGCGACGTGGTGACCTCGCTGAAGCAGGCGAACGATGTGAGGCTGAAGGACAAGGTGCAGATTTTCGGCACCATGATCATGGACGAGCTGCTGGGTGCCGCCATCGGGCCCGGCTCCATCGGCATCCACTCCACACTGCGCTACCACTTCACCGAGGAAAGCCCGCGCAACCAGCGCTTCGTCGCGGCGTACCGCAAGAAGTACGGTGAGTTTCCCAGCCAGTACGCCGGCGAAGCCTATGACGGGATGAGCTGGTTTCTTGATGTCGTGGAGAAGACCGGCGGCTGGGACAAGGAAGCGTGGGTCGACGCCTTCCGCACCAGCACCCGTCCGGACTCGGTGGAAGGCGCCAAGCGCATGCGGGCCTGCGACAACCAAGCCGAGCAGATCGGGCTGTTCGGCACCGCGACGGAGGGCAAGGACCCGTTGCCGGCGGTGACCATGAAAGTCGTCGCCACCTTCCCCGCCGAGGCGCTGTTCACCCCCTGCCCCTGATCGGCCACGCCGGCCGGGAAAGACCGACGGATGTCGACATTGCTGATCGGGCTCAGCATCGGGATGCTGCTGTTCATCCTGGCGGCCGGGCTCACCCTCATCTTCGGGATGATGGGGATCATCAACTTCGCCCACGGGGCGCTCTACATGCTGGGCGCCTATGTCGCCTATCAGGTGGTGCAGAGCGGCGGCAGCTTCTGGCTGGCGCTGCTGATCAGCCCCCTGGTGCTGGCGGTTGTGGGCGCCTTGATGGAACGGCTGACGCTGCGCCCGCTGTACGACCGTGCGCACGAGTTCCAGCTCCTCGCCACCTTCGGCGCCATCCTGGTGCTGGAGGAGGCCGTGCGCGTCCTGTGGGGCCTGGACTTCAAGCGGATGGTGGCGCCGGCCGGGCTCGACGGGGCGGTCACGCTGTTCGGGTCGCAGGTCAGCCTGTACCGGCTGTTCGTGATCGGCTTCGGACTTGCGGTGTCGCTGACCCTCTTCCTGGTGCTGGAGCGGTCTCCGCTCGGCACCACGGTGCGGGCCTGCCAGGCCAACGGCGGCATGGCCGCCTGTGTCGGCATCGACGTGGGCCGCGTGCGCACGGCGGTGTTCGCCATCGGCGCGGCGCTGGCCGGGGTGGGGGGCACGGTGGCCGGGCCGCTGCTGCCGATCCAGCTCCAGATGGGCTTCACCATCATCATCGACTGCTTCGTCGTGGTCATCATCGGCGGGCTCGGCAACATCCGGGGCGCCGTGATGGGCGCCCTTCTGGTCGGCATGACGCGGGCCTACGGGCAGGCCTACGCGCCGGACTGGATCGACGTGGCGACCTACACGCTGCTGATCGCCACCCTGCTCCTGCGCCCGCAGGGGCTGTTCAACCGACGGGAACGGCTGGCATGAGACCATGGTCCCTTCCCCTTCTGGTGCGGAGTGCGGCGGCAACGGCGCTGTTCGCGCTGGTGCCCATCGTCACCGGCGACGATGCGGCCCTCTACTTCGTGATGCTGGTGATGATCTGGTCGGTGTTCGCGCTGGGTTACGACATCGTGTTCGGCGTGACCGGCATGCTGTCCTTCGGCCACGCCGCCTTCTTCGGCACCGGCGCCTACGCCGCCAGCCATGCCCTGATGTCGGCCGGTCTCGGCTTCGGGCCGGCGCTGCTGGTGGCGGCGCTGGCGGGGGCGGCGATGGCCCTGCTGTTCAGCGTCGTGGCTCTACGCATGTCCGGCATCTATCTGGGCCTGACGACCCTGATGCTGGCGGAGCTGGTGTATGTCGGGGTGTCGGTGAAGCTGCGCGCGCTGTCCGGCGGTGCCGACGGCATTCCCGGCGTGCCGCGGCCGATGCCGGGCGGGCTCGACGGGTTCGAGAACGCGGTCTTCTACTGGGTGGTGCTCGGCGTGTTCGCCCTGGCGCTCGCCGCGTCGGAGGTGCTGCGCTCCTCGCCGCTGGGGCAGGTGCTGCGTGCGGTGCGGCAGAACCCCGTGCGGGTGGCCCATCTGGGCTTCACCGTGAACCGCTTCCGCATGGCCGCCTTCGCGGTGTCCGGCGCCTACGCCGGGGTGGCGGGAGCGCTGCTCGCCAGCCTGATGATGTATGTCGGCCCGCAGACCCTGCACTGGAAGGTGTCGGGCGACGTGCTGATCATGACCGTGCTCGGTGGCAGCGGCACGCTGCTGGGGCCGGTTCTGGGGGTGACGGTGGTGGAGGCGTTGCGCGAGCTGCTCAGCGCGTACACCCAGTATTGGTACGGGCTCATCGGGCTGATCTTCATCCTGTGCACGCTGTACCTGCCGCAAGGGCTGGTCGGGCTGGGACCTCGGCTGCGCGCCGTGGTGCTGCGGACCGGAGGCCGGGCATGACGTCGGCTGCGGATCCCGCCATCGCCTGCGAGGGCGTCACCGTCGCCTTCGGTGATTTCGTGGCCCTGCGCAACGTCTCCATGGCCTTCGCACCCGGTCGGCTGGCGGCGTTGATCGGCCCCAACGGCGCCGGCAAGACCACGCTGATCAACGTGCTGTCGGGACAGATCCGGCCGACCGCCGGACGGGTCCTGCTCGGCGGGCGCGATGTCACCCGCCTCGCCCCCCACGCGCGTGCCCGCGCCGGGCTCGGCCGCAGCTTCCAGATCGTCACGATCTTTCCGGAAATGACGGTGATGGAGAATCTGAGGCTGGGGGTGCAGGCGCGGGCCTTCGGTCTGCAGCCCTTCTGGCGCGCGGTGACGGGGTGGCGCGCACTGCGTGAACGGGCGGAGCACTGCGCCGAGACGGTGGGGCTGGCCGGCAAGCTGAGTGCTCCGGCCGGCAGCCTGTCGCACGGCGAGCAGCGGGCGCTGGAACTGGGCCTCACCCTCACCACCGACCCGGCGGTGCTGCTGCTGGACGAGCCGCTGGCCGGCGTCGGTCACAGCGAGATCGATCGCTCCGTGGCGCTGATCCAGCGGGTGCGCCAGGGCCGGACCGTGCTGCTGATCGAGCACAACATGGACGTGGTGATGTCCATCTCCGACGAGGTGGTGGTGATGACCGGCGGCGAGCTGCTGGCCCGTGGCACGCCGGCCGAAATGCGCGCCGACCCGAGGGTGCGCGCCGGCTATCTCGGCGACCGCCAGCCGGCGGGCCAGCCGAGCGGCCAATCGACGGGAAGGACCGCCTATGCTTGAGCTGTGCGCCGTCGAGACCGGTTATGGCAACGCCCAGGCGCTGCACGGTGTCAGCTTCTCCGTCGGCGCCGGGGAGGCGGTGGCGCTGATCGGCCGCAACGGGGCGGGCAAGAGCACGACGCTCAAGGCGCTGATGGGCATCCTGCCCTGTCGCGCCGGGGACCGGCGCTTCGAGGGGCGCTCGATCGCCGGGCTGCCGGTCCACCGCACCAGCCGGCTCGGCATCGGCTATGTGCCGGAGGACCGGCAGATTTTCGGCCCCCTCACCGCCGAGGAAAACCTGACCGTCGGCGCCCGCAGCCACCGGCCCGGCCCCTGGACCCTGCGCCGCGTCTACGACCTCTTCCCGCGGCTGGCCGAGCGGCGGCACGCGCGCGGGCAGTCGCTGTCGGGCGGCGAACAGCAGATGCTGGCCATCGGCCGCGCGCTGATGGCGAACCCGCGCGTCCTGCTGCTCGACGAGCCGACGGAGGGGCTGGCCCCGATCATCGTCGACACGCTGGCCGACGCCATCGCGGTCATCAACGGCGAGGGCATGGCCGTGGTGATCGTTGAACAGAATTTCGCGGTTCCGCAACGGCTGTGCCGGCGCTTCGCCGTCATGGAGAACGGGGCGGTGGCCTGGACCGGCGACACCGCCGCCTTCGCCGCCGACCGCGACCGCATCGACCGGCTGATCGGGGTCTGACCCGACCAACCCGACGGGGCCCGACCCAACACCCAATCCAACCGGAGACGACCGCGATGAGGTTGATCGACTTCTTCGACCGGGGCGTCGCGCTCGACCCGGCGCGCCCCTTCCTGATCGACGACGAGGCCACCCGGACCTTCGCCGAGGTCCAGGCGCAGAGCCACCGGATCGCCAACGGCCTGATCGCCGGCGGCTTTCCGGAGGGCACCAAGGCCGCCGTCTACAGCCCCAACCTCGGCCGGGCCTTCGAATGCATCCTCGGCATCGCCAGGGCCGGCGGCGCCTGGGTGCCGGTGAACGCCCGCAACGGGGTGGACGAGAACGTCCACATCCTCGGCAGCTTCGATGTCGAGGTGCTGTTCTGGCACGGCCAGTTCGACGAGAAGGTGGCGGCCTTCCGCGAGCGCTGCCCCGGCATCCGCCGCTTCTTGCGCATCGACGGCGACGGCCCCAACAGCGTGGCGGCGCTGGTCGACGGCCAGCCGGAGCACACGCCGATCCGTGCCTCGGCGCTGGACGCGGTCACCGCCATCTTCCCCACCGGCGGCACCACCGGCCTGCCCAAGGGTGCGGTGTGGACCAACCTGACCTGGATGGCGATGATCGGCAACCTGCACGCCACCCTGCCCAGCGACGTGCCGCCGGTGCATCTGGTGGTGGCGCCGATGACCCACGCGGCCGGCGGGCTGGCGATGATGCTGATGGCGTCGGGGGCCACCAACGTCATCCTGCCCGGCTTCGACCCGCTGGCGGTGATGGAGGCGATCGGGCGGTACCGCGTCACCCACCTGTTCCTGCCGCCGACCGCCATCTACATGCTGCTGGCCCACCCCGCCGTGCGCAGCTACGACTACGCCTCGCTGCGCTACCTGATCTACGCCGCGGCACCCATGTCGGTGGAGAAGCTGAAGGAGGCGATGGCGGTCTTCGGCCCGGTCATGGCCCAGAGCTTCGGGCAGGCGGAGGCGCCGATGTTCTGCACCATCCTGCCGCCGCGCGATCACCTCGTGCTCGGCGACCCGGCGCTGGAGAAGCGGCTGGCGAGCTGCGGGCGGCCCAGCCTGCTCACCCCCGTGGCGATCATGGACGAGGACGGCACCCTGCTGCCGAACGGGCAGGTGGGGGAGATCGTGGTGCGCGGCGCCCTGGTGATGCAGGGCTATTACAAGAACCCGCAGGCGACCGCCGAGGCCTCGGCCCATGGCTGGCACCACACCGGCGATCTCGGCTACCGCGACGCCGACGGCTTCGTCTACATCGTGGACCGCAAGCGGGACATGATCATCTCCGGCGGCTTCAACATCTACCCCTCCGAGATCGAGCAGGTGATCTGGAGCCACCCGGCGGTCGAGGATTGCGCGGTGGTCGGCGTCCCCGACGACAAGTGGGGCGAGGCGGTCACCGCCTGCATCCAGCTCAAGCCCGGCGCCGCCGCCACCGCGGAGGAGATCGCCACCCTCTGCCGCGAGCGGCTGGGCGGGGTGAAGACGCCGAAACAGATCACCTTCTGGGACCCGCTGCCGCGCAGCCCGGTCGGCAAGGTGCTGAAGCGCAGCATCCGCGACCATTACTGGCAGGGCCGCGAGCGCCGGGTGTAGAGGCCGGTGCCCGCAACCGATCCGCGATCTTTCCTTCGTCGGCCACGCCGGTCTACACTGCGGGCGCTGTATCCCGCCACCGCCCGGACCCATGGCACGCTCCCGCACCACTCGCTATCTCGACATCGCCCGCGCCCTCATCGCCAAGGAGGCGGAGGCACGCACCGGCTTTCTCAGCCTCAACGGGCTGGGCTTGCCCTATCTGCCGGAGGAGCTGTTCGCGCTGACCCATCTGCGGGAATTGGATCTGGGTAACATGAGTTTTCTAGAGAAGGGACGCAACAACCGCATCGGCGACGGCCACGAACGCCTCGGGGTGTTCACCAAGCTCAACTCGCTGAATGCTCAAGGAACGGACTTGCCGTCCCTGGACTTCGTCGGTTGCTTTCCGTACCTGGACACCTTGGACATTGTGCACACTCCCATCGCGGATCTGGCGCCGCTATCCGCCTGCACCACCCTCCAGACTCTATCCTGCTCCGGCACCCAGGTTACGGATCTGGCGCCGCTGTCCGCCTGCACCGCCCTCCAGACTCTACACTGCTCCCAAACCAACGTCGCGGATCTTGCGCCGCTGTCCGCCTGCACTGCCCTCCAGACTCTACACTGCTCCCACACCAACGTCGCGGATCTTGCGCCGCTGTCCGCCTGCACCGCCCTCCAGACTCTACACTGCTCCTACACCAACGTCGCGGATCTGGCGCCGCTGTCCGCCTGCACCGCCCTCCAGACTCTATTCTGCTCCGGCACCCAGGTTACCGATCTGGCGCCGCTGTCCGCCTGCGCCGCCATCGAGTACCTCGAATGTTCGTACACAGGGGTCGCGGATCTTGCACCGCTGTCCGCCTGCGTCGCCCTCCAGGAGTTCGAGTGCCAGGAGACCCAGGTTACGGATCTGGCGCCGCTGTCCGCCTGCACCGCCCTCTGGTCCCTCGACTGCTCAGGCTGCCAATTGACCAGCCTGCCGGAGGAACTGATCCTCAGCCCGTCGCTGACCAGCTTCCGTGCTGATAAGACGACTATTCTTGGCATGCCCGACGGGGTTCTATCGGCTGACTGGGGCGAAGATCCCCTGCCCCGCCTGCGGGCCTACTTCGCCGATCTGGCGGCGGGGGTGGCGGTGGTGCCGGGGGTGAAGCTGCTGCTGCTCGGCAACGGGCGGGTGGGGAAGACGCAGATCGCGCGGCGGCTGGCGGGGCTGGATTTCGAGGTGGAATCGGACTCCACCCACGGCATCCGCATCGGCGACATCGCTCTGCCCGGCCTGCCGGATACCCGGCTGTGGGTGTGGGATTTCGGTGGGCAGGACATCTATCACGGGACCCACGTCCTGTTCCTTCGCAGCCCCGCCGTGCTGGCCGTGGTGTGGGCGGACGAGACGGAGGGGGAGCCGACCCACGACCATGGCGGGCTGAGTTTCCGCAACCACCCGCTGCCCTACTGGCTCGACATCGCCAGGCACCAGGGCCACCCGGCCAGCCCGACTCTGCTGGTGCAGACCCGCTGCGACGCGCCGGGATCGGGCGCGCTCCGCCCGCCGGCCGACGATGACCGGATGGCCGCCGCCCGCTGCCTGCACAGCCTGAGGGTGAGCGCCGCCACCCCGCGCGGCTTCGACGCGCTGACCGAGGCACTGGCCGATGCGGTGGCGTGGCAGCGCGAGCGGCTGGGGGTGCCGCAGGTCGGGCTGGTGTGGCGGACGGTGCAGTTGCGGCTGGAGGCGATGCGGGCGGCGGAGCAGGACCGGCCGGCGGCGGAGCGGTGCCGGCTGCTGACCATGGCCGACTTCGTGACGATCTGCCGGGAGGAGGGTGGGGTCACCGCGCCGGAGCATCTGCTGCATTATCTGGACGCCAACGGCACGGTGCTGCACCGGCCCGGCCTGTTCGACGACCGCATCATCCTCGACCAGAACTGGGCGATGGAGGCGGTCTACGCCGTGTTCGACCGCGACCGCGGCGCCTACCGCCTGATCCGCCACCGCAACCGCGGGCGCTTCACCCTCGACGACCTCGCCCACACGGTGTGGGCCGGCTATGGCCCCGACGACCGCCGGCTGTTCCTCAGCCTCATGCGCTCCTGCGGCATCGCCTTCCGCCACCGCGTCTTCGGCGAGGGTGAGGACGAGATCGAAGAGTTCATCGCCCCCGAGCTGTTGCCGGCACGGGAGGAGGGCGGCGTCGCCGCCCGCTGGGACGACGGCGCCGCCACCGAAACGCGGGTGTTCAAACACCCGCTGCTGCATGGCGGGCTGATCCGCGCCATCATGGCCGCGCTGGGGGAACGGGCGGGGCCGGACGCGCTCTACTGGCAGGGCGGGCTCTGCGGCTACGAGGCGGGCACCCGCAGCCGCTTTCTCATCGAGGAGCGGATGACCGGCCCCTGGCAGGGGGAGATCGTCGTCCGCACCCAGGGCGGCGCCGCGGCCGAGCTGCTGGCCCGGCTGGTCTGGGAAGTCGAATGGCAGCAGCAGCGCCTGTCCCTGCACCCCGAGCCGGCGGACCAGCCGCCGGCCGCCCGACCCGCCGAGCCGGAGCGCCCGATGACCTTCACGCCGGAGCCCACCATGGAAAACGATTGGTACGTGTCCTACGCCTGGAGCGACGACACGCCGGAGGGGCGGGAGCGGGAGGTGATCGTGGACCGGCTCTGCGCCGCCGCCGAAGCCGCCGGCACGCCCATTCTCCGCGACAAGAGCGAGCTGAGCCACGGCGATTCCATCAGCGCCTTCATGCGCCGGCTGGGGGCCGGGAGCCGGGTATTCGTCATTCTCAGTGAGAAATACTTGCGCTCCCCCGCCTGCATGTTCGAGCTGAGCGAGATCTGGCGGAACTGCAAGCACGACAAAGAGCTGTTCCGCCGCACCGTGCGCGTCTACACCCTGCCCTGCGCGACGATCTGGACGGCGCGCGACCGCATCGGCCACGCCGTCCACTGGAAGACCCAGCACAAGGAGCTGGACGACGCGGTGAAGGAGCACGGCACCACCATCCTCGGCGATCACGACCACCACGCGCTGCGCCAGATGGGGTTCTTCTTCACCCATGTCGGCGACATGCTGGGCACCCTCGCCGACACCGTACAGCCGCGGAGCTTCGACGAGCTGGTAAAGCACGGCTTCGCCCCCGACGATGACGGCGCGTGAGGGCTGCGGCCAGAACCGCGACCCGTGCAACATCGTGCGACGGTTTTTGCCCCTTCGCGTCGCGTGTCGCACGCGGCGGATGGCGGATCTTCGTGTCGGATCAATCATTTGAGCGATTCCAGACGGATCGGCCGTGCGACACCGGTGTTGCACGGTCGCGCCCCCCGCCCCGGCGGGGAGGCTGGATAAGGGCAGAGCTCGGGTAGTTTGTGTAATTATTCCTATCATCGTCCGTTGCGGCCGACAAGAGGGTGACGCGGCCACCCTCCCCCGCTGGGCGGGAAAGGGTCTATCCCCCTACCCCGGCAGGCGGGGGCTGCGCAGGGAGAGCTGGTGGGTCAGGTGCAGGGGCGGCGGCCGTTCGCCCTGCCAAAGCTGTTGCAGCGTCTCCACGATGGCGGGGCCGTAATGGTCGGACGGCACGCCGACGCTGTTCAGCCAGTCGGCGATCCAGGGGTTGATCGGGTTGTCGTCGAAGCCGAAGAAGGCGACCTCGCCCGGCACGTCCAGCCCCGCCTCCCGCACCCGGCGGTGGGCGCCGTAGGCCAGCAGGTCGCTCAGGCAGACCACGACGCGCGGCGGGTCCGGCACCTCCAGCAGCCGGGCCATGCCCTGGTAGCCGATGACGATGTGGTCGAGGCCGGGGCCGCTCGCCCGCGGCAGGGATGCCGTGTCGACGCCCGCCGCCTGGAGGCGGTCGAACAGGCCGAGCAGCCGCCAGTGACCGGCGGTGCGGTCGAGCGAGGCGTGCAGCACGCCGACGCGCCGTATGCCCTGCTCCAGGATGCGCTCGGCGATCTCCGCCCCCGCCGCCACATTGTCGATGCCGACATAGGGGGAGGACGGGTCGCCGGGATCCGGGCGGTTGACGAAGACCAGCGTGTCGCCGTCGGCCCGCACCTCGTCCAGCGCCGGGCTGTCCACCGCCCCGACAAAGATCATGGCGCGGACGAGCTGGGCGCGCATTTCGCGGATATACTCGTCCTGCACATCGGCGCGCTCGTGCGTGTCGCACAGCGACATCACCAGCCCCTCCCCGCGCAGCGACCATTCGATGGACGACGCGATGGCCGCCATCGAGGGGTTGGCGAGGTTGGCGGCGAGCACGCCGACGATCCGGCTTTCCTGCCGGCGCAGCGCGCGGCCGACGCTGCCGGGGCGGTAGCCCAGCTCCGCCACCGCCGCGCGCACCCGCTCCGCCGTTTCCGCCGAGGCCTTGTTGGCGACGCCGTTGATGACGCGCGACGCGGTGGCGACCGACACCCCCGCCCGCGCCGCCACCATGGCGAGCGACGCGCCGTTGCGGCGGTCTGCTGGTGCTCGGCGATCGGGTGGTTGGCGCATCGGATCCTCGGTTCGGAAAATCGTTGCACGGCGTCGCAGCCGGATCTATGGTCGCGCAAGAGGGTAATCGATTTCCCTCGCCTTAAACAGCGACGATCCAGGGCCGGAACGGCCGGGTCATGCGATTTTCCCATCGGGAGGGGGACGGTCATGCCGGCCGCGGACGGCGATCACAGCGGGGTCGTGGACCCCTACGAGCATCTGCACGACGAGGCGTACGCCCGTCCCTTCGCGCTGGGCCGTGTCGGCGCGGACGGGCTGGTGACGACCGCCGGGCGTGCACTGGAGTCCCTGGACGGCGAGTGGCGCTTCTGCCTCGACCCCCACGACGAGGGGCTGCGGCAGGCCTGGTACGCCGACGAGCCGCTGCCGGCCTCGTCCTGGATCGCGCCGCGCGATTACGACGACGGCGCTTGGCAGACCGTGCCGGTGCCGTCCTGTTGGAACACGCTGAAGCCGGAATGGCGGCATTACGAGGGCGGGGCCTGGTACACCCGCATGATTGAGCACCGGCCGGGACCGGACGGCGAACGGGTGATGCTCCATGTGGGGGCCGCCGCCTACGAGGCGCGGGTGTTCCTCAACGGCACCTTCATCGGCGCGCACCGCGGGGCGTCGACGCCCTTCTGCCTGGAGCTGACGGCGCACCTGCGCGACGGCACGAACCGCCTGCAGATCCAGGTCGACAACACCCGGCGCGCCGAGCGCGTGCCGATGCACCACACGGACTGGTTCAATTACGGTGGCCTCTACCGGTCGGTGTCGCTGCTGCGGCTGCCGCCGGTCTTCATCCGGGATTTCGGCGTCGGGCTGGTGCCGGGCAGCGGCTTCGGCCGCGTGTACGTCGACCTCGCCCTGTCCGCCCCCATCTATGGGGAGGCGACGGTCGCCATCGACGGGCTGCTGCCGCCACACCCCGTGCCGGTCACCGGCGGGCGCGGGCGGATCGAGCTGGAGCTGGCGCCCGAGCTGTGGTCGCCGGAGGCACCGCGGCTCTACGACGTGACGCTGCGGTTCGGTACCGACACGGTCGCCGACCGCGTCGGCTTCCGCGAGATCCGGGTGGAGGGGGAGCGCATCCTGCTCAACGGCCGCGACGTCGTGTTGCGCGGCGTTTCGGTGCACGAGGACGACCGGGACACCGGCAAGACCAGCGGCGAGGAGGACATCCGCCGCCGTTTCGCCCACGCCAAGGAGCTGGGCTGCAACTTTCTGCGCCTTGCCCACTACCCGCACGACCCGCGCGCCGCGGCGATCGCCGACGAGGTCGGGCTGATGCTGTGGGCGGAGATTCCGGTTTACTGGGCCATCGACTTCACCGGTCCCGACACCTACGAGGACGCGTCCAACCAGCTTGCCGAGCTGATCACCCGCGACCGCAACCGGGCCAGCGTGATCCTGTGGGGGGTCGGCAACGAGAACGCCGACACCGACGCGCGGCTGTCCTTCATGGGGCGGCTGGCCGGGCTGGCGCGGGCGCTGGACCCGACGCGGCTGGTGACGGCCGCCTGCCTGATCGACCGCCAACGCTTCGCCATCGCCGACCGGCTGGCCGACGCGCTCGACGTCATCGGTTTGAACGAGTATTTCGGCTGGTACGAGCCGTCCTTCGACGGGTTGCGACGGCTGCTCGCCAACTCCGCACCGGGCAAGCCGGTGATCATCAGCGAGTTCGGGGCCGACGCGGTGGCAGGCCTGCGCGGCGGCGCGCGGGAGCTGTTCACCGAGGATTGCCAGGAGGCGGTCTACCGCGAGCAGCTCGCCATCCTCGCCACCGCCCCCTATGTGCGCGGGCTGACGCCCTGGATCCTCTACGATTTCCGCACCGAGCGGCGGCAGACCGCCTTCCAGCAGGGCTGGAACCGCAAGGGGCTGATCGCCGAGGACAAGGCCACCCGCAAGCGCGCGTTCGCCGTGCTGGCCGCCCATTACCGCGCGCTGGCCGCCACCAAAACCACGTCCACCCAACCACAAGAACCGGAGGAATCCTGATGTTCGCGTTGAACCGCCGTACCGCCATCGCCGCCGCCGCCATCTCCCTCGGCGTCGCCCTGGCCGCCGGGCCCGCCGCCGCCAAGACCACGCTGCGCCTGGGACACGGGCTGGCCAAGGGCCACCCGGTCGACGTGTCCATGGAGGAGTTCGCCAAGCTGGTGCGCGAGCGCAGCAACCGCGACATCGAGGTCAAGGTGTTCCCCGCCGGCCAGCTCGGCCAGCAGCGGGAGCTGATCGAGCAGATGCAGAACGGCGCCATCGATCTGGTGCACGCCAACGCCTCGCCGCTCGGCGCCTTCGAGGCCAGCTACGGCGTCTACGACCTGCCCTTCCTGTTCCGCGACGCCGACCATTTCTTCAAGGTGGTCGATGGCGAGGTCGGCGAGGCCGTCCTGCAATCCAGCCGCCCCAAGGCCTTCGTCGGCCTGGCCTATTACGACAACGGCACGCGCAGCTTCTACACCAGGAAGCCGGTACCGACCCCCGCCGACCTGAAGGGCATGAAGATCCGCGTGCAGCCCGGCCCGGTCGCCACCCGCATGGTCAATCTGCTGGGCGCCACGGCGACCCCGCTGGCCTGGGGCGAGGTCTACACCGCGCTGCAGTCCGGCGTGATCGACGGGGCGGAGAACAATGTGACCGCCCTGACGCTCGCCCGCCACGGCGAGGTGATGAAGTTCTACACCCGCAACGAGCACACCCGCGTGCCCGACGTGCTCCTGGTCGCGACCGCCACCATCGACCGGCTGAAGCCGGAGCAGCAGGCGCTGATCCGCCAGGCCGCCAAGGACAGCGCCAAGGGCCACAACGCCCGCTGGAAGGCCGAGCTGGACAAGGCCGAGGGCGAGGCGGTGAAGCTGGGCGTCACCTTCGTGGACGCCGACAAGGCCGCCTACCGCCAGGCCGTGCAGCCGATGTACGACGACCTGAAGGCGACCCCGGCGGTGGCGGCGCTGGCCGACCGCATCCAGGCCGTGAAGTAAGGGAGCGCCGTCATGCTGGCGACCATCCATCGCACGCTCGACACCCTCGTGCTCGCCGTCACCATGCCGCTGACGCTGGTCATGCTGGGCTGCGTGGTGTGGCAGGTGGTCGCCCGCTACGCGCTCGGCGTCTCCACCTCCGCCACCGACGAGATCGCCCGCTTCACCTTCATCTGGGTCAGCCTGCTGGGGGCGACCTATGTGCTGGGCAAGCGCGGGCACATCGCCATCACCGGGCTGGTGGACATGCTGCCGGCCCGGCCGCGCGGCGGGGTGGAGATCGCCATCGCCATCCTGGTCGTCGCCTTCGCGGTGGCGGTGCTGGGGGTCGGCGGCTGGCTGCTGGTCAACAAGGCGCTCACCCTCGGGCAGGTCACCCCCGCCCTTCAGGTGCCGATGTGGACGGTCTATTCGGTGATCCCGGTGTCCGGGGTGCTGACGCTGGTCTACGCGGTCATCGCCACGCTGGAGGCGCTGCGCGGCCAGCCGGAGCGCGGCACCGTCTCGCTCGACTGACGCCGCCGGCACCCGCCGCCGCTCCTTCCTTCCCTTCCGCCGCGGAGCCGATCCCGTGGACCTCCTCGCTTCCCCCGCCGTGATCCTGAGCGTCGCCTTCTGCGGCCTGCTGGCCTTCGGCGTGCCGATCTCCTACGCCACCGGTCTCGCCTCGATCGCGGCGCTGCTGTCGATCATGCCGCCGCTGCCGGCCCTGTCGGTGACGGCGCAGCGCATCGCGACGGGGTTGGACAGCTTCGCGCTGCTCGCCATCCCCTTCTTCTTCATGGCCGGCTCGATCATGAACCGCGGCGGCATCGCGCGGCGGCTGATCGACTGCGCCAAGGTGTTCGTCGGCTGGCTACCGGGGCCGCTGGCGCAGATCACCATCTTCGCCAACATGATGTTCGGCTGCGTGTCGGGCTCCGCCGTGGCGGCGGCCTCGGCCATCGGCGGCACCATGCAGCCCTCCATGGACAAGGCGGGTTACGACCGCAGCTACAGCGCGGCGGTCAACATCTCCTCCTGCATCACCGGGCTGCTGATCCCGCCGTCCGGCGCCTTCATCGTCTATTCTCTGGTGTCGGGTGGCACCTCGATCGCCGCCCTGTTCCTGGCCGGCTACCTGCCGGGCATCCTGCTGGGGATCGCGGTGATGATCCCGGCCATGTTCATGGCCAGGAAGCGCGGCTACAACCGGCTGCCGCCGCTGTCGCTGCCGGAATCCGTGCGCGCCGTGGTGTCCGCGGTGCCGAGCCTGGGGCTGATCGTGGTGGTGATCGGCGGCATCGTCGGCGGCGTCTTCACCGCGACGGAGGGCTCGGCCATCGCGGTGGTGTACGCGCTGGTGCTGGCGCTGGTGTACCGCGAGCTGAGCCTGCGCGATCTGCACCAGATCCTGCTCGACACCATCGAGGCGACGGCCGTGGTGGCGCTGATGGTCGGCACCTCCATGGCCATGGCCTACGTCATGTCGCTGGCCGAGATCCCGCAGATCATCGGTGATTGGGTGCAGTCGGTGTCGGACAACGCGGTGGTGGCGCTGCTGCTGGTCAACATCGTGCTGCTGCTGATGGGGACCTTCCTCGACATCACGCCGGGCATCCTGATCTTCACCCCGATCTTCCTGCCGGTGCTGGTGGAGCTGGGCGTCGACCCCGTGCATTTCGGGGTGATCCTGGTGTTCAACCTCTGCCTCGGCATCGTCTCGCCGCCGACCGGCAGCGCGCTCTTCATCGGCTGCGCCATCGCGCGGGTGTCCATTGAACAGGTCACCCGCCCGCTGATCCCGCTCTTCGCGTGGAGCACGGCGGCGCTGCTGGTCGTCACCTATGTGCCGGGCCTGTCGCTGTGGCTGCCGCGGCTGTTCGGTCTGATCCAATAGCTTCCAACACTTCAGGAGTGCACGCGCCATGCGTCCGCTGACCGGGGCCCGCCTGCTGAGCGGCGGGCCCGAGGGGATCGTCCTCGCCCTCGACCACGGCTACCGCCTGACCCTGTTTCCGTTGGGGCCGGCGCTGGCGCGCGTCCTCATCGAACGGCCCGAGGGGCTGCGCTCGCCGCGGACCTGGTCGCTGTCGCCCGAGCTGTCGGGACAGAGCGATCCGGCGCTGGCCGACCCCATCGATGGCCGCGACCGCCGCGACCTGACCGGCTTCGCCCCCGTCGCCGCCGCGGTGGCGGAGGACGAGGCCGCCGTGACCGTCGCCACGGAACGCTGGCGGGTCACCATCCGCCGCGCCCCGCTGGCGCTGACCTGGGAGGAGCGGGACGGCGACGGCTGGCGCACCGTGCTGGCCGACCGGCCGACCCAGCCCTACCTGTTCGACGGCCGCTCGCCGCGCTTCGCCCATCACCTCGTGGCGCACGCCGGCGAGCGCTACCACGGCTTCGGCGACAAGAGCGGCGGCACCGACAAGCGCGGCCGGCGCCTCGCCATGGCGACCACCGACGCTCTCGGCTACGACGCGGAGACCAGCGACCCGCTCTACAAGCACATCCCCTTCTGCCTGTCGGTTCGCCCCGACCGCGGCGGGGCGGCGGTCGGGCTGTTCCACGACAATTTGTCGCGCGGTGTCTGGGATCTCGGCCAGACCATCGACGCCTACCACGGCGACTTCATCCGCTTCGAGGCGACGGACGGCGATCTCGACTACTACGTGGTGTTCGGGCCGAGTGTCGCCGAAGTGGTGGCAGGCTTCACGGCGCTGACCGGCCGCACCTCCTTCCGGCCGCGCTGGGCGCTCAGCTACTCCGGCTCCACCATGCAGTACACCGACGCGCCGGACGCGGATCGGCGGCTGCTGGGCTTCCTGGACGAGCTGGAGCGGCACGACCTGCCCTGCGGCTCCTTCCAGATGTCGTCGGGCTACACGATGATCGGCGACAAGCGCTACGTCTTCCATTGGAACCGCGACAAGTTCCCCGATCCCGACGCGGTGGCGAAGCACTTCGTCGATGCCGGCGTGCAGCTCGTCGCCAACATCAAGCCCGCCCTGCTGAACGACCACCCGAAGTTCGGCGAGGTGCTGGCCTTCGGCGGCTTCGTGCGCGACGGCGACGACCCGCAGCAGCCGCACGTCACCCAGTTCTGGGGCGGCGACGGCGCCTATCTCGACTTCACCAACCCGGCGACCAGCCGCTGGTGGAGCGAGAACGTGACGCGCGAGCTGCTGGAGCGCGGCATCGGCTCCACCTGGAACGACAACAACGAATACGAGATCTGGGACGACGCCGCACCTTGCGACGTGGCGGGGCGCGGCGGCACCATGGCGACGCTGCGCCCGGTGCAGACGCACCTGATGATCCGCGCCTCCTACCTCGCCCAGATCGCGCACGCGCCGGACCGCCGGCCCTACCTGATCTCGCGCTCCGGCGGGCCGGGCTTGCAACGCTATGTGCAGACCTGGTCGGGCGACAACCGCACGGACTGGAAGACGCTGCGCTGGAACCTGCGCATGGGGCACGGCTTCAGCCTGTCCGGCCTGTTCGACTTCGGCCACGACGTGGGCGGCTTCGCCGGCCCGCGGCCGGAGCCGGAGCTGCTGCTGCGCTGGATCGAGCAGGCGGTGTGGTGGCCGCGCTTCACCATCCATTCCTGGAACGACGACGGCAGCGTCACCGAGCCCTGGACCTACCCGGAGATCCTGCCGCAGGTGCGCGCATCCTTCCAGCTCCGGGAGCGGCTGGTGCCGCTGTTCTACACGCTGCTGTGGGGCGCCCACCGCGAGCACGCACCGGTGCTGCGCCCGCTGTTCTTCGACTTCCCCGACCAGCCCGAGGCGTACGGGGAGGAGGACAGCGTGATGGTGGGCGACCGGCTGCTGGTCGCCCCGGTGCTCGATCCGGGTGTGGAGGAGCGCACGCTGTGGCTGCCCGCGGTGCCCGGCGGCTGGTACGATCTGCGCGACGGGACGCGTTACGAGGGGGGTGTGCGCGTGACCGTGGCGGCACCCTTGGGTGTGGCCCCCGCCTTCGTGCGCGCCGGCACGCTGCTGCCGCTGGGGCCGTCCCCGTCCGGGAGCGAGGGACCGCTGACCCTGCGCGTCTTCCCTGGACCGGACGGATTTGCGCCGCTGACCCTGTTCGACGACGACGGGGTGAGCGTCTGCCGCGACGACAACAGCTGCGTCCTGACCATCACCGGTGCCGATCCCGCCGTCCTGACGGTCGCGCGCAGCGGCGGACGGGCGCCGCGCTGGACCAGCCTCGTCATCGAGGACGCGGCGGGCCGCCGAATCGCGGAACGGCCGCTGGCGGAGGGCTGACGAGCCTCGCCGGTGCCGGGTCCGTCCATGCGTTGGACGTGACCGGCGCCGGCACCGTCCCGCCCCCTACCCCCCGAAATACTCGGGGTGAGTCTCCTTCAGCCGGCCGATGAAACCCAGCGACCGCGAGAGGTGCGCGCGCAGCTCACGGGCCGCCGCGGGCGGGTCGCCGGCTTCGATGGCGTCGACGATGGCGCTGTGTTCCTTCAGGATCTCCACCGTCTTGCCCGCCACCGGAAGGTGAAGCCGGCGCAGGCGGTCGATGTGGCCGCCCTGGCGCTGGACGAGGTGCCAGAGGTCGCCGACGCCGGCGGCCTCGTACATCGAGCGGTGGAACTCGCGGTCGGTCCGCGTGAACTCCTCATATTCGCCGACCTCGGCGAAGGCGCGCTGCTGGCGGATCAGGCCGCGCAGCCGGTCGACCGCGGCCGCGTCCGGCCGCTGGGCCAGCGTCTGCACCACCTCCGTCTCCACCGAACGGCGGAGGAACTGGCCGCGGCGGGCGTGATCGAGGTCGATGGGGCTGACCACGGTGGCGTGCTGGGGGAAGACATGGACGAGACCCTCCTCCTCCAGCCTCATCAGGGCGTCGCGGATCGGCGTTGAGCTCAGGCCGAAGCGGTCCTGCAACTCCAGCCGCGACAACGTCGAGCCGGGCGCCAGCCGGAGCGCGATGATCTCCTCGCGCAGGATGTCGAACACCTGCACCGCGCCGATCCGCCCGCCGCCGGCCCGCCGCCCGCCCGTCATCGCGTCCATTCCCCAACCTTTCCGCCGGCCTCGTGATTGGCCGAGGACAGTCTAACCCATCGAACCGGCTTGACGCACTAATGCATTAGTGCTTTAGTGCGCGGACCGAACAATCCCAGCAACCGACCGTGCGCCGACCCTCGTTCCGGAGGGCCGGACGCCGCTCCAAGAACAACAAGCGCCCGTGCGGGCGCCGTCCTACAGGAGGGAAACCCATGATCCATCGCAGGTCCGTCCTTGCCGGTGCGGCCGTTCTGGCCGCCCTGTCGGCAGCGCCGGCGGCGGCGCAGACGAAGACCGAGATCTCGCTCAGCCGGCAGCTCGGGATCCTCTATCTGCCCACCCACGTCATCGAAAAGCGCAAGCTGATCGAATCGGAGGCGCAGAAGCTGGGCATCGCCGGCGTGACCACGAGCTGGGTGTCCTTCAGCAGCAGCAGCGCGCAGCAGGACGCGCTGATTTCCGGCAATGTCGACATCATCAACACCGGCACCGGGCCGCTGCTGCTGATGTGGGACCGCACCCGCGGTGCGGTGAAGGGGATCGTCGCCAGCTCCGCCCAGCCCAATTTGCTGGTCAGCCGCGACCCGCGCATCAAGACGCTGGCCGACTTCCAGCCCGGCGACAAGATCGCGGTGCCGACGGTCAAGGTGTCGACCCAGGCAATCCTGCTCCAAATGGCGGCGGCCAAGATGTTCGGCCCCGACAAGTGGAACCATTTCGACACGCTGACGGTGCAGATGGGGCACGCCGACGCGCTCGTCGCCATGCGCAACGCCGGGCACGAGATCAAGAACCATTTCGGCGCCCCGCCGTTCCAGCATTACGCCCTGAAGGACGTGCCGGGCGCCCATGTGGTGACGACCTCGGCCGAGATCATCGGCGGCCCGCTGTCGCAGGGGCAGTTCTTCACCACCACCAAGTTCGCCGACGCCAACCCGAAGATCATCCAGGCCGTGCGCAACGCCGCCGCCGAGGCCAAAGCCTTCATCGAGAGCAACCCCAAGGAGGCCATCGACATCTACAAGGAGGTCACCAGCGACAAGACGCCGGCGGAGGATCTGCTGGCCCTGCTCGCCCAGCCCGGCATGTCGGAATGGAGCCTGCAGCCGCAGGGCACCATGAAATTCGCCGCCCACCTGCACATGACCGGCGCCCTGAAGACCATGCCGGCCTCGTGGAAGGACTATTACCTGCCGGTGGCGCATGACCTGGCCGGCAACTAGGATGGCCGCGGTCGAAGCCTACTCCCCCGCCACGGCGGGGGAGGCAGCACCGGTGCTGCTCGACGTCGATGGGGTCACGCTGCGCTACAAGACGCCGGGGGCGGTGGTCACGGCGACCGAGCGGGTGAGCTTCCAGGTCGGCGTGTCCGACCGCTTCGTGCTGCTGGGCCCCTCCGGCTGCGGCAAGTCGACCCTGCTGAAGGCGGTCGGCGGCTACATGCGGCCGAGCGAGGGGCGCATCACCATCAAGGGACGCACGGTGATCGAGCCGGGGCCCGACCGGATGATGGTGTTCCAGGAGTTCGACCAGCTCCTGCCCTGGAAGACGGTGCTGGAGAATGTGATGTTCCCGCTGCTCGACGCTCGGCGGCTGGGCCGACGCGAGGCCGAGGAGAAGGCGCGCCACTACATCGAGAAGGTCCATCTGACGCGGGCGGTCGACAGCTATCCGCACACCCTGTCCGGCGGCATGAAGCAGCGGGTGGCGATCGCCCGCGGCATGGCGATGGAGCCGGACATCCTGCTGATGGACGAACCCTTCGCCGCACTCGACGCGCTGACCCGCCGCACCTGCCAGGACGAGCTGCTGCAGCTCTGGGAGGAGACGCGCTTCACAGTGATGTTCGTCACCCATTCCATCGCCGAGGCGATCAAGATCGGCAACCGCATCCTGCTGCTGTCGCCGCACCCCGGCCGCGTCAAGGCGGAGGTGGAGGGGGTCGATACGGTGTCGCCGACCGACGGCAGCGCCGGCCGTCTCGAGAAGGAGATCCACGACATGCTGTTCTCCGACACCGGGCACGGGGCCTGATGCCGATGGCCACCGCACGCATCCTGATGCGCCCCGCCGCCGGCCCCGCCAGCGGCGACGTGGAACGCGCCCGCGGCCTGCTGGAGCGGGCCTGGGACAACGGCTTCGTCCGCAAGACGCTGCTGGTCGTGGTGCTCGCCCTGATCTGGGAGACCTATGGCCGGCTGCTCGACAACCCCCTGCTGTTCCCCAGCTTCACCGAGACCCTGGCGGCGCTGGCCGACCGTGTCGCCGACGGCAGCCTGCCGGCGCGGGCCTGGACGTCCATCAAGGTGCTGCTGATGGGCTACGCGGCCGGGGTGCTGCTGGCCGGGTTGCTGACCGTGCTCGCCATCGGCACCCGGCTGGGGTCCGATTTCCTGGAGACGATGACGGCGATGCTGAGCCCGCTGCCGGCCATCGCGCTCTTGCCGCTGGCGCTGATCTGGTTCGGGCTGGGCAACGGCAGCCTCGTCTTCATCCTCATCCACTCCGTGCTGTGGCCGGTGGCGCTCAACACCCATTCCGGCTTCCGCGCGGTGTCGCAGACGCTGCGGATGGTCGGGCGCAATTACGGGCTGAAGGGCTTCGCCTACATCCGCAAGATCCTGATCCCGGCAGCCTTCGCCTCGATCCTCACCGGGCTGAAGATCGGCTGGGCCTTCGCCTGGCGCACGCTGGTGGCGGCGGAGCTGGTGTTCGGCGTGGCGTCGGGTCAGGGCGGGCTCGGCTGGTTCATCTTCGAGAACCGCAACCTGCTGGAAATCCCGGCGGTCTTCGCCGGTCTGCTCACCGTGATCACCATCGGTCTGGTGGTCGAGAACCTGATCTTCCGCAGCATTGAACGGCGGACGGTGCTGCGCTGGGGCACCCAGACCTGACGCGGCCCGCGGCGGGCCGGAACGCCGCCGCACGACATCCCACGCGAACAATCAACACCGCCGGCCACCGCAAGGCCCGCGGCACGGGAGGAACCATGCCATGCTCGATCGTCGTCGGTTCACGCAGTCCCTGGTGGTTGGAATGTCGCTTCCCGTCTTGTCCTCCGCCCCGTGGCGCCTGGCATCCGCCGCGACCGCGGGCCGGACGGCCCTCTACGTCGCGGTCGGACCGAATCTGACCCTGTACGACACCGGCGCGGACGGGACCGCCGCCGTCGCCGGTGCCACCGTCTCGGTGCCGGCCCCGATCCAGTATGTGTGGAAGCACCCGTCCAAGCCCTTCGTCTTCGTGGCGTCGAGCAACCGCTTCTCGTCCACCACAAACGACAAGCACCACATCACCACCTTCCGCCAGGACCCGGCGTCCGGCGCCCTGACCGCCAGCGGCGAGCCGGCCTCGCTCAAGGCGCGGCCGATCAACATCACGGTGGATGGGACCGGCCGCTTCCTGCTGGTCGCCTACAACGACCCCAGCCATCTCGGCGTCCACCCCATCGGCGAGGATGGTGCCGTGGGGGCGGAGATCGTGCAGGACGGACGGGTCGATGCCGGCATCTACGCCCATCAGGTGCGGGTGCTGCCGTCCAACCGCGCGGCCGTCGTGATCGCCCGCGGCAACGACCCGGCGTCGGGAAAGCCGGAGGATCCCGGCGCCATCAAGCTGTTCACCCTGGCCGACGGCCGGCTGACGGCGGCGCAGACGGTGGCGCCGGGGAACGGCTACGGCTTCGGCCCCCGCCACGTCGATTTCCACCCCAGCCAGCCCTGGATGTACGCGGCCATCGAGCGGCAGAACACGCTGCAGATGTACCGGATCGACAACGACCGGCTGTCCGACGCCCCGGTCTTCACCAAGACCACACTCGCCGATCCGGCCAACACCCTGCCGTCGCAGGCGGCGGGCGCCATCCATCTGCACCCCGGCGGCGGCTTCCTCTATCTGTCGAACCGCGCCGACCGGCGGGTCGATGTGGACGGGCAGAAGGTCTTCGCCGGCGGGGAGAACAGCATCGCCGTGTTCGCGCTCGACCCGGCGACGGGCGAGCCGACGCTGTTGCAGTCCGCCCCGACGCGCAGCTTCCACGTCCGCACCTTCACCGTCGATCCGGCCGGCAAGACCCTGGTCGCCGCCAGCGTCGCGCCCATGGCGGTGAAGGACGGCGGCGCCGTGAGCACGGTTCCGGCGACGCTGTCGATGTTCCGCATCGGCGACGATGGCAAACTGACGCTCGCCGCCACCCATGCGGTGGACACTGCCAAGGGGCCGATGTTCTGGTGCGGCTTCCTGCCGCTCGGCTGAGCCTTCCGATCAGCGCGGGGCCGCCGGCGGAAACGGCCCCGCTTCTCCCGCCACCATTCCCCTTCCGCGAGGCCCGTTCGATGCCCTCACACGACACACCGCCGCGCCGCAGGACGGCGGACGAGCTGCGCAGCGCCCGCTGGTTCGCCCCCGACGACTTCCGGTCCTTCGGGCACCGGTCGCGGATGAACCAGATGGGCTATTCGGCCGCGGATTACGCCGGCAAGCCGGTGATCGCGATCATCAACACCTGGTCCGACCTGAACCAGTGCCACGCCCACTTCAAGCAGCGCGTGGAGGACGTGAAGCGCGGCGTGCTCCAGGCCGGCGGCTTCCCGGTGGAGCTGCCCGCCATCTCGCTGTCGGAGAGCAAGGTCAAGCCGACCACCATGCTCTACCGCAATTTCCTGGCGATGGAGACGGAGGAGCTGATCCGCTCCCACCCGGTCGATGGCGTGGTGCTGATGGGCGGCTGCGACAAGACCACGCCGGCGCTCCTGCTGGGCGCCACCAGCGCCGGGGTGCCGGCGATCTATGTGCCGGCCGGGCCGATGCTGCGCGGCAACTGGCACGGGCGGGTGCTGGGGTCGGGGTCGGACGCGTTCAAATATTGGGACGAACGGCGGGCCGGCGCCATCTCCGACAAGGACTGGAACGAGATGGAGGTGGGCATCGCCCGCTCCTATGGCGTGTGCATGACCATGGGCACCGCCGCCACCATGACCGCCCTGGCCGAGGCCATCGGCATGACGCTGCCGGGTGCGTCGTCCATCCCCGCCGCCGATTCCAACCACATCCGCATGTGCGCCGCCGCCGGCCGCCGCGCGGTCGAGATGGTGTGGGAGGATCTGACCCCGTCGCGCATCCAGACCGAAGGCGCCTTCCGCAACGCCATCACCGTCGCCATGGCGATGGGCTGCTCGACCAACGCGGTGATCCATCTGCTGGCGATGGCGCGGCGCGCCGGGCACGCCATCGGGCTCGACGATTTCGACCGCGCCAGCCGGACCGTGCCGGTGATCGCCAACATCCGCCCCAGCGGCGACCGCTACCTGATGGAGGATTTCTACTACGCCGGCGGGCTGCCGGGGCTGATGCTGCGGCTGAAGCCCTTCCTCGACCTCGACCAGCTCACCGTGACCGGCCGCCGCTGGGCCGAGGAGCTGGCGCAGGCCGCGGTCTACAACGACGACGTCATCCGCCCGCTCGACAACCCGATCTACGCGGAGGGGGCGCTGGCGGTGCTGCGCGGCAATCTCGCCCCGGACGGCTGCGTCATGAAGCCCTCGGCCGCCGCCCCCCATCTGCTGCGCCACACCGGCCCGGCGCTGGTGTTCGACAACTACCCGGATCTGAAGGCGAACATCGACCGCGACGACCTGGACGTGACGCCGGAGCATGTGCTGGTGCTGCGCAACGCCGGCCCGCTGGGCGGCCCCGGCATGCCGGAATGGGGCATGCTGCCGATCCCCAAGACGCTGGTGCGGCAGGGGGTGCGGGACATGGTGCGCATCTCCGACGCGCGGATGAGCGGCACCAGCTACGGCGCCTGCATCCTGCATGTCTCCCCGGAATCCTACATCGGCGGACCGCTGGCGCTGGTGCGCACCGGCGACAGGATCACCGTCGATGTGCCCGCCCGGACCATCGCGCTGGAGGTGGAGGAGGCGGAGCTGGCCCGCCGCCGCGCGGCGCTGGTGCCGCCGCCCCCGCGCTACGGCCGCGGCTATGGCTGGATGTTCTCGCGCCACATCGCGCAGGCCGACAAGGGCTGCGACTTCGATTTCCTGCAAACCGACTTCGGCCCGCCCGTCGGCGAGCCGGACATCTTCTGAGGATCTCCCCATGCTGTCCGACGCCACCCGCGACCGTCTGATGACGGTCAGCACCGCCACCCTGTGCACCGCCCTGTTCAAGCGCGGCCTGCGCAACCAGTTCATCCAGGAGGTCCACCCCGTGGCGCCGAAAGGCCGCAACATGGTGGGCCCGGCCTACACCCTGCGCTACATCCCCGCGCGCGAGGATCTGAACCCGATCAGCGTCTTCCAGGATCGCAGCCACCCCCAGCGCAAGGCGGTGGAGGAATGCCCGGCCGGCGCCGTGCTGGTCATCGACAGCCGCAAGGACCCGCGGGCCGCCTCGGCCGGCTCGATCCTGGCGGCAAGGCTGATGGTGCGGGGCGCCGCCGGCATGGTCACCGACGGCGGTTTCCGCGACAGCCCCGACATCGGGGCGCTCGACTTCCCGACCTACCACAGCCGCCCCTCCGCCCCCACCAACCTGACCCGGCATCAGGCCGTCGACATCAACCTGCCGGTCGGCTGTGGCGACGTGGCGGTGTGGCCGGGCGACATCGTGGTGGGCGACGCCGAGGGCGTGGTCGTCATCCCCGCCCATCTTGCCGACGAGATCGCGGAGGAAGCCGTGGAGATGACCGCCTTCGAGGATTTCGTCACCGAAAAGGTGCTGGAGGGGGAGAGCATCCTCGGCCTCTACCCGCCCACCGACGAACGCTGGCGCACGGCGTTCGCCGACTGGCGGGTGTCCAAGAACCGGTGAGGCGGAGTCGCTGGAGGATCTCGACCTGACGGATCTCCGGCGTAGGATGGAGCTGGGAGCGTCCGGCCACCCTGGCCGGATGAAGTGGGAGACCAGCGTGTCCAAGGACCATGCACAGGGAGCGTCCGGTGCTGCCCGCACCGTCGGGTTGATCGGCACCGGCATCATGGGCGGCCACATGGCCCGGCGGCTGGCCGAGGCGGGCCACCGGGTGACGGTGTGGAACCGCTCGGCCGCCAAGGCGGAGGCGCTGCGCGCCGACGGCGTGGCGGTGGCCGCGGACGCCTGTGTGGCGGCGGCGGAGGCTGACACCGTCGTCTGCATGCTGAGCTCCGGCCCGGTGTGCGACGCGGTGCTGCTGGCGCCGGGCGGCGTCATCGACGCCATGCGGCCGGGCAGCACGCTGGTGGTGATGAGCTCCATCCCGGTGGAGACGGCGCGGGCGCAGGCGGCCCGCGCGGCGGAACGGGGCGTGCGCTACCTCGACGCCCCGGTGTCCGGCGGCGAGCGGGGGGCCGCGGCGGGAACGCTGGCGATCATGGTGGGCGGCGACGCCGCCACGGCGGAGGAGGCCGCCCCGGTCTTCGCCCCGCTCGGCCGCGCCACCCATGTCGGCCCCACCGGCACCGGGCAGCTCGCCAAGCTGGTGAACCAGCTCATGGTCGCCACCAGCGTCTGCGCGGTCGCCGAGGCGTTGCTGCTGGCCGAGCGCGGCGGAGCCGATCCCGCCCGTGTGCGCGAGGCGCTGCTGGGTGGCTTCGCGGATTCCACCGTGCTGCGCCAGCACGGCACCCGGATGATCGAGGGCGATTTCAAGCCGGGCGGCCCGGCCAAATATCAGGTCAAGGACACCACCACTGCGCTCGCCTTTGCGCATGGCCTCGGGCTCGACCTTCCGGTCGCAGCGCTGGTGGACCGGCTGTTCGCCGACATGGTGGCGCATGGCGACGGCGATCTCGACCACAGCGCGGTCATCCTCGAACTGAAACGGCGGAGCCGCTAGACGCCGGTCTGCCTCCACCAGTTGTCGCTCGACAGTGCTGTATCGCAACCGTTAGAAGCCGGGGAGGGATCAAACAGGGTCAGGGACGGCGATGGACAAGCTGCACGCCATGCGCGTCTTCGTCCGCGTGGTCGAGGTCAACAGCTTCTCGAAGGCGGCGGAGACGCTGGGGCTGCCGCGCGCGACGGTCACGACGACCATCCAGAATCTGGAAGCGTCGCTTGGCGTGCAACTGCTCCAGCGCACGACGCGGCGTCTCAACCTCACGCTGGACGGGGCGGCCTATCTGGAAGGCGCCACCCGCGTCCTGGCGGAGGTCGACGAGATCGAGGCCGGCTTCACCAGCGCCCGCCGGACGCCGCGCGGACGGCTGCGGGTGGACATGCCGGGATCGATCGGCCGGCTGGTCATCATCCCCTCCATCCACGAATTCCATCACCAGTACCCGGACATCGAGCTGATGATCGGCATGGGCGACCGGCCGGTCGATCTGGTGCAGGAGGGGGTGGACTGCGTGATCCGCGTCGGCGAGCTGGCGGATTCCACCCTGATCGCCCGTCGCATCGGCGCCATGCAGCCGGTGACCTGCGCCAGCCCCGCCTACCTCGCCGCCTATGGGGAGCCGGCCTCGCCGGACGAGCTGGACCGGCACCTCGCCGTGCAGTATTTCGGCGGCCGCTCGGGCAGACCGCTGAACCTGACCTTTGAGCGCGACGGCGTGACCCGCGAGATTCCAATGACGGGCACCGTCGCTGTGAACGATGCCGACGCCTACGTCACCTGCGGGCTGGAGGGGCTGGGCATCCTTCAGCCGGGCCGCTTCATGGTCCTGCCGCACCTGCGCAGCGGCGCACTGAGGGAAATCCTCCGAGACTGGCGCCCACGGCGCCTCCCCATCTCCGCCGTGTACCCGCACAACCGCCAGCTTTCCCCCAAGGTCCGCGTCTTCGTGGATTGGGTGGCCGAGCTGTTCGAGCGCTGCCCGCTGCTCCAGGGGGAGGATGTCGACGGCGTCTGCGACGCCGGCGCATCCACCCTGGTGATCGACGAACAGACGCAGCCGTGCGACTGCGTGGTGTGACGGCCGTCACACCTGAAAGGCCGATTGTTCGCCCCGGCTGAATTGTGTTCGCGGGAACCCCGTCTTTATCCGACCCCGCCGCTCGGTGACACTCCGTCCGCTGCATTGCGGGAGGGGCGCTCGGGCGCCACGGGGACATGGGTTCGACAAAACGGGGCATCGCCGCCGGCACGCTCAGGGTCGAGGAGCGGACCATCGCCGGTCACGCGCAGGAGATCCGCCTGCGGCTCCACCGGCCGGCGGGCACCGGGCGGCTGCCGGGCGTGCTCTACCTGCACGGCGGCGGTTTCACCTCCGGCTCGCCGGAGGAGGCGGAGGTGGCGGCGTCCCACATCGCCCGCGCCATTCCGGCTCTGGTGGTGTCCGTCGCCTACTCCCTCGCCCCCGCCCACCCCTTTCCCACCGCCCTGCTGGACGCCCACCGGGCGGGGCTGTGGATGGAGGAGACGGCCGGCGCGCTCGGCATTCGCGCGGGCGGGCTGGGGCTGGCCGGGCACGACGCCGGCGGGCATGTCGCCACCTCCCTGACCTTCATGGCGCGCGACCAGGGCGGGCCGCGGATCGCCGCCGTGGCGTTGCTCGGCCCCATGCTGGATCCCAGCCTGACCCGCGCCGACGACGAGGCCGACCCGGACTCCGACCGCTCGGTCGCCGCCTGCGCCAAATGCTACCGCGCCTATCTGCCGGACGCGGTGCTGCGCCTGCACCCCTACGCCGCGCCGCTCGATTCCAGCCGGCTCGGCCGGCTGCCGCCGGC